>Ga0206123_10000042_pt1 | contig 106875 bp, 102 predicted proteins | sample Helgoland_Spring_2_FD_160086 | JGI IMG/M metagenome (GOLD analysis project Ga0206123, IMG submission 160086) | Pelagic subsurface seawater microbial communities from Kabeltonne, Helgoland, North Sea - Helgoland_Spring_Bloom_20160316_1 | ecosystem: Environmental > Aquatic > Marine > Epipelagic...
GCGCCGCCGCCGTCGCGGGCGCCCGCCGCCGTGGTGCCCGGCTGCGACGCCCTGGCCCCGGACTACAAAGGGGTGCGCGAACGAACCCTGCGGCTCACCGAACAACGCCGGGCGAAACGGCTGCAATGGTTTGAGCTGGCCGACGAACAGCGGCGCGCCCTGACCACTTGGCACGAGCTGTATCAGAACCTGGCCGGCGCCCCGGCGGAGGGCGGCTCCGACGATTATCTGCGCGAGCGCCTGGCCGGCCTGATCGCCCTGACCCCGCTGCTGCGCCGGGACCCGGCCGCCGCCTTCACCGCGCTGGACCGGCTGGCCCGGCGCCCGGGCACCCCGCCCTGGCTGAGCGCGGCGGAACCGGCCCAGGAAATGCTCTGGCGCCGGCAAAGCGCCGAGGCGCAACGCCAGGTGCTGGCGCTGCGCGCCGCTTTATGGGATCAGGCCGGCGGCCTGTCGCTGCTGACCGGGGGCGGCGGGCTCGACGCCGCGCTGACGGTGATTGATCTGGAAACCGGGCTGGCCGTGGACCGTCTCTATCAGGCGTTCCAGCTCACCTTCCAGGAGGGGCGCCTGAACGGCGAGATGCGCCGCTATCTGCCGCTGCTCAGCAACGCCCTGGCGCTGTTGTTGGGTATCGCCCTGTTCGCGGTGCTGATCCATTTCAGCCGGCGCGGCAAAAGCGCCCTGCTGTCGCTGCACGCGCGTGTCATGGAAGCCAGCGGCGGGCGCCGCTGGCTGTGGAACCTCAGCCGACTGGTGGCGGGGCTGGCGCCGCTGCTGCCGTGGCTGATTCCCTGGTTCGCGCTCGACCTTGTGGAACCGGCGCTGCAGGCGCCCTCCACCCGCTTGCTGCTGTGGCTGCTGCCGCTGGCCCGGCTGTACGTGGTGTTCGGGCTCACCTGGCTGATCGGCGAATGGCTGGTGCTGCGCGTGGCCCAGGGCGCCGGCACCTACCTGAACGGCGAACAGGCCAACCAGGCCGGCGAACGGGCGCGCCGCGTGGCGGTCTGGCTGATGCTGCCCTGGGCGCTGTTCCTGGCGGTGGACCAACTGCTCGGCGGCGGCCTGCTGCATGATTTCAGCGGGCTGCTGCTGGGACTGGCGCTGTACGCCGCCATCGGCCGCCTGCTCACGCAGCGCGGCGAGGACTACCTGGTGTGCTTGCAGAGCATTCTGCCGTCGCGGCTCGACCCCCTGGCGGCGCGCCTGCTCAGTCAGCGCCTGTTCTCCTGGACCGCGCCCTTGCTGCTTCCGGTGGCTCTGGTGTACTTCGTGTTCCGTTACCTGGACCAGCTGCTGGCCGGCGCCGACTGGTACCTGCGCCTCAAGGCGCGCTGGTTCCGGATGCGCGCGCAAAGCGGCGACGAGGACGACAAGGCCGAAGACGACACCCGGCCCGCCCGCGAGTACCAGCAGTGGTTCGACGCCGGCCTGCCCGACGACGAGCCGGCGCCCTTTATCGATACCGGGCTCACCGACGCCATGGAAAAGGCGATTCAACGCTGGCGCGAGGACAAAACCGACGAGAACACCCTGCTGGTGGCCGGCGAGAAAGGCAGCGGCAAAAGCATGGCGGCGCGCCGCCTGACCCGCGCCCTGGAGAAAAACGACGAGGGCCTGCGGGTGGTGTCCGTGACGGTGCCGCCCAAGACCCTGGCCCCGGAGGACGTCATCGCCCTGGTCGCCGAGGCCCTGGACGAGTCTCTCGAGGAGGGCCCCGCCAGCCTGGTGAAGAACGATGAGCAGCGCCGCCCCACCCTGCTGGTACTGGACGAAGCGCAGAATTTCTTCCTCGCCCGGATCGGCGGTCTGGAGGGCTGGCGCGCGCTGCTGCGTTTGACCAACGCGCGCCTGGACAACCTGTTCTGGCTGGTGCTGCTCAACAACCAGAGCTGGGCGTACCTGTGCAATGTGTTCGGCCGGGAATATCAGTTCCGCAATGTGGTGCGCGTGAAGCGCTGGGGGCAGAGCGAGATTCGCTCCCTGATTCTGTCGCGGCACCATCTTTCCGGCCAGACCCTGCGTTACGACGAGGTGCTGCTGTCCTCCCGGGGGCCGGAGGCGGGCAATGTGCGCAACGCCGAGCAGCGCTACTTCAGCCTGCTGTGGGACGCCTGCCGGGGTAACCCGATGGCGGCATTGAGGCTGTGGCTGAGCTCGGTGAAGGTGACCCGTCGCCAGGTGCTGGTGGGGCTGCCCGCCAAACCGCAGGGCACCGCGGTGGAAAAGGCCGGCGAGAATCTGCTGTTCGTGTACGCCGCCATCGCCACCCACGAAAACCTGTCCAGCGGGGAAATCGTGGCCGCCACCGACCTGCCGGAAAACGTGGTGCGTTACGCCCTGAAGGCGGGCTTCGACGCCGGCTTTATCCGCCAGAGCGACGACGGCCGGTACCGGCTGGTGCCGCTCTGGTACCACACCGTGATCAACCATCTGACCAGGAAGAATCTGCTCCATGAATGAAAGCGGCGATATTGTCACGGACCTGGCGGTGGTGGTGGACCTGTTCAACGCCTACGCCATTCTTTTGCTGGTGGCCGGCGGTTTCTGCCTGTGGGCGCTGAACTGGGGCATTCAGAAAGTCAGCGGCTCGCTGATGGACAAGGTGCCGGCACGCCGCTTTCTGATCCTGCAGATCACCACGCTGATCGGCTTTCTGATCTACACCCTGGGCACCGGCGCGCTGATCGTCGGGGTGCTCAACCCGCCGCGGGAATTCATCCTGGCGGCAGCGGGCTCGATCGCGGTGGCGCTGGGCTTCGCGCTCAAGGACGTGGCGGCGTCGCTGGTGGCCGGCCTGCTGTTGCTGTTCGACCGGCCGTTCCAGGTCGGTGACCGGATCAGCTTCGGCGACACCTACGGCGAGATCGTCGCCATCGGCCTGCGCGCGGTGCGCGTGCAGACGCTGGACGACAACCTGGTGACGATTCCCAACGCCCGTTTCATCACCGACGTGGTGGCCTCCGGCAACGCCGGTGAACTGGACATGATGGTGGTCACCGACTTCCATGTGTCGGTGCAGGCGGACCTGGAACAGGTGCGCGGCATTATCGAGGAAGTGATCGTCACCAGCCGCTACGCCTATCTGAAGAAGCCGGTGGCCTTCGCCATTGAAGAGGTGGAGATCGGCAACGCCCTGGCGGTGCGGTTCCGCTCCAAGGCCTATGTGCTGGACGTGCGCTACGAAAAAGCGTTCCAGAGTGACGTGGTGTTGCGGGTCACCGCGCTGTTCCGCGACCAGGAGATTCCCCGGCCGCGGATACTGCGCGACTGAACGGAGCGTTAGCGGGGCGCCAGCTCCGGCCGGTCCAGCATCTCGGCCAGCCGTGCCAGGGCGCGCTCGCGCACCGCGCGGCTGTCTTTCTTTTCCGGGTGGAACGACGGCTTGTAGTAAGCGGCGTAGGAACGGCCCAGCCGGCGCAGCCAGCCCGGGCGGCCGAGCAGCCAGTTCAGGCCGTTGCCCACCGAGCGCAAATCACGCTTGTCGTCCATGCCCTGGCGCAGCTGGATGTAGTGGAAGATGGTGAAGCCGATGAATTCCACCGTGGTCAGCGCCATCTCCGACGTGCGCACCCAGTAGCTGCCCACCTGATCGGCATAGACGTCGAACGCCACCGCCTTGTGCTCGCTTTCCTCGATGGCGTGCCACAGCCACAGCGGCAGCATGCGCTCGTCCATGCCTTCCAGGAACTCGGGCTCTTCAAGCATCAGCTCGGCGAGCATGGCGGTGAAGTGCTCCAGGGCACAGGTCTTGGCGAGCTGCCGCTCCGGAGAAAACTTCTTGGCGATCCACTTCATGCCTTCATGAACATAATCGTGCACCTTTTGAGTGGGCACGCCCTTGCTCTCCATGAAGGCGTTGAACTGTTCGTGTTCGTTACCGTGGTGCGCCTCCTGGCCGATGAACCCTTTCACCCGCTCGCGCAGATCCGGGTCGGTGATCCGTTTCTGGTAGTGGCGCACCGAGCGCACGAAGAAGCGCTCGCCTTCCGGGAAGGTACAGGACAACGCGGTCAGCAGGATGGTCTTGAACTGGTCGCCGGCGAACCAGTAGCGCGGCATGTCCGGGTCGAACTGGAAATCCATGCGCCGGGGCTGAATGTCGCTGCCGTTGGTGCGACGCGGCTCGTTCGGGGAAATCGGGGCTTTGGCGTTCATAGCAATCATCTTCCCTGTCGCGGTGAGCGGCGCCTCGACGACGCCTCACTGGAACCTTGAGTAATGACCGTCAATATGGGCCAGCGCACCCGAAACACTCCAGGGCCGGTTGTGCCATTTTTTAATCCGCGGGTGGCCCGCCCGGAGACCGCGGCGGCCACGCATAAAAAAGGCCGGCGGGGAGCCGGCCAGTTGGGGAAGATCATGGCGCGGGGCGAACCCGCGCCCGTGGGCACATCCTTTTGCCCGGGGTTGAGCATTACGGTGAGCGCGTAATGGGTTTCAGGCGGTGGCTTTGAGCCAGTCGGTCAGCTCGTCGGCGCCACCGATACGCTGGCCTTCGATGTACACCTGCGGCGTGGTGCCGGCGCCGGTGACGGCGGCCAGGGTGCTGTAGCTCAGGCCACGGTTGCCCAGTTCGATTTCCTCGAACTTGAAGCCGGCGTCGCGCAGTTCGCGCTTGGCGCGGGCACAGTGCGGGCAGCCCGGCTTGGTGAAGATGGTCACCCGCTGGGGCAGGGACGCTTCACCGTTGATGTGGGTCAGCATAGTGTCGGCGTCGGACACTTCGAACGGGTCGCCGGGCTTCTCCGGCTCAATGAACATCTTCTCGATCACGCCGTCCTTCACCAGCATGGAATAGCGCCAGCTGCGCGGACCGAAACCCAGGTCCTGCTTGCCGACCAGCATGCCCATCTTTTCGCTGAACTCGCCGTTGCCATCCGGAATGAAACGGATGTTGTTGGCGTCCTGATCACCGGCCCAGGCGTTCATCACGAAGCCGTCGTTCACCGACAGACAGATGATTTCGTCAATGCCGTTGGCTTTAAACACCGGCGCCAATTCGTTGTAACGCGGCAGATGCGTGGACGAACAGGTCGGCGTGAACGCGCCGGGGAGGGCGAACACCACTACGTTTTTGCCGGCGAACAGATCATCAGTGGTAACGTCTTTCCACTCGTTGCCTTCGCGGGTACGGAACGTGACTTCAGGTACCTTTTCGCCTTCACGATTCTCCAACATTAAATGCTTCCTCCTGTTCGGTGCATCGGAATGTGGCTGATTGATGAGGGCATGGTAGCCACCGCACCCTCATCAATAAAACGGATAGTTTCTATATAGTGAATAGCCCTTCGCTATCAATCGCCCAGGTGGGCGGACAGCATCCAGGCGGCCTTCTCGTGGATCTCGATACGCTCGCTGGCGATCGCCGCGGTGCCTTCGTCCTCATGGCCGGCGGCCAGCTTGAGTACCTTGTTGGCGCGCTCCGCCACGATGCGATGGTCCGCGGTCAGCGTCTTCAGCATTTCCGTGGCGTCCGGCTCGCCCTCGGCGTCCTTCACGGAAGACAGACGAGCGAAGGCCGCGTAGCTGCCCGGCGCTTTATCGCCCAGGGCGCGAATGCGCTCCGCGATGGTGTCCACCGCCGTCGCCAGCTCGGTGTACTGCTGTTCGAACAGCAGGTGCAGGCTGTGGAACATCGGGCCGGTGACGTTCCAGTGGTAATTGTGGGTTTTCAAATACAGGGTATAACTCTCCGCGAGCAGTTTACTCAGCTCCTGGGAGACTTCTTTGCTGTGTTCAATCATGGTGCTCTCCTTTGCGGGAATGTCCGGATTGACTCCAATACCTTCACGCTAAGCCCTTGGGGTCGGAACCGCGAACTCATTTTCGATATACTCGTCATAGCTTGGTGCAATCGAACCTTTATCCGCGCTTTGCAAGCCGCAAAGCCAGCGCTCATGATGCGCGTTTTCAGTGAACGGCGGGTTAACACTCAAGGAACGTGTATGACGACACCTTCTACACCCTCCGCGTCTTCCGAGCCGGGTCAGCCGGACTACCCTCTGATCGAAGAGGTGATCAACAGCCTCACCCATGCCATCGGCCTGCTGCTGAGCATCGCCGGCACCGCGGTACTGGTGGCGTCGGCCAGCGTCCAGGGCGACCCCTGGAAAATCGTTTCCTTCAGCGTGTTCGGCGCCAGCCTGGCGCTGCTGTACGGCGCCAGCATGCTCTACCACGGCAGCCGGCGCCCGCATTGGCGGGCGCTCTACAAGATGCTGGATCACTGCGCGATTTTCGCGTTGATCGCGGGCACCTATACGCCGTTTCTGCTGGTCAACATGCGCGGCACCGTGGGCTGGACCCTGTTCGGCGTGATCTGGGGGCTGGCGTTCACCGGTATCGTTCTGAAGCTGCGTTTCGGTAACCGCTACAAACTGGCCCGGGTGGGGATTTATCTGGCCATGGGCTGGCTGGTGATGTTCGCGTCCGGGGAGCTGATGGACACGGTCAGCCCGTTGGGCTTCTGGCTGCTGCTCGCCGGCGGCATCACCTATACCGCCGGCGTGGTGTTTTATCTGGCCGACCGGCTGCCGTACAACCACGCCATCTGGCATCTGTTCGTGGTGGGCGGCAGTGTCTGCCATTTCTACGCTATCTACTACGCGGTGCTGCCCGCCTGACGGGCCTCAGAGCAGCGCTTCGATGTCGTCGGCGAGCTTTTCCGGCTTGTCCTTCGGCGCGTAGCGCTTGACCACGTTGCCGTCGCGATCGACCAGAAACTTGGTGAAGTTCCATTTGATCGCCTCGGTGCCCAGCAGGCCCGGCGATTCCGATTTCAGAAACTTGAACACCGGATGGGCGTTGTCGCCGTTGACGTCCACTTTTTCGAACATCGGGAACGAGACGCCGTAATTCTTCTCGCAGAAGGCGCCGATTTCCCCGGCCTCGCCGGGCTCCTGGCGGCCGAACTGGTTGCAGGGGAAACCCAGCACTTCCAGCCCCCGGTCGGCGAAGTTGGCGTACAGCTTCTGCAGCCCTTCGTATTGCGGCGTGAAGCCGCACTTGCTGGCGGTGTTCACCACCAGCAGAACCTTGCCCTTGTAGTCGGAGAGGGGCTTTTCCTCGCCGTTGAGCGTGCGTGCCTTGTAGTCGAAAAGACTCATGGACCTTCTCCTTATCAAAGGGCGGTAACGCCGGCGGGCACTCAGGCCCGCCGGCCCGGCGGTGCGCCTAGTCCGAGTATAGCGCGTCCACCACCGCTTTCGCGGTCACTTCGCTGGACGGCGGGTTCTGACCGGTGACCAGGCGCCCGTCGGTGACCACCTGGGGCTCGAACTTGCCCTTGTTGTGGATCTCCGCGCCCAGCTCCTGGAGACGGCTTTCCAGCAGGAACGGCATCACCTCGTCGAGGCCCACTTCGCGCTCCTCTTCGTTGGTGAAGCAGCTCACACGGCGGTCCTTGACCAGCGGCACGCCGTTTTCGTCGCGCACCCCGACCAGCGCCGCCGGGCCGTGGCAGACCGCGCTGATTACACCGCCCTGGGCCCAGGTACGCTCCAGCACGCCGGCCACCAGCGGGTTGTCGGGCATGTCGAACATGGCGCCGTGACCGCCGGGCACGAATACCCCGACGAAGCCGTCTTCCCAGATTTCCTCCAGGGGGCGGGTGTTCTCCAGCTCGGCGATGGCGTCCTTCCACTGCTCTTTCTGCTCATCGTCCGGCACCGAGCGGGGATCGATGGGCACCTTGCCGCCGGTGGGGCTGGCCACCCGGACCGGCACCTTGTTGTCGCGGAAAATCTGGTAGGGAATCGCGAATTCCTCCAGCCACAGACCGGTCTGTTGACCCTGACCCATCTGTGATGCGCTGGTGACCAGCATCAGAAGTGGCTTGTCCAAATTCATAGTGGCTCCTTGTCGATATTCCGCTTGACGCTGACAGACGCGGCATCAAGATGTGATGAACTTCATTCGCCGTTCCCCACAGCGTGGGGGCGGCATTCACCATTTCAACGACCGGCCCCGGGACGGATACGCAAACCATGAACTGGGAACAACTGCTCAACAAGGACCGCCTGGGGCACCGCGACGCCAAGGATGAAACCGGTCGCACCGCCTTTTTGCGGGACCACGACAAGATTATCTTCTCCGGCGCCTTCCGGCGTCTGGCGCGCAAGACCCAGGTGCACCCGCTGGCCACCAACGACCATGTGCACAACCGGCTCACCCACTCCCTGGAGGTGTCCTGCGTGGGGCGCACGCTGGGGATTCGCGTCGGCGAACGCCTGCACGCCCTCGGCCACCTGCCGGAGGCCGCCGGCGCCACCGACCTGGGCGACATCGTGCAGTCGGCCTGCCTGGCCCACGACATCGGCAACCCGCCGTTCGGCCACACCGGCGAGCGGGCGATCCGCGCCTGGTTCCAGGAGCGCGGCCAGCGCTACCTGGATCTGCTCACGCCGGAGCAGCAATCCGACCTGATCTACTTCGAAGGCAACGCCCAGGGTTTCCGCATTCTCACCAAGAGCGAATACCATCAGTACGACGATGGCATGCGCCTGACCTACGCCACCCTGGCCACCTTCCTGAAGTACCCCTGGCTGTCGTCCCGCGCCGCCGGGGGCGGCCTCAAGCCGGGCAAGTACAGCGCCTTTCTGTCCGAGGCGGACGCTTTCCAGGAGGTGTGCGCCGCTACCGGGCTCCGGGAGCTGGCGCCAGGCCGCCATTGCCGCCACCCGCTTGCCTACCTGATGGAGGCGGCGGACGACTTCTGCTACGCCATCATCGACCTGGAGGACGGGCTGGAGATGGATCTGCTGCACTGGGACGAGGTCTATGCCCTGCTGCAGCCCGCCCTGCCGGACAACAACGAAGTGCGCCGCCTGGTCCATTCCGAGCTGCGCGACGGCCGCAAGGCGGCGCTGCTGCGCGGCAAGATCATCGAGCGGTTTATCGAGGCGGGGGTCGAGGCCTTCGTCGCCAACCACCAGCCGTTGCTGGCCGGCAGCATGGACGGCGACCTGCTGCACCATTGCGAACCGGCGGTCTACGACGTGGTGGAGAACGCCAAGCAGCTGGCGCGCGGCAAGGTGTTCGAGCACCCGCGCAAGATCGAGCTGGAAATCGGCGCCTTCGAGGTGATGGGCGCGCTGCTGGACGGCCTGATCGAGGCGTCGCTGTCCCACGCCCGCGGCGCCACGCGCAATTACCGGCATGAGCGCATCATCGACCTGATCGGCCGCCACAGCTTTCCGGACGGCCTGGCGGACATGGACGAACAGGAGCGGCTCTACCAGTGCATCATGCGGGCGCTGGATTTTCTCGCCGGCATGACCGACAACTACGCCACCTATCTGGCCAAGCAGTTCTCCGGCATGGCGGAGACGCGCTACTGAAGCACCGGGCCCGCTAAAGCCGCAGCGCTTCGAGCTGCTTGGTAAGGGCCTGGCTGAACGCGTCCGGCTGCTCCCACTGGGGGAAATGGCCGGGGTACGCCAGCACCGTTTCGGTGACGCGGCCGGCGCAACGCTGGCGCGCGGCTTCCGGAATCATTTCGCCGTTGATCGCGAACAGCGGCGCCGTCACGGCGGCGAACGCGGGCTCCGGGTTCCAGCGCAACAGGTCGCCCCAAAGCGGCAGCATTTTATCGGCGGGCGCGGAGGCCATCTGGCCGCCGAGCGCCTGTTTCCGGTGCTCCGGCATGGCGTCGGAGGTGTTGGCGTCCACCAGCCTGCCCACCGCCGCCGGGAAATCCTCGTGGAAGCCGCGCTCGATGCCGGCGGCGTCGTCCTCGGTCAGATCGCCGTAGGGAATGATGAAGGTGTCGACGAACACCACGGCGGCCACGGATTCCAGCAGCGCCGCCGCCTCCAGGGCCACGGCGCCGCCCATGGAGTGGCCCACCAGCACCACCCGGCCTGGCCGCCGGGCGCGCACCAGGTCGGCGATATCCCGCGCCATGCCGGCCACCGTCCAGGCGCCCGGGGTCGCGGCGGAGTCGCCATGGCCGGGAAGATCCGGCGCCAGAAAACTCACCGTCTCCGGCGCGCTGTCCAGGTAGGCGCGCCAGTCGCCGCGCCGGCAGCACCAGCCGTGCACCAGCACCACCAGGGTGTCGCCGGCGCCGTTCTTCTCGGTGGCCGCCAGCCGGCGCCCGTCACTCAGTATGACTTCCCGTTCCAAGTTGTTTCCCCCTAAGCGGATAAAAGGCTCGATGCGCCGGCGGACGGCGCCGCCAGTCGCCATGGTGCAGTGGCCGCCCGGCCGGGGCGCTGGCGCGCAGGTACACCCAGGCGCGCCCCCAGGGCGTGTCGATCAGGCGCCGCTGGTAGTCAGCCGGATAGCCCTCAAGCACGTCCAGGCGCTGCAGAATCAGGCGGCTGATCCGATAGACCTCGCCGGTCACGGCGGTGCGGCCACCCGACGACAGCACCGGGTAAGGGCCCAGATCGATCAGCGTGAAGCGTGGCGGCGTGGTCCACCGGCCGAGACATGACGCGCCCTTCAGCCAGGCGTGGTTGCTCTCCCCGGCCAGCAGCGTGCCGTAGACGAACACTCTCAAGAAAACGTCTCCACCCGTGACGGCAGCGTAATTCGCGGTGTCGGCATTTTGCGGTCGGTAGTCCAATCGTTACGTTGACGCGGCGGCGACGCCGGCGCGCTTTGTTTTGTGACATAGTTGGTCGTGGGGGACAAGAAAACATTGGGGGTTTTATGGAAGGTTCGGGCAGGCTGCCTTACACCGGGGCGGGCCATCAGGCGCTTCTGGATACGCTTTACGCCACACCCACGGATCAGTCGCTCTGGCGCGGCTTTCTCCAGCAGCTGGTCGCCGTCAGCCAATCCCGGTCGGCCCGCCTGCTGGTGCTCGACAAGGCGGCGGAGACGGTGCGCTCCAGCAGCAAAATCAATATCGACGACCGCGCCCACCAGAACTACGTGGATCATTTCGTCAACACCTGCCCCTGGCGGCCGGAACTGAAGGAGAAGCCCGCCGGCCGCCTGTACTCCACCTACCTGGATTTTTCCTGCCGTCAGCGTCGTTTTTACAAGACCGAGTTCTATAACGACTGGGCCCGCAAGCTGGATATCCACCACGGCGTCTGCGGTACCGTCTACCAGACCGATGAATACACCATCCAGCTGCTGGTGCAGCGCACCGGCGGACAGGGCCCCTACGAGGCCCAGGACACCGCCTGGTTCAATGAACTGGTGCCCCATGTGCGCCGGGCCATCGATCTGACCCGCCATCTCCATCAACTGGAATGGAGCAGCCGCGGTGGCCGGCTGGCCGGGCACCGGCCGTACGCGGTGCTGGGCCACGGCGGCCGGGTGGCATTCCTTTGCGACCGGGCCCAGGCGCTGATCGCCAAGGAGGAGGCGCTGAGCTGTCGGCATGGGCGTCTGGCACCGAAACGGCAGGACCTCCGCGAGCGTTTCATGGCGCTGGTGAACGAGGTGATCGTCGGCGCGGGCCGGGACTGGCGCCACCCGGGAGGCACCGTCACCCTGCCCCGGCGCGGCGGCGGCCAGCTGGTGTGCATGGTCAGCCCGATGGCACCGGAAAACAGCGCCGCTCTGCTGGCGCCGGAAGGCCGTGCGCTGGTGTACTTTCATGCGCCCGAGTACGAAGGCGCCGTGGACGAGCGGCAGATCGCCGAGCTGTTTGATCTGACCCCGGCGGAAGCCCGCGTGGCCCGGGCCATCGCCGAAGGCGGCGACCTCAAGACCCTGGCGGCCGGTCTGTCGTTGTCGGTGGATACGCTGCGCGGGCAGCTGAAGTCGGTGTTCCGGAAAACCGGCACCCGTCGGCAGAACGAACTGGCGGCGAGGATTCTCCGCTCGCCGGCCCTGCGCGCCGCGGAAACGCTGCCGATCAAACTGTCCTAGCGCCGCTCAGTCGATCAGCGGCAGCCGGTGCTCCAGGGTGGCGGCCCGCACCGCGTCGGGGATGCGGATTTCCGTGGCCAGGGGCAGATGGTCGGAAAGCAGGCAGTCGGTGAGCACCCGGCTGTGGCTGACCTCCAGCTCGGGGGACGCCAGGATATGGTCGATGTGCCGGTCCGGGGCCCAGCTCGGGAAGGTGTTCAGATCGCCCTCCACGGCGCGCAGGCCCAGCTCCGCCAGCGGCGAACTGCCCAGGTGCTCCAGCCGGCAATTGAAATCACCCACCACCACGGCGTAACGGAACGGCGACAGCAGGCGGGTGATGTAGGCCAACTGGGTGTTGCGCATTTTCTCGCCCAGCGCCAGGTGCACCACCGCCAGCACCAGCGGCTCCACCGGGTGGCCGAACTTGACCAGGATCACGCCGCGCCCGGGCAGGCCGGGGAGGATGTGGTCCTCCACGGAATAGGGCGTCAGGCGGCTCAGAAAGCCGTTGCTGAACTGGCCCAGCCGGCCCAGGTTGCGGTTGAGTTGCTGATGCCAGAAGGGGAAATCGGCCAGGGACGCCAGATGCACCAGCTGATTCACATTGCGTGAACGCAAACTGCCGCCATCCACCTCCTGCAGGCCGACCACATCGAAATGGCGAACCACATCGGCGATCTGCTCGATGGTCTCGACACTGCGCGGGTGCGCCACCAGATGCTTCCAGCTGCCGGTGAAATACTCCCGGAACCGGCTGGTGCCGATGCCCGCCTGAATGTTGAAGCTCAGCAGCCTGAGGGTGTCATCCGGCAGGGTGACCTCGCGCACCCGGCGGGTGCGGCGGTGGCCTTCGCGTGCGAAGGAAAACCCGGCGGGCCGGGTTTTCCAGGACTGGTACGCGGTTCGCGCGCGCTCCAACAGCATTCAGCTTGAACTCCCGAAAGGGCTAGCGGCGTTCCTTCTTCACCAGGAAGTCGATCACGTCGAACATTTCCTGATTGTTACGCAGGCCGTCGCGAAGAATCAGATACTTCCCGTTGACCACGAAGGACGGTACGCCGCGGATCTGGTAGTCGCGGGCCAGCGCGTCGGTCTGACGCAGCTTGGTGGACACCCCGAAAGAGCTGTAGAGCTGGTTGAACTCATCCTCTTCCACGCCGTATTTGGCGAAGAAGTCGGCCAGCGCGGTGGGGGTGAACAGCGGCTCCCGGTGCTTGTGAATGGCGTCGAACAGGGGTTTGTGGATCTCATCCACCTTGTCGAGGATGTCCGCCACATAGTAGGCGCGGGCCAGGGGCTCCGCGTTCTGCAGGAAGGTCACCGGCGAGCGGACGTAGTTAACGTGCTCCGGCTTGTCTTCCAGCCAGTCCTCGATCACCGGCTCCAGACTGAAGCAATGCGGGCAGATGTAGGAGAAGAACTCGCGCACTTCCACCTGACCGGGCTCGTCCACATTGCCGGGATTATCCAGAACCTTGTAGTGGGTCCCTTCCGCGTAGCGGGCGTGCTCGCCGCCGGATTCCTGTGCCCAGGCCGCCGCCGTCAGAGTCAGGCCGAGCAGCACCGCCATAACCGTTCGCAACATGAGGTTCTCCTTGTTGTTGGCTGTTCCACTTTGATCGTGGCAGATAGGACCGTGATAACGCGAAAACGCTCCCCACGGTCACGGAAAGTTGCATTATTACCGCATTGGCGCCGTCTTGCCCATGAACGGCGGCCACAAAAAAGGCAGCCGGAGGCTGCCTTTTCGCTGAACGCCGATCAACAGCGGGTTATTCGTCGCTGTCGCGCTCCGGCGCGGAGAGACCCGCCACGAAGCTGGAGACCGCCTGGATCTGGGCATCGCTCATCTTCGCCGCCAGGGTGCGCATCATCGCCTGGGGATCGTTGTCACGCTTGGCCATGTCGCCGATGTCCTCGCGGCCGACGGCGCGGAACGCTTTCAGCTGGCTTTCCGTGTAGGCGGGCTGCTGGCCGGCCAGTGCCGGGAAACCGGCGGCGTCGACGCCCTGACCGGCGGGGCCGTGGCAGCCGGCGCAGGCGGGAATGCCCTTCTCCACGTCACCGCCCCGGTAGATGCGCTCGCCCATTTCCACCAGATCCGCCTTCACCTGGCCGGTCTGCACGGTCTGCTCCGCGTAGAAGGCGGCCAGATCCTGCATGTCCTGCTCGCTGAGGTTAGCGGCCTGGCCCTGCATGATGGCGTTCTCACGCTCACCGGATTTGAAGGCTTTAAGCTGCTTGATCAGATAGGGCTCGCCCTGCCCCGCCAGACTCGGGTACTGGCCGGAGGGGGAATTGCCGTCCGGGCCATGGCAGGCCGCGCATACCTGGGCTTTCTCTTTACCGGCTTCCGGGTCGCCCTCGGCCAGGGCGAAGGGGGTGGCCACCACGGCAGCCAACAGCACGAACAGCTTGAAACACTTCATGGCCTTTCCTTCAAGAGCAGGGATTACTTGGTCATGTATTCAATAAGAGCACGATAATCTTCTTTGGAGCAGTCGCCGCACATGCCGCCCGGGGGCATGGCGTTGTAGCCCTCCTCGACGTGCTTGACCAGCGTGTCCATGCCTTTGTCCATGCGCGGCTTCCAGGCGGCCTGGTCCCCGGTTTTGGGGGCGCCGGCGGCACCGCTGGCATGGCAGTAGGTGCAGCTCTGATCATAGAGCTCTTTGACGGATTCGGCCTGGGCACCGGCCGACAGGCTCATAGCGATGGCGAGGGCGAGCCCCGTAGCAAAACCTTTCATGTGAATCTCCCCATGAGCTGGCGACATGCTGGCTTACTCAGGCGTCGGCGCCGAATTTGCCTTTGCACACAAACACCTGTAGAACGTCGACCGCACGGCGAACGCGCGTCGGCGCGTATTATATACTAGAGGTTCGCTCCCGTCATATGCCTTATTAAAGGCACGGGTATTCGCTGTCCGCGCTCACTGAGAGACCGATAATGGCCCAAGATCCGACCCAGCGCCTTCTCCACCAGGCCCGCTTCCTGAAAAGCGCCCAGAACGTGGAACAGTGCCCCCCGGACGCGGGCTTCGAGGTGGCCTTCGCCGGCCGCTCCAACGCCGGCAAATCCAGCGCCATCAACCGCCTCACCGGCCAGCGCACCCTGGCGCGCACCTCCAAGACCCCGGGCCGCACCCAGCTGCTGAACTTCTTCGAGCTGGACGAGGAGCGGCGCCTGGTGGACCTGCCCGGCTACGGCTACGCCAAGGTGGACAAGGTGACCCGCCAGCAATGGCAGCGCGACCTGGACGATTATCTGGCGCGCCGGCAAAGCCTCACCGGGCTGGTGCTGCTGATGGACATCCGCCATCCGCTCAAGGATTTCGACCGTCTGATTCTGGAATGGTCGGCGCGCGCCGGCATGCCGCTGCACCTGCTGATCACCAAGGCGGACAAACTCAAGTACGGCGCCGCCAAGAACACCCTGCTGCAGGTGCTCAAGGACGTCCGCGATCACCCGGCGCCGCTCAGCGCCCAGCTGTTTTCCGCCACCAACGGCAGCGGCTGCGACGAGGCCTGGCGCCAGCTCGGCACCTGGCTGGCGGTGCCGCCGGACCCGGCGGGCTGACCGGGTCCGTCACTCCGGCGACGTTTTACGACACCGCTCTGGCGCAGGTACGCCACCGGGCAGATCGCGCCGCTTCATCGTAACTCACTGATATAAAACGTCTTTCTTCAATTTTCAAAAACAGGCATGCCTCTTGCTTTAGATACGGGCAAGAAGAAGGAAGAGGGGAAGTCCCACTTTTCAGTGGGCAAAAAAAATCCCTGGCAGCAAGTGGGGGAAGGGAACGACTGCGCTGCCAGGGAGGCTTGCCGCCCCAGCCTCCTGGGGGAGAGACCGGGGTGTCCAGAAGCTACGAACCGGTGAGGGTACTGGGGGATCGGGGGTACCGGTCCGTAGCTATTGATTAGGACTGGCCGCCTTTGGAAAAAGTTTCCACGTCCTAACACCTTTTACAAATTTCATAATTCCTGCACAACAAGCACTATTAAACCCGCTTGCGGCTACTGCTTCCAGGGGCCGCCGCGGGTATCTTCCCGGCGCTTCAGATTGCGGTGCATGGCCGCCTTGGCCAGCATGTGCGCCGATACCGGTGCGGTGATAAACAGGAACAGAACGATCAGCACTTCCTGGAGCTGCAACGCCCGCTCCTGCCAGGAGAAAAACAGCAGCGACCCGAGAATGGTGCCTCCCACGCCCAGGGTGCTGGCTTTGGTCGGGCCGTGCAAACGCAGATAAAAATCCGAAAGCCGCACCAGGCCGATGGACCCCACCAGCGCGAACACCGCCCCGACCAGAATGAAGGCACTGACCAGAAATTCAACGATCTCGTTCATAGTGTCGTCCCTACTCGATGATGTCGCCACGCAACATGTATTTGGCGACCGCCACGGTGCTCACGAAGCCGATCAACGCGATCAGCATGGCGGCCTCGAAATAGAGCTTGCTGTCCGAGGAAATGCCGTACAGCACGATCAGCCCGATGGTGTTGATGTACATGGTGTCCAGGGCCAGGGCCCGGTCCCGCAGCGTGGGCCCGCGCAACAACCGGTACAGGTTGAGCAGCAGGGCCAGCACGAACAGCCCGAAGGCAATCGTCAGCGCGGTCTCTAGCATTCGAAAATCTCCTTCAGTGGCCGCTCATAGCGCTGCTTGATCTGCCGGATCATGGCGTCTTGGTCGTCCACGTCGAGGGCATGGATCAGCAGGGTGCGCCGGTCCTCGCTGACATCGGCACTGACCGTGCCCGGCGTCAGCGAGATGGTGCTGGCGAGCAGCGTGATGGCGAACTCGTCAGTCAGGTCCAGCGGCAGCTCCACGAACCCGGGCCGCAAACGCCGGGGCGGCCCGAGGATCAGAATCGCCACCGCCATATTGGCGGTGAGAATGTCCCAATGCACCACCAGCACGAACCGCACCAGCTTGGGGAAGTTGCGCGGGCGCGGCACGTTGGGCCAGAACGACTGGGTGCCCAGCGGCAGCACCACCGCGAGCACCAGACCGAGCAGGGCGTGCCCCCAGGAGAAGCCGTTAAGCAGCATCCAGGTGGCCCACAGAAACAGGCTCAACAGCGGAAACGGCAATACTCGACTCATAACGCACTCTCCCCGGCGCCCAGCACCGCGTCGATATACAGGCCGGGCTGCGCCCACTGCCCGGCCACCGCCAGGCAGGCTTCAAGCACCGGCTCGCCCCAGATCGCCAGCGCCGGGGTGGTGGCCAGCAGCGCCACCGTGGCCGCCAGGCGCGGCCCGTCCAGGCTGCGTTCTTCACCGTCGCCGGTGGCCCGCCAGAACAGCGTCGACCCGGCCCGGCTCAGGCCGATCAGGGCGATCAGGCCGCCGCCCAGCAACAGCAACCAATAGACCGGCGCCGGCACCGCCTGCATCAGGGCGACCTTGCCGATAAAGCCGGATAACGGCGGCAGGCCGACCACGGCGATGGCGCCGGCGAAAAACAGCGCGCCGAGCACCCCGCGGCCGACGGGGGACGGCCCCGCTTCAAGCCGGTCCGCCAGTTCCCCACGCCCCCGGGACACCAGGTCCGCCAGCAGAAACAGGCCGCCGCACACCAGGGTCGAGTGGATCAGGTAGTAAAGCATGGCGCCGAACGCCGCCGGCGACGACCAGGCCAGCCCGGCCACCAGCGTGCCCACCGACATCACCAGCAAATAGGCCACCATTTCGCCGAGGCGGCGGGCGCCGAGCACGCCCACCGCCGCCAGGCCCAGGGTGATCAGCGCCAGAATCCACAGCGGGTCCCGGCCCAGCCCGGCCAGCGCGCCGCCGCTGAACGCCAGGCCGTACACCCGGGCGATGGCGTAGATACCCACCTTGGTCATGATCGCGAACAGCGCCGCCACCGGCGCCGTGGCGCTGGCGTAGGTGGCCGGCAGCCAGAAGTAGAGCGGGAACAGCGCCGCCTTCAGGCCGAACACCACCCACATCAGCAGGCCGGAAAGGCGCGCCAGATCCAGGCTGTTACCCTCCAGTTCACTCACTTTGACCGCAAAGTCGGCCATATTGAGCGTACCGGTGGTGCCGTAGGCGAGCCCCAGCGCAACCAGGAACAGCGCCGAACCGATCAGGTTGAGCACCACATAGTGAATGCCGCCCTTCACCCGGGCCGGGCCACGGCCGTGCAGGGCCAGCCCGTAGGAGGCGATCAACAGCACCTCGAAGAACACGAACAGGTTGAACAGGTCGCCGGTCAGGAAGGCGCCGTTGATGCCCATCAGCTGCAGCTGGAACAACGCGTGGAAGTTGGCGCCGCGCCGGTCGTCGCCACGGCTGCCGTAGATCAGCGCCGGCAGCGCCAGCACCGCGGTGAGCAGCACCATCAGGGCACTCAGCCGGTCGAGCACCAGCACGATGCCGAACGGCGCCCGCCAGTCACCCAGCTGATACACGCCGATATCGCCGCTGGCCGCCTGCTGCCACAGGCCCAGCGCCACGGGGATCAATGCCAGGGTCGCCAGCAGACCGGTGAGGCGGCGCAGGCGCTGGCGTTCGCGGACCTCCAGCAAAAGCAGCATGCCCGCGAACGCGGGGATCAGAATCGGCGCGATGATCAAATGTTCCATCAGCCGTCCTCCCCGTCGGAGCCACCGTCCACGTGATCGCTCTTCATTTCACCCTGGCCGCGCAGGGCCAGCACCACCAGAAAGGCGGTCATGGCGAAACCGATCACAATGGCGGTCAGCACCAGCGCCTGGGGCAAGGGGTCGCTGGCGTTTTCGGACATGCCCACCACCGGCACCTGGTTCAGGCTCAAGCGGCCGGACACGAACACGAACAGGTTGACCCCGTAGCTGAGCAGCGTAATGCCCAGAATCACCGGGAAGGTGCGCGCGCGCAGGGTCAGATAGACGCCGCAACCGACCAGCGTCGCGATGATCAACGCAAGCATCACTTCCATCAGGCGCCTCCTCTCTGGCCGGTTTGGTCAGGGTCATTCCCGGCGCCGGTGCCGGCGCCCTTGTCGTCCAACAGCGACAGCTTGCCGAGGTTCGCCAGCATCAGCAGCGTGGCGCCCACCACGGTGAGGAACACACCGGTATCGAACAGCATGGCGCTGGCCACCTCGAACTTGCCCACCAGCGGCCAGTGGATGTAATCAAAGGTGCTGGTCAGGAACGGATGGCCGAACAACCAGGAGGCCACCCCGGTGATCCCGGCCAGCAGCAGGCCCAACGCCACCACCGGGTGGTAGTCGCCGGGCATGCGGTGGTGCATCCAGCCCACCCCGGAGGCCACGTACTGCAGCAACAGCGCCACCGACGTCACCAGGCCGGCGATAAAGCCGCCGCCGGGCAGGTTATGGCCGCGCAGGAAGATGTACACCGACACCAGCAGGGCCAGCGGCAGCAACGGCCGCGAGATGGTCACCAGCACCAGCGGGTGCGCGTCCCGCGCCCAGGGCCGGCCGGTGGAATCCGCCCGGGGCGAGGTCAGTTTGAGATCCTTGAGCAGCGCGTAGATGCCCATGGCGGCGATGCCCAGCACGGTGATCTCACCGAAGGTATCGAAGCCCCGGAAGTCCACCAGGATCACGTTGACCACATTGGTGCCACCGCCGCCCGGCTTGGCGTTCTCCAGGAAGAAGCCGCTGATGCTGTTGAAGTCGCTGGTCATCATGGCGAACGCCATGACGCCGACGCCACCGCCGACCACCACCGACAGGAACAGATCGCGGAACACTCTGAACACGCCGGATTCGGCGCTGGTGCGCACCGGCAGAAAGTACATCGCCAGGATCAGCAGCATCACCGTGACCACTTCCACGGAAAGCTGGGTGAGCGCCAGATCCGGCGCCGAGAAGCGCACGAACACCAGCGACACCACCAGCCCCACCACGCTGATCGACATGATCGCCGTCATCCGGTGGCGGTGCAGAATGGCGGTGATCACCGCGGCCACGATCAACATGGCGCCGGCCAGCAGCGCCACCCCGTCCAGGGGCAGCAGCGCCCGGTCGCCGCTCAGCAAACGCGGCCCCAGCTGCGTCAGCAGCACCAGCGAGACCACCGCCAGCAACCAGGCCACATAGGTCTGCAGGGAGCCGTTGCGCAAGCGCCCGCTCAACGCCCCGGCGAACCCCGCCACCGCCTGCATGGCGCGCTCGAAAATCAGGTTGGCGTTGATCTCGGGCAGGCGCGCGTGCCACCGGAACAGGCGCTGCCGCTGGCTGTAGACCAGCACGCCGCCGACCAGGGCGATGACGCTCATCAGCAACGGCAGGTTAAAGCCGTGCCAGATGGAAAGATGGTATTCCGGCAGGGTGCCGCCAAGCGTGGCGGTGCCGGCCACCGCCAGCAGCCCGGCCACGGTGAGCGCCGGGAACACGCCCACCGCCACGCACAGCGCCACCAGTATCTCCACCGGCACTTTCATGTAACGGGGCGGCTCATGGGGCGGAAACTTGGGCAGGTTCACCGGCTCGCCGTTGAAGAAGACGTCGTGGATAAAGCGCGCCGAATAGGCCACCGACAACACGCCGCCCAGGGTGGCGCCCAGCGGCAGCACCCAGCTCAGGGCGCCGAGGCGGTCGGACTGCAGGGTCTCGGCGAAGAACATCTCCTTGGACAGGAAGCCGTTGAGCAACGGCACCCCGGCCATCGCCGCCGAGGCCACCATGGCGAGCACCGCGGTGTACGGCATGTAGCGCCACAAACCGTTGATACGGCGCATGTCCCGGGTGCCGGTTTCGTGATCAATGATGCCGGCGGCCATGAACAGCGACGCCTTGAAGGTGGCGTGGTTGATGATGTGGAACACCGCCGCCACCGCCGCCAGCTCGGTGTTCAGGCCGAACAGCAAGGTGATCAGACCCAGATGGCTGATGGTGGAATAGGCCAGCAACCCTTTCAGGTCGTGCTGGAACAGCGCCGCCAGCGCCCCCCACAGCAGCGTCGCCATGCCGGCCAGCGTAACCAGGTCGAACCACAGGTTGGTGCCCGCCAGCATCGGGTAGAAGCGGGCCAGCAAAAACACCCCCGCCTTGACCATGGTGGCGGAGTGCAAGTAAGCACTTACCGGCGTCGGCGCCGCCATGGCATGGGGCAGCCAGAAGTGGAACGGGAACTGGGCACTCTTGGTGAAAATACCCAGCAGCACCAGGCAAAGAATCAGCGGGTAGAGCCCGCTGGCGCGGATGGCGTCGCCGCTGGCCAGCGCCTCGCCCAGGGAATAGCTGCCCACCACCTGGCCGATCAGCAGCACCCCGGCGAGCAGCGCCAGGCCGCCCAGGCCGGTGACCGTGAGCGCCATGCGCGCCCCCTTCCTGGCGCCGCTGTTGTGCGACCAGAAACCGATCAGCAAGAACGAGCTGAGGCTGGTGAGCTCCCAGAACACCACCAGCAGCAGCAGGTTGTCACTGGTCACCACCCCCAGCATGGCGCCCATGAAGAGCAGCAGGTAGGCGTAAAAACGCCCGGCTTTCTCATCGGCGGACAGATAGTAGCGCGCGTACAGAATAATCAGCAGGCCGATGCCCAGCACCAGCATGGCGAACATCAGCGCCAGGCCGTCCAGGCGGAACGCCAGGTCCAGGCCCAGGCTGGGCAGCCACTGCAGTGAAGAGAGCACCGTTTCGCCGGCGATCACCCGTCGCGCGGGCGCCACCATCAAAGCCAGCGCCAGGGCCGGCAACGCCGCGGCGCTCAGCGCCAGCAGCGTGCGCGAGGCCCTGAAACGTTCGGCCAGCGGCGGCAGTGCGGCCCCCAGAAAGGGCAGCAGCACCAGAATGGAAAGATTCATAGGCAATCCGTTGTCAGTTGCGGCAACGCCGCGTCGAGCTTATCAGTAAATCATCAACTCAGCGTGACAACGGGCGGATCCGGGAAATAGGGGCGGCGGCCCCGCCGCGGGCAGTGGGCGGGCATACTGATCATTCTGTGGTGTCGCAATTGGCAGTCCATACAAAACCGAATCACTGAAAAGGGTCCGTAGTATGCCACGCCGATCCGGGGCGAACACAAGACCGGCCCGCCACCCGGGTATCAGAGCTCGCCCACGAATTGATTATAGAACTGCCGGGCGGTGCGCCCGGAGCGCCCGCCGCGCTCCATGGAAAAGCGGCGGGCGAGAATGTGCAGCCGGTCGCGGTCGGCGACCTCGCCGAACAGGTGATCGACGATCTGGAAATACTGCGCTTCATTGATCGGGTAAAAGCTCAGCGACAGGCCGAACCGGTCGGACAGGGAAATCTTCTCTTCCACCACGTCGCCGTGGTGGATCTCACGGCCCACCACCCGGCTCTGCTCGTTGTCGGCCTGGTACTCGGATACCAGGTGGCGGCGGTTACTGGTGGCGTACAGGCGGACGTTCTCCGGCGGCAGCTCCAGCGAGCCTTCCAGCACGCTTTTCAGGTGCTTGTACTGGGTTTCACCGTCCTCGAAGGCAATGTCGTCGCAGTACACCACGAAACGCTGGGCGCGCTCGCGCAGATCATCGACGATCTCCGGCAGGTCCACCAGGTCGTGCTTTTCCACCTCGATCATGCGCAGCCCGCGCGGCGCGTATTCGTTCAGCAGCGCTTTCACCAGCGACGACTTGCCGGTGCCCCGGCTGCCCCACAGCAGCGCATGGTTGGCGGGCTTGCCGGCCAGGAAGCGTTCGGTGTTCTGCACCAGCTTCCGTTTCTGCGTGTCCACGCCGAGCAGATCGTCCAGCGCCACCGGGTCCAGGTGCCGCACCGGTCTCAGCCGTTGCTGTCTGGGCCGCCAGATGGCGGCCGCTTCCGCGCGCCAATCAACGTGATTCATGGTGTCCCCGTTGGAAATCAGGTCAAAAATATTGCCACGGTCGGCCCGGCGACTAAAGAACTTGCTTGCCCGCCCCGGGTCCACCTTTAACATGGACCCAGGATAAAACACGCAACCGACCCCGGAGACACCCATGATCCGCTTCCCTCTCGCCGGCCTTACGCTGATCCTGGCAGCCGCCGGCTGCGCCCATACCCCGGCGAACCTCCCCGACAACGCCCGCCCCTGCCCGGAACCGCGGCCGCAAATGTGCACCATGGAATACCGCCCGGTGATCGGCCTGGACAAGAACGGCGAAACCCTGGGCGAATACAGCAACGCCTGCAGCGGCTGCGCCAAAGAAGGCGTCGCCTATACCGTGCCGGTTAAATAACGTCCAAGGACACCGCTTTGCCGCTTTCGCCCGTACGCCGGTTACTGGACTTCGACGCGCAATACCGCCGCGACCAGCAGCACACGCCGGACTTTCTGCACCGCCGCGACCGCCGTCTGGCGCTGGCCCGTGAACAGGACGGCGCGCCGCCGCCGGACGCCGCCGCCTGGCTGAGCGCGGTGGACGCCCCCGGCGCCGGCGCGGCGCTGCGCCCCTGGCGCCGCGGCCGGGCCGCGCTGACCCTGGCCGGCGCGGTGCTGGGCGTGCTGACCATGCTCGGCGTGCTGTACGTGGACGGCCAGGGCCGCATCAACGTCACCCTGATTCTGGCGCTGGCCCTGCTGCAACTGCTGCTCGCCCTGGCCACCACCGCCCAGGCGTTAAGCGGCCGGCGCCCCTGGGGCCGGCTGCTGGGCCGGGGCGACGGCGCGCCGCCGGTACTCCGCCAGCTGCATCCGCAACTGGCCGCCCGCGCCGCCCACGGCGCCGGCCTGGCGTTCGCCGCCACCGCCCTGCTCACCCTGCTGGTCCAGGTGCTGGTGCGCGATCTGGCGTTCGGCTGGAGCACCACCCTGCAGACCTCCGCGCCCGCCTACCACGCCCTGGTGGAACAGCTTGCCTGGCCCTGGCGCGGCTGGCTGCCCGGCGCCGTGCCGGGCCTGGAACTGGTGGAGCAATCCCGTTACTTCCGGCTCGGCGGTGAGGCTCCCGCCGACCCGGAACGCCTGGGCGCCTGGTGGCCGTTCCTGGCCATGCTGTGGCTCTGCTATGTGCTGCTGCCCCGGCTTATCCTGCTGGGGCTGGCGCGGCTGCACCTGAACCACCGCGCCGGCGTGCTGCTGCGACGCCACCCGGGCTGGGCGGCGCTGCGCCAGCGCTTCGCCACGCCCTGGGTGGACAGCGGCCCGGCACCGGTCGCCGCCGGCGCCGGCCCCGCGGTACCGCCCGCCGACACGCTGGCGCCGCCGCCGGAAAGCGGCGTGGTGATCCGCTGGGCCGGCGCCGGCAGCGCCGACCTCGCCCGAAACCTGCTCCAGGACGCCCCCATGCAGGTGCTCGAAGCCGGCGGCAGCGCCAGCCTGGAGCAGGACCGCGACACCCTCACCCGCGCCGACCTGGGCCTGCCGGTGGTGGTGCTGACGCGCGGCTGGGAGCCGCCCACCGGCGAACTGGCGGACTTCCTCGACGACGCCCGCCACAGCCTGCCGGCGAACACCGACATCGTGCTGCTGCCGCTCGCCGCCGACGATCAAACCGCTCTGGTGGACGGCGCACTGCTGGCCCAGTGGCAACGCTTCGTGGACCGGCACCGGCCGGTCAGGCTGTGTCGCCCATGAGCGAGCGCCCCCTGCCCCGTTTCGCCGTGGTCGGCCACCCCAACAAGGGCAAGTCGAGCATTGTCGCCACCCTGGCCCAGAACGACGGCATCGCCATCGCCCTGGAGCCGGGCACCACCCGGGAGAACGGCCACTACCCGCTGCGCGTGGACGACCGGCTGCTGTACGAACTGATCGACACCCCCGGCTTCCAGCGCCCGCGCCGGGTGCTGGCCTGGCTGCAGGCGCACAGCCTGTCCGCGTCGGACCGGCCGGACACGGTGCGCGCCTTCGTCACCCAGCACCGCGACGACCCCCGTTTCCATGACGAATGCCAGCTGCTGACGCCGATACTGGAGGGCGCCGGCATTCTCTATGTGGTGGACGGCGCGGTGCCTTACAGCCGCGAGCAGGAAGCGGAAATGGAAATCCTGCGCTGGACCGGCCGCCCCAGCCTGGCGCTGATCAACCGCATCGGCGCGGGCGACCACCTGGCCGACTGGCGCGCCGCCCTGGGTCAGTACTTCCAGATCGTGCGCGATTTCGACGCGGTGCACGCCCCCTTCGAGGCCCATCTGAGCCTGCTGCGCGGTTTCGGCCAGCTGGCCCCGGAATGGGAAGCGCCGCTTGAGGAGGCCACCCACCATCTGCGCGATCAGCGCCGGCACCGCCAGCATCAGGCGCTGCAACTGATCGCCGCCGCCCTGGCGGACATGCTCACCCACCGGGAAACCGGCCGGCTGCGCGACGACGGCAACCGCGACGCCCTCGAGCACGAACTCGGCCAACGCTGGCGGGACTGGCAGCGCCAGCGGGAGCAGCGCCTGCGCCGCGACGTGGAAGCCCTTTACCAGCACCGCCACCTGCGCCGCCGGGAACAGGCCCTGGCGTGGCAGCCGGGCAGCGACCTGTTCAGTGAACAGGCCCGCCGGACCTGGGGCGTCAGCCGCACCTACCTGGCCACCGCCGGCTTCGGCGCCGGCGCCCTGGGCGGGGCCGGCATCGACGCGCTCGCCGCCGGCCACTCGCTGGGGGCCGGTGCCCTGATCGGCGGCGTGTTGGGCGCCGCCGGCAGCGTCTTCTACGGCGGCAAGTACGCCGACAAACTGGGCGCGCTGAAAGTGCTGGAGCGCTTCACCGGCGGCGCCGAGGCGGCCTTCGGGCCGGTCCGCGATCCGCAGTTCGGCTATGTGGTGCTGGGCCGGGCCCTGGAGCACTGGCATCAGGTCAGTCACCGCAACCACGCCGGCCGTGACCCGCTCACCCTCGACGGCGCGGACCGTCACTGGCTGGAACAGCTGCCGCGCGGCGAGCGCCAGCGCTTGCAGAAAGCGTTACTGGATCCACCGCGCGAGCCCGGGGATGTGAAGCGCCGAGATGCTCTGGAAAGTGCTGTGGTGCAGGCCGGTGAGGCGTTTTTGCTTTGGCGGGTGGGGGTGTCCTAGTACGTCTCTGGCATCCTGCCGGGAGCTTCGCTCCCTTTCGCGGGCCGGGCCCGCTCGCACATGTCGCACTTCCAGACGCCCGGCTCGCATAAGGGCGCTCCCACAGTGCCTGCGTCGTGGGTTAGTGGGAGGAGCGTTCGCGGCGGTAGTGGCGCGGGGCCACGCCCATTACTTTTTTGAACAGGCGCGAGAAATAGTAGGGGTCGTCGTGGCCCAGGTGGCGGGCGATGTCGCTGACGCCCAGGTCGCTGACGTCCAGCAGGTAGCAGGCACGGCTGATCTTGAGGTGCTGAAACGCCTGCATCGGCGTCTGCCCGGTGAGGCGTTTGTACTCGCGAATAAAGTGATAGCGCGACAGGGTGCTGGTGGCGGCGACCAGGTCGTCCAGGGCCAGCCGTTCGTGCAGGCGGCTTTGCAGGTAGCTCTGCACCCGGTCCACGTCCAGCGCCGCCTGCCGCGCCTGCTGGCGGCGGCGTACCAGCGCCAGGAAGGTGAGCAGGCCGCGCAGCACATTGGCGGCGTGCACCTGATGGTGAATCTGAAAGCTCACCGCGGTGGCCAGCAGCACTTCGAACTCTTCGCTGAGCCGCGAGTGCAGGCCCACCGGCACCAGTCCGGCGCGCGGGTCCGGCTCGATGGCGTCGAAAAACGCATCCACGGCGGCGCCGCCCAGGTGCACCCAGTATATGGTCCAGGGATCGTCCGGGCGGGCCCGGTAGCGGTGCGGCTGCCCTTCCCGGAACAGCAGCACGTCGCCGGGCCCCACCGGGTGGGCGTCGCCGTCCAGATCCACTTCACCGCGTCCGGCCACGCAATAGATCAGCAGATGATCGCGGGGCGAGGCGCGCCCCATCTGATGGCCGGCGGCGCGCGGGTAGTAGCCCACGCCGTGGGGCAGGCAGTCGCCGCACAGCGGGTGCGCGCCCAGGGTCTGGATCAGCGCCTGGGGCACCACAATGCGGCGGCCGTCCCGGGGCAGCGGCCACTGGGAGGTCTCGATAACCGGGACGTCACTGGAATCCATACCGCAATATAGTCCATTACTGGTCAATAGAAACCATCCGCATGGGGACGATACTGTGGTAAACCATAGCAATAATAGAACAACACCCCCACTTTCGGAGGCTCCATGAGCACGCGACTGCCGCAACTGATCAACGGCGAATTCCAGCAAAGCCGGACCGACACCTGGATTCCAGTCACCAACCCGGCCACCCAGGAGGTGCTCTGCGAAGTACCGGCGGCCACCGCCGAGGAAATGGAGAGCGCCATCCAGTCCGCCCGCAAGGCGTTCCTGGAATGGCGGGAAACCCCGGTGTCCGAGCGCGCCCGGGTGATGCTGCGCTACCAGCACCTGCTCAAGGAGCACCACGATGAAATCGCCGAGGTGCTGGCCAAGGAAACCGGCAAGGTGTTCGCGGACGCCAAGGGTGATGTGTGGCGCGGCATCGAGGTGGTGGAGCACGCCGCCAACATCGGCTCGCTGATGATGGGCGAGACGGTGGAAAACGTGGCGCGCGGTATCGACGGCCACGCCTGGACCCAGCCGCTGGGCGTGTGCGCGGGCATCACCCCGTTCAACTTCCCGGCGATGATTCCGCTGTGGATGTTCCCGATGGCCATCGCCTGCGGCAACAGCTTCGTGCTCAAGCCCTCCGAGCAGGACCCGATGACCCCCAATATTCTCGCCGAGCTGTTCCTGCGCGCCGGCGCGCCCAAGAACCTGCTGCAGGTGGTCCACGGCGGCAAGGAACAGGTGGACACCCTGCTCACCCACCCGGAGATCAAGGCGGTGTCCTTCGTCGGCTCGGTGCCGGTGGGCCAGCACGTCTACCGCACCGCCACCGACCACCTCAAGCGCGCCCAGTGTTTCGCCGGCGCCAAGAACCACATGGTGGTGATGCCGGACGCGCGCAAGGATCAGGTGATCAGCAACCTGGTGGGCGCTTCCTGCGGCGCCGCCGGCCAGCGCTGCATGGCGATCAGCGTGGCGGTGTTCGTGGGCGAGTCCAAACACTGGATCGACGAACTCAAGGACGAGCTGGCGAAGATCCGCCCCGGCGCCTGGGACGACGAGAACGCCGCCTATGGCCCGCAAATCAGCCCCAAGGCCCGCGACCGGGTGCTGACGCTGATCAAGCAGGGCAAGGAAGAGGGCGCCAGCTGTTTGCTGGACGGTTCCGATTGCACCGTGGACGGGCTGCCGGACGGCAACTGGGTGGGCCCCACCCTGTTCAGCGACGTGACCCCGGACATGGCGCTCTACAAAGAAGAGATCTTCGGCCCGGTGCTGTGCTGCATGACCGTGGATACCCTGGAAGAGGCCCTGGAGCTGGTGAACAACAGCCCCTACGGCAACGGCACCTCGATCTTCACCGCCAGCGGCGCCGCCGCGCGCAAGTATCAGCACGAGGTGGAAGTGGGCCAGGTGGGCATCAATGTGCCGATCCCGGTGCCGCTGCCGTTCTTCAGCTTCACCGGTTGGAAGGGCTCCTTCTACGGGGACCAGCACGCCTACGGCAAACAGGCGGTGCGCTTCTACACCGAGACCAAGACCGTCACCAGCCGCTGGTTCGATGACGACATCCCGGACGGCGCCCACGGCGGCCCCAACATGACCATCAACCTGAAATAGCCATGGACTTCAACTTCACCGACGAGCAGCTGGCGTTCCGCGACACCGCGCGCCAGTTCGCCGATAAGGAGCTGGCGCCGTTCGCCGCCGAGTGGGACCAGCACGGCACCTTCCCCAAGGACACCATCCGCCGCGCCGGCGAGCTGGGCTTCTGCGCGCTGTACTGCGACGAGGACCAGGGCGGCATGGGCCTGAGCCGGCTCGACGCGGCGCTGATCTTCGAGCAGATGGCGGCGGGCTGCACCTCCACCACCGCCTTTATCACCATCCACAACATGGCCACCTGGATGCTGTCCCGGTTCGGCTCCGAGGCGGTGCGCCAGCGCTGGAACGGGCCGCTGATGAGCGGCGAGGCGCTGGCCTCCTATTGCCTCACCGAGCCGGGCGCCGGCTCCGACGCGGCGTCGCTGAAGACCAGCGCCCGCCGCGACGGCGACGAGTATGTGCTGAACGGCGCCAAGGCGTTCATCTCCGGCGCCGGCGACACCGACCTGCTGGTGCTGATGGCGCGCACCGGCGGGCCCGGCGCCGGCGGTATTTCCTGCTTCGCGATCCCGGCGGACACGCCCGGCGTCAGCTACGGCCGCAACGAGGACAAGATGGGCTGGAAAAGCCAGCCCACCCGGGCGGTGATTCTCGAGGACGCGCGCGTCCCGGTGGAAAACCGCATCGGCGACGAGGGCCAGGGCTTCAAGATCGCCATGGCCGGCCTGGACGGCGGCCGTATCAATATCGCCAGCTGCTCGCTGGGCGCGGCCTCGGCGGCGCTGGCCCAGGCGCAGAGCTACGTGCAGGAGCGCCGCCAGTTCGATCAGCCGGTGAGCGAGTTCCAGAGCGTGCAGTTCACCCTGGCGGACATGGCCACCCACCTGGTGGCGGCCCAGCAGATGGTGCGGCTGGCGGCCTGGAAGCTGGACAACGGCGACGCGGACAAGGGCACCTTCTGCGCCATGGCCAAGCGGCTCGCCACCGACCTGTGCTTCGACGTCTGCAACCAGGCCCTGCAGCTGCACGGCGGCTACGGCTACATCAAGGAGTACCCGCTGGAGCGCTATGTGCGCGACAGCCGGGTGCATCAGATTCTGGAAGGCACCAACGAAATCATGCGGGTGATCATCGCCCGCCGGGTACTGAAAGACCTGAGCTTTTTATAAGGCCCGATTCAAAAAGGAGAACAATATGAACATCGGATTCTTCGGCGTCGGCAACATGGGCGGGCCGATGGCCGCCAATCTGGTCAAGGCCGGCCATACGGTGACCGCCTTCGACCTGGTGCCCGACCTGCTCAAGACCGTGGAAGCGGACGGCGTGGCCGTGGCCGCCGACCCGGCGGCGGCGGTGGCCGGCGCCGAGGTGGTGATCAGCATGCTGCCCTCCGCCGGCGCGGTCACCGGCCTGTATCTGGGCGACGACGGCGTGCTGGACGCCATCCACCCGGACACCCTGATCATCGACTGCTCCACCATCGACGCCGACACCGCCCGCCGGGTGGCCAGCGCCGCCGCCGACAGCGGCCGCACCATGATCGACGCGCCGGTGTCCGGCGGTGTCGGCGGCGCCAAAGCGGGCACGCTGACGTTTATCTGCGGCGGCCCGGAAGCGGCGGTGGAACGCGCCCGCCCGGTGCTCGACTGCATGGGCAAGAACGTGTTCCGCGCCGGCGACAACGGCGCCGGCCAGGTGGCGAAAATCTGCAACAACATGCTGCTGGCCGTGCACATGATCGGCACCGCCGAAGCGCTGCAGCTGGGCGCCGACCACGGCCTGGACCCGGCGGTGCTCTCCGACATCATGAAAGCCAGCTCCGGACGCAACTGGTCCCTGGAGGTGTACAACCCCTGGCCCGGCGTGATGGAGGGCGTGCCGTCCAGCAACGACTACAACGGCGGTTTCGCGGTGAAACTGATGAACAAGGATCTGGGCCTGGCGCTGGAAGCGGCGCTGGCCAGCCAGTCCAGCACGCCCATGGGCTCACTGGCGAAAAGCCTGTACGCCGCCCTCGGCAACCAGGGCCTGGGCGGCAAGGACTTTTCCAGCATCCAGACGTTCTTCAAACACCGCGAGCCCTGACACCGGGCCGGGTTACGGCGTCCACGTCTCCCCGGGCCCGTGGGCCAGGAACGAGGGACGGCGCCGCCGGGCCGCGTAGGGCCGGTCGCAAACGTTGTCGCGGCGGTTGTAGACGAAGAACACATTGCTGCGCGGGTCCGGCGACATATTGGCGTTGGAGCCGTGCAGGGTGTTGCAGTCGAACAGAATCAGGCCGCCGGCCTTGCCGGTGGGCGCCTCGATACCGCCCCGCTCGATCAGCGCCTGCAGCACGTCGTTGCCGGGCACGCCGAATTCCTGGGTCTTCAGGGACTGCTTGTGGTGGTCGTCCGGGGTGGCGCCCAGGCACGGCACGAACACCTTGTGCGAGCCGGGAATCAGCATCAGGGGCCCGTTGAAGTGGTGGTTGTCGGTCAGCACGATGGAGGCGCTCACCGCGTGCATGGACGGCATGCCGTCCTCGGCGTGCCAGGTCTCGAAGTCCGAATGCCAGTTGAATCCCTTGCCGTGGAAGCCCGGCTTGTAGTTGATCCGTGACTGGTGCACGTAGACATCGCCGCCCAGTATCTGCCGGGCGCGGCCGGTCAGGCGCGGGTCACGGGCCAGTTGGCGGAAACGTTCGGACAGAAAGTGCACCGCGAACAGGGAGCGGATTTCCTCACTGCCGGGCTCGGTGACACTGAAATCCCGGCCCCGGAATTCATCCCGGGCGAGCAGTTCGTGCAAATGGCCGGTGAGCTCCTGCACTTCCCGCTGATCCAGGAAGTCCGGCTCGAACAGAAAGCCGCGCTGCTCGAACTCGTCCAGTTGTTGCTGGGACAGGGGGCCGTCGGCGGCCTGGCCCTTAACCACTTTTTCGCGGCGGTTCAGCCAGGGCATGTCCGGCTTTTTCGCCAGACGGGTGGGGTAAGGGTCCTGAATCGCCGGAGCCGGTCCGGTAATGGGTCGGGTGGGCGTCTGCACTGACATCAAATCACCTCCTGAGATTTGGGATCAGGTCCAGATTGGCGTTATCAGGCCGGGCCGCCGCCAGGAGGGAGCCCGGCAGCGTGACTATAAGGTCTATAAATCCGGTTTCAAGGTGGCCGCCCCGTCAGTTCTGAATACGTCGCCAGGGGCGCGCCTGCTCCAGCTCGAAGGCCAGCTCCAGCAGCGTTTTTTCGTCGCCCTGCAGCGCCGAGAACTGCACGCCGATGGGCAGGCCCTCGCGGCTTTCGCCCAGCGGCAACGACAGGGCCGGGCTGCCGGAAGCATTGTTGGCGGGGGTGAAGCTGACGTACTTGATCAGCCGGTCGATCAGCACCTCGAAGTCCACATTGGGGCTCAGGTAGCCGAGCGGCGGCGTGGTGTGGGCGAGCACCGGCGACAGCACCACGTCGTACTGTTGGAACGAGCGGGCGTAGGCCTGCCAGGTGCGCTTGAGCTGGTAGAGCACCGCCGGTGTCTTCCACAGCTTGCGCCGGTAATAGCGGCTCAGGCCCCGGGTCAGGCCGTCGAGCTGCCGGGGGTCGAAGCCGGGCCCGAACAGGGCGCGGCCGAAGGTGCTCACCATGAACGCCATGAAGCCGTAGTAGAGCACGAAGTCGTCGATAAAGCGGCGCTCCAGCGGCACCGGCGCCTCTTCCACCCGGTGGCCGAGCCCGGCCAGCAAATGGCCGGCGTCCTCCACCACGGCCCGGGTCTGCGGACAGGTGGGGCTGCCGGTGATCGAGTCCACCACCAGGCCCACGCGCAGGCGCCGCCGGCCCGGCCCTTCCACCCGGCCGATCGGCGGCAGCTTGGGGTTGCGGTAATACTGCTCGGCGGCGGCGAAGAAATTGGCGGTGTCGCGCACGCTGCGGGTGAGCACGCCCTCGGCGATGATGTCGATCGGCAACGACCGGGACGCTTCCGATTTCACCAGCCGGCCGCGGGTGGGTTTAAGGCCCACCAAGCCGCAGCAGGCGGCGGGAATGCGGATCGAGCCGCCGCCGTCGTTGCCGTGGGCGATGGGCACCGCGCCGGCCGCCACCAGGGCGGCACTGCCGCCGGAGGAGGCGCCGCTGGAATAGCCCGGCGCCCAGGGGTTGCGGGTGGCCGGCGCGCCGGCGTACTCGGTGGTGGCGCTGAAGCCGAAATCCGGCAGCCGGGTTTTGCCCAGCAGCACGAAGCCCTGGTCCAGATACTGACGGGCGAAATGGCTGTCCTTGGCGGCGTTGCGCGGTCGCACGGCTCGGGCACCGTGGCCGGTGGGCAGGCCCGCCACGTCGATGTTGTCCTTGATCAGGCTGGGCACGCCGGCGAATTCCCCGCCGTCCCGCAGGCGCTGGTCCGCGCTTCGGCGGGCCGTTTCAAAGGTGTCCAGCGCCAGACCGTTGAGCGCCGGGTTCACCGCCTGGATGCGCTCGATGGCGGCGTCGGTGAGCTGCGCCGCACTGCGCTCGCCACGGCGCAACAGGTCGGCCAGGGCGGTGGCGTCGTGGTCACCGAGGGCGTCATCACGGAAGGCATGAAGGCGCGCTTCGGGGGCGGGTCCGGCGTATTGATTCATCGGTGTGTCCTGCTGTGAAGGCGGTCGATGGCGAAAGATCGTACCATGGTGCCACATTCACAGCGGGCCAATCGCAAGACGATGAGGGCCTAGCCCCTGGCCCGGTCCACCCGCTTGCCCTGGGCGAGCATCACCCGCGCCAGGTGCACCAGGTCGGCGATACTGGTGACCACCGCGTCCGGGCGGTGCGGGTGGCTGACGGTGTTGGGGAAAATCTTGTCCAGCCAGGAGTCCGGCCAGCCGGCGCCGTTATAGAAGATCGCGGTGATGCCGGCTTCCTTGGCGGCGATCACGTCGGTGGTGCTGTCGCCCACGTACCAGCAGTTCTCCGCCGGCGTCAGGCCGAGGTTGTCCAGCGCCTTGAGCAGCATGTCCGGCGCCGGCTTGCGGTGTTCCACGTCGTCGCCGCAGACAATGGTGTCGAACAGATCCTCCCAGCCGGTGCCGTCGACAATGCGCAGCTCGTGCTCGAGGAACTCCCGCTTGCGGTTGGAGATCAACGCCACCGGCACGCCGGACTGGCGCAACCGCTCCAGTTGAACGCGGATGTCACTCTCGAGCGGGTGAACTTCGTCCACGTATTTTTTATAGCAATCGTCGAAGGCCTGATGGATGCGGCGCTTGGCGTCGCCGTCGGCGCCGAACAGCACTTCGAAGATATCGGTGCGCGAGATTTTCCGCTGGGCGGTGATCTTGGGGTGCAGCTTGTTGTTCTCGCGCACGTACTTGACCAGCTTGGCGTCCTCGATGGTCTTCGATTCTTCCGGTTTGAGCAGCCGGTCCCAAAGACCCAGCTCCTTAAGCCTGGGCAAAACATCGTCGACCGCGTGGTACATGGCGTCGTGGGTGTCCACCAGGGTCGCGTGCCAGTCGATCAACACGGCCGCCGGCTTATCGTGGGGCAGCTGCAGAATACTCATGCGGCAACTTTATCACAGCGCCTGTTACAAGCCGGGGACTTGAAGATTTTTTACGCTTGGCCGCTGATTTCGTCCGCGCCGGGGGGCTATGCTGGCGGACAGGCGAGCAACCAGCACGGAGACCGCCATGAGCAAGGACCCGCTCAATGAGTACCGCCGCAAGCGCAACCTGGGCGCCAGCCGCGAGCCCGCCGGCGGCGCCGGCGACGCGCCCCGGTTCGTGATCCAGAAGCACGACGCCAGCCGGCTGCATTATGACTTCCGGCTGGCGTTCGACGGCGCTTTGAAGTCCTGGGCGGTGCCCAAGGGCCCGTCCACCGACCCGCGCGAAAAGCGGCTGGCGGTGCAGGTGGAAGACCATCCGCTGGACTACGCGGACTTCGAAGGCGTGATTCCCGAAGGCCACTACGGCGCCGGCACCGTGATGGTCTGGGACCGGGGCGGCTACCGCAATCTGCTCGCCGACGCGCGCCGCAACCCCACCTCCACGCAGAACCGTTCGGTGAAAAGCGGCCGCACCCTGGCGCGCATCGCCCGCGACGGCAAGGCGGAGCACGACCATGAGTGACCGCACCCTGACCGTGGACGGCAAGACCATCACCCTGTCCCATCCGGACAAGGTGCTGTTCCCGGAACACGGCCTGAGCAAATCGGATCTGGCGGACTACTACCAGCGGGTGGCGCCGATGATGCTGCCGCACCTGCGCGGCCGCCCGCTGACGCTGCACCGCTTTCCGGACGGCATCGGCGCGCACGGCTTCTATCAGCAGAACCGCAGCGATCATTTCCCGGACTGGCTGCCCGCCGCGTCCATCGATCACCCCGGCGGCACCGGCGCGGTGACGCATATTCTCTGCGAGCGCGCCGCCGATCTGGTCTATCTGGCCAGCCAGGCGACGCTGACCCTGCACGCCTGGCTCAGCCGGGTGGACCGGCCGCACCGGCCCGACCAACTGGTGTTCGACCTGGATCCGCCCGGCGACGATTTCGAGCCGGTGCGCCGGGCCGCCTGGCAGGTGGGCGACGCACTGCGCGACGCCGGCCTGACGCCGTTCGTGAAAACCACCGGCTCGCGCGGGCTGCACGTGGTGGCGCCGTTGAAACCGGGCGCCGACTTCGACCGGGTGCGGCGCGCCTGCCGGCGCCTGGCGGATCACTTGGTGGCCCGCCACCCGGACGCGCTCACCGCCGAGCAGCGCAAGAACAAACGCCACGGCCGGCTCTACCTGGACATCATGCGCAACGCCTTCGGCCAGACCGCGGTGGCGCCCTACGCGGTGCGCGCCAAACCGGGCGCGCCGGTGGCCACGCCGCTGGACTGGAACGAGGTGAACGACGCGGATATCGGGCCGCGCCGCTACCGCGTCGACAACCTGTTCCGGCGCCTCGGCCAGAAAGACGACCCCTGGGCGGACATGGCGCACCATGCGGGAGACATCGGCACGCTGGAAACGGCGCTGCGGGCCTGGGAGCGGGACTGAGGCCCGGCCGGTTTATTGAGCGGCGGCCATTTCGTCCCGGTAGGTGTCCGCCAGACGCGCCTTGGCGTCGTCGCTCAGGGCACGCCCGGCGAGCTGGAACACCTCCTGTTCTTCTTCGTCCAGGTGGTGGGTGACCAGATCGTGCAGCTTCCTGGCGGCGGCCAGCCAGCCCGGCGAACTGAAATCCGTATCTTCCAGTTCTTCCACCAGTTCATCGATCTCGTGATGCTCGGCGACACTGTGGCGGGCTTTTTCCTGGGTCATGTCCAATTCCATCATCGGAATGTAGAGCGCCCGTTCCTCGGCGGCGGCGTGGCTGGTCAGCGCCTTCTTCACTTTTTCGAACAATTCCTCGCGGCCGTCACTGTCGCCGTGGGTTTTGATCAAAAGGCCCAGCAGGGTCCGCTGGGTGTCATGGTCTTCTCTGAGTGCTTCGAACAACGTCATGGCTGGCCCTCCCCTGGGCGCTGGCTGTGAGGTTTGAATCCTCGGTCGTGAGTGACGTCCAAGATACCCGAAGCCGCCGCCAACGGCGTTTTTGTTTACCGGAATTTACAGCCGGTGGAATCAGTCGGGCTCAAGCAGACGCGGGCCGGGGCCGTCCTCGGACAACTCATCCAGCGGGTTGCGAAGCCGGCAAGCGTTGATCGACAAACACCCGCAGCCGATGCAGCCGTCGAGCTGGTCACGGAGCTGCGTCAGGCTTTGAATGCGCTCGTTCAGATCATGGCGCCAATGCGCCGACAGCCGCTTCCAGTCGTGGGCGTTGGGGGTGCGGCCGTCCGGCAGCTCCGCCAGCGCCCGGCCGATCTCCGCCAGTGGAATACCGATCCGCTGCGCCACCTTGATCACCGCCACGCGGCGCAGCACGTCACGGCTATAGCGGCGCTGGTTGCCGCTGCTCCGATGACTGTGGATCAGCCCCTTTTTCTCGTAGAAGTGTAATGCCGACACCGCCACGCCACTACGCCGGGCCACCTCCCCCGGCGTCAGCGCCTTGCCGATATCGGCGGCCGCTATCTTGCTCATCGTGACAACCTTTCCCAATGGCTATTGATCTCAACCTTACTTCAGGTCTCAAAGTGCCGTCCACGATCGCCGTGGTCTCAGGCATACTACGGTGTCGTTTTTCGCGGCTCCCGGACGACTCAGCGGGAACGTAACGAAAACATTCAAGGAGTGGTCGTGAGTCCTATCATTTCCGTGCAACAACTCAACAAGACCTATGACTCCGGCTTCCAGGCTCTCAAGGACGTGAATCTGGAAATACGCCGGGGCGAGATTTTTGCCTTGCTGGGCCCCAACGGCGCCGGCAAGACGACCCTGATCAGCGTCATCTGCGGCATCGTCAATCCCACCGCCGGCACCGTGCTGGCCGACGGTCATGACATCGTGCGGGATTTCCGCGCCGCCCGGTCCACCATCGGCCTGGTGCCCCAGGAGCTGTCCACCGACGCCTTCGAGACGGTCTGGGCCACGGTCACGTTCAGCCGCGGGCTGTTCGGCAAGCCCAAGAACCCGGCCTACGTGGAGAAAGTGCTGCGTGACCTGTCCCTGTGGGACAAGCGCAAGGAAAAGATCATCGCCCTGTCCGGCGGCATGAAACGGCGCGTGATGATCGCCAAGGCCCTGGCCCATGAACCGCGCATTCTGTTTCTCGACGAGCCCACCGCCGGTGTCGACGTGGAGCTGCGCCGGGATATGTGGGAAATGGTGCGCGGCCTGCGCGAAAACGGTGTCACCATTATTCTCACCACCCACTACATCGAGGAAGCGGAGGAGATGGCCGACCGGGTCGGCGTGATCAACCGGGGGGAGATTGTGCTGGTGGAAAACAAGCACACCCTGATGGAGAAGCTGGGCCGCAAGGAACTGCGCCTGCAGCTTTCCGAGCCGCTGTCGGCGGTGCCGGAAAGCCTGGCGCCGATGTCCTTGACGTTGTCCGCCGACGGCCACGAGCTGGTGTACAGCTTCGACGCCCGCCACGAGCACGGCGACATCGCCGGCCTGCTGCGCCGCCTGGGCGAGCTGGGCATTGAGTTCCGCGATCTGCGCACGCGGGAAAGCTCGCTGGAAGAAATCTTCGTCGACCTGGTCCACAACGGCACACCGGGCGGCACGGACACCCCGCAACCCGCGGCCGGAGACAGCCAATGAACCTGCATGCGATTCGCGCGATCTATCTTTTCGAAATGGCCCGCACCTGGCGCACCCTGATGCAGAGCATCGCCTCGCCGGTGATTTCCACTTCGCTGTATTTCGTGGTGTTCGGTTCGGCGATCGGCTCTCGCATGGTGGAGATCGACGGCATCAGCTACGGCGCCTTCATCATCCCCGGGCTGATCATGCTGATGCTGCTCAACGAGAGCATCTCCAACGCCTCGTTCGGTATTTACATGCCCAAGTTCAGCGGCACCATTTACGAGGTGCTGTCGGCGCCGGTGTCCTATGTGGAAGTGGTGCTGGGCTATGTGGGCGCCGCCGCCAGCAAGTCGATCATTCTCGGCCTGCTGATTCTCGCCACCTCACGGTTGTTCGTGGATTTCGGCATCGAGCATCCGTTCGCCATGTTGTTCTTCCTGGTGCTCACGGCGGTGACGTTCAGCCTGTTCGGCTTCATCATCGGCATCTGGGCGGACGGTTTCGAGAAGCTGCAGATCATCCCGATGATGATCGTCACGCCGCTGACGTTCCTGGGCGGCACCTTCTACTCGGTGAACATGCTGCCGCCGTTCTGGCAAACGGTGACGCTGTTCAACCCGGTGGTGTACCTGATCAGCGGCTTCCGCTGGAGCTTCTACGGCGTGGCCGATGTGAACGTGGCGGTGAGCCTGGGCATGACGGTGATGTTCATGCTGTTGTGCCTGGCCACCATCTGGTGGATTTTCAAAACCGGATACCGGCTGAAAAGTTAATCCCGGTGTTCTTTATCCCGGGCCTGACGGCTGGCTTCGGCAAGCTTCTCCATCTCCTCGCGGGACATGTAGTCCAGGTCCCAGTGGCTGGTGTGGCTTTCCTTCAGCCGGCGGCGGCCGCGGTGCAGATCCTCCGGGTCGTCGTCCGGGTGGGCGGCGCCGTGCTCGCCCATATGGGCGTGGGGGCCCGGTTCCGGATAGTGCATGCGCACCTCGGCGTCTTCCCGGGCGGGTTCAGGCGCCCCGCCGAACAACCGGCGAAGCTTTTCAAACAATGCGTTCATGGTATCTCCTGGCCGGCGTTTTAACGTCCACGTCCGACGCTTATCATGGTGCACCTTACTACCGGGAAACGGAAACCGTTGTGAACCTGAATCTCACCGATCTTCTTCTGCTCGCGGCGCTGGCCATCGGCGCGGCGCTGTTCTGGCGCTCCCAGCGCATTCGCGAAACGGCGCTGCGCGCCACACGGCGGCATTGCGAGCGCGAAGAGGTTCTGCTGCTCGACCAGACCGTGGGCCTCAAGCGCTTCCGCCTGGCCCGTGACGAGCGCGGCCGCTGGGGCCTGTGGCGCATCTACGCCTTTGAGTTCACGGTCACCGGCGGCGAACGCTACCAAGGCGAAACCCGGCTGCGCGGGGAGCGCGTGCACAGCGTGGTGCTGCCGCCGCACCGTTTCTAGTTCCCAGCCTCGGGGCCTTTTACACCTTTTTCCCTTCCCTCCCTTTTCACGCTTCCTTGATCGGCGTACCCCTTGAAGGGCATTTCCGTCAGGAGGCAAGGATGTCCTACGCTGACCGAGTCGAACGCATACAGCCGTCGCTGACGCTGAAGATCAACGCCGAAGCGGCGGCCATCCAGGCCGATCACCGCGGCGGCGACGCGGTGGCCCGCCTGGGCGCCGGCGAACCGGATTTCGCGACCCCGGACGGCGTCAAACGCGCCGCCCACCAGGCCATCGACCAGGGGTTCACCCACTACACCGCGGTGGACGGCTACGACGGCCTCAAGCACGCGGTGCGCGAAAAATTCCGCCTTGATAACGACCTGCATTTTCAAGACGATCAGATCCTGGTGACCTGCGGCGCCAAGCAGGCGCTTTACGATCTCTGCCAGACGCTGCTGCGCCCCGGCGACGAGGCGGTGGTGCCGCGCCCCTACTGGGTCACCTACCCCGCCCAGGTGACGCTGGCCGAGGCGCAGACCGTCTATCTGGATCTCGACGCCGAGGACGGTTACCTGCCGCGCGCCGAGCGCCTGGACGCGGCGCTCACCGACGCCACCCGGTTGGCACGGAAGCGCTGCTCGGCGACCAGACGCCGGTGCGGCGCATGGTGGAGGCCTACCGGCGCCGCCACGACCACATCGTGCCGGCGCTGAACGAGATACCCGGCGTGCAGTGCCCGCGCTCGGACGGCACCTTCTACGCCTTCCCGGATGTGCGCGAGGCGATCGCGCGCCTGGACGGCATCGACAACGACCGCCAGCTGGCCGAGGCGCTGCTGCACAGGGCCGGCGTGGCGGTGGTGCCGGGCAGCGGCTTCGGCGCCCCCGGACGGCTGCGGGTGTCGTTCGCCGCCGACATGCACACCATCGAAACCGGCTTGCGCAGGCTGCGTGAGTTTTTGCGATAGCCAAGGAGGCAGTATGAGCAAGGCAACGGTAGGCGACTTCATTGTCGATCGCTTGCAGCAATGGGGCATCGACCGCGTGTTCGGTTATTCCGGTGACGGCATCAACGGCGTGATGAGCGCGCTGCGCCGCAACGACGGCGTGACCCTGGTGCAACCCCGCCACGAGGAACTGGCTGCGTTCATGGCCTGCGGGCACGCCAAATACTCCGGCCGCCCGGGCGCCGTGGTGACCACCTCCGGCCCGGGGGCGATTCACGCCCTCAACGGCCTTTACGACGCCGCCAAGGACCATATGCCGGTGGTCGCGGTGGTCGGCCAGCAGGCGCGCATCAGCCTGGGTTCGGACTTCCAGCAGGAGGTGGACCTGGGCAGTCTGTTCAAGGACGCCGCCGGCTACGTGCAGACGCTGATGGCACCGGCCCAGGCGCGCCACGTGATCGACCGGGCGGTGCGCATCGCCGAGGCGGAGCGCACCGTCAGCGTGGTGGTGGTGCCCAATGATCTGCAGGACGAGCCCATGGCGGAGCCACCCGGCGGCCACGGCGCCACCTGGTCCGGGGTCGGCTACCGGCCGTCGGTGCGGCAGGCCGCCGCCACCGACCTGGACGCCGCCGCCGAGGTGCTCAACGCCGGCGAAAAAGTGGCGATCCTGGCCGGCGCCGGGGTCAAGGACGCCGTCGAGCCGCTGCTGAAGCTGTCCGACGCGCTGGGCGCCGGCATCGCCAAGGCGGTGCTCGCCAAGACCATGATTTCCGATTACCAGCCGGGCGTCACCGGCACCCTGGGGCTGCTGGGTACCGAACCCAGTGACCGCATGATGCGCCATTGCGACACCCTGTTGCTGGTGGGCACCAGCTTCCCCTACGCGGAGTTTCTGCCCGAGGAGGATCAGGCGCGCGCGGTGCAGATCGACATCGACGCGGCCAACCTGGGGCTGCGCTACCCCACCGAGGTGAACCTGCACGGCGACGCCGCCGCCACCCTGGAAGCGCTGCTGGAGCGCATCACGCCGAAACAGGACACACGCTGGCGCGCGGATCTGGAAGAACGGATCGCCGACTGGTGGGACACCGTCGAAGCGCGCGCCTACACCAGCGCCGAGCCGCTTAATCCGCAGCGCATTTTCTGGGAGCTGTCGTCACGGCTGCCCGACGACACCCGGCTGGCCGCCGACGTGGGCACCGCCACCGACTGGTACGCGCGCTTTCTGAAGGTCAACGGCAAGGTGCAAGGCACCACCTCCGGCGGGCTCGCCTCCATGGGCAACGGCGTGCCCTATGCCCTGGCGGCGAAGTTCGCCGAGCCGGACAAACCGGTGGTGGCCATGGTCGGCGACGGCGCCATGCAGATGATCGGCAATAACGGGCTGATCACCGCCGCCCACTATTGGCGGGAATGGCCGGACCCGAGACTGGTGATTCTGGTGCTGAACAACCGCGACCTGAACCAGGTGACCTGGGAGCAGCGGGTGATGGAAGGCGATCCCAAGTACGAATCGTCCCAGGCGCTGCCGGATTTCGACTACGACCGCTACGCGGAGATGCTGGGGTTGCGCGGCCTGCGGCTGGACGACCCGGACCAGGTGGTGGCGGTGCTGGAGGACGCCCTCAACGCGGACCGTCCGGTGGTGATCAACGCGGTGGTGGATCCCAACGTGCCACCGCTGCCCACCCATCTGGAGATGGATCAGGTAAAGGGCTACCTGAGCTCGATCCTGAAAGGCGACCCGGAGGCCGGCCCGCAGATCCGCCAGTCGGTCAAGGCGATGGCGGCCAAATATCTGAAACGCTGAATCACGGCCGGGGCGCGCGGCCCCGGCCACGGCGCGTTCAGATGTGCTTGAGCACGGTCTGGGCGCTGCTGTCTTCCACGCCCTTTTCATCCACACCCAGGTATTCCACCACGCCGTCATTGGCGACCAGCGCGAAGCGTTTGCTGCGGATGCCCATGCCGCCGCCGGTGGCGTCCAGTTCCAGCCCCAGGGCTTTGACGAATTCCGCGTTGCCGTCCGCCAGCATGGTGATGCGCTCGGCGTTCTGATCCTTCTGCCAGGCGTCCATCACGAAGGCGTCGTTGGTGGCCAGGCAGGCGATCACGTCCACCTTGGAGAGCAGCTCGTCCGCTTCCACCACGAAACCGGGCATGTGGGTGTTGGAACACCCCGGAGTGAACGCACCGGGCACCGCGAACAACACCACTTTACGGCCTTTGAAAAACTCGCCGGTGGAGAGGTCCTCGGGGCCCTTGGCGCCGTTGGTCTTGATGGTGACGTCGGGAATCTTGTCGCCTACGGAAATAGTCATGGGTCGATCCTTTTAACCTGGAAATTGTGAAGGACTTGGAATGTAACAGGTTCCCGCGCCCGGCGCCGAATACTGCCACGCAGTGAACGTAAAAGTCTGTTTTGGACACCGCCCCCGGGTTGCCCCGCGCGCCGGCAGGCCCCAGGTTGTGGGGCATCGCAACGCAACCGCAAGGACGGAACCAATGAGCCAGACCATCGTAATCACCGGTGCCAACCGTGGCATCGGCTATGACATGGCGCGCCTGTGGAAAGCGCGCGGCAATCACGTTATCGCGGTGTGCCGCTCGTCCGCCGTGAAGAAGGGCGGCGAAGACCTGCACGATCTGGGCGTGCGCGTTATCGAGGGCATCGACGTGAGCCGCGCCGAGGACGTGCAAACGCTCAAACAGGAACTGGGCGACACCCCCGTGGACGTGCTCTACAACAACGCCGGCATGATGGAGAGCGAAACCCTGGAGGACATGAACTTCGAGCAGATCCAGAAGCAGTTCGAAGTGAACACCCTGGGCCCGTTGCGCGTCACCCATGCCCTGCTGGACAACCTCGGTGACGGCGCCAAGGTGGGCCTGATGACCTCGCGCATGGGCTCCATCGCCGATAACGATTCCGGCAAGAAGTACGGCTACCGCATCAGCAAGGCCGGCCTCAACGCCGCCGGCAAATCCCTCGCCGTGGACCTGAAGGACAAGGGCATCGCCGTGGCCATTCTGCACCCGGGCTATGTGCAGACCGACATGACCGGCCACACCGGGCACATCACCGCCGAGAAGGCCGCCCACCGCCTGGTGCAGCGCATGGACGAACTCAACCTGGACAACACAGGCACCTTCTGGCACTCCGACGGCAGCGAGCTGCCCTGGTAAGCCGCTCCGGGCCGGTGCCCGAAAACACCGGCCGCGCTGATCATTCCGGTCATGTCATCGGCACGGCGGCTTGATATGCTGCATAGAACTCACCGGTTCTACATTGCCAGCCGCACGCTGCAAGGAGCGCCCCATGACCGCCATGATCCGCGAGCCCCTCACCGATCCGGCCCGCCTTAACCGGGTCGGCGACCCGGACCGCCCCGGCATGCGGCGCGGCCGGCGCCTGTTCAAATGGCTGCTCGGCTCCGACCCGCACCCGACGCCGGGGCAGATGGCGTCGATCCGCCAGGCAATGCTGGCCGGGGACCCGCTCGCCGACGCGGTGGTCGCCATGTACCACCGCCTGCCCGCGGGCCAGGGCCGCAAACTGCTGGACCAGGCCCTGGAACAGGGCCTGCACACCCTCGACGACCCGCCGGAAGAACTGACCGCCCTGTTTCACCAGGTCGACCACGAACCCATCTGGCTGGACCGGGCGCAGCTCCGGCTGGCCTGCGAGGTCTCCCACCGGGTGGGCCTGGCCGGCGAGTTGGTGCTGCGCAATCTGTCCCTGATGGGCGGCTATCTGGCGGCGGCGGCGGCCAAGCCGCTGGCGTTCACCGGCGAGCTGGACCGCATGGCCAACCGGCGGCTGGTGGAGACCGGCAAATTCTGGATCGACGTGACCACCCCCGGCGGCCTGGAGCGTGACCGCGACGGCTTCAAAAGCGCCGTGCGCGTGCGCCTGATGCACGCCCAGGTACGCGCCATGCTGCTCAAGTCGGACAAGTGGGACCCGGCCTGGGGGCACCCGCTGAACCAGTGGGATTCCATGGCCACGATCCTGGAATTTTCGGTGATCTTTCTCTCCGGCCTGCGCTCGCTGGGCTTTCTGTTCAGCAAGCGCGAACGGGAAGCGGTGGTGCACCTGTGGCGCTATGTGGGCTACCTGATGGGCGTGGACGAACGCCTGCTGCCGGCCTGCGAGGCGGATGCCATGCGCGCGCTCTACCAGGTGATCGCCACCATCGGCGAGAGCGACGAGGACAGCCGCCGCCTGGGCGAGGCGCTGGCCCGGGCCTCGCTGCAGGACAGCGGCGACGGCTGGCTGGCGAAGCGTCTCGGCAAGCTGGAATACACCCTGCGCGCCGGCTATACCCGCTACGTCCTGGGCGACGACGCCGGCGACAAGCTGGGGCTGCCGCGCACCGCCACCAAGTACGTGTGGCCGGCGCAGATACCGTTACGTTTGGGCGCGGAGCTGGTGCGCAAAAGCGTGCCGTCGGTGAACCGGAGCCTGATACGGCTGGGCGAACGGGCGCGCCGGGAGCAGTTCCCGAAACGGGTCCAGCGGCTGAAAGCGGACACCAGCTTTACGCCGGTGAAGAAACTGGCCCGCTAGCGCAAAAAAAGCGGCGACAGGGTGTCGCCGCTAAGGGAAGTCCGCCGGCCTTGCACGGGCCGGCGGGAGGGTTGCCTGAAAAAGTTCTGAAGCAGGGTGTCAGAGCGCGGCGCGGTCCAGGTTCATCACCTTGGTCCAGGCGGCCACGAAGTCGCTCACGAACTTATCGTCGTTGTCGCTGAGAGCGTAGTACTCCGCCACCGCGCGCAGCTCGGCGTTGGAACCAAAGATCAGATCCACCGGCGTGGCGGTCCACTTCAGCTCGCCGCTCTGGCGATCGTGCCCTTCATACAGACCTTCGTTGTTTTCCGACGGCGCCCACCGGGTGGACATGTCCAGCAGATTAACGAAGAAGTCGTTGCTCAGGGTGCCCGGGCGATCGGTGAATACGCCGTGGTCGGCGCCGTCCACGTTGGCGTCCAGGCTGCGCATGCCGCCCACCAGCACGGTCATTTCCGGCACGCTCAGCGTCAGCAGGTCGGCCTTGTCCACCAGGCTGTCGGTGGGGGAAAGCCGGCTCTCTTCACTGAAGTAGTTCCGGAAGCCGTCCGCCTGGGGCTCCATCACCGCGAACGCCTCCACATCGGTCATGGCTTGAGTGGCGTCGGCACGCCCCGGGGTGAACGGCACCTCGATGTCGTGGCCGGCGTCGGCGGCGGCTTTCTCGATGGCCGCGGCCCCGCCCAGCACGATCATGTCCGCCAGGGAGATTTTGCTGCGGCGGAACAGCCCCCCTTCGTTGAAGTCGGCGCGGATCTGTTCCAGCGTCGCCAGCACCTGATCCAGCTCTTCAGGGTCGTTCACCGGCCAGTCCTTTTGCGGCGCCAGCGCGACCCGGCCGCCGTTGGCGCCGCCGCGCAGGTCGGAACCCCGGAAGGTGGAGGCGGAGGCCCAGGCGGTGCGCACCAGCTGCGGCACGGTGAGCCCGGACGCGAGGATTTCCTCTTTAAGGTCTTCCGCGTCGCCCTTGGAGATCAGCTTGTAATCCACTTCCGGAATCGGGTCCTGCCAGATCAAGGCTTCGTCGGGCACGTCCGGGCCCAGGTAGCCGGCGCGCGGGCCCATGTCCCGGTGGGTCAGCTTGAACCAGGCGCGCGCGAAGGCGTCCTCGAACTCTTCCGGGTTTTCATGGAAGCGCTTGGCGATCTTGCGGTATTGCGGATCGACCTTCAGCGCCAGGTCGGTGGTGAACATGATCGGGGCGTGGCGCTTGCCTTCGATGTGCGCGTCCGGCACCAGGTTGGCGGCCTGACCGTCGGCGGGGATCCACTGAATGTGGCCGGCCGGGCTCTTGGTCTGCACCCACTCATAGCCAAACAGGTTGTCCAGGTACTGGTGCGTCCAGGCGGTGGGGTTCACCGACCAGGCGCCTTCCAGGCCGCTGGTGTAGGTGTCGGCGCCCTTGCCGGAGCCGCAGTTGTTCTTCCAGCCCAGGCCCTGTTGCTCGATGGGCGCGGCGGCGGGCTCCGCTTCCAGGCACTCCTCCGCCTTGTGCGCGCCGTGGGCTTTGCCGAAGGTATGACCGCCGGCGATCAGCGCCACCACCTCTTCATCGCCCATGGCCATGCGGGCAAAACTCTGACGGATCGACTGCGCCGACAGCATTGGATCCGGCTTGCCGTTGGGGCCCTCCGGGTTCACATAGATCAGGCCCATCTGCACGGCGGCCAGCGGCTTCTCCAGCTTGCCGTCCTCGTCGTGGCGCTCATCGCCCAGCCACTCGGTCTCCGAACCCCAGTAGGTGATGTCCGCTTCCCAATCGTCCTCGCGGCCCCCGGCGAAGCCGTAGGTCTTGAAGCCCATGTCTTCCATGGCCACGGTGCCGGCCAGCACCATCAGGTCGGCCCAGGAAATACGGTTGCCGTACTTCTGCTTAAGCGGCCACAACAGACGGCGGGCCTTATCCAGGCTGACGTTGTCCGGCCAGCTGTTGAGCGGCTCGAAACGCTGCTGGGCACCGCGGGCGCCGCCGCGGCCATCGTGCACGCGGTAGGTGCCGGCGCTGTGCCAGGCCATGCGGATAAAGAACGGGCCGTAGTGGCCGTAATCCGCGGGCCACCAGTCCTGGGAATCGGTCATCAGCGCGCGCAGGTCCGCTTTCAGCGCGTCCAGATCGAGCTCGGCGAAGGCCTCGGCGTAATCAAAATCGTCCGCCACCGGGCTGGATTTTTCCGCGTGCTGACGCAGCGGGCGCAGATCCAGGGTTTCCGGCCACCAGTACGGGCTGGCCATCGGTGAACGGGCGGGGCTTTTCTGATAGCCGTGGTGGTAGCCCCCGGGCTGACCCAGGGGGCTGGCCGACACGGCCGTGGACGTTGCAAGCGTAAAGGCGGCCACTAAGGCGGCTTTTGTTATATTCACGGTCTCTCCTCGCGTTGTGAATGATTCGCAAACGCGAAGGACTATAGCCGTGACATTTTTATGACGGCAGTGAAGGTTCCCTATGGTGGCTACAGATTGAATTTATTGGTGGCAATCCGCTGGTAGGCATTGGCGATGGGCGGCGATACCGATCGGGAAGAAAGCCGCCCGTTTCCGGCCTAATTACCAAATTATTACCGATCGGTATTATTATTGGACTTCCGGCGCCCTATCACCCTAATATTACCGATCAGGAATATTTGGAGCCTCCTAATGAGCGCCCTGCCGAAACAGTACAACGTGGACAGCCCGGAAGAGCTGGGCCGGCGTATTCGCGCCGCCCGTAAGGCCCAGGGTCTGACCCAGGTGGACTTGGCGGAAATCGCCGGCGTCGGCCCGCGCTTTTTGTCGGAGCTCGAGCGCGGCAAGGACACGGTGCGTCTGGGACTGGCGCTGAAGATCGCGCGCCTGGTGGGGCTGGATCTGTTCGCCGTGCCACGAGGGGGTGCCTCATGAGCCGGGCCCTGAACGTCTGGTATCAAGACCGCAAGGTCGGCCGGTTGTTGGACAGCGGCGGCGGTCGCATGGCGTTTATCTACGACGGCGACTGGCTGGACGACGGCTGGGCGATCTCCTGCAGCCTGCCCGTGGACGAGACCGGCGACTTCCTGCCGCCGGATCTGCGCGGGCATCATTTCTTCGCCAATCTGTTGCCGGAAGGAAACGCCCGGGATCGGCTGGTGCGGCAACTGGGTATCGCCGACGACGATTTCACGCTGCTGGAAACCTTGGGCGGTGATTGCGCCGGGGCTCTGCAGTTGCTGCCCGAAGACCAGATTCCCAATGTCGGCAGCAACGCTCTGCGCCTGCTCCAGGAAGCCGATCTGATCATCGCCATCGAACGGGGCCGATCCCAATGGCTGGATGGCGACGACGCACCGCGCCTGTCGTTGGCCGGCGCTCAAGATAAAGTACCGGTCCGCGCTACAGCCGGCGACAACGGCACCTGGACCTTCCAACTGCCGGAAAGCGGCGCGGCATCCACGCACATCCTGAAACTTCCGGTGCGCGATCTGAAACAGGTTCCGTTGCTGGAAATTTACACCACCTATATCGCCGGGAAACTGGGCCTGCCGGTGGCCCCGGTACGCCTGGTGCGCATCGGTCCACACATCGCGTCCCTGGCCGAACGCTACGACCGCCAATGCCGCGACGGTGTAGTATCAAGATTGCACCAGGAAGACCTTTGCCAAGCGCAGGGTCGGTCACACGCCTCAAAGTACGACGCCGGAAGCAACCCGTTCTCCGAGTTAGCCGCGGTGATCCAACAGTACTGCCAAGCGCCCGCCGTGGATCTACAAGCCCTCGCCCGCTGGCAAATCTTCAATGCGCTGGCGGGGAACGCCGACGGCCATCTGAAGAACCTTTCGCTGATCTCTCACGGACACGACGTCTGGTCGCTCGCGCCCTTCTATGACCTGGTCTGCACGCTTGCCATCGACAACATCAGCCACCAACTGGCACTGCCCGTGGGACGTCACACCGACCCCGGTAACCTGCACCGCAAACACTGGGACGCTTTCGCCGATCAACTGGGAATGGCGCCGAAGCGGATTCAACGGTTAATCCAGGAGCAGACTTCGGCGCTCAACGAGAACCTTGATGCCTGGCACCGGAATTTCATTGAAAAACACGGCCTCGCCGGCGAACTCGACAATGCCAAGGCCGTGATAGCCCGGCAGATTGGTAAGGCGCAGCGGGACTGGCTTCCTTAGAGGTCGCACTGCACGCCGAATACGGCGAGACCTTCCACCAGGTATTCGGACAGCAGCGGGTGACCGAGCAGAAAGTCAGCGGTGTCCGGCGTCCACTCGTCGCGGGCCAGACGCAGGGCCTCCTCCCACTCCTCCTCCTGGAAGTCGCCACGGCCCAGCCACATCAGCGCCACCACCTCGGTCTGCTGGTCCGGCTCCAGGTCCTCAATCACAGTACGAAACTCCGCCACCGAGCTGTCCTCTTCGCCGGCGGCCGGCTCCGTCAGCGTCTCCGCGCCGGCGGGGTCGTCGATGGGGTTGCCGGCGTCCTCCGGCATGACCACCGTGTCCCGCGCCTGGAAGGCCTGGGCCAACTCCACCAGGCGGCATACCGTCTCACCGCTCACATTCAACATGGTTCGTCTCCTGATTGAAGGTCGAATTACTTTCAACCTAGTGACCTGAGAGACGAGCACAAGGCGGGGGATGTAAAAGCCTGTCAGAGGGGCGGTGTCAGCGAGGGGTCAAACGCCAGGCGATCTCCTCGAAACGGTCGAGGCCGCGTTCGCGGAACGCCGGCTGGTTGTCGATAACGTCCTTGCGGGACAGGCAGTCCAATTCATGGCTGCTACCGTAAAGGCGTTCGACGTTTTCAGCGGGTACCGAGAACGGCGGGCCATCCATGCGATTCTGGTCGTACTCGAAGCTGATCAGCAGCTGCGGGGCACGCGCCGTGACAGTAGCCAGGTGCGCCGCGTAGCGCTCGCGCATGGCCGCCGGCAGGGCCACCAGCGCCGCCCGGTCGTAGACCATGGCCACGTCACCCAGATCGCCCGCCGTGAGCGCGAAGACATCACCCTGGAACACCGTCAACGCGCCGTGGCGCCACACCCGGCCGTCACCCCAGGGCGACACGTCCGGGCTGACGCCCAGCGACTCGAACAGTTGGCTCACCGCCAGCTCACTGAGCTCGACACCCACCACCCGCAGGCCCTGATCCAGCAACCAGCCGATATCCAGCGTCTTGCCGCACAGCGGCAGAAAGACCGTCGCCCCGGCGGGCAGATCGTAAGCGGCCAGATTGCGTTTCAGGATCGGGTGCACGAACGGCAGATGGAAGCCCAGCTCCTGAGCCTTCCATTTTTCTTCCCAGAACTTCTTTTCCATCGAACGGTCTCCCGAAAAGCTAGCCCTGGCGACGTAGCACTGTTTCGGTTTCTCGCAATGACACTACGAAGTCCGGTTTGTAGATCACCGCCAGCACCAGCGTGTATACGGCATTCAGCCAAGCCAATTCCGCATCAGCCTGCACCAGGCAGAGCCCGACGATAGCCGTCGACACCACATTCAACAAACCCAGAGTCATGAACATGCCGGCCTGGACCTTGGCCGCCGCCAGGGAGCCGGTGTCGGATACGGGTTTGCTATCGCCCGGCAGAGGGCGTTCGGCGAGACACTCCGGCGCCATGCAGAAATTCCGAATAGAGCGCCCGGCCAGCAGCATCACCACCATGCCGACCAGGGCCGCGCCCCAAAGAACCTTCCCTTGAAACCAGCAACATCGGCGCCTGATAGTTCAGCATTGATACCGCCAGCGTGATCGCCACGGCAATCATCAATGGCGCGGACAGCACCGTGAACCAAAGCAGTGATAATCAACGCGACGACGGAACCCCGACTCCGGTCATGAAACCGGGCATAATTCTCCCTTCTCCTCAGTTAACCCAGGCCGGCAGCATAAGAACCAAATCAGGAAAGCCAAATAACAGCACCAGCACTAGAATATCCATAACCAAAAACCAGAATATGCCCCGAAATATGGCGAAGGTCTCAACCAAATCCCCCACCACACCTTTTATTACAAACACGTTCATACCGATGGGGGGCGTAATCATGCCCACTTCGAGCAACTTGGTCAGAACCACACCAAACCATAGCAAGCTGAGGCCCGTGGTATCGATGATAGGTAGGACGATTGGTAACGTGAGCAGCATGGCGCCGATCGGCTCCAAAAACATACCCAGAAGCAAATAGATCAGCGCGATGCCTATAAGCACGTAAAACGTATCAAAGCCCAAATCGAGAATCCATTCCGAGAGATATTCGCCTGCTCCGGAGAGCGCCAGAAACCGCGCCAACAGGCTGGCGCCGACCGCGATGATCAGAAGCGCGCTGGTGGTCAGAACGGTCTCAAGAATCGCGCTGCGGAAACGGTCCCAGGACAGGCCCCCTCTCAAAAGCGCTACCACACAGGCCATGAACGCACCTACCGCACCGGCCTCGGTAGGGGTAAAAAATCCGCCGAACAGACCGCCAAAGGTGCCGATCATGATCATGATAACCGGCCAGGTCTCCTTCAGCGCCGCCACCTTTTCAGAACGGGGAACCTCCTGGTCGACACTGGGCGCAAGCGACGGATCACGCCAAACCCGTATCAACACCACCAAGACGTAACCCACGGCGGTCAGCAAACCGGCGCTTATCCCGCCAAGAAACAGTTTGGTGACGCTCACCTGCGCCACGACCCCATACAAGATCATAATGATTGATGGCGGAATCAATGCGCCAATAGTCCCGGCTACCGCGACGGTCCCCGTGGCAAGTTCCGGGTGATAGCGGTGACGTAACATTTCGGGTACCGCGATACGACCCATCGCGGCGGAGCAGGCCACCGATGACCCGGACACCGCCGCGAATCCCGCCGAACCAAAAATCGTGGCAATAGCAAGCCCTCCAGGGATCCCGGTTAGCCACACTCCCGCGGCTCTGAACAGCCCCTGTGTAAGCCGGGCGTGGTAGCAGATAAAACCCAACAGGAGGAACATCGGCACCGAGCTCAACGTCCAGCTGGCGGCGAAGTTATATGGCACTACGCCCAGCGAAGCCCAGGCCACCTGCCAGCCCATCAGAAGCCAGATACCCGAAAACGACACGCCGATCAGGGCCACGCCTATCGGCACTCTGGCCGCAATGAGCGCGAGCAGGCAGAGCAGCCCGCCCATGCCTATCTGTACATCACTCATCCCCGGCCCCCGGATCGGACACGCTATCCCGTGATTGAATCCGGTCGGCATCCAGTCCTGACCGTTGGCCCATGAGGTAGACTAAAAATTTATAGGCGACAACAACGCTGAGCAGCACGAAGCTCACGGGTAGCACGTAGTACGTTGGCCAGATCGGTATACTGGTATTGCCTTGGACCACCGAGGCCTCGATGCCCTGCTTGGCATTCGCCTCATGCCAGCTTTGCAAGGCCATCGCCACGAACACCAGGCCGGACAGAGGCAATGTCCACCCCGTCAGGTGGCGCCGGCCATGGTGACCAAGCAGATCCGCGAATACCTCGACGCTGATGTGTGAATTTTTCTGTTCGGTGAACGCCAGAGGAAGGAATGCGGCAATGATCATGTAGTAGTGCGAGACGACGGTGATCGTCCCCGGCAAAGGACTGTTAAAGAAGCTCCGCATGACAACATCCAGCGTGACATGAAGCATCATCAGCGCGATCGCGAGGCCGCCGACCACCGTCAACGCCGTTGTCATACGGGATAACCACCAACCAATCTTGTACATACGTCAACCCGCCTTGTTCTATTAATACGTGGGTATACGGTCCAAAGCCTGGCTTTACATGCCGTAACTCTCTACTTCCACCTTGGAGAATATTTTTTCCCAGTAGAGATCGTTAAGATCTTCAAGCGATTCGACGCCCTGTACGTACTGAACCCATTCTTCCAGTACGTCCTGAAAATCCGCTAACATTTCCTCGCTATTCTCGATATCGTATTTCTCCGCGTAATAATCAGTGATGGTGTCGATATCGTCGTCGGCGAATTGCCTGGTCAGAGCAATCAGATTCTCGTTGGCGGAGTGCAATCTGGCGCCGTTTTCCTGCGCGCGGCGCAGCGCCTCCTGCTCCATTTCGATGTATTGCCAGGGCCCCTGCGCCGTCATCAGTGCACCGGCCTTGAGCATGGCCCGCCGCTGGCTTACGCTGAGGCTACGCCATACATTCCGGTTAACATTGGTGGGGCTCGAACCCGCGAAGACCCCACCCGGAACGTCCATGGTGATATCAGTCACCACATCCATAAGGCGGAGATTGATCAACTCCGGAGCAGCGGAAACGGTACAGTCGACCACGCCCTGGCTCAGCCCCTCCATAACTTCATTGATCGTCAAGGAAACCGATTTGGCCCCCATCTGGTCCGCCCATCGGGCCCAGTTCGAGCCGACGATTCTTAACCGCTTTCCTTTCAGATCATCCAGTGATCTGACTGGGGTGGTACATAAAAGCCCGTATCGCGAAGTGCCACCGTGGCTGGTGTAGACTTGGTTCTGTCGCGCATACTCGTCCTGGCACTCCGGACAGTGGAGCATTATGAATTCCGAAATTGCCCCTTGAAACGCCGCTGCTCCACGGCCACCGCTCGTCAACTCATCTTTGATGTTATGCAGCTGCATGGACGTTTCATTAAGAAAGTTGACGTGTGGGAACTCCGCAGGGAAATAGCCGGCAAAAACGAAGCCAATATCCGCCATGCCGTCGCGCACACCCGAAGATGTCTCTGCCGCGTTTAGTAGCGTCATAGGATAGACCTTGACGGAAATTTCACCCTCGGAGTACTCGCTCACTGCTTCCGCATAAAGCTTGGCGGCGTCGGCCCCGATCGACCCGGGTGGCCAGCTGGTGGCATAACGTAATTTTTTGGCTCCGTCCGCGTAGGATAGAGCTGCCAAACCGCACAGTACCGCGAATAGCATGCATCTGAGGAAATTGCTTTTTGTTCTCATATCGCCTCCATTTTTTCATTCACATAGCATTTATCTTTTAAGTGCTCCATTTGGATAACTTTCCGGGCACGAGTACACCGGCGTCATCACCTCACCTCTACTTTTTGGGTTTGGCCTGTATGGCGCTAAGAAACTCCTCCAAGGAAGGTCTCAGAACGTCGTGTTCGAAGTTCTTCTTTGGCAGTGCCAGCTGGCTGACTACGTGACCATTAACAATGCCGACAAGCAAGGCGGCGTCCGCTTCCGGCCGCTTTGAGCCAAGCCGCAACAAGGTTTTGCTGGCGATCTGCGTATAGGCACGCCCCCACTCTCTCAGTGCTGGCCGCAGTGCCTCATAACGGGCCGACGCAAGATGCAGTTCAATAATGGTTATACCCATGCCGCGGTCTTCAACCATGCGCCTGGTTGAGTGCCGCGCAATCATGGCGGCTACGGTAGCCGGATCCGTGGCATTCTTCTCGATATCTACCCAGGCCTCTTCCAGTGCCTTTATATTACGGTCAGCGATATGGATCAGCGTCTCCCGGACCAGATCCTCCCGGCTACCGAAGTAATAAGCCACCGACCCATGACTGGCCTTGGCTTCCGCGACCACCGACCGTAAAGTTACCGCTCCAGGCCCGTCACGAACGATGATTCGTAGTGCGGCTTCCATCAAAGCCACCCGGCGCTGCGTACCCCGGGGGGTGAGATCCCCCGGCGCTGAGGGTGCCGCCTTAGCTCGCTGCGATTCTCTTCCACTGTTCATCGCTCTTCCCATGTGTAACTAGTTGATGGCCCGATCCTTTTCACACCAGTAAGGTTCCCGCAATATCCTTTTGAGTACCTTTCCGGTCGCGTTGCGGGGGAGAGCATCAATGAAATCCACGGATTTTGGGCATTTATACCTTGCGAGGTGCTCCCGGCACCAATCGATCAGCTCGGCCTCATCCAGCCGGACGTCTGACGCCGGCACCACCATAGCCTTGACCTCTTCGCCCCAGCGATCGTGCGGTATGCCAATCACCGCCACCTCGTTCACCATATCGTGCTCGACCAGTACTCGCTCGACCTCTGCAGGGTATATGTTCTCCCCCCCGGAAACGATCATGTCCTTCACACGATCCGTAAGAAAGAGATAGCCATCCTCGTCAAGATAGCCGGCGTCTCCGGTAGCCAGCCAGCCTCCAGGCTTTTGCGACCGCAATGTCGCCTCCGGATCCCGCCAGTAACCTTTCATGTTCTGGGCGGACTTAACCCACAACTCGCCCGTTTCGCCCGACCTGCACTGACGTTCACTATTGGGATCGACGATCTTCAGCTCGATCCATGGGTAGGCTCTGCCCGCGGACTGCAGCCGATCGAGCCCGGCCTTGTGGTCGTCCCAGTCCAGCTGGGTAATCGCGCTGGTAGTCTCAGTCAGACCGTACACTTGGTTAAAGCAGCAGCCAAAGGTTCGCATCGACGCCATTAAAAGTGGCTTGGAGATTGGAGCGGTACCATAAAGTATCAGCGCCAGGGAGGAGTAATCATACTCGACGTGTTGAGCCGCATCGGTCAGCGCCGCCAGCATCGCCGGTACGAAGTTCGCGTGCGTCGCTTTATGGGCCTCGATCGTCGCGAGCATGCTTTTCGGCTCGAACTCCCTGGTCAGGCACACGGCGCCACCATGAAGCAGACAAGCCAGCGCCCAGCCAATCCCGCCGATATGAAATAGCGGCATGCAGACGATGGATATTGAGTGGCTGTCCAGTCCCCACAGATCGTCCGAGGCGTTAAGCAACGTAAACAGGTTCCGACTCGTCAGCATGACGCCTTTGGGGCGCCCGGTGGTGCCGGAAGTGTATAGCTGAAGCGACACATCGTCCGGCTTCGTTTCAATTCGGGGCGCTGTCGTCGGGGCCGCAGTGAGCCATAAGCTGTAAGCGTCGCCGGCGTCCTCGTCCATGACGATAATCCGGACTTCCCGTTCCAGTTTCGCCCTGCGCTGCATCAGTGGTTCGGCGAACTCCGCGCCCACAAAGACGATCCGCGCCTCGGAGTGGTTCAGAATATAAATTACTTCGTCCGGTGACAGCCGCCAGTTGATGGGCACAGTGACCACGCCCGCCTTGCTATTTCCGAACAGAATTTCAAACTGCTCAGGGCTGTTCTTATCCAGCAGCGCCACTCGGTCTCCTGCGGATAACCCGGCCGCGTGAAGCCCCGCGGCGACCCGGTCGGCCTGAGCGTCGATGTCGCCGTAGCTCAGCGTTTGCTCGCCGTAGAACAGCATCGGACGTTTGCTTCCCCGGCTAACCTGCCGCTGAATAAGTTCGGCAATACTCCAGATCATGGTGACCCCCGCTCAGCCCGCCAGCCGTACCTGTATCTCGCAGAAGCCCACCAGGTCGCCCTCGGAATCATGGGCGGTGACATCCACGCTCGCGTAATGACGTCCAGGGTTAAGGTGGTGGACCTCCTTGACCTTACCGTTCAGGGTGACCGTCTGATCAACCCAGACCGGCTTGGTGAACTTACTCTTCATACGCATGATAGGAACGGTGGCACCCCAGGCGCGAGTCACCACCGCGCTCATCAAAGACATGGTGGACATGCCGTGCGCCACCGTGGCGGGACGGCCAAATACCTGGGCTCTTGCCGCCCAGTCCGGATCGATATGCACAGGGTTAAGGTCCAGTGACGCCACCGCGTACTTATCGATGAACGCCTGGTCGATATACTTTTCAAAGCCCGGCAGCTCATCGCCGGGATTAACGTCACGGAATCGGATAGCTGTCTTCATGGCGGAACGCCTCATGCATTGATGAATTTTTGAATTTCTTTACGGGTCGGCGGAACAATCAACGTACCCCAAGCACGCACCTTGACTTGGTCGCCGCTGGCGACGAACTCGTTGAGATTCGTGATGTAGTGTTTACCGCGACGGACAAAGCGATCGACGGTTGTCAGGGAAAGCCGGATGCGGTCGCCCACCAGGATCGGCTCCCGCAGTTCCACATCCTGGAAAGGGTTCATCGAACCCGGTGTACGCAACCAAGTGCCCGGCCCCTTCGAGCCCAGGCAATAAAACAACATGGATACGAGAAAGAGCGGATGGGCGACCACGTTACCGGTCGGTGAGCACTCTTCGGCGTACTCGGGGTCGACCAGAAGTGGATCGGTCTCGCCCATGGTTTGGTGGTAGTAGAGCAAATCCTCCTGTTTAACCACGTATTCATTGGCGCCTTGATAGGTACGCCCTACTTCTATCTCTTCCCAAACGTCATAGTGCTCCCAACCGGAGAGAAAATCCTTTTCGAAGGAAATCTGCTTCTCGGTTTGAAATAGCGGTTCGATACGACGCACGCCTTTCATCAGTGTCTCCCGTGGATTGGTTTTTAGAATTACTTGTTGCCCGCGGCCGCGGCGGGCAGCTGTGTGATACCGCCATCGATAATCATCTCCGTCCCCGTCATATAGCTGGAGGCCGGCGAAGCCAGGAACAGTACCGCCTCGGCGAGCTCAGATGACTCGCCCATGCGCGCCAGCGGGACCCGGCTAACCAGGGCTTTTTCGACTTCATCCACCGGCACATCGCCGCCGGCGCGCGCCCAGATCGGTGTTCTTATCGGACCCGGAGTGACCACATTGACCCTAATATTTCTCGGCGCCAGGTCCGCCGCCAGCAGGCGGCCCAGCGCCCGCACCGCTGCTTTGCTGGAGCCATATGCAGACAGACCGGGCACGCCGGTGTACTGGGCAATGGAGGCGTTGAGAATGATGGCGCCACCATCCGGCATGAGGCGCGCCGCTTTCTGAACGGTAAAGAAGGAGCCTTTGGCGTTAATGCTAAAGATCTGGTCGAAGAGCTCCTCGGTAAAGTCGTCCAGCGGACAGGGCGTGGCCACCCCCGCATTGGCGAAGACGATATCGAGCTTGCCGTACTGTTCTTTTATCGTCTCGAACAGGGCGTCCAGGTCACTCAGCTGACTGACATCGGACGCCACGCACAGGACGTCTTCGCCCAGCAGTTCCTGGGCCTGTGTCAGCGTTTTCTGATTACGACCGGTAAGGATTACCCGCGCGCCTTCACTGACGAACAGCCGCGCCGTCGCCAAACCGATACCGCTGTTACCACCGGTTATCAGAGCTACTTTGCCATCCAATCTACTCATGACCATCTCGCTCTTCGTTGTTATCGAATTAAACTTATCCATTTGGATAACTTTGAGCCCAAAAAGAAGCAGCCGCCCAGGCTGTAATTTATCCGTTTGGATAACTTTCCATAGAAAGGGCGTTGCTGTCAACACCTTGGGGGGTATCGACCCGTTTTGATGACGGTCAGATCAGTGCGCTTCTTCCCAGTTGTTCCCGATCCCGGCATCGACGATCAACGGCACGTCCAGTTTGGCGGCGGCTTCCATGCGCTGGGTGACCTGCTTGACCAAATCCTCGACCTGGCTTTCCTTCACTTCGAACACCAGCTCATCGTGCACCTGCATGATCATCAGGGCGTCCAGTTTGCTGTCTTCCAGCCAGTGGTGAACCTTGATCATGGCGTGCTTGATGATGTCGGCGGCGGTGCCCTGCATGGGCGCGTTGATGGCGGTGCGCTCGGCGGCCTGACGGCGCTGGCCGTTGCGGCTGTTGATCTCCGGCAGGTAGAGGCGGCGACCGAACAGGGTTTCCACATAGCCTTTCTCGGCGGCGTCGGCACGGGTGTTTTCCATGTAGCGTTTTACGCCGGGGTATTTTTCGAAGTAGCGGTCAATGTACTCCTGGGCTTCGCCGCGTGGCAGGCCGAGCTGTTTGGCGAGGCCGAAGGCGCTCATGCCATAGATCAGGCCGAAGTTAATGGCCTTGGCGTTGCGGCGTTCGTTGTCGCTGACCTCGTCGAGGGTTTTGCCCCAGACTTCGGCGGCGGTGGCGCGGTGAATGTCCAGGTTGTGTTCGAAGGCGTGGGTGAGACCTTTGTCACCGGACAGGTGCGCCATGATGCGCAGTTCGATTTGTGAGTAGTCGCAGGCGACGATTTTTTTACCTTCCGGTGCCGAAAACGCCAGCCGGATTTTTCGACCTTCTTCGCTGCGCACCGGAATGTTCTGCAGGTTCGGATCGCTGGAGGAGAGCCGGCCGGTGGCGGCCACCGCCTGATGGTAGGAGGTGTGCACCCGGCCGGTGGTGGGGTTGATCAGTTCCGGCAGTTTGTCGGTGTAGGTGTTCTTGAGTTTGGATACTCCCCGGTAGTCCATGATCACCTGGGGCAGCGGGTAGCCCTGCAGCGCCAGATCCTGGAGCACCGCTTCGGCGGTGGACGGCGCGCCCTTGGGGGTCTTCTTGATGACCGGGATTTGCAGTTTTTCGTAGAGAATTTCACCGAGTTGTTTGGGCGAGCCGAGGTTGAATTTCTGGCCCGCTTCCTCGAACGCTTTTTCTTCCAGCTCGAGCATACGCTTGGCGAGGAAGGTGCTCTGCTTTTTGAGCATATCCGCATCCACGTAGGTGCCGTTGCGTTCAATACAGCTCAGCACCGGCACCAACGGCATCTCGATATCGTGAAATACGCTTTTCAGGCCGGCTTCTTTTTCCAGGCGCGGCCACAGGGTCTGATGCAGGCGCAGGGTGATGTCCGCGTCTTCGGAGGCGTAAGGGCCGGCTTCGGCCAGCCCCACCTGGTTAAAGGTGAGCTGCTTGGCCCCCTTGCCGGCGATCTCCTGAAAGCTGATGTTTTTATGGCCCAGGTATTTAAGCGCCAGGGAATCCATGTCGTGGCGGGTGGCCACGGAGTCGAGCACATAGGATTCCAGCATGGTGTCGTACTCCACGCCGCGCAGGGTGATGCCGGCGCGGGCCAGCACGCTCATGTCGTACTTGAGATTCTGGCCGACTTTTTTGCTTTGCTCGTCTTCGAGAATCGGCTTGAGCTTGTCGAGCACCAGAGCGCGGTCAAGCTGGTCCGGCGCGCCCGGGTAGTCGTGCCCGAAGGGCACGTAGGCGGCGTCACCGGCGGCGGTGGCGAAGCTGACGCCGACCAGGTCCGCTTCCATGTAATTGAGGCTGGTGGTTTCGGTGTCGAAGGCGAACAGCTCGGCTTTTTTCAGTTTGTCGACCCAGGCGTCCAGCTCGTCTTCGGTAAGCACGGTCTGGTAGCCGTCCCGGTCGATGCTCTGTTCGCTCTCGATGTCCGGGGCGCCGTCCACGGTCGGGTCGTCGCCTTCCAGCAATTCATTGAGCCAGCCTTTGAATTCCAGATCGCGATAGTAGCCGGCGAGCTTTTCCGCATCGGGCGTCAGCAGTTTGAGGTCGTCCAGGGCTTCCTTGAGTTCGCAGTCCACCTTGATGGTGGCCAGCTCGTAGGAGAGAAACGCCTGCTCGCGGTGCTCTTCCAGTTTCTTGCCCATGGACTTGGCACCGCGGAAGTTCAGCTCGGCGACCTTGTCCAGGTTGTGGTAAATATTTTCCAGCGAACCCAGCCCGGTAAGCAGGGCCAGGGCGGTCTTTTCGCCGACCCCGGGGACACCGGGAATGTTGTCCACCTTGTCGCCCATCAGCGCCAGAAAATCGATGATCAGCTCCGGGCCGACGCCGAATTTTTCGCGCACGCCCTCGATGTCGTAGACGGCGTTGTTCATGGTGTTGATCAGGGTGACGTGGTCGTTGACCAGTTGCGCCATGTCCTTGTCGCCGGTGGAGATCAGCACCGGCTTTTGTTCGGCGCTGAAAACGCGCGCAAGGGTGCCGATTACATCATCGGCTTCGACGCCGTCCTCGATGATCAGCGGCAGGCCCATGGCGCGGATCAGATCGTGCAGCGGCTGCACCTGCTCGCGCAGCTCGTCGGGCCTCGGCGGCCGGTTGGCTTTGTACTGCTCGAACAGTTCGTCGCGGAAGGTTTTGCCCTTGGCGTCGAACACCACCGCCATGTACTCGGGGTCGTAGTCGTTGATCATCTTGCGCAGCATCGAGGCGACACCGCGCACCGCGCCGGTGGGTCGGCCGGTGGAGGTAGTCAGCGGCGGCAACGCGTGAAAGGCCCGATAAAGGTAGGAGGAGCCGTCGACAAGGATGATCGGTTTACGCTCGGTCATGGCGGTCCTTGGGTTGGATAAGACATGGAGCGCACAGTGTAACGCAAGACCTGCCAAGAACGCCTTGTGGGTGAGCTTTGTGGGAGCGGGCCCTGCCCGCGAAAGGGGGCGGAGCCCGCTCCCACAAGGCCGCTCCCACAAAGGTCCTGTCAAGAAGGCGGGTCAGAGGCGCTCTTTGATCTGCCGGATGATGGCGTTCACCGCGCGGCGGGCGGCGGGAATGGCGCCACCCATGGTGATAAAGCCGTGCACCAGCTCCGGGTAGTCCAGGTTGACCACATTAACGCCGGCGGCCTTGAGCTTTTCGCTGTAGGCGAGGCCTTCGTCGCGCAGCGGGTCGGTGGCGGTGACCACGATCGTGTCCGGGTGGCCGGCGATGTCCGGGTTACGCAACGGCGAGATGCGGAAATCCTCGACCAGGGTTTCATCCTGCATGTAGTGGTTGTGAAACCAGTGGATCATGTCGCTATCCAGCCCGCCCTGACCGCCGCCGAGCTGGGTGATCGAGGGCATATCGGAGGCGCCGTCGGTTTTCGGGTACACCGCCACCACCAGCTTGGGCACGGAGAGGCCCTGGAGCGCCGCCTGCTGGGCCACCACGATGGACAGATTGCCGCCGGCGCTGTCGCCCATCGTCGCCAGACGCTGGGTGTCGATGCCCAGGTCGCCGGCCTGTTCACCGAGCCACCGCCAAGCGGCGATGCAGTCGTCGGCGGCGGTGGGCGCGGGGTTTTCCGGCGCCAGCCGGTAGTCCACGTTCAGCACCACCGCGCCGGTGACGTTGGCGATGTGGCGGCACAAGCGGTCGTACTCGACGGCGCTGCCGATGGTGAAACCGCCACCATGGAAGAACATGATCGCCGGGCTGTCCTCGGTGGGCGCGCTTTTGGGGCGGTAAAGACGCACCAGCATATCGCCGTTTTCCACCGGCACGCGGATATCCCGGGTCAGTGCCACCTCCTGCCAGTCCACGTCGAGCATGTCGATCATGTGGCCGTAGAGGGCGCGGCCCTGGGCCAGTGGCAGCTCGTGGAAACCCTTGCGCCCGTCACCCAGGGCCAGCAGCAGGCGCAGCTTGGGGTCCAGGCCTTCCCGGCTGACGCTTTCCACCACGCCGGCGAGGCGGACGGCCAGGGCGCCGGGCATTTTCATCAGGGCTCGCACCGTGGTGCGCTCGATCTTGTGTTGCAGGGACATGGTTTCTCCTTAATAAGACCCGGCGTGTATTTCCACCAATGGACAGGGGTTATACCATCGCCCCAAGCAAACGGCCCGGTCATCCCCGGCCTTTTTTTTCAAGGAATCTCTGATGTCCGTCTATACCCGTGTCGATGATCGGGATCTGGCCGCCCTGCTGGCCGACTACACGCTGCGGCTGGAGGACGCGCAAGCGGCGCGCCACGGCATTGAGAACAGCACCTTCCTGATCGACGCGCGGGCCGGGGACGGCAGCCCCCGCGCGGTGGTTCTGACCGTGTTCGAGCAGTTCGACGGCGACGCCCTGGCACCCTATCTGGCGTTGCTCGCGACCCTGGCGGCGGCGGGCCTGCCGGTGCCGGCGGCGCTCGTGGACCGCCACGGCCAGCGGCTGCGGCAGGTAGCCGGCAAACCGGCGGTGCTGGTGCCGCGCCTGCCCGGCGAGCACTGCTTCGAGGCGGGCAGCGAGCATTGCCGGCAGGTGGGCGCCGTGCTCGCCGCCCTGCACCGCCAACCGGCGGAAGCCGGCGCGGCGCTGCCCGATGAACGCCAGCGCCTGAAAGCGCTGAGCGAGCACCTGTGCCGCCTTAACGACGATGATCAGCACCGCGCCGAGACCGTGCTGCGACGCTGGCGGAAAGTGCCCGCCAGCCGCACCCTGATCCACGGCGACCTGTTCCGTGACAACGCGCTGTTCGACGCCGACGGCCGGCTCACCGGGGTGCTGGATTTCTACAACGCCTGCCTGGAACGGCCCGAATACGACCTGGCGGTGGCGCTGAACGATTGGGCGGTGGCCTTGGACGGGCGCCCGGTGCCGCGCCGGCAGGGCGCCTTGCTGGCCGGCTACCGGGACGGCGGCGGCGAATGGGACGAATCGGTATTGGCGCTGGCCCTGGCGGTGGCGGCACTGCGCTTCTGGTTATCGCGGCTGGCCGGGCCGGTGTCCGGTGAGTCGGAGGGCCAGGGCAGTAAGGACCCTGCGGAGTTCGCGCGGATTTTCGGCTATCGCTTTAACGCCCTGGGCGACTAACGGTTCAACGTCCCGGCCCGGTCAGAATCAGATGATTCAGGTGCGTCAGCCAGTCGGTCTCCCGCCACAGCCAGGGGCTGTGTGGCCGGGCCAGGCTGGTGGGCGTCATCACCGCCACACCCTCGGCCACCGCCTTGGCCACCAGCGCCTCGGTGAACCCGGCCCAGCCGCGGGGCAGACGCTCCGGGGTCGCCTGCGGGCTGAGATAGCCTTCGCCGAGCACCGGCTGCAGACGTCTCAGGCGGGTGAACGCCAGCCGCCGCTGTAACTGCTCCTGGAGACGGCCGCGCCAGTGCTCCCCGGTGGTCTCCATCAACGCCCGCCGCAGCGGCGCGCCCAGACGCCGGTCAAGCAGGCCCGGCACCGGCAGATCGGCGCCGGTGGCCAGCCGGTAGCGGGGGTCGTCGTCCAGCCACAGGCCCAGTTCCAGGAAATCCAGCTCGCTGGTGTCCAGCTGGCGCAGATGGTCGGTGTCGCCGGCGGCGGCGCTGACCCCGAAATGAAGGGAGGGAAACAGGGCGCGCAGAGCGCGCGGCACTTCCAGCAGGTACTGCTCCACCGCCTGTTCCTGCTCGCTGCCCCAGCGCTCGGGCAGGGGCCGCTGGGGCGGCCGGCCGAACACCCGCCGGATAACGCCGTGGCTCCAGGGCGGAAACGGAAAATGGTGGCAGAAATCCACCGCCACCACGGTGTCCAGATGGCCCCATTCGCGCACCAGCTCCAGGGTCTGCGCCCAGACGTCGATGAAATCGGCGGGACGGCGCACGAACGAGCGGCGGGCACGGCTGTCGGCGATAAAGAAGCCGCTCAGCCACAGTTTCAGGCCACGGTCGGCGGCGGCGTTCAGCAGGCGGTGAAACGCTTTGCGAATCTGCACGGTTTCGGCGCCGGCGCCCACGCCCAGGCGGGCGTCCGGCTCGGCGAAGATCTCGCAGCGGTCCAGGTGGACGCTGTTGGCCGGCGTGGCCAGCAGATGCGGATAGGGATCAAGACGGACGGCATTGAAGCCGCGCTCCACCGCTTCGTCCAGGGCACGTTCCACGGCGCCGCCCCCGGGGCCGTATTCACGCCGCAGGGGCCAGGCGTAATCCCAGCATGTGAGCGCGAGACGGCCCAGGTCCGGCAGCGCTTCCATGGCCGATTCGTCTTGCGCACCCTGCGACTGCCCCATGCCTTCTCCTCAACCCGACAAACGCATCAGCATACCGGTTTCACGCGTCGGCTCAATGGACCCGCTGGGGCCAAAAAACGGCGCCCGGGCCATTCCAGGGTCATGGCGCCAGGCAGCGGGCAAACGCCGCCGCCACCCGTTCGCTCAACCAGTGGCTGTAATCATCGCCCTGGCGGCGCGCGGTGACGTCGCGGCCGAGCGGGTCGAGCGCCACGCGCTGGCAGTCCGGACACAGACGCGTCACCAGATCGGGCTGGGCCTCCGGCTCGAGAATCGCGCAGCGCACCTGTTCGGCTTCCAGCTGACGCGCCAACGTCACGAACCGGCGGCTGCTGGGGCCGGCGCCGAGCTGCTCGCTGATCACCACCGGGGCGCGCAGGCCCAACCGCTGCTGGAAATAGCCCCAGGGGTGGTGGTAGGTCAGCCAGGGCGTGTCGGCCACCGGCGCCAGGCGCTCGCGCAACGCCGCCTCGGTCTCTTCCAGGCCGGCCAGGAACGCCGCCGGCTGCCCCTCGGGCATCGGGTAGCGGGCGCCCAGGGCCTCGGCGAGCACCGCCATGTTGCGCGGGTCCAGCCACAGGTGGGGATCCAGCTCACCGGCTTCGTGGTGGTGGCCGTGATCCTCCCCGCCGTCGTGACGGTGGCCGCCTTCGCGGCGGGTGACACCGGGCAGGGACAACAACGCCAGGCTCTCGCCCTCGCGTTTGGCCGCCAGGCTGGCCACCGCCGGTTCCGCCGCCTCGCCCAGCCACACCAGCAGGTCGGCGCGGCGCAGGGTGAGCATCTGGCGCGGGGACAACATCGGGTTGTGCGGGTTCTGGTTGGCGTCCAGCAGGGTGACCACCTCGGCGCTGTCGCCGTACAGGTCGCGCAGCACCATGGCCAGGGGTTCGACGCTGGCCACCAGGGTACGCGCCGGTAACGGGGCGCACAGCGCCAACAAAAGAGGAACGAGCAGGTATCGCATGGGTATGTCCGGAACCGTGAAAGTGCTCATCGGGAGCGCCAGTGCAATCAGTGTGCCCGAGCCGTCAAGCCCGAACGGCCACGCCGGACCCAAGCGATTGACCGGGCAAATAGTATATCATCACGGCTTTGTTCAACGGGGGCTCTTAAATGTCGCAGCAGCGGGCTGACACGGGAACGTTGGTGGCGGTGCACGGTGCCGGCCTGGCGTATGGCGCGCACAGTGTGCTCGACGACGTCTCCCTGACCCTGGAGCCGGGCCGAATCACCACGCTGATCGGTCCCAACGGCGCCGGCAAAAGCACCCTGGCGCGGCTGGTGCTGGGCCTGGCGCGGCCCGACCGTGGCCGGGTGGAACGGCGTCCCGGCCTGCGCGTGGGCTATATGCCCCAGCATCTGCAGGTGGACGAAAGCCTGCCGCTGACCGTGGACCGCTTTCTGTGGCTGGCGGCGCCGGGGCGCACCCGCGCCCGCCGCGACGCCCTGCAACGCACCGGCGTCGCCCATCTGCGCCGACGCGCGGTGCGCGGCCTGTCCGGCGGCGAAATGCAGCGGGTGCTGCTGGCCCGGGCGCTGCTGCGCAAGCCCGACCTGCTGGTGCTCGACGAGCCCGCCCAGGGCGTGGACGTGTCCGGCCAGGACGCCCTCTACGGCCTGCTCGGTCAGGTCCGCGACGAGACCGGCTGCGGCATTCTGCTGATTTCCCATGACCTGCACCTGGTGATGGCGCGCACCGACCAGGTGGTGTGCCTGCACCACCATGTGTGCTGTTCCGGCACACCCGAGGCGGTCAGCCGCGACCCGGCCTACCACCGCTTGTTCGGCCCCAGCGGGGGCATGCCCAACCTGGCGGTCTACACCCACGACCATGACCATGATCACGACCTGAGCGGCGACCCGCACCACGACCACCACGCGCATCACGGGGGCCACCACCATGATTGAACTGCTCGCGCCGGCGCTGCTGGCGGGCCTGGCGGTGGCCCTGGTGGCCGGCCCCATGGGCGCCTTCGTGGTGTGGCGGCGGATGGCGTTCTTCGGCGACACCCTGGCCCACGGCGCGCTGTTGGGCGCGGCCCTGGCGCTGGCCCTGGACGTGAACCTGTACCTCGCCGTGGTGGTGGCCTGCCTGGCCATCGCCGCCGCCCTGGTAGGGCTGCAGCAACAGCGCCAGATCACCGGCGACACCCTGCTGGGCATCGTCGCTCACACTACCCTGGCGCTGGGCGTGATTGCCCTGAGCCTGCAGAAAAGCGTGCAGGTAGATCTGTTCGCCTACCTGTTCGGCGATCTGCTGGCGGTGAACTGGGGCGACGTGCTGGCGCTGTGGGCCGGCGCGGTGCTGATTCTGGTGCTGCTGGCCTGGCACTGGCGGGCGCTGCTCAGCATCACCGTGAACGAAGACCTGGCCCAGGTGGAGGGCGTGCCGGTGACCCGCACCCGGCTGATCCTGATGCTGCTGCTGGCGCTGCTGATCGCCGGCGCCATCCGCACCGTCGGCGTGCTGCTGATCACCTCGCTGCTGGTGATTCCCGCCGCCGGTGCCCGCCGCCTGTCGCGCACCCCGGAACAGATGGCCGCCCTGGCCAGCCTGCTGGGGCTGGCCTCCGTGTCCCTGGGGCTGGCGATGAGCTGGTACGCGGACACTCCGGTGGGCCCGTCGATCGTGGTGGCCGCCGCCGTGCTGTTCGGCTTCACCCTGCTGCGCCGACCCGACGCCTAGCCATGATCGCGAAGGACCCCGCCCTGGACCGCCGCATCTGGATGCTGGCGTGGCCGTTGCTGCTCTCCAATATCACCGCGCCGCTGCTCGGCCTGGTGGACACCGCCGTGGTCGGCCATCTGGATTCGCCGGTGTATCTGGCGGCGGTGGCGCTGGGCAGCAACGTCTTCATGTTCCTGTACTTCTCGTTCAACTTCCTGCGCATGGGCACCACCGGCTTCACCTCCCAGGCGCGCGGCGCCGGTGAGGCGACTCTGGTGGTGCTGCTGCGGGCGCTGCTGTTGTCGACGCTGGTGGGCAGCGCGCTGATCCTGCTGCGGCCGCTGCTCAGCGACGTGGCGCTGTGGTTGCTGGGCGGCAGCGACGAGGTGCAGGGGCTGGCGCGGGAGTACATCGGCATTCGTATTCTCGGGGCGCCGGCGGCGCTGGGCAATTTCGCGCTGATCGGCTTCGCCATCGGCCTGCATCGCACCAGCGTGCCGCTGAAGATGACGGTGCTGATGCACTCCGGCAACGTGGTGCTGGATGTTCTGCTGGTGCAGGTGTGGCATTTCGACGTGCGCGGGGTGGCGGTGGCCAGCGCCGTGTCCGAATACCTGGGGCTGGCCGGCGGGCTGTTCTGGCTGCGCCGGGAGATCTTCGGCGCCGCCTGGCGGGCGCTGCCGGTGGGCGCGCTCAAACAGGTGGCGCCGATGCTGCGGCTGCTGGCGGTGAACCGGGACATCTTTATTCGCAGCCTGGCGCTGCTGACGGTGTTTTTCTTCTTCACCGCCCAGGGCGCGCGCCTGGGCGACACGGTACTGGCCGCCAACGCGGTGCTGATCACCTTTCTGCTGCTGCTCAGCAATACCCTGGACGGCTTCGCCAACGCCGCCGAGGCCCTGGTGGGCGACGCCACCGGCCGCCACGACCGGCGCGCGCTGGACGCGGCGGTGGCCGGCACCGGCAAGTGGACAATGATCATCGCCGGGGTGGCGCTGCTGGCCTTCGCCGCCGGCGGCGGCCCACTGATCCGGTTGCTCACCGACCTGCCCGGGGTGCGCGACACCGCCACCACCTACCTGCCGTGGATGTTGCTGCTGCCGCTCACCGCCAGCGCCGGCTTCTGGCTGGACGGCGTGTTCGTGGGCGCCACCCTGGCCCGGCAGATGCGCAACACCATGATGGTCGCCACGGCGCTGTTCTTTCCGGTGTGGTGGCTGACCAGCGGCTGGGGCAATCACGGCCTGTGGCTGGCCATGAATCTGTTCATGGCCAGCCGCGGCGTGCTGATGGGGTGGGTGTGGTACCGGCGGCGGATCAGCGCTTGGGCAGAATGAACTTCATCAGGGTCATGAACCACATCAGGTGGCCGGGGTCGCCTTCCACCTTGATGTCGCCGGCCTGCATGCCTTCCATGAACGCCATCTGATTCTTGCCGGAGGCCTTGAGGGTGCGGAACGCGTAGTCCGCGTCCTTGAAATTGAGGGTCACGGACGGCGTCGGATGCAACCCCCTGCGGCTGGTCACCCGGTCCGGCTGGAAGTGATACCAGCGCGCCACGCCGCCGTCGAAGGTGCGCCACTGCATCACCACGTCGCGGTGCGCGAGCTGCTTGCGGAAGCCCTTGTCGCGGCCGGCCAGCCAGGCGAGACGCCAGCCCAGGACCATCAGGATCAGACGGAATTTCATGGTGTCTCCGCTAAGGCATCAGCGCCGGCAGCTCTTTGTTGAGTTTCATTTTTTCCTTCACCGCGTCACCGGTGAGGGCGTAGCCGCGCAGGTTGCCGTCACGGTCGCGGAACAGGGCTTTCACGGTGTTGCCCTCTTCCTCGGTTTCCCAGTCGCCTTCCAGCTCCTCGGGTACCGGACACACCACCACCGGGCAGGCCGGCGTCTTGATGGTCACCGGCATCACGCCGTAGCTCACCGGGGTGGGCTCGCCGGCCAGGGTCTTGGCCAGCGCCCGGGCGGACGCCATCAGCGGCAGCACATAGGGCAGCACATGGCCCTGCACTTCGGCGCAGTCACCCAGGGCATAGACGTTGTCGGCGCTGGTGCGCAGGCTCTGGTCGGTGAGAATGCCCCGATTGGTTTTCAAACCGGCGTCCTTGGCGATGCCGATGCGCGGGCGCAGGCCGATGGCGGCAAGCACCACGTCGGATTCCAGATGGGTGCCGTCGGAGAGTTCGGTGACCAGCTTGTCCGGGTTGTCCTTGCCGTGGTGCACGGCCTTGGCCAGCGGCCCGAAGTGGAAGCGCACGCCCAGGTCTTCCAGGCCACGGCCGACGGCGGCGGAGGCCGGCTCGGGCAGCAGCATGGGCAGGCAGCGGCCCATGGGTTCCACCAGGCTGACCTGGAAGCCGCCGTTGGAGAGGTCGTTGGCGAACTCGCAGCCGATCAGGCCACCGCCCAGAATAGTGACGTCACGCTTGCCCTCCAGGGCCTGGCGGAAGCGGCCGTAATCCATCAGATCGTTGACCGAGAACACCTCGCCAACCGCGTCGCCTTCCAGCGGCGGCGTCCAGGTGTCGGCGCCCAGGGCCAGCACCAGGCTGCTGTAATCCAGGTGATCATCGGGCAGCAGCACGCGCTGTTTGTCGGTGTCGATGCCGGCCACGTGGACGCCGGTGCGCACCGTCACGTTGAACTGCTCGGCGACCTGCTCGGGGGTCGCCATGGCCAGCTCATCGGCGGTTTTTTCCTTGGTAAAGCCGGTGGAGAGCATGGGCTTGGAATAGTTGCGCCCGTCGTCGGCGGTGAGCACCACCACCGGCGTCTCCTTATCCAGCTTGCGGAATTCCTTGACCGTGTTGAAGCCGGCCAGGCCGGAGCCGATGATCACGATTGGATTCATGGGAGTGTCCTGTCTCAGATTTCCACCATCTCGAAGTCTTCTTTGCCGACGCCGCAGTCCGGGCACACCCAGTCATCGGGAATGTCGTCCCATTTGGTGCCGGGTTCGATGCCCTCTTCAGGCAGGCCTTCTTCCTCGTCGTAAATAAAGCCGCAAACCACGCATTCCCATTTTTTCATGCTGAACCTCGTCTGGTCGGGGGAAGCCGGGCCCGGGTACGCGGACCCTTCCAGGGGCCGCTAACGTAGCCACGGGCGCGCCAAAAATCAATGACAGCGGATAATGGTAGCGTTGCCCCACGGCCGCCGGCTTGCCGAGCCGCGCTTCATGGGCCATAGTCGCGCGCTTGAGAACCCGCGCCCCGGGCGCGAGCAGAGCGAGTCCCCATGCCCGATACCGCAATGCGCGCCGACGCCCGTTGGCGTCCCCAGGAACAACTCAGCCTGCCGCCGCTGGTGCGCGACTGGCTGGCCGACCCCGGTTCCCTGACCGCCCGCCTGCGTCTGTATGGCGCCTTCCGGGTGGTGCCCCGTGAAGACCGCATTATGCGCCCCACCCTGGCCGAGCAGCGGTTGCTGGGCCGCATCGGTCGCGGTCGCGCCCTGGTGCGCGAGGTCACGCTTCTGGTCGACGAACAGCCGATGGTGGAAGCGCGCAGCGTGCTGCCGCTGGACAGCCTGCGCGGCCCCAACCGCGGTCTGGCGCATATGGGCAGCCGCTCGCTGGGTAGCGAGCTGTACCGGCGCCCCATGGCGCGCCGCGACCGGGTCTGGGTACGCTACGGCGCCGCCCCCTCTGGCCAGACGCCCTGCTGGGGGCGACAATCCCGATTCATCAAGCGCGGCCGGCCCCTGCTGGTGGCCGAGCACTTCTTGCCCGCGCTGTGGCGGCGGGTCGAGGACATGGATCGCTGAGGACGCCTATGCTGGCTTTCGTGGAACACCGCTACCCCGCTCTCTGGCCCTGGATCCAGCTGATGCGCCTGGACCGGCCGATCGGCAGCATGCTGCTGATGTGGCCCACCCTGTGGGCGCTGTGGATCGCCGGCGACGGCTCTCCCAGTCTCAAGCACATCGTCATTTTCGTGCTGGGGGTGTTCGTGATGCGCGCCGCCGGCTGCGTGATCAACGATTTCGCCGACCGCGACTTCGACGGTCATGTCACGCGCACCCGGGGCCGGCCGCTGGCCACCGGCGCCCTGTCCGCCCGCCAGGCGCTGATGCTGTTCGCCGCCCTGGGGCTGATCGCGCTGGGCCTGGTGCTGTGCCTGAACCGCTTCACCCTGGTGCTGTCGTTCGGCGGCCTGGGGCTGGCGGTGCTGTACCCCTTCACCAAGCGATTTACCTATCTGCCGCAGCTGTTCCTGGGCGCCGCCTTCAGCTGGGCGATTCCGATGGCGTTCGCCGCCGAGACCGAGAGCGTGCCGGAAATCGCCTGGCTGCTGTTCACCACCAACCTGCTGTGGACCGTGGCCTACGACACCGAATACGCCATGTGCGACCGGGAAGACGACCTCAAGGTGGGCATCAAGAGCACCGCCATCCTGTTCGGTGATCTGGACAAGGTGATGGTCGGCGCGCTGCAGGTGCTGACCCTGGTGGCGCTGTGGGTGCTCGGCCAGCGGCTGGGCTTCACCTGGCCCTGGTATCTGGGCCTGGCCGGCATGGCGGCGGGCTTCGCCCATCAGCAGTGGCGCATCCGCTACCGCGAGCCCTGGCCCTGCTTCCACGCTTTTCTAAGCAACCACTGGGCCGGGGCCAGCGTGTTCGCGGGACTTTATTTTCAATACCTGCTGGCCGCGCCCGGCCCGTGATCGCGGGCGGCGGGGTCGCCGCCGCCGCGAGAAGCGTGCAAAGTTGTCATCATCATGTCATAAAAAGGCAATGTAATAGGGGCACTTAAATGGGCAACCCCTGAGAACAAGCCATGTCCCGTAATCGAATTCTGATTGTTGACGACGAACCCGCGATCCGCGAAATGGTGGCGGTGGCGCTGGAGCTGGCGGATTTCGACGTGCTGGAGGCGGACAACGCCCAGCGCGCCCACGAATACATTGTCGACGAGCGGCCGGACCTGGTGCTGCTGGACTGGATGTTGCCGTCGGTGAGCGGTATCGAGCTGGCGCGGCGCCTCAAGCGCGAGGACGCCACCGCCGAAGTGCCGATTATCATGCTCACGGCGAAGAGCGAAGAGGACAACAAGATCCAGGGCCTGGACGTGGGCGCCGACGACTACATCACCAAGCCGTTTTCCACCCGCGAGCTGATCTCGCGCATCAAGGCGGTGCTGCGCCGCACCTCGGTGGTGGCGGCGCAGAAAGCCATCGACGTGGAAGGCCTGTGCCTGGACCCGGTGAGCCACCGCATCAGCGCCAACGGCGACCCGGTGGACATGGGACCCACGGAGTACCGGCTGCTGGAATTCTTTATGAGTCACCAGGAGCGGGCCTACTCGCGTACCCAGTTGCTGGATCAGGTGTGGGGCGCCAACGTCTATGTGGAGGATCGCACCATCGACGTACACATCCGGCGTTTGCGCAAGGCGTTGTCACCGCACGGTTTCGATGGTTTCATCCAGACAGTGCGCGGGACCGGCTACCGATTCTCGGTGAAGTCCAGTCAGGCGTCATAATGATCGGGTCCGCGACGCGGACCAACGGAGCCGGAAGGGCGGTTAATGAAAGATCCGGCGGGCATGAAAGCCAGTCTCGGCAAGGAAGTGAACCGCATCGTCATTCTGGTGACGGTGTCGCTGGCCGTTTGTCTGGCACTGCGCAGCATCTGGCCGCTGGTGGCGGGCCTGTCGCTGTATATTATCTGGAGCACCCGGCAGCTGTTCGCGCTGTACGCCTGGCTGGTGCGCGAAGAACACACCGAACCGCCGGACAGTGTCGGCCTTTGGGGCGAGTTCTACACCCGTCTTGAGCACCTGTTCCAGCAGGAACGGCGCGCCCAGGACAACCTGCAGGGCATTATCGTGCGCGCCCAGCAATCGGTGAACGCGCTGGAAGACGTGGTGGTGCTGATCGACCAGCACGGCTACCTGGAATACTGGAACCACGCCGCCGGCCGCCATTTGGGGTTCCGCGCCGACAAGGATCTGGGCCAGCCGCTGACCAACCTGATCCGCCACCCCCGCTTCTCCGACTACCTGACCAAGGGCGATTTCCGCGAACCCCTGGAAATTCCCTCGCCGGTGGACGACAACCGCATTCTGCAATTGCGCATCACAGAGTTCGGCGTCGGCGACCAGTTGATCCTGGCCCGGGACGTCACCCGCATTCATCATCTGGAACAGATGCGTAAGGACTTCGTGGCGAACGTCAGCCATGAGCTGAAAACCCCGCTCACCGTGCTCAAGGGTTACCTGGAAACGTTGCTGGACACGGTGCCCGAGGAGCAGAGCCGGCTGCGCCGCGCGCTGACGCAAATGGACGCCCAGAGCCAGCGCATGGAGGCCCTGGTGCAGGACCTGTTGCTGCTGTCACGGCTGGAAAACACCGAGGCGGACAACCTGCAACAGGCGGTGGCGGTACACGGCATGCTGCAACGCATGCGGGAAAGCGCCCTGGCGCTGGCGCCGGAAAAACACCAGACCGTGGAACTGGACGTGCCGGAAAACGCCCGGCTGATCGCCAACCCGGCGGAGCTGGAAAGCGCCTTCGGTAATCTGATCGTCAACGCGGTGAAATACACCCCCGCCAATGGTGTGATCCGCATTCACTGGTGGCAGGACGCCGACGGCGCCCATCTTTCAGTGCGCGACAACGGCATCGGCATCGACCCGGCGCACATTCCCCGGCTCACCGAACGCTTTTACCGCCCGGACAACAGCCGCGTCACCCAGACCGGCGGCACCGGCCTGGGGCTGGCCATCGTCAAACACGTGATGATCCGCCATAACGGCAAGCTGGAGATCAAAAGCGAGCTGGGCAGCGGCAGTAACTTTACCTGCCATTTTCCCGCCAGCCGGCTGGTCAGCAAGCCCACTGCCCTGGCCAGCGGCTGACGCGCGCGCTCAATAATGCGGCGGCGGGGCGTCCTCAATGCGCAGGGCGGCCAGCTCCTCGCTCTGCTCCACCACCCGATCCACCAGTTTGCGGTAGGCGGCTTCCAGCTCGTCGAGCTTGCGCTGCTGGTCACTGACGATCTGATTCAGGCTGGCGACCAGGTCTTCCTGGTAGGCCAGTTTGGTTTCGATATCGAGGAAGCGATTATCTAGAAAGCGGTCGTCGCTCATGGGGCTCTCCTGACGTGGGCCGGCAGTATACCGCTAGACGGTGTCCGCCAGCACCGCCTCGGCCAGCCCCAGAGGGTCCTCTTCCAGCCAGTCCAACTGACCGTCCAGCAGCAACTGGCCCAGCCCGTGCACCAGCGCCCAGGCGCGCAGCGCCGCCCGGGTCACGCTGTCCGGGTCCGGCTCGCCACCCGGCCAGCCACGGGCGACCGCCTGGCGCAGCGTCTCGAACGCCGCCCGCGAGGCCTCGCGCAGCTCGTCGTCGCGGCGGTGCGGGGGGATCACGCTGAACATCAACCGGAACAGCGCCGGGTTGGCGTGGGCGAAGCGAATGTAGCTGCGCCCGCCGGCGAGTAATTTTTCGTCGCCTTCCACCTGCGCTTCCGCCTCCCGCTGGGCGGCGCTCAAGCGCCGGAACCCTTCCGCCGCCAGCGCCTGCAACAGGGCGTCCTTATTGGCGAAATGCCGGTAACTGGCGTTGGCCGTCACGCCCACCCGCCGGGCCAGCTCGCGCAGGCTGAAACCACCGTCCCCGCTTTCCGCCAGCAGCACCAGCGCTTCGTCCACCAGGGCACGGCGCAGATCGCCGTGGTGGTAACGGTCCGAGGGCCCGCTTTTGCTTGATGTTGACACTGTACACATCCTTTTCTATCTTATGTTCACAGCATACACATTATGCCGGTACGGGCCTAGCCCACCGGGGGAGGGAGCAGGATGGTGGCGGTCTGGATTCATTTGTTCGCGGCGCTTTGGGGGCTGGTCTTCGGCGCTGTGCAGTTACTCTCCGCGAAGGGTTCGCGGCGGCATCGCTGGCTCGGCTGGTCGTGGGTGCTGGCCATGGTGGTCACGGCGGTGTCTTCCTTCTGGCTGAGCGGCAGCCTGGCGCTGCTGGGGCCGTTCAGCGTGATACATCTGCTGTCCGTGTGGATACTGGTGTGCCTGGTGATCTCGATGCTGGCGGTGCGGCGCCGGCGTCTGAATACGCACCGCGACTTCCTGGTGGGCGCCTACCTGGGACTGGTGGGCGCCGGGCTGGGCACCCTGGCGCCGGGCCGGCTGATCAGCGGCTGGTTGTTTGGCGCTTGATTTAAACCCTTACCGCGGCTATGGTTTCCACCGTCTTAGGGGAGTAGTCACCCGGGTTCCCTCCCGGGGCGGTCGTCAACATATTTGCGCCTCAATGCGCATGGTGGCCGTGTCCTCCGCCGCACCGGCGGATGGATCGACGAGACCTGAGACATTGTCTGCATTCCGCGGGGGCGGGATCGGTGGGCAGTGTCTCTGGTAATCGTTCGATCCCGCCCCTGTAAGGTTTTCCGTTGGACGCTTTTGTCTCTTCCACCCTGCTGGTCGCCCTGGGCGAAATCGGCGACAAAACCCAATTACTGTCCCTGGCCCTGGTGTGCCGCTTTCGCAAGCCCTGGCCGATCCTCGCCGGCGTGGTGGTCGCCACCCTGATCAACCACGGCATCAGCGTCTGGTTCGGCGACTGGCTGGCCGACGCCATCCCCGCGGACTGGCTGACCTGGATCCTGGGCGGCAGCTTTATCGCCCTGGGCCTGTGGATGCTGATTCCCGATAAGGACGAAGAGGTGGGCGACAAATACCGATTCGGCCCCTTCCTGACCAGCCTGGTGCTGTTCTTCATCGCCGAGATCGGCGACAAGACCCAGGTGGCCACCGTGGCCCTGGCGGTACGCTTCCAGGAATTCTGGCCGGTGCTTCTTGGCACCACCACGGGTATGATCGCCGCCAACCTGCCGGTGATCTGGGTGGCCCACCGCCTCGCCGGCGAGCGTTTCGAGACCTGGGCCCACCGGATCAGCGCGGCGCTGTTCATCGCCTTCGGCGTCTGGGCGTTGCTATAACGAAAGCGAGCTGTGCCATGGCCCTCACCGCCACCATCTACAAAGCGGAACTCACTGTTTCGGATATGGACCGGGATTACTACGCCACCCATAACCTGACGGTGGCGCTGCACCCCTCGGAAACCGAGGCCCGCATGATGCTGCGGTTGATGGCCTTCGCCCGCCACGCCCATGAGGACCTGAGCTTCACCCGGGGCCTGTCGTCCACCGACGAACCGGACCTGTGGCGCCACCACCCCAACGGTACCCTGGAAGAGTGGATCGAGCTGGGCATGCCGGATGAGAAGCGGCTGCGCAAGGCCTGCGGCCTGGCCGATGCCGTGGTGGTCTACACCTACGGCCGCCAGGCGCCGCTGGCCTGGCGCGAGGCGCTCGGCCGCAAGCTGGAGCGCTTCGACAACCTCACCGTGCTACGCGTGATGCCGGAAACGGAAGCGGCGCTGGCGCCTCTGGCCCACCGCCAGATGCGCCTCAACGCCATGATCCAGGACGGGCAGCTGTGGCTGGGGGACGATGCGGACAACGTGGCGGTGGCGCTGGAATCCCAGTTATAGCCGCGTCCGGCACAGGTAGAACAGACCCACCACCGGCCCCGGCAACAGCAGCCAGGCGACGCGCAGATCCAGCGCCGACCAGAACTGCGACACCAGGAAGATCGCCGGAATGGTGAGCGCGAAACCGATGGCGTTCATCACCGCCAACGTGGAACCGACCCGGTCCCGGGGCGCGGTGGCGGCGGCCAGGGCGGAAAGCTGCGGCGAATCGGCGATCACCGTGAACCCCCACAGCAGCAACAGCGCCAGCAACAGAAAAGGGGACAGACTTCCCAGCAGCGGATAGACCAGGCACAGCAGGCCGGACGTGGCCAGCGCCGCCCTCGCCACCCACAGGCTGCCGCGCCCGCGGCTGACACGACCGCCATAAACACAGCCCACCAGCCCCAGGGCGATCACCAGGAACGCCAGCCACGGCACCAGCGCCTGATCGGCGCCCAGGCGTTGCAGCTCCCGGGCCACCAGCAGCGGTGTCAGCGTCCAGAACGCATAGAGCTCCCAGCAGTGGCCGAAGTAGCCCAGGGCGGCGGCGCGGAAATCGCTACTGCCGAAGGCGGCGAAGCCTTCGCGCAGCGGCTTTTTGTCACCGGGCGACGGCAAATGGGGCCCGTCGCCCAGAGCATGGATCAGCCATGCCGCCACCACCGCCAGCAGCGAGGCGGTGAGCAGCGGCCACTGCCAGGGCAGGCCCAGGGTGGCGCCGCGCAACAGATGCGGCACGGCCGTGCCCAGGGTCAGCATGCCCACCAACCAGGACAGGGCGGCGCCGGTGTGGCGCGGTGTCCAGCTGATCACCAGTTTCATGCCGAGAGGGTAAATACCGGCCAGGCAGAGACCGGTGGCGAAGCGCATCACCAGCGCCGCCGACGGCTGCCAGGCCACCAGCACGAAGGCGCCGTTAACCAGCGCGCCCAGGACCGCCGCCACCGCGAACACCCGGCTGGCGCGGAAGCGGTCGGCCAGGCCGGTGGCCGCCAGCGCCAGGGTGCCGAGGATAAAGCCCGCCTGGGTGGCGATGGTGAGGCGCCCCAGGTCGGTCTCGGTGAGCCCCAGTTCCTGGCCCAGGGACAGCCCCACGCCGTTAACGCTGAACCACAGCGAGGTGCCCAGAAACTGGGCGGCGACAATCACCGCCAGGGGGAAGCGGGACAGGGTTTCGGCGGGCATGGCTTCCCCTTTTGGCCAGGTACGGGCTTACATGGTGCGCTGATTGACCCGGCGGGACACCTCTTCCGCGCTCTCCTTGCGTTCGGAGTATCGATCGGTGAGGTAGTCGCTGCGATCACGGACCAGCAGGGTGAATTTCACCAGCTCCTCCATGACGTCGACTATACGATCATAGTAGGGGGACGGCTTCATGCGGTCGTTGTCGTCGAATTCCAGGAACGCCTTGGGCACCGACGACTGATTGGGGATGGTCACCATGCGCATCCAGCGGCCCAGCACGCGCAGGTGATTGACGGTGTTGAACGACTGCGAGCCGCCGCTCACCTGCATCACCGCCAGGGTTTTGCCCTGGGTCGGGCGCACGCCGCCCAGCGCCAGCGGAATCCAGTCGATCTGCGCCTTCATGATGCCGGTCATGGCGCCGTGGCGCTCCGGCGAGCACCACACCATGCCTTCGGACCACTGCGCCAGCTCGCGCAGTTCCTGGACCTTGGGGTGCTCCGCCGGCTCGGCGTCCGGCAGCGGCAGCCCGCGCGGGTCGAAAATCCGCGTTTCGGCGCCCATGGCCTCCAACAGGCGTGCCGCCTCCTCCACCGCCAGACGGCTGAACGAGCGCGCCCGCAGGGACCCGTAAAGCAACAGAATCCGGGGTTTGTGAGTGGACGGCTGATCCTGGAACACGCGGTCAACGCCGGGAACCTGGAAGCAGTTGTCGTCGAGATTAAAAAGGTCTGTCATGGCGATAACTTCAGCGCTGTTGGTTTTAGCTATTAACTATTAACTGTTCACTGCTCACTCTTAACTGTTCACTGTTCACTGCTCACTCTTAACTGTTCACTGTTCACTGTTCACTCTTAACTGTTCACTGCTCACCGCCGTCCTCAAACCAGTGCTTGGTACGGTTAACGATGGCCACCAGCGACAACATCACCGGCACCTCCACCAGCACGCCCACCACCGTGGCGAGGGCGGCGCCGGAGGACAGCCCGAACAGGCTGATCGACACCGCCACCGCCAGCTCGAAGAAGTTGGAGGTGCCGATCAGGCAGGCCGGACCGGCCACGTTGTGGGGCAGGCGCAGCCAGCGGGCGGCGACGAAGGCGACCAGGAAGATGCCGTAGGTCTGAATCAGCAGCGGAATGGCGATCAGCACAATGGCCTGGGGCTTGGCGAGGATGGTTTCCGCCTGGAAGCCGAACAGCAGCACCACCGTGGCCAACAGACCGAGGATGCTCACCGGCTTGAGGGTGTGGACGAAATCGTCCACCGCTTTTTCGCCGCCGCGACCGCTCAGCCAGCGCCGGGTGAGCGCCCCGGCCACCAGCGGCAGCAGTACGTACAGTACGGTGGACAGCACCAGGGTGTCCCAGGGCACGGTGATGTCGCTGACGCCCAGCAACAGCGCGGCGATGGGGGCGAAGGCGAATACCATGATGACGTCGTTCACCGACACCTGCACCAGGGTGTAGTTGGCGTCGCCCTTGGTGAGATGGCTCCACACGAACACCATGGCGGTGCACGGCGCCACGCCCAGCAGGATCATGCCGGCGATGTACTCGCTGCCGGTCTGCGGGTCCACCATGTCGGCGAACAGCACCTTGAAGAACAGCCAGCCCAGCGCCGCCATGGTGAACGGCTTGATCAGCCAGTTCACCACCAGGGTGAGCAGCAGGCCCTTGGGCTTGTCGCCGACGCGCTTCATGGCGGCGAAGTCGATCTGGATCATCATCGGGTAGATCATCACCCAGATGAACACCGCCACCGCCAGGTTCACATGGGCTACCTCGAAGGCGGCCACCGCCTGGAACAGGCCCGGCACCGCCAGTCCGAGGGCGACGCCGGCGACGATCGCCAGCCCCACCCAGACGCTGAGAAAACGCTCAAAAAACGGCATCGATTGCGATCCTTTATTCCTGACCCAGCTCGCGGTGGATCTTCTGCATGGAGGCGACCAGGCCGAGCGGCGTGGTGGCGGCGAGGTCCAGTGCCGCCAGCTTTTCCAGGCGCTGGCGCAGACGCTGGTAGGTGCGCTCAAAGACGGCGTCGATTTCGTCGTCGCTGCCCTCGGCGCCGGCCGGATCGGGGATGCCCCAGTGCACCTTGGCGGCCTCGGACAGCCACACCGGGCAGGCCTCGCCGGCGGCGGCGTCGCACACCGTAATGATCACGTCGAAGCGCTGGCCTTCCAGATCGTCCATGGACTTGGAGGCGGGCTGGTCCACCGGCACGCCGTGGCGTTCCAGCACCGCCAGGGCACGCGGGTGCACCTGCCCGGTGGGCTGGCTGCCGGCGCTGCGGGCGCGGATGCGGCCTTCGCCGAGGTGGTTGGCGAGCGCCTCGCCGAGAATCGACCGGCAGGAGTTGCCGGTACACAGAAACAGCACGTTCAGGGGCAGTTCCATGGGAGTCTCCATTAACAGCAGACCGGCGCCGGTGTGCGCAGGCCCAGTTGTGCCCGGGCCGGCTCGGCCAGGGTTTCGATGACAGTGAGTGCCCACTTCGGCAACTCGGGGTTAAGGCGGTAATGCATCCAGGTGCCCTGCCGGCGCGCCACCACCAGTTCGCACTGGCGAAGCTGAGCCAGATGCCGGGAAATGGTGGACTGGGGGGCGTCCAGGGCGTCCACCAGATCGCAGACGCAGATCTCGCGCTGCACGTCCATCAGGCAGACCAGGCTCAGGCGCAGGTCGTCGCCGAGGCATTTGCAGAGTTTGGTGGCGGAGAGGGTGGTGGCCATGGGTGGCTTGCCTATATTCGTATATTCGGAATTACGGATATATTGGAGGAAACAAACGTCTTTATCAAGGTCTCTGGGATCCTGCCGGGCGGCGTAGCCGCCCTTTCGCGGGCGGGGCCCGCTCCCACAGGCCGCTCCTACAGGACGCTTCCACAAGGCCCGCATTCATCGCGGGCCCGGACAGGGGTTAGTCCTTTTTGCGGACTTCTTTTTCCATTTCGTCGATGGAGATGTGGCGCACGTCGGTGCCCTTGACCAGGAAGATCACCTGCTCGCCGATGTTGCGGGCGTGGTCGCCGATGCGCTCCAGGGCGCGCAGGGACCAGATGATGTTGAGCACCCGGGAGATGGCGCGCGGGTCTTCCATCATGAAGGTCACCAGGGCGCGCATGGCGGAGCGGTACTCCAGGTCCACTTCGCTGTCCTCGGCGGCCACTTCCACGGCCTTGTCGGCGTCGAAGCGGGCGAAGGCGTCCAGGGCGTCGCGCAGCATGTTGCGCACGTGGTTGCCGATGTGCCGGACTTCCACGTAGCCGCGCGGTGATTCGCCGTCCTCGGCCAGTTGCAGCGCCATGGCGGCGATCTTGGCGGACTCGTCGCCGATGCGCTCCAGGTCCGACACCGCCTTGGACACGGCGATGATCAGCCGCAGGTCCGAGGCCGCCGGCTGGCGCAGCGCCAGTACGCGGGCGCACTCTTCGTCGATCTGGATTTCCAGGTCGTCGACCCGGTCTTCCGTGGTAAGCACTTTTTCCGCCAGGGCGGAGTCGGCGTGCAGCAGCGCTTCCAGCGCGTCCACCACCTGTTTTTCCACCAGGCCGCCCATCTCCATCAGATGGTTGCGGATGGATTCCAGCGCCTCGTTGAATTGCGAGGAGCTGTGCTGACCAAAATGCATGCGATCCATGTTGTCTCTCCTTGGACCCGTTGGCCTTAGCCGAAGCGGCCGGTGATGTAGGCTTCCGTGAGCTCGTGCTCCGGCTTGGTGAATACGGTTTCGGTGTCGTTGACCTCGATCAGCCGCCCCAGGTGGAAGTAGGCGGTGCGGTGGGATACGCGCGCGGCCTGCTGCATGGAGTGAGTGACGATGGCAATGGTGTAGGACTCGGAGAGCTCGTCGATCAGCTCTTCGATCTTGGCGGTGGCGATCGGGTCCAGCGCCGAACAGGGCTCGTCCATCAGCACTACTTCCGGGCTCACCGCGATGGTGCGGGCGATGCAAAGCCGCTGCTGCTGGCCACCGGAGAGGCCGGTGCCGGAAGAGTGCAGACGGTCCTTCACCTCGTTCCAGAGGCCGGCGCTGCGCAGGCTGTTCTCGACGATTTCATCAAGATCGTATTTTTTGTCCGCCAGACCGTGCAGCCGCGGGCCGTAGGCCACGTTGTCGTAGATCGACTTGGGGAACGGGTTGGGCTTCTGGAACACCATGCCGACCCGGGCGCGCAGTTCCACCACGTCCAGCTTGGGGTCGTAGAGGTCCTGCTCGTCCAGGTGCAGCTCGCCTTTCACCCGGCAGATATCAATGGTGTCGTTCATGCGGTTGAGCGACCGCAGGAAGGTGGATTTACCGCAACCGGAAGGACCGATCAGGGAAATCACTTCGTTCTTGCCGATATCCAGGCTGACGTCATGGATCGCCTGATTGTCGGCGTAAAACACGTTCACGTGGCGCAGCTTCATCTTGGGCGCGTCCACGAACGGCTTACCCACGGTTTTTTCCGGGTAGGGAGTATCCTGCATTGACCTTTCTTCCACGTCGATCAAGGGCTTCGCCGCATCATCATCGGCGCGGTTGCGGTTGTCCAGTTCTCGTGCGGTATCCATGTTCCTCTCCTTACCAACGGCGCTCAAGGCGCTTGCGCAGTACCACCGCCAGCGTGTTCATGGTGATCAGGAAGGCGAGCAGGACCATGATCGCCGCCGATGTCATGGCCACGAAGGACTGCTCGGGGCTGTCCGCCCACAGATAAATCTGCACCGGCAATACCGTGGCCGGGTCAGTGGGGCCACCGGGAATGTCGACGATAAAGGCGACCATGCCGATCAACAGCAGCGGCGCGGTTTCACCCAGTGCCTGGGCCATGCCGATGATCGAGCCGGTCAGCATGCCCGGCAGCGCCAGCGGCAGCACATGGTGCAGCACCACCTGCATCTTCGACGCGCCCAGGGCCAGGGCCCCTTCGCGCACTGAGGGCGGCACGGTCTTGATCGCGGCGCGGCTGGTGATAATGATGGTCGGCAGCGTCATCAGCGTCAGCACCAGACCGCCCAGCAGCGGCACCGAACGGGGCAACCCGAACAGATTGATAAAGATCGCCAGACCCAGCAGACCGAAGATAATCGACGGCACCGCCGCCAGGTTGTTGATGTTCACCTCGATGAAATCGGTGAATTTATTGCGCGGCGCGAACTCTTCCAGATAGATCGCCGCCGCCACGCCGATCGGGAAGGACAGGCAGAGCGTGACGAGCATGGTGAAGAAGGAGCCGACAATGGCGCTGCCGATACCGGCCAGCTCCGGCTCGCGGGAATCACCGTGGGAGAAGAACGAGGCGTTGAAACGCTTTTCCGTATCACCGGCCGCTTCCAGATCTTCGATCCACTGCTTCTGCTGATCGCCGAGACGGGCCTCGGGCCGCTTTTTCTCGGATGTTTTCAGATACAGGTCGACATCGTCGTCGGCCAGCAACCAGAGGTTGCGGGTGCCACCCAGCAGGCTGGGGTCGGCTTTCAGCTCGTCGCGCAGGTTGTAGCTGGCGCCGCTGCTCACCAGGGCATAGAGCTGGCGTTGCTGCTGACGGTCGTCGACACCGGGAAAGCGCTCGCGCAGCGCTTCCTTGATGACGCCACCGAAATTGGCGTAGTTGAGCTGCTCGTCGTCGCTGGCGTCGTCCACGCCGAGCACGTCCCGGTCGAGGCTGATTTCCAGCTGGATGTAGTGCTCGAAGAAGGCGCTGTGGCCCTTGCCGATAATGTCGGTGAACAGAATCAGCAGCGCCAGCAGCCCGACACCGATGGACAGAATGCCGTAAGCCTGGAAACGCTTCTCCTGCCGATAACGCCGCGCCAGGCTTTTACGTACTTTCGCCGTGGTCTCGCTCATTACGCCGCCTCCCGGTGGATTGTCAGTCGGTTCATTCGTACTGCTCCCGGTATTTCTTGACGATGTGCAGCGCGACCACATTGAGCACCAGGGTGGTAATGAACAGCATCAGACCGAGCGCGAAGGCGGCCAGCGTCTTGGCGCTGTCAAACTCCTGGTCACCGGTAAGCAGGGTGACGATCTGCACGGTAACGGTGGTGACCGCTTCCAGCGGGTTTACCGTCAGGTTGGCGGCAAGGCCCGCCGCCATCACCACGATCATGGTTTCGCCGATGGCGCGGGACGCGGCCAGCAGAATGCCGCCCATGATGCCCGGCAGCGCGGCCGGGAAGACCACCTTGCGAATGGTCTCGGACTTGGTGGCACCCAGACCCAGGGAGCCGTCACGCATCACCTGGGGCACGGCGGTGATCACGTCATCGGAAATCGAGGAGACAAAGGGAATAATCATCACGCCCATCACCAGACCGGCGGCCAGCGCGGATTCGGAGGCCACGTCCAGCCCGATGCTTTCACCCACGTCACGGATGAACGGCGCCACGGTCAGGGCGGCGAAGAAGCCGTAGACCACGGTCGGCACACCGGCGAGGATCTCCAGCAACGGCTTGGCCACGGCGCGCACCTTGGCGTGGGCGTATTCGGCCAGGTAGATGGCCGACATCAGGCCCACCGGCACCGCCACCAGCAGCGCGATGGCCGAGATCAGCAGCGTGCCCATGAACAGCGGAATGGCGCCGAAGGCGCCTTCGGAGGCCACCTGGTCGGCGCGCAGAGCGGTCTGCGGGCTCCACTGGGTGCCGAACAGGAAGTCCACCGGCGACACCTGACCGAAGAAACGGATCGACTCGAACAGCACCGACATGACAATGCCGACGGTGGTCATGATCGCCACCAGCGCGCACAGCATGAACAGCACCCGCAGGATCTTTTCCACCTGCTGGCGGGCGCGCAGTTGCGGCGCGATCTTCAGCCAGCCCCAGGCGCCGCCGAGCATGGCGACGACGATAAAGACCACCGTCAGCGCCATGGTGTTGGTGCCGCGCAGCCCGCGCAGCAACTCGGCGGCGCCGGCGATCTCGGGGCGCACCGAATCCGCCGCCAGGGCGCCGCTGGCGACGTTCTGAATCTGGCTGAGCAGCAGGCCCCGACCGCCTTCGGTGGCCGGACGGACGTCCTCCGGCAGACTCAGCATCACCGTGCTTTGGATAATGGCGTCGTCGAAGATCAGCCAGGTGCCCAGTACCACCAGCGCCGGGATCGCGCACCACAGTGCCGCCCGCATCGCGTAGTAGAAGGGCAGCGACTCAAGGTGGCGTATTCCCCCCAAAGGCCGCGCCTGGGCCAGGGATTTTTGCCAGCCTATGTAGTAGGCCGCCGCCACCATGGCGACCAGCAGCAACAACAGGTTGCCTGTTTGCATGCCAACAACTCCGAGTGGATGATTTTCTCGCGCAAACCTGAGGTTTGAGAGAAAAAACCGGGTTTATCCGCGCCCCGCCGGGGCGAAGAAAGCCCGGTGACTCAGCGTCACCGGGCTTGGTTCGTTACGCGTCCCTGCGTAAGCCCACGTCCTGTCTTACAGTTCCTTACCGGTCATGCTCTTCAGGCTTTGTGCCTGCTTGGCCATCTTGGCGCGCATGTCGTCCGGCAGCGGAATCATACCTTTGTCGACCAGGTAGCCGTCCGGGCCCCAGGCGCGTTCGCTGGTGAATTCCTTGATGTAGCCTTCGATGCCGGGTACCACGCCCACGTGCGCTTTCTTCACGTAGAAGAACAGGGAGCGGGATACCGGGTAATCGCCGCTGGCGATGGTTTCCATCTGCGGCTCAACGCCTTCGATGGTGGCGGCCTGTACCTTGCCACGGTTCTGATCCAGGAAGGAGTAGCCGAACACGCCCAGCGCCTGCGGGTTGGAACCCAGCTTCTGCACGATCAGGTTATCGTTCTCGCCGGCTTCCACGTAGGCGCCGTCTTCACGGATGCTGCGGCAGATGGACTTGTACTTGGACTTGTCTTCTTTCTTGATGGCGGCGATCCAGTCGAAGGTTTTGCAACCGCCTTCGATGGCCAGCTCGTTGAACGCGTCACGGGTACCGGAGGTGGGCGGCGGGCCCAGCACTTCGATTTTGGTGTTCGGCAGGTCCGAGTTCACTTCGTTCCAGGTCTTGTACGGGTTGGGCACCAGCTTCTCGCCGCCCTTCGGATCCGGCACTTCCTTGCCCAGCGCCAGGAAGATGTCGCGCTTGGACAGGTCGACCTTCTCGCCTTCCACGGAGTTGGCGATAACGATGCCGTCATAGCCGACCACGACTTCGGTGATCTCTTTAACGCCGTTCTTCTGGCACATCTCGAACTCGGACGCCTTCATCCGGCGGGATGCGTTGGTGATGTCCGGGTTCTCGGTGCCGATGCCCTGGCAGAACAGCTTCAGGCCGCCGCCGGAACCGGTGGATTCGATCTTCGGCGTCGGGTTGCCGCTACGACCGAAGCGCTCGGCCACGGTGGTGGCGAACGGGTATACCGTGGAGGAACCCACGATGGAAATGGTGTCACGGGCGATCGCGGTGGCCGGGGCGCTGGCGAGGGCCACGGCGGCGGCGGCGCCGACGAGAGTCGCTTTCATTTGAAATTTCACTGTTAGCCTCCTGGTTGCATGGCGCCGGCGTTGGTCTCAACCCGGCTTCTTCTCTTCAGGCATGACGCATGCTAGAGGCGATATGTGACAGCAACATTACATAAACCGGACTCTTTGCGCACCCGCACCACGGCGCCCGGGACGCCCGGGGGCCCGGTTTTGCTGACCCCGGCGCCCATCACCCGTATAATCGCGCCGCATCGGACACCCCCGGCGAGGCCATTTTGACCCGACAACGCCTGCAGCACCTGAAACGCTGGCAACAGCGCCTGACCGCCTTCACCTGCGGCGTCGGGCATCTGTGCGCCTGGTTTTCCCTGGCCATGGTGCTGCTGATGGTGCTGGTGGTGGTGCTGCGCTACGGGTTCGGCATCGGCAATATCGCCCTTCAGGAGAGCCTCATTTATTTGCATGGCTCTCTGTTCATGCTGGGCGCCGCCTACGCCCTGGCCCTGGACGAGCATGTGCGGGTGGACGTGTTTTACCAGCATTTCAGCCCCCGCAAGCGGGCGCTGGTCAATGTGCTGGGCACGCTGTTCCTGCTGCTGCCGGTGTGCGCGGCGATCTTCGGACTGAGTTTTCAGTATGTGATGCGCAGCTGGGCCGGCCTGGAAAAGTCCGACAACGGCGGCCTGCCGCTGGTGTTCCTGCTCAAGAGCCTGCTGCTGGCGCTGCCGGCGCTGCTGACCCTGCAGGCCGCGGCGGAGCTGATCCGCCACGGCCTGACGCTGGCCGGCGCCACCCCGCCGCAAGAGGATCTTGAGGACGAGGGGGACGCATGGAGCTGATCCCCCTGCTGATGTTCGTGGCCGTGGGCGTGACCCTGCTGAGCGGCTACCCGGTGGCGTTCTGCCTGGGCGGCGTGGCGCTGATATTCGCCGCCGGCGGCCTGCTCGGCGGCAGCCTGAGCATGACCGACCTGACTTTCCTGCCCGGGCGACTGTTCGGCATCATCGAGAACACCAGCCTGATGGCGGTGCCGCTGTTCGTGTTCATGGGCGTGATGCTGGAGAAATCCCGGGTCGCCGAGCGCCTGCTGGCCAGCATGGGGCGCCTGCTGGCGGTGTTCCCCGGCGGCCTGGGCCTGGCCATCGTGCTGGTGGGTGCGCTGCTGGCCGCCAGCACCGGCATCGTCGGCGCCACCGTGGTGACCATGGGGCTGCTGTCGCTGCCCACCATGTTGCGCCACGGCTATAACCCGGGCCTGGCCACCGGCCTGATCTGCGCCACCGGCACCCTGGGGCAGATCATTCCGCCGTCCATCGCGCTGGTGCTGCTCGGCGACGTGCTGTCCACCGCCTACCAGGAAGCCCAATTGCGCCAGGGCCTGTGGTCGCTGGACACGGTGTCGGTGGGGGATCTGTTCGTCGGCGCGCTGGTGCCAGGCCTGATTCTGGTCGGCATGTACCTGCTCTACGTGGTGGTGATCAGCACCCTGCGGCCGGAGCAGGCGCCGGCCATGAAACGGGAAGACGCCAACATCGAAGGCGGCGCCGAGGCGGTGTCCCTGCTGGGCGGGTTGGTGGCGCCGCTGCTGCTGATCACCGCGGTGCTGGGCTCCATTCTCACCGGCCTGGCCACGCCCACGGAAGCGGCCGGCGTGGGCGCCTTCGGCGCCCTGCTGCTGGCCGCGTTCGGCCGCCATCTGGACCGGCACATCCTGCGCGAAACGGTGCGCAGCACCACCCGCGTCACCGCCATGGTGTTCATGATTCTGATCGGCGCCAGCCTGTTTTCGCTGGTGTTCCGCGCGTTCGGCGGCGACGAGACCGTGGAGCACCTGTTCGACGCCCTGCCCGGCGGCGTGCTGGGCGCCACCCTGGTGGTGATGCTGATCGTGTTTCTGCTCGGCTTTATCCTCGACTTTATGGAGATCACCTTCGTGGTGGTGCCGATCGTGGGGCCGGTGCTGCTGTCCATGGGCGTGGACCCGGTGTGGCTGGGGGTGATGATCGCGCTCAACCTGCAGACCTCGTTCCTGACGCCGCCGTTCGGCTTCGCGCTGTTCTATCTGCGCGGCGTGGCGCCGCCGGAAGTGCGCACCTCGCAGATCTATAAAGGCGTGATACCCTTCATCCTGATTCAATTGACGATGCTCGGCATCCTGGCGCTGTTCCCGGAACTGGCCACCTGGTTGCCGGGGCTTTTATATGGATAACAAGACATGACCAACGACGACATTCCCCAACCGCAGGGCACGCTGGCCCTGCAAACCATCGCCATGCCCGAGAACGCCAACTGGAACGGGGATATTTTCGGCGGCTGGCTGGTGTCGCAGATGGATCTGGCCGGCGCGGTCACCGCGCGGGCCCGCGCCAAGGGCCGGGTCGCCACGGTGGCGATCGATTCCATGGCGTTCCTGCGGCCGGTGCCGGTGGGCGCGGTGGTGAGCTGCTACACGCGGATGCAGGACATCGGCCGCAGCTCCATGCAGATTCTGGTGGAAGTGTGGATCGTCGAGGATGAGGGCGGTCTGGCGAAGGTCACCGAGGGGCACTTCACGTTCGTCGCCATCGACGAGAACGGCCGCACCCGCTCGGTGCCCCGGGACTGAAACGCCGAAGGGCGCCTTACGGCGCCTTCTGGCCCAACACCGTGGAACGGACGTTAAGCGCGGACTGCTCGGCCACCGCGATGTACGGCATCACCGAATCCCGGAAGTCGCGATAGGACTCATAAATCCGCCGCGCCTGGTCGTTGCCGGCGACCAGATCCTCCACCGCCTCCTGGCTGGTTTTTTCCAGCGCCTCAAGCACCTCGTCCGGCAGCCGGCGCAGCTCGACGCCGTGCTCGTTCACCAACTGCTTGAGCGCTTCCGCGTTGCGCGCGGTGAACTCGTCGTAGATGTGCTGGTTTTCGGCTTCGGCGGCGTTCTTGACGATGGCCTGCAAATCTTCCGGCAGCGCGTCCCACTTCTCCTTGTTGATCATCATCTCCAGCATGGCGCCGGGTTCCTGCCAACCGGGGTAGTAGTAGTACTTGGCCACTTTGTGCAGGCCGAAGGTCAGGTCGTTATAGGGGCCGACCCAGTCGGCGGCGTCCAGGGCGCCGGTCTGCATGGAGGTGAACACCTCACCGCCGGGCATCTGCACCGGGGTGGCGCCGATGCGCTGCATCACTTCGCCGGCCAGGCCGGGGGCGCGGATCTTGAGCCCTTTGATGTCTTCCAGGCTGTTGATCTCCTTACGGAACCAGCCGGCCATCTGGGTGCCGCTGTTACCGCACGGCAGCGGCTTGAGGCCGAACTCGCCGTACAGCTCGTCCCACAGCTCCTGGCCGCCGCCGAAGTTGACCCAGCTGTTGAGCTCCTGGGCGGTGAGGCCGAACGGCACCGCGGTGAAGAAGGGCGTGGCCGGATGCTTGCCTTTCCAGTAGTAGGAGGCGGAGTGGCCCATCTCGGCGCTGCCGTCGCGCACCGCGTCGAACACGCCCATGGCCGGCACCAGCTCGCCGGCGCCGTGCACCTTGATGGTCAGGCGGCCGCCGGACATGGCGGTGACCCGTTCCGCGAAGCGGTTGGCGCCGGTGCCGAGGCCCGGGTAATTCTTCGGCCAGGCGGTGACCAACTTCCACTCGCGGACTTCGTTATCGGCGGCTTTGGCCGGGGCGTTGTCGCCGCCGGCGGCCGGCTTGTTCTCGCTTTCGTTCTGGCCGCAACCGGCCAGCGCCGCGGCGCCCAGGCCGAGGCCCAGCGCGGAGACGAATTTACGACGATCCATGGAACTCTCCCGTTGGTTTTATTGTTAGTGGGCCGCCGGGCGGCCCTAGATCACATCGAGTCGGGCGTACTGGCTGACCAGCCATTTGGTGCCGACGCCGTCGAAGTTGATTTGCAGCCGCGCATTGGGCCCCTGGCCCTCGAAATGCAGCACCGTGCCCTCACCGAATTTGGGATGCAGGACGCGCGCCCCCAACACAATACCATTGGCGTCCTGCTGGCGCGGCCCCCCGCCACCGCCGCCCAGCGGACGGCTGAAGCCGGCCCGGGCGCGCACCTCTTCCACCAGCTCGGCGGGAATCTCCCGCAGAAAGCGGCTGGGCGGGTTGAGCGTTTCGTTGCCGTACAGGCGACGGCTTTCCGCGTGGGTCAGGTAGAGCTCGCGCATTGCCCGGGTCAGCCCCACGTAACAGAGCCGGCGCTCTTCGGCGAGACGCACCGGATCGTCCGAGGACATCTGGTGCGGGAACAGGCCCTCTTCCAGGCCGGTGATGAACACCACCGGAAATTCCAGCCCCTTGGCGGAGTGCAGCGTCATCATCTGCACCGCGTCCTCATGGGCGTCGGCCTGGCCTTCGCCGGATTCCAGCGCGGCGTGGTCCAGGAAGGCGCTGAGCGGATCCTCCTCGCCCTCTTCGTCACCGAACTGGCGGGTGGCGGAGACCAGCTCGCGCAGGTTGTCCAGGCGCTGCTGGGCTTTTTCGCCCTTGTCCTGGCCGTGGTAATCCAGCAGGCCGCTGGCGGCGATCACGTGTTCGGTGGTTTCCGCCAGCCCTAACCCTTCGGTTTCCTCCGCCAGCTTGTCCACCAGCTTGAGGAAGGCGAGCAAGGCATTGCCGGCGCGGGCAGTGAGCAGCCGCTCGTTGATCAGCGCCGCCGCCGCGTCCCACAGCGGCACGCCGCGCTGGCGGGCCAGATCACGGAGGATCTCCAGGGTCTTGGCGCCAATGCCCCGGGTGGGGGTGTTGACCACCCGCTCGAAGGCGGCGTCCGCCCGGCGGTTGTTGAGCAGGCGCAGGTAGGCCAGGGCGTTCTTGATCTCGGCGCGCTCGAAGAAGCGCTGGCCGCCGTAGATGCGGTACGGAATACCGGCCTGCAGAAAGGCCTCCTCCAGCACCCGGGACTGGGCGTTGGAGCGGTACAGCACCGCCATTTCCCGGCGCGCCATGCCCTGCTGGCCCAGGCTTTCCACCTTGCCGGCGATAAAGCGCGCTTCGTCCACCTCGTTGAACCCGGCGTACAGGCGGATCGGCTCGCCGTCGCCGCCGTCGGTCCACAGCTCCTTGCCGAGCCGGTCACTGTTGACGCTGATCACCGCATTGGCGGCGTTCAGAATGGTGCCGGTGGAGCGGTAGTTCTGCTCCAGGCGCACGGTACGGGTGTCGGGGAAGTCACGGCTGAACTTGTGGATGTTCTCGATCTTGGCGCCGCGCCAGCCGTAGATGGACTGGTCGTCGTCGCCGACGATGGTGGCGGCGTTGTCGTCGTTGGTGAGCAGCCGCAGCCAGGCGTACTGAATGGCGTTGGTGTCCTGGAACTCGTCCACCAGAATGTGCCGGAAGCGGCGCTGATAGTGCCCGCGCAGCTCGTCGTTGTCGCGGAACAGCTCCAGCACGCGCAGCAGCATCTCGTTGAAGTCCACCAGGCCGCCCCGGGCGCAGGCTTCCTCGTAGGCCAGATAGATTTTCTGCATGGTCTGCAGAAACAGGTCGCCGCCGGCCACGTCCATATGCGCGGCGCGCAGGCCCTCGTCCTTCTGGCCGTTGATGAACCAGGTGGCCTGGCGCGCCGGCCAACGCTGTTCGTCCAGCCCCAGCTCGCGGATCACCCGCTTGATCAGGCGCTGCTGATCGTCGGCGTCGATGATCTCGAAGTTCTGCGGCAGGCCCGCTTCCTGCCAGTGCTGGCGCAGCAGGCGGTGGGCGATGCCGTGGAAGGTGCCCACCCACATGCCGCCGGCGGGCATGTCGAGCAGTTGCTCGATGCGGCCGCGCATTTCCGCCGCCGCCTTGTTGGTGAATGTCACGGCGAGAATACCGAACGGCGACGCCTGTTCGGTGGCGATCTGCCAGGCGATACGGTGCACCAGCACCCGGGTCTTGCCCGAGCCGGCACCGGCCAGCACCAGCAGGTGCCGGTCTTCGGCGGTCACCGCGTCGCGCTGAGCCGGGTTAAGGCCTTCAATAAGGGAAGTCACATCATCCATGGCGGCGGAGTTTACCAGAACCGCCGCTTTGGCGCGGCAGGTTGTGACGCAGCCCCGGTGATCCGGTTTCCCTTCGCGGTGGGGCTGGGTAAACTGCCAAAGAAAAAGCCGGGCGTCACTTATGCCTACGGGTTCCCGAGCCATACGCGGGAGCGACTTACTCACCGGCGCCCAAGGCTCCGAGCCTGGAATCTTTATCCGTGTCGACAGCATTCGAGTCACAACCAAGCAAGCAGCAGCAGGCCGTGACCCGCGCTCAATGCCAGCATCTCCTTTCCGGGATCAAAGGCATGAACGTGCTGGAAGGCCTGGCGGTGATCGCGGCGACCTGGGCTTACTGGGACTCGCCGGTGCCGCGCGCCACCTTGCTGGTGTGGGCACTGGCGGTCACCACGCTGATTCTTGCCCGGGTGAGCTGGCTGCTGTTGAGCCGGCCGCTGCGCAACGGCGACCGCGCCGATCTGCGCAAGGTGTCGGTGAGCGTGCTGGCCACCGCGGTGGCGATGGGCATCGGCGGCTTTCTGTTCAACCCCACGGACACCCTGCTCTCCGAGTCGATGCTCTACGCGCAGCTGACCATGAGCAGCCTGGGCACCGGCCTGAGCATCCTGGCGCTGTCGGCGTACAGCAGCCATTTGCCCACCGTGCTCATGTATCAGATTTGCCTGCTGGCGCCGTCGTGCGTGCAGCTGCTGCTGGCCAACGACAACGAGCCCGCCCTGGCGGCCATGCTGGTGGCCACCGGCGCCTTTCTGTTCGTCGCCGCCCGCCGCATCAATATGACCACGCACCAGGCCCTGGATCTGCAGATCAGCAACACCGCGCTGATTGACTACCTGGACCGGGCGCGGGCCAACGCCGAAGCGCTCAATGAAAAACTGGCCGACGAAATCATGGAACGCAAGGAGGCGCGCCGGCGCCTGCAGGAAGCCAACGACCGGCTGGAGTCCATGGTCAGCGACCGCACCCGCGCCCTGGAGCAGGCCAACCGGGAATTAAGCGCCACCGGCGAGCGCCTGCAACTGGCGCTGGACGCCAGCAACATCGGGCTGTGGGACTGGAATCTGGTCACCGGCACCAATTACCACACCAACTTCGACCGGCTGCTGGGCTACGAAAGCGAGTATTTCAGAAACTTCTTCGGCGACCTGCAGCAACTGGTCCACCCGGACGATTTCCCCGCCATCCGCCGCGCCATGATCGCCCACTTCAAGGGCGAGACCGACCGTTACCACGCCATCTACCGGCTGCGCCACGCCGAGGGCCCCTGGTGCTGGATCGAGGACGAAGGCCGGGTGGTGGACTGGAACGACAAGGGCCGCGCCCTGCGCATGATCGGCACCCGCCGGGACATCACCGCCACCCGCGAAGCCCAGGAACAGCAGCGGCTGGCGGCGACGGTGTTCGAGAACGCCCCGGAAGGCATCTTCATTCTGAACCGCAACTTCCAATTCCTGGCGGTGAACGCCCGCTTCGAGCAGATCACCGGCTACCCGGAGCAGGACGTGCTCGGCCGCACCATCGCCGACACCGACCACATCGACCGCAACCGCAGCACTTACCGCGCGATCACCCTGGCGCTGCGCCGCACCGGGTTCTGGGAAGGCGAGATCAACGAACGGCGGCGCAACGGCGAGCCCTTCCCGGAATGGCTGCAGATCAGCAGCGTGCTGGACGAGAAACAACGGGTGATCCGCTATGTGGGGATGCTGTCCGATCTGACGTCGCGCAAGGAAGCCGAGGAGCGGGTGCAGTTTCTCTCCAACTACGACCGCCTCACCGGCCTGCCCAACCGGGCGCTGTTCCGCGAACGCCTGCAGCGGGCGCTGACCCTGGCGCGGCTGAACCGGGAAAAAGCCGCGCTGCTGATGATCGACCTGGACCGCTTCAAACCGATCAACGAAAGCCTCGGCCATGAAATCGGCGACCGCCTGCTCAAGCTGGCCGCGGAGCGCATCTGCCGGTGCGGCGTCAACGATGAAAACCTGGCCCGGGTGGGCGGCGACGAATTCACCCTGGTGCTGGAAAACTGCGGCGCCGAGGCGCAGATCGGCGTGCTCTGCCAGAAACTGATCAACATGATGAAAAAGCCGTTCCTGATCGACGGCCATGAACTGCTGCTGGGCGCCAGCATCGGCATCAGCGTGTTCCCCAACCCGGGCCAGGAAGCGCAGTCGATGATCAACCAGGCGGAAATGGCGGTGCACCAGGCGAAACGCAGCGGCGGCAATAATTTCCAGTTCTACCGTACCGGCATGCAGATGGCGTCGGTGGAACAGCTAGCGCTGGAGACCAGCCTGCGCAAGGCGATCTTCAAGAACGAATTCGTGGTCCACTACCAGCCCAAGATGGACCTGGCGGACAGCCGCATCTCATCGGTGGAAGCGCTGGTGCGCTGGCAGCACCCGACCATGGGCCTGCTGGCGCCGTCCGAGTTCATTCCGCTGGCGGAAGAATCCGGCCTGATTTCCGCGATCGGCGAGCTGGTGCTGGAGCGCGCCTGCCGTCAGGCGCGGCAGTGGCTGGACCGGGGCCTGGGCGATATCCGCGTGTCGGTGAACCTGTCCGCCCATCAGTTCCGCAAAGGCAACCTGGCGGACGTGGTGGACCGCATCCTGGCGCTCACCGGCCTGCCGGCGGAACTGCTGGAACTGGAGCTCACAGAGAGCCTGATCATGGAAGACATGGACCAGAACATCGCCCTGCTGGAGCGGCTGCGCGCCCGCGGCGTGGGCCTGTCCCTGGACGACTTCGGCACCGGCTATTCATCGCTTAACTACCTGAAGCGGTTCCCGGTGGATACGCTCAAGATCGACCGCACCTTCATCACCGATCTGGCGGACAACCCGGACGACGCGGCCATCACCCGGGCCATCATCGAGATGGCGCACAGCCTGACCATGAGCGTGGTGGCGGAAGGGGTGGAAACCGACCAGCACCTGAACATCCTGCGCGAAATGGGCTGCGACAGCATTCAGGGTTACCTGATCAGCCGGCCGGTGCCGGAGGATCAACTGCACGACATCCTGGCGCTGCAGCAACAGGGCCAGGCCGGGGACGGCCCCGCCTGACCCTCCGCTTGCCGGCTATTGGTCGAGAATCGCCAGGGTCTCCGGCTTCTCGAAAAACGGCGCCAGATGACGGCGCAGCCAGGCGTCCAGCAGGCCACGCTCGCGCAGCAGCCGCAGCACCGGCGGCGCGAAACGGTGGGCGTCATCGAGCAGGTCGTCGCGGGCGATGCCCACTTCGTCGATCAGGTCGCGCAGGGTGGTGTCGCCGTACTTTTCGAAGAAGGCATTGATGCCGGTGTCCAGCATGGTGGCGAAATAGTCGCTGTGCCGGAACTCCCGCCAGAAGTCATAGCCGATCACGAACAGTTCCTGGATGTCCTCGCTGCTGAGCAGCTCGCGCAACTCGGTCACCGGGCGCTCGGCGAAGTCCTGCCAGGCCACCAGCACCAGTTCGCGCAGCTCGCCCAGGTTATCGTCGCTGTACAGCCAGGGGTCGGACAGCAGCGCCTCGGTGCGCTCCAGCAGCCACTCCTGCAGACGCATCTCCAGGCTGGCCCGCCAGCGCGGCGGCAACCGCCGCCCCACCAGGCCCCGCAGGCTTTCCGGGATGCCCTGGTGCAGCCAGGTCTTGAGGCCCAGATGGGCGCCGCCGGCCAGCAGCGCCAGCAACACCGGGTTGCTGCTCAGCCAGCCCACGCCCCGCCGGGACAGCGGGATCTCCAGCACCTTGTCGACCAGCGCCGCCACGGTGCTCTCGTCCACCAGCTCGCCGACCCGGCGCTCTCCCTGGATACCGTGGTTATAGAGACGGTCCACCATCTCGCCCACCAGCTCCGGAATGCCGCCGCCCAGCTCCATCTGCACCGCGTATTTGCGCACCGTGACGCCGATCTGCTCGGCGGTCACCGCTTCACTCAGGCGCACCGTGTCGGCCTGAGCCAGCAGAGCGTCCAGCTCCTGTTCCAGCCAGTCGTCCAGGCGGTCCGGGTCGAGGGACTCGCTGAGATGGGCGATCAGCGCCTCAAGTAAACGATTTGCCTTTTCTTGTTTATTTGCCGTCACGACATGCCTTCCTTAACCAAGGGCCACTTGCCCACTGCGCGGGCGAATGTATCATCGTTCAATGTAACAATCATCAGAGGTACTTAACCATGGCGATCAACATACTGCCCACCCGCCGGAACCTGCGCTTCAAGCTGAACCCCAGCAAAGCGCTGACCTGGCACCAGGACGGGCGCAACGTGAGCCAGTTTCTCAATACCCTGAGCCTGTTTTTCCCGGTTGGCGAACGTTTCTTTATCGACAGCGTGCGCCACTATCGCGATGTCGTCCAGGACCCGGAACTGAAGAAGGCGGTGACCGCCTTTATTGGCCAGGAAGCCATGCACGGCCGCGAGCACGAAGAGTACAACGGCTTCGTCAATGAGGCCGGCGTGCCCATCGAAGCCCAGGAGCAGCTGGTCGACAATCTGCTCAAGGCGGTGCAGAAATACACCCCGGCGTCCTTCCAGCTGGCCGGCACCGTGGCCCTGGAGCACCTCACCGCGATCCTCGCCGACGGCCTGCTCAGCCTGCCGGAGATCATGGAAGGCTCCGATGAGGGCTACCGCGCCCTGTGGAACTGGCACGCCCTGGAAGAGACCGAGCATAAAGCGGTGGCGTTCGATGTCTACCGGCTGGCGGTGGGCAGTGACGACCAGGTCGGCGCCTACGCCATGCGCAGCTTCGCGCTGGTGTTCTCCACCAGTGTGTTCTTCGCCCTGTTCCTGCCGTTCTACCTGCACAACGTGCGCGTCAGCGGCGGCCTGTTCGACGGCAAGGGCTGGCGCGCGGTCGCGCGGCACACCCTGGGCAAGAAAGGCATCTTCCGCTACACCGCCAAGGCGTGGCTGGATTGGTTCAAGCCCGGCTTCCATCCCTGGGACCACGACAACCGTGAGTTCCTGGAGCAGTTCGACGAGCTGGTGGCCCACGCTCTGGAAGAGGCGGCCTGACCGCCTCACCCCCCTCTGACTTCCCGGATCGCGACGCGATCATTCCTCAAGCCGGCTCCCCGCCGGCTTTTTTTTGCGCCGTTCTCCAGGGGTGGGCTCTTTGGATGTTCGGTGCTCCGAATCCGGGACGCGGTGCAATGGTGGTGCCTTCCGGGACCGCTCAAGCCATCCCTGGCCGCTGTTAGTTTGGCCCTCCCTGGCCAAACAGCTCCCTCCAGGCACCACCATTGCCCCGCTCACTTGGCAGCGTCACCGCCACGGGTCAGATCCACCCTCTCAGAGAAAGCGCCAGGCCTTTGAATTTTCCAAGGAGCGCCGGGATCGGGTGGGCTCTCTGGAGAAAAAGGTCTCTGGTATCCCGCCGGGTGGCTAACGCCACCCTTTCGCGGGCAGGGCCCGCTCGCACAAGAGCGGGTTACTCGGAGCGGTCGGAGGACATGCCGTCCTTTTGGGTGTCCACCACACGCTCGTCGCCGAGCATGCGCACGTTGGCCGGCGGCGCGTTGCCGTCCCGGTCCTCGCCGAAGTACAGCGTGGTGTGCGGGAACGGAATCTCGATGCCGGCCTTGTCGAAGTAGATCTTCACCAGACGGTTGTAGGCGCGGCCCACCGCCCACTGGTTGCCCGGGGTGGTCTTGATCACCACGCGGATGTTCACCGAGCTGTCGGCCAGGGCGGTGACGCCGGCCACCGTCATCGGCGCCAGGATGTTGTCCTTGTGCGGCCCTTCCTTGAGCTCCTCGAAGGCGGCTTCCAGCTGGACGATGGCATCGTCGATGCTCTCGCGGTAAGCGATGCCGTATTCGCCCACATGGTTGCCGTATTCGCGGGTGAAGTTGGACACCGCGTCCACCGAGGAGAACGGCACGATGTGGTAGGTGCCGTACAGATCACGCAGCGCCACCGAACGGATGCCGACGCGCTCCACGGTGCCGGAGTTGCTGCCGGCGGTGACGAAGTCGCCGGTGTTCATGGCGTTTTCCAGCTGGATGAAGACCCCGGTGATCACGTCCTGGACCAGCTTCTGGGCACCGAAACCGATGGCCAGGCCGAGCACACCGGCGCCGGCGATCAGCGGGCCGATATTGATGCCGATTTCCGCCAGCACGATCATCAGCGTCATGATGATGATGGCGATGGCCAGGGTGGTGTGGAACAGGCCCATCAGGGTGTTGGCGCGGGCCACGGTGGCCGGGTCGGCGTCCTCGGCCGGGGTCAGCTTGTGCTCCAGCAGGCTGGCGATGCCGATCCAGACCGCCGCTGCGACGGCCAGGATCACCAGAATATGGATCACCACGCCGACGGTCTGGGCGCCGGCGGCGGTGGCGTACCAGGCGGCCAGGTCGTACACCTCCCAGGCGTCCAGGGAGAGAATCACCACCAGCGCCAGGATCAGCGCACGGATCACCTTGAGGCCGGTGGGCACATAGGTGTTCACCCGCGCCTGCAGGCGCGGCAGCTTTTCGTTAACGCGGTCGGAAAGCTGGATTTCCTTGCCGATCATCTGCGTCAGCACCACCGACACCAGCAGGCCGACGCCGACGTAGATCAGCGTTTCCAGGGTCGCCAGGGCGACGTAGGGCAGCGCCGTTTCCGGGTTGATCACGGTGACCGCGAACACCATCAGCGCATAGGCCAGCGCGGCCAGGTGCCAGAGGCGGGCGCTGACGCCCAGGGCGAGCCGGCCGGGGCCGGTGGTCGCCTCGGCTTTATCGAGCAGCCGGTCACGGATCACGGTGCGTTTCTTGAGGATCACCGCCACCGCATAGAGCAGCGCCAGCAGCATCACCAGGGTGCCCACGGCAGTGCCCAGCACCGGAGACATATGGAAATTCAGAATCGGCACCAGCACTAGCATGCCGTAGCCGATAAAGCCGGTCAGATTGGCCAGGAAACGGTTGGCGTAGCGGGCCTGGCCGGCGCCCACCGGGATCAGCCGCAGGCCTTCATAGCCGGAGGAGAACATCATCCGCAGGGCGGCCTTGACCAGCTCCACCACCAGGAAGGCGTTCAGGAACAGCGCCAGGCGGGTGGCGTCGGCGTTCACTTCGTTGACCAGCAGGGAGGACACAAAGCCGCCGGCCACATAGGCCAGCGCCACCACGATCACGTCCACCAGGGCGGCCACCGCCACGGCGACGATGGTGCGCAGCATGGCGAACTTTTCCGAGCCGCGCTGGGCCCAGGCACTGAACGACCGGAAAGCCGGCGAGGCGATGGCGCGCAGCACCAGGAACACCACGAAGGTGGCGATCACCAGAATCGCCAGATTGACCGCCGCGGCGCCCACTTCCTGCAGGTTCACCTCACTGGCCACGGCGTCGTCGGCCTGCGCTTGGCCGGCGCCCACCAGGCCGCCCACGGCGGCCCCGAGCGCCGCGAACTGCTCGCCCATGTTGGCGGCCAGATTCCCGGTGGTGGCGGCCATGCGGCGGGCGAACGACACCTCTTCGGGCTGTTGGTCGCTGGGGGACTCCGCGGCGATCTGTTCCGCGGGGACCGTGCCTTCCTCGTCAACGCTGGCGCGGGCGGCCTGCAGGGCCCGCAGCTCCTCGATCAACGCGTTGCGCGAGGCGTCGTCTTCGATCAGGTCCGCCAGGGTGCCGTAGGCGGGATCGCTGTCCGCGCCCGCCTCCTGGGCCAAAGACGGTGCCGCCAGCAGCAGCATGACCAGGGATAACAGGCCGGTTAGGGCCGTGGACGTGAGACGGTGTAAAGGCACGCTCTCCTCCTTTTGAATCAGTGCGCAGGGCCACCGTACGCTAAAGGGTCGCACGGCATTAATGCGTGAAGACTACGACAAGACGGCGCTCGATTCGACGGCGCCGGCGGGGTTATAACAAGAAATCAACGAGATTGACCCAAACTACGCGGCAAACCGGTCAGGCGGCCAACGGCGTGGTTTGACTGTTACATCAAACGGTGTAAACGTTCTTCCCAAAGTGGATTCGACGAGAGACAGACGCATGGAACAGTGGCATCACCGTACCGTGATTCGGGACGGCATCAACCTGGCGACCCGGCGGCGGGGCAACCCGGACGGCCCGGCGGTGCTGTTCGTCCACGGCTACCCGGATAACGGCGACGTCTGGGACGCGGTGGCCGAAGCCCTCGGCGACGACTACCACCTGATCACCTATGACGTGCGCGGCGCCGGCGCCTCGTCCTCGCCGCGCGGCCGCCAGGCCTACCGCCTGGAAGAACTGCGCGACGATCTGTTCGCGGTGATCGATGCCCTGAGCCCGGGCCGGCCGGTGCACCTGGTGGGCCACGACTGGGGCTCGATCCAGGCCTGGGAAGCGGTCACCGAACCGGGGGCGGAAAAGCGCATCGCCTCCTACACCAGCCTGTCCGGGCCCTGCCTGGACCATGTCGGGCACAGCATGCGCGGCACCGGCGCCGCCGATCTGACGGCCAGCCTGCGGCAACTGGCGAAGAGCTGGTACATCGGCGCTTTTCATATCCCCGCCCTGGCGCCGATGGCCTGGAAGCTGGGCCTCGGTGACGCCTGGCCCGACCTGTTGCGGCGCACCGAAGGCCTGAGCGCGCCGGTCAGCGCCACCCAGACCCGGGACGGCGCCCAGGGCGTGGCGCTCTACCGGGCCAACATGCTGCCGCGCCTGCTGCACCCCCGGGAGCGGCGCACCACGGTGCCGGTGCAGCTGCTGGTGGCGCGCCGCGACCGCTATGTGGGCCCGGCGCTGCTGGACAGCGTGCCGCCCTGGACCGGCCAGTTGTGGCGCCGGGAACTGAACACCGGCCACTGGGGCCCGTTGCTGGGCCACGCACCGCTGACCGCCCGCTATCTGAAAGCCTTTATCGATCATATTGAAGGGGCGCCGGCGGACGCGGCCCTGCAGCGGGCCCGGGTGACCGCCGCCGACGGACCGGACAGCGGCAAGCTGGTGGTGATCACCGGCGCCGGTTCCGGCATCGGCGAGCAAACGGCGCTAGCGTTCGGCGCCCGGGGCGCCACCGTGCTGTGCACCGACATTGATCCGGATTCCGCCGCGCGCACCGCGGGCAAAATCCAGGACGCCGGCGGCCAGGCCCTGAGCCGCAAGACCGACGTCAGCAACAGCCGCTCCATGGAGGCGCTGGCGCGCTACGTGGACAAGGAGCTGGGCGCCCCGGACGTGGTCGTCAATAACGCCGGCATCGGCCTGGCCGGCCCGCTGCTGGACACCACCGTGCAGGACTGGAAGCAGGTGCTGGACGTGAACCTGTGGGGCGTGATCCACGGCTGCCGGCTGTTCGCCCGGCAGATGGTGGACCAGGCCAAGAGCGGCCATATCGTCAACGTCTCTTCGGCGTCCGCCTATCTGCCGTCCCGGGCGCTGCCGGCCTACGCCACCAGCAAATCCGCGGTGCTGATGCTCACCGAGTGCCTGCGCGCGGAACTGGCGGACCAGGGCATCGGTGTGTCGGCGATCTGCCCCGGCATCATTGATACACCGATCACCGGCCGGGCCCGCTTCGTCGGTGTCGACGACGACGAGCAGAGCCGCCGCCGCGACGCCGCCCAACGGCTTTACCACAAGCGCGGCTTCACCGCCGACCGGGTGGCCCGCGCCATCGTCGACGCGGTGCAGGGCAACCGCGCCGAAGTGCCGGTGAGCGTGGAGGCCAGCGGCATGCGTCTGATCGGCCGCTGGGCACCGGGCCTGGCGCGCCGCCTGGCCCGCCTGGACGTGGCGCCATGACGATGGCGTCCCGGATGCATGGCACCGGGCCGGCAACCGGTCTATCATCGCGCTCATGAGTTCTTCACGGAAATCCCCGGCGGCGATTCTACGCCGCCTCAAGCAAAGCGCGCCCGACGGTAAAGGCGAACTTCCGGAGCTGGAAAAGCGCCAGGAGTTCACCATCGACCAGCTGGCCCGCGAAGCCGGCTCCACGGTGCGCAACGTGCGCGCCTACCAGGACCGGGGCCTGCTGCCGCCGCCGGAAAAGCGCGGCCGCACCGGCATTTACACCGATGTGCATCTGGCCCGCCTGAAGATCATCGGCGCGCTGCTGGAGCGCGGCTACACGCTCAACAACATCCGCGATCTGCTCAGCGCCTGGGAACAGGGCCGCGACCTGAACGACATTCTCGGCCTGGAAGTGGCGGTGACCTCCTGGCAGAACCCGGAGGTGCCCTCCTACAAGGATTATCAGGATCTGATCGACGATTTCGGCGAGGACATCACCCCGGAGGTGATGACCAAGGCGGTGTCGCTGGGCTATATGATCCCCGAAGGCATGCGCCTGCGCGTGCCCTACCCGCGCATCTACAACGCCGGCAAGGAGCTGGTGGAAAACGGCGTGCCCCTGGACGCGGTGCTCACCCATGTGCGGCTGGTGCGCCAGGAAGTGGACAAGCTCGCCGAGCGCTTTATCGACATGATCGTCGAGCACCTGGTGGACGAGAAGTACGGCCCCAACAGCCTGCCCGAAGGCGAGGACGTGGCGCGCCTGGCGGAATTCATCACCCGCATCCGCCCGCTCGCCGAGGCGGTGGTCAACGACGAGCTGGGCCGGGTGCTGGAGAAGAGCATCAACAAGGTGCTGGTGGACCGGCTCGAGAACGTGCTGGCGCATTTGGAAAAGCACCACTAGAACGAACACCCTCCCTCTCTGGAATCCCGCCAGCAAGCTTTGCTTGCCTTTCGCGGGCGGGGCCCGCCCCCACCGGGCCCGCGGTCAGGAATATTGAGCGATCACCCGGTCGCGGATCGAGGGCTTGATGTTGGCCCGGCTCATGTCGCCGTCGTAGTGCGCCACCACGCGGTGGTCCATCACCCGGAACCACAGCGGCGGTATCCACGCCAGCAGGATCATCGAGGCGTAGCCGCCGGGCAGCTGCGGTGATTCGTCGAAGTGCCGCAGGGCCTGGTAGCTGCGCGTCGGGTAGGCGTGGTGGTCGGAGTGGCGCTGCAGCTGATACAGAAAGATGTTGGTGACCCGGCGGTTGGAGTTCCAGGAGTGCTCCGGCCGGCACCGTTCATAGCGTCCGTTTTCCTTCTTCTGCCGCAACAGGCCGTAGTGCTCCAGGTAGTTCACCACCTCCAGCAACTGAAAGCCGAACAGACTCTGGATAATCAGGAAAGGCAGCACCGCCCAGCCCAGCCAGACGATCAGCGCGCCCCATAACAGCACCGACAGGCCCCAGGCCTGCAGGTTGTCGTTGCGCCAGTGCCACACCGATTTGCCCTGGCGCTCCAGGCGCTGCTTTTCCAGGTGCCAGGCGGATTTCAGGCTGCCCAGCACGGTGCGCGGCAGAAACTCCCAGAAGGTTTCCCCGAAGCGGGACGAGGCCGGGTCCTCCGGCGTGGACACCCGCACATGATGGCCGCGGTTGTGCTCGACGAAGAAGTGCCCGTAGAACACCGGCGCCAGCGCCAGTTTGGCCAGCCACTTCTCCAGGCGGTCGTTCTTGTGGCCCAGCTCGTGGCCGGTATTGATGGCGATGCCGGTGGCGCAGCCGGTGGAGATCGCCAGCCCCAGGTAGCTGTACCAGGGCAGGGCCCAGGTGCCGGCCACCCAGGCGGCGTAGACGAAAGCGCCGTACAGCATCGGCACCGAGATATAGACCGCGTAGCGGTAATAGCGGTCGTTCTCCAGCTCGCTGACCCGGTCTTCCGGCGGGTTGGCGGTTTCCTCGCCGAGGATCACGTCGAACAGGGGAATCACCCCGAACACGAACAGAAACCCGAACCACCACATCACCGGCCAGCCGGTGAGCTGGACCATCTGCACCGCGCCCACCGGCAACAGCATGGTGAGGGTGCTCAGTAACCACCAATAACGGCGGGTGTCCCGCCATTCCGTATTCATCGCCGCCGTATTCATGTTGTTATCCTCCTGGCCGGCCTCTGGTTATTTCATCATCAAACCCGCCATTGAACACTGTCAATATGAAAGCCGTTGCTTTTTAACCGGCGGGTAGCATTTCGCTGGCTTTTTGTAGCTTCGCCTCCCGCGACTTGAACCATCGTGCCAATCTGGCGATGAACCCCTACACCCCATAAAACAATAACCGGGAGGCGGTATGATTCATCGACTGATGCTCAGCGTGTTGCTGGCCCTTTTTCTCAACGCCTGCGGAGGCGGCGGCGGCAGCAACGGCGGCGGCGCCCCCAGCCCCAATAACCCGGCGCCACCGCCGGAGCCGGAACCCGAAGAACCCGCCGAGCCCACCCTGCCCGAGCAGCGCCCTTCCCGGGTCAGCGCGCCGTTCGCCGACTACGGCCGGGTGCTCAATGTGCTGCCGCCCGGCCAGGACGACAACGGCGGCCTGAGCAACCTGACCGCCGACATTCCCGGCCTCTCCGACCTGATCAGCACGCTGCTCGATGACCTGGTGGCGGAAACCGGCCTGGTGCCGGCGCTCAGTAAAGAGCCGCACTTCGACGACCAGCTGGACCTGTACGACGCGCTGGTGCGCAGCCCCGAAAACCTCACCGACGGCGAGCTCGGCGACTACTTCAAGGACGCGCCGCTGCTGGCGCCGGACGCCGGCGACTGGGAAAGCGAGATCACGGTGGCGGCAGGCAACCGCAGCGTGGCGATCAAGCGCGACCGCTTCGGCGTGCCGCATATCTTCGGCGACAGCCGCCCCGACGCCCTGTTCGGCACCGGCTACGTGACCGCCGCCGACCGCCTGTTCCTGCTCGACGTGCTGCGCCGCGCCGGACGCGGCGAACTGTCGAAGTTCCTCGGCCCGGCGGACTTCTCCTTCGACCGGGACATCGCCGTGGACGCGCCCTACCGGGAGGAAGACCGCACCGAACAGATCGCCAACGCCATCGCCCGCTTCGGCGACGACGGCGCGCAGATCTACCAGGACGCCGTCCACTATGTGGCCGGCCTCAACAAGTACGTGGAAGACGTGCAAAGCGGCCTGCTCAAGGCACCCATCGAATACGTGGGCCTGGGCGTGCAACTGGAGCCCTTCGTGATCGAGGACGTGGTGGCCATCGCCACCCTGATCCAGGGCATCTTCGCCGGCGGCGGCGGCGGCGAGCACGACAACGTGCTGCTGCTTCAGGCGCTGCGCGAGCAGACCGGCTCCGACCAGGCCGCCTGTGAACTGTGGCGCGACCTGCGCCACGCCACCGACGGCGAATCCTCGGTGACCACCGAACGGCGCTTCGCCACCCAGTCGCCGCCGGAGATCGACGAGACGCTGTGTCCGCTGTCCGGCGAACTGGCCGGCCGCTTCCCGGGCGCGGTGCTGTTCGACGCCGGCTCCTTCCAGAGCTACCAGCCGCTGACCACCGAGCCCTGCGGCCGCCCGGGCCAGCCCACCTGCCCCACGGCGGTGGGTAATGTGCCGGCCCTGCCGGGCACCGGCGCCGTGGGCGGCTTGCTGGACGCGGTCGGTGAGTTGCTCGGCGGCCTGCTGTCACTGGCGTCGTCCGACCTGCCGGACGGCGAACCGACCCTGGCGGCCCGCTGGGCGCGGGTCACCATCGAGTTCGATGAACTGTGGCGCGACACCCCCGAGCCCACCGCCCTGCCCGGCACGCTGAGCGACGCCCAGCGGCTCGCGGTGCGCGAGCGGGTGGGCCAGCTGGCCAAAGGCGTGGCGGGCCTGCGCGACGGCTTCCCCAACGCCATCTCCAACGCCCTGCTGCTCAACGGCGAACACAGCGCCAGCGGCCGGCCGCTGGCGGTGTTCGGCCCGCAAACCAGCTACTTCGTGCCCCAGTTGCTGTTGGAAATGTCGGTGCACGGCGGCGACATCAACAGCCGCGGCATGACCTTCACCGGCCTGCCCTATGTGGTGATCGGGCGCGGCCCGGATTTCGCCTGGAGCGCCACCTCCGGCAGCTCGGACCTCACCGACGTGCGCGTGGTGCGCCTGTGCCAGCCCACCGAGGCGCCGGCCCACGGCGAAGGCGGCTACCAGGTGGGCGGCCAGTGCCGGCCCTTCGATGTGATCGACGAGACCTGGGCGGCGCGCTGGAACCTGGCGGTGCCCACCGACGACCCGGCCACCATCGGCCAGAACGTGGCGGTGCAGCGCCGCGTGATCCGCACCGCCGAGTACGGCCCGGTGATCGGCTTCGCCGCCGTGGGCGGCCAGCCGGTGGCGCTGACCCGCCAGCGCAGCACCTATTTCGCCGAACTGGATACCGCGCTGCCGTTCCTGCAGGCGACCCGCAACGACGTCCACGACGTGCGCAGCTTCCAGGAGGTGTTCAACAACACCACCGGCAGTTTCAACTGGTTCTACATCGACGACCGCGACATCGCCTTTTTCCATTCCGGCCTCTATCCGCGCCGTGCCGCCGGGGTACACCCGGAGCTGCCCAGCTGGGGCAACGGCCAGTTCGACTGGCAGGGCTTCATCGACCTGGAGGCGCACCCCAACGACGCCAACCCGGAGCGCGGCTACCTGGCCAGCTGGAACAACCGCCCGGCCCGCGACTGGTGGGCCGCCGACGCCAACGCCACCTACAGCTCCGCCCACCGCAACGACATGCTCGACGTGCGCCTGCGGGATCTGGTGCAACAGGGCAACGTGACCCGCGCCAACATGGTGGAGGCCATGGGCGACGCGGCGGTGGTCGATCTGCGCGGCCAGGAGGTGCTGCCCAAGGCCCTGGCGCTGCTGCAAAGCACGCCGGTCACCGGCGACGAGGCCTCGGTGGTGGAGATGATGCAGGCCTGGGTGGACGGCGGCGCCTACCGGCGCGACCGGGACGGCGACGGCGAATACGACGCCCAGGCGGAAGTGGCGCTGATGGACGCCTGGTACACCCGCATGATCGAGACGCTGCTGCCGCAGGTCACCGCTCTGGAAGACACGACGGCCGGCAATGTGTCGCTGGTGGGCCGCGACAATGCGCCCGGCGCCGGCGGCTCGGCCTACCAGAACGGCTACTACGGCTACCTGGAGCGGGTGCTGGAACAGGCCCTGGGCGACAGCGCACGGCCCTACCAGCGGTTGCGCTGCGCGGACAGCGACCGCGCCGAGGTCTGCCGCGCCGCCCTGGCGGAAAGCCTGACGCTGGCCCTGGACGATCTCGGCGGCCTGGCGAACAGGGACAACTGGGACGTGGACGAAAGCCTGGACGCCATCCAGCACCGCGCCATCGGGCTCTCCTCGGTGCCGGCGATCCACTGGCAGAACCGCCCCACCTTCCAACAGGTGGTGGAGTTCACCAACCACCGCTAAGCCCCGAGAAACAAAGGATGGTGGGAGATTCTATGGTGCCTAACAAGGCTCATGAGAGCCTTGGGGCACAATAGTTCTCTTGGTGCTTCATCAAGGCGAAGGCGACGCGGGCGAGCTTGCGAGCCAGGATGACCAGGGCCTGTGTGG
>Ga0206123_10000044_pt1 | contig 106057 bp, 79 predicted proteins | sample Helgoland_Spring_2_FD_160086 | JGI IMG/M metagenome (GOLD analysis project Ga0206123, IMG submission 160086) | Pelagic subsurface seawater microbial communities from Kabeltonne, Helgoland, North Sea - Helgoland_Spring_Bloom_20160316_1 | ecosystem: Environmental > Aquatic > Marine > Epipelagic ...
TTGCTTAGATCAGAGTCTTACCATCGTTTTGGAAGTGGTGAAAGGTTGTGGAGGTAAATATGGATTTGCTTCTTCGCATGCTGCTAATACCATGGGACTCGCTGTTTTTTACCTTATGCTTTTAAAAAAAAAAAAAATACTGGCTTATGCTATTGTCACTTGGGCCCTAATGGTTGGTTACTCACGTGCCTATCTAGGTGTACATTACCCTGGTGATGTCATTGTTGGCTTTTTTGTAGGAGGCTTTTTTGGGTATTTATGCTATCAATTACATAGCCTAGTACTCAAAAAACTAGGATTTTCTCTTACTTAAGATTTTTTCGACATACTTACCAATAATATCGAATTCAATATTGACCCTATCTCCTCCTTTGAGAATCCCCATATTAGTATGCTCGTAGGTGTAGGGAATGACTGCTACCTGAAATTGGTTTTCCGATACATTGAAACAAGTAAGACTGATTCCATTTATCGTCACGCTTCCTTTTTCTACCATAAGATTGTTAAGGTCATCAAACATGAAAGTAAAGAGCCAACTGCCCTCCGCATCTTCAATGGACAAAATTCGAGCAGTCTTATCTACATGCCCTTGTACCACATGACCATCAAATCTACCATTGGCAATCATGCATCTTTCTAAATTAACTGAATCTCCAATACAAAGAGTTTCAAGATTAGTTTTTCGCATGGATTCATCCACTACAGTTACCCAATGCTTATCACCCTGAGTCGCTGTTACAGTTAGACATATACCATTGTGCGCGACACTTTGATCTATCCTGAGCTCCGAACCAATTGAAGAGGTAATACAAAAATTGTAATTTTTATCTTTTCTGACTATTTCAGAAACTTTGCCTTGAACCTCTATTATTCCAGTGAACATACTATAAAATTATCGATAATTAGTTTTGATTTGCAATGATATGAATAATTTGGAAGATAGTTACAAAGCTAAAGGCTTGAGAAGACAACTGGTAAAAGAGATTGAAAGAAAAGGAATAAAATCCGAAGCAGTACTCTCAGCTATTGGGAAAATGCCTCGACATGCTTTCTTTGACTCTATTTTTCTTGAACATGCCTATGAGGATAAGGCTTTTCCCATCGGTGAAAAACAAACGATCAGTCAACCCTATACCGTAGCCTTTCAAACTGAATTGCTAAATGTTTCAAAAGGGAATAAAATTTTGGAAATTGGTACGGGTTCAGGCTATCAAGCAGCTATCTTATTAGAATTAGGTGCAGAGGTCTTTACCATAGAATACAACCAAAGGTTATTTCAAAAAACCATCGATTTTTTACCTAAAATAGGCTACCATCCTCATTTTTTTCGAGGAGATGGATCTCAAGGCTTGTCCAAACATGCTCCTTATGACAGTATTGTGGTGACGGCAGGTGCTCCTAATGTCCCAGAGACCCTCATCAAACAGCTAAAAATTGGTGGTGTTTTGGTAATTCCAGTGGGGGATCAGAAAAAACAAAAAATGATTACCATCAAAAAGTTATCACAAAACAAAGCCTCAAAAAAAGAATTTACCCATTTTAGCTTCGTACCTTTACTGGGTAAGAATGGATGGTAAGAAAAATGAAAAATCCCTGTAAGGAATCAAGAGTCACTATGACTGAGTTGATTCTGCCCAATGACACCAATAATCTCAATAATCTTTTTGGTGGAAGGCTGATGCATTGGATGGACATAGCGGCCGCAGTCTCTGCGCAGCGGCACAGTAATAACGTCGTGGTAACCGTCTCAGTTGATAATATTTCGTTTTCACAACCCATCAACATCGGTAATGTAATTACCATCGAAGCTTTCGTTGTTCGTGCCTTTACTACTTCGATGGAAGTTTTCATCAAAGTCATCGCTGAAGATATTCCAAATGCTAAAAAAACTCAAACACATACGGCTTTTTTTACTTTTGTGGCTGTTGATAAAGAGGGGAAGCCATTGAAAATTCCTGAAGTAGTGCCTGAATCACTCTTTGAAAAAGAGCTTTATCGAGGCGCCTTAAGAAGAAGGCAACTGCGCTTAGTGCTTGCCAAAAGGATGGAACCTAAAGATGCACATGAATTAAAATCTTTATTTATCGACTGATAAAAAAATATGTGAACTTTTTGAATCATTAGGAATAATTTTTGGCTTGGAGGGTTATAGGTATCATTTATGAGCTAAAAAAACGGTAGAGATACTAAAGAAGAAATGAAAAAAAGAGCTGAAAATAAGATAAAACCAAAACCTTAAGAAAAAGAGCTCTAAGAAATTTTGAGCTTAATATCTATAGATTGCATTTATCCCAATCAAGTATGATCAAAAAAATATGAGATCTTATCTGATTTACTATTTCCTCGATCTTCTATAATTCCTTGCCAAGGAGATGCCTTGTTAGCAAAAATGAGATTATAACTAAAATCAATTTAAGACAAAAATCATCAATTAATGATGGTGTCTAACAGTCCCGTTTAGGATTTTATCAGAAACAGCCTTATATTGAAAATTAGAATAGACTTTGTGAAATAATTGACTGATTAAAGTTAAAAAATAATGAAAGTAGCGACAGAAAACCTTCATCTCATCCTTACAGATGAATTGTATAAAGTTGATGAAATAGGAGCTACGAATCAAACAAAACCTCCCGAACCTATCCAATCTGAAGAACTTCCGCTTGAGATAAAAGCAGTCACTCGATCACCCGGTCTACAGGTCATAACCGAACCACTCACGGATACTTCTAGAGCCACGCTAACCAAACTACTCAAAGCCATTCATCAAGATATCGAGACCACCTCAGTGATTGAATCATGGCAGGGCGCTATCCTTTTTGAAAAAACCCTCATTTTTGGCCATCAGAATGAAGGAACAAAGCTAAATACCCTTCAAGCCAAGGAATCCTACCAAATTTTACACACACACAATATTCCTTTTTTAGACAGTCATAAGGAAGCTAAAATTAAACTTTGGCTGGTTCTCAAAACCTGGTTTAATGCTTAATCAAAAAGTTCTTTAAGCTTGACTTCCAAGGTAGGGCCTCTTAATCCTTTGGCCACAATGTTTCCTTCCGGATCGATTAAGAAAGTTTGAGGTATGGAACTTACTTGATAATCTTTTGCGGCTTTGGTATTGAAATAACTTAAATCTGAAACATGAATCCATTCCAAGCCATCTTCGGCTATCGCTTTTCTCCAAGCACGATCTGTTCGGTCCAATGAAACCCCTAAAATCTCAAAATTTTCATTTCGATATTTATTGTAAAGTCTTACCACATTTGGGTTTTCTTGACGACAAGGTCTACACCAAGCCGCCCAAAAATCAATCAATACATAATTGCCTTGCAATGAACTCAGATTAAACATAGATCCCGAGGTGTCGGGTAAACTGATTTCAGGTGCCCGTCCTCCGATGGCGAGGCTTCTCAATGCATTGACCTTTGACAAAAGATCTGAGGTAAAGATATGATCAGGTAATGCCTTCTTATAAACGGAGGCCAAGCTATCGACAAAATTAAAATTGCTCTCAATATCAATATAATTCAATCCGTAAATACCTGCCAATTGAGGACTGGCATCTCGTATTTGATCCATTAGATGAGCATCATGGCGCTTGTTTAGATAATTAAATTGGTTGACTACAGCATTAAAAGTATTTATATCCCCTTGTGATCTCGCTTGCATGGCTTCTTGGTTGAGCAACTGCATATCGCTCTGCTTCTTACGTACCGTACTGTCCATAGCAATCATCAATGAAGTCTGTATAGACCCTTCGGCTTCGACGAGAGCAGCGGATTTGATCGAGGTCCTAATGACAACCTCTTTTTTATCTTGAGGTCCTACAATCAAATTGATATTTTTTCTTCCAAATACGTCCAAACGATAAAATTCAGATGGTCCAGGTTCAAAGAAAAAAACAGCCGTTCCTGAAGACAGCTCAGCAGAATCAATGGCTACCAAGCCAATTTCTTGTACTTGTTGCAACCAAACCCACTCTCCAGTGATGTCATCATCCAAGATAAGACTTACTTTTAACAATGATGATTCAGGACTGCAGCCTGAACCTAATGCCAGCGTAATAATTACTAAGAAATACTTGATCATTTTATCTTATCTAAGGTTCCTTTAATCATTTCATTAACTTTCTGAGGGTCTATTCTACTAACCGCTTTTTTCATGATCAACCCCATAAACATCCCTATAACGCCTTTTTTTCCATTATGATATTCTTTAACCTTAGCTGGATAAGCTGCTAAAACATCTTCTATTAACTGTTGCATTTCAGAAAAGTCATCTAGTTGAGCTAGACCCAAAGTTACAATGGATTCGCTCACTTCAATCTGTGGATGATTCAAAATATACTTAAACGCTTGTTGTGTGGCATCTGAATGGCTTATCTCTTTTTGCTGAACCGCATGGATCAAGTCTGCTAATTTTGAGGGGGTTAAATTCAAGATGTCTATACTTATTTCATTTTCATTCAAATAAGATTTCACAGGGCCCATGATCCAATTTGATATGAGCTTATAGTGCTTACAAAAACTTGCCGTTTTGAAAAAATACGCTGCAGTTAAATGATCATCGCTCAATAAGCTGGCATCATAATTGGGTAGGCCATAATCCTCAATTAATATCTTTTTGACCTGGGCTGGTAAGATTGGAAGTGACTTTTTTACAGATTCGTACCATTCATCACTGATCACAATCGGACTGATATCGGGCTCCGGGAAGTATCTGTAATCATTCAATACTTCCTTGTTGCGCATACCTGAAGTAGTGTTGTTCTCAGGGTTATACGTTCGCGTCTCAGAAATAATGGTTTGGCCGGCAGAAATCATTTTTGTTTGACGTTTAATCTCATGATCGATGGCCTTGCGAACATTCTTGATTGAATTCATGTTTTTGACTTCTACTTTGCTCCCTAAAGGAGCTCCGGATAGTCTCACAGAAATATTGGCATCGCAGCGCAAGGATCCTCGCTCCATATTCCCATCGCTGATACCCAAATACCTGACCAATTTCCTGAGTTCAATCAAACATAAGCCGGCCTGCTCGGAAGAGGTAATGACAGGCTCCGTCACAATCTCTACCAAAGGAACCCCTGACCTATTGAGATCTACATTGGTAAAATATGCATTCTGAACATGTATGGATTTCCCTGCATCTTCTTCCAAATGAATTTTGGTCAGCTCAATATTTGAATGTGGAAAATCATCACTCCTTATTTTTACAATACCCCCTTTACATATGGGTGTGGCATCTTGAGTAATTTGATAACCTTTGGGAAGGTCAGGATAAAAATAGTTTTTACGATCAAAAATTAAATTTCTATTAATCTTACCTTCCAAAGCAATTCCCAGTTTCATACCCATGTCAATGACCTCTTTGGAAACCATCGGCAGGGTACCTGGGTGTGCTAGGGTAATGGCACCAACGTCTGAATTGGGATGATTTCCAAAATCATTGTGATCGTAGGAAAATATTTTACTTTTCGTATTCAATTGGACATGTACTTCCAATCCTATTACTGTTTCTAACATAGCCAATATGCTTAAATTTTTTCTTTCAAAATTTGATTTCCTATCTCCAAAGCTGCAGTCAGACCTTCTGTATTTTTACCTCCAGCCGTTGCATAAAAATCTTGTCCACCCCCGCCACCTTGGATAGACTTAGCCATCTGGTTGATCAATATTGAGGCATTCAGATTATTCTGCTGAACCAATTCTTCTTGAATCATTAGGGTTAAAAGAGGCTTCCCTCCCACGTTGGCTCCAATCAATAAGATCAGAGGGGCCATTTCTCTTTTGAGATCAAAAACAATTTCTTTGACGGAAGCAGCATCAGGAAATACACCTTCAAAACTAATGATGTTTACGCCCTTATAGACTTCAACAGCCTCCATCATCGTCTTTTTCAACTCTTTTGTTTTAGCTTTATTAAAAGCCTTAATTTGCTTGATCAAGTCATTTTTCTCATTGAATAACACCTTTAAAGCCTTTAAAGTATCCATAGGGTGATTTAGGGTTTGCTCAATTTGGTCTAGCAATCCTATTTTTTGCCACAAAAAAGATTCCGCCATATCGGCCGTAATGGCCTCAATTCTTCTTACACCCGTCGATATGGAACTTTCAGTTATGATTTTAAACAGACCTATGTGGCCGGTAGCCTTCACATGGGTGCCTCCGCACAACTCTACTGAATAAGGGGCATCGAAAAGAATCATACGTACGTGGTCTCCATACTTCTCTCCAAATAAGGCCATAGCTCCTTCCTCCTTAGCCTTTCCAATCGGAACAGATCTTCGCTCCACTAAAGAAATATTCTTTCGAATTTTCTGATTAACCTGCTGCTCAACGGCCAACAGTTCTTCAGCACTCAATTTAGTAAAATGCGAAAAGTCAAAACGTAAAGATTGATGATTGACTAAAGATCCTCTTTGTTGTACATGACCTCCCAATACCTCTCTTAAAGCCGCGTGGAGCAAATGGGTTGCTGTATGATTGCTCTCAATTAAACTACGTTTATCTTGATTGACCTCTGCTCTATAGATACCTTCCAAGTTTTTTGGGAGCCTTTTAGCCTGGTGAATAAACAAATCATTCTCCTTTTTAGTATTTATGATGTCAATTGTTTCCTCAATCCCTATCAGCTGACCTGAATCACCGATTTGACCCCCACTCTCGGCATAAAACGGGGTCACACTTAGTACCAACTGGTAGGATACCACATCTTTTTGCTTTATTTCACGCCAACGAATGATTTGGGTATCAGTTGTCAGCAGATCATACCCTACAAATTCAGAAGCGACAGATTTCTCATATACCAAATTCCAATCGCCCATGTCCTGAATAACTGCATTTTTGGACCGACTTTTTTGCTTGCCCATTTCCTTTTCAAATTCTGATAGGTCTACAGAAAGGTCATTCTCCTTGGCAATCAATACAGTCAAATCAATGGGGAAACCATAGGTATCATACAACTCAAAGGCATCCACCCCAGCGATCTGTTCTTTAACTTTCATTTTTAACATACTAAATCTAGCGAGACCCTTCTCAAGGGTACGCAAAAACACTATTTCTTCTTCTTTGATTACCTTTGCTAGGAATTTCTCTTGCGCTTCTAGTTCAGGGAAGGTTTCGGAGAATTGATGAGATAATATCGGTAGCAATTCAAATAAAAAGGGCTCATTGAATTTCAAAAATGTATAGCCATACCTTACGGCCCTTCTCAAGATTCTCCTGATTACATAACCTGCCTTAGTATTGCTAGGTAGTTGGCCATCTGCAATGGTAAACGAGATGGCACGAATGTGATCTGAAATCACACGGATAGCCACATCACTAGAATCATCAGCTCCATATTGGATTTGGGCACGTTGAGCTACTGCTTGAATCAGGGGTTGGAATACATCTGTATCATAATTGGATTGCTTTCCCTGTAAGGCCATGGCCAAACGTTCAAAACCCATACCCGTATCTACATGCTTTTCTGGAAGATTTTGCAAAGCTCCAGAGGTCAAACGATTAAATTCAACAAAAACAATATTCCAAATCTCCACTACTTGAGGGTGGTCTTTATTTACCAAGCTAGCCCCTGGGATCAATTTCAATTCCTTTTCATCACGCAAGTCTATGTGTATTTCTGAACAGGGGCCGCAAGGTCCTACTTCACCCATTTCCCAAAAATTATCTTTCTTATTACCATTGATGATCCGATCTTCATGTACATGAATCCGCCAAAAATCTCTCGCCTCTGTATCCGTCTCAAGTTGCTCCTTTTTATCCCCCTCAAAGACGGTTACATACAAACGTTCCTCAGACAATCCAAACTCTTTGGTCAATAAATCCCAGGACCATGCAATGGCTTCCTTTTTAAAGTAATCGCCAAAAGACCAATTACCCAACATCTCAAACATAGTATGATGATAGGTATCAAAACCAACTTCTTCAAGATCATTGTGCTTCCCAGAAACACGCAAGCATTTTTGGGTGTCTACCACCCGTTTTTGATCAGCTTTCTTGTTTCCCAAAAAATAATCTTTGAACTGATTCATACCTGCATTTGTAAACATGAGGGTAGGATCATTTTTTACCACAATAGGTGCAGAAGGTACCCATTGATGTGATTTTGCTTTGAAATATTCAAAAAATTTCTTTCGTATTAATTTGGACTCCATTTTGGGCTAATTTTTAATTATAATCCTAATTTGCTATTTTTAATTAAATCTATAAATTTGCAACTGTAAATTTGTAACTGTCTGAAGAGATAAGTTCAATCTTTAAAGCCTTTCACTGCAAAATTACTTCTATAAAAACCAATGGCAAGAATAAAGTATTATTACGACACTGAATCCTGTAGATACGAAAGAATTCGTACTTCCAAGCGGGATATATTCATGAACTCACTTGCTTTTTTGACTGTAGCAACGATCATTGCGACCGGTTTGGTCTTTGGGTACATGGTGTATTTTGAGTCTCCCGAGGAATTGCAGTTAAGAAAAGAAAATCAAGAATTACTCATATACTACGATCTCATGGGCGAAGATATGGAAAGAATTTCTCAGGTGCTGCAGAGTATGCAAGAGCGAGACGACGATATCTATAGAGTGATCTTTGGCGTAAATCCTCTTGCTGATGAAATCAGGAAGGGAGGTACTGGAGGAGCCAACAAATACAGGGCATTAATGGAAAAAGGCCTTTCACGAGAAACACTCATTGTAAATGACCTTCAAAAAATTGACGCTCTAAAAAAGCAGATGTACATACAATCGAAGTCTTATGATGAAATCGTTGAATTGGCCAAAAACAAAGAAGATTTTTTAGCAGCACTTCCGGCCATTCAACCCGTATCAAATGAAGAACTCAAACGTCTTTCTTCGGGTTTTGGATATCGAATCGATCCTTATTTAAAAACCAGACGAATGCATCCAGGAGTAGATTTCTCTTTGGAAGTGGGCAATCCCGTGCATGCTACCGGAGACGGTAAAGTGAAATTTACAAAAAGTTCACTGAGTGGATACGGAAAACAAGTACATATTAATCACGGTTTTGGTTATGAAACTAAATACGGACATTTAGACAAAATATTAGTAAAAAAAGGTCAACGGCTTAAACGAGGAGATATCATTGGCTACTCCGGACATTCTGGCAAATCTACAGCACCACATTTACATTATGAGGTAATCAAAAATGGTGTAAAAGTGAATCCAATTCATTATTTCAGCCGTGATTTATCAGCTGAAGAATATGAAGAAATACTCAGATTAGCGTCGATTGAAAATCAAGCTATGGGTTCCTACTGATTGTGATGTAGATTTAAGCATGTACTTTAATCTGACAATAAAATACGTCATGCTTTCATCAAAGCCTTTCGGATTCCAACCCTGTGGATGAGTGCTTCTCTGAGTTTTCTCAAGTATCAAATGTTTACTGAAGATAGGGTGCAGACTCGCGCTATCATCAAACTCGGTAATTGGGATGGTCATAATTCAGGAAAGTCCTCCCCATGTCTCTTTGACTGTAGAAGTAAAAACTTTGCTCGACTCAAGGCGTGATTTGATAATGTAGATCAACTTCTCTATCAAATCATTCTTCAGATAGCATATACATTGTGGGCTGAATATGTTCTATACTAATCACTTTTGGTAGCTTAGGAGGGATATTCTTGTTAAGGACAGAACCTTGATGTGTTTATAATTTTAGCCATTCCCTCATTGATGCGGGCGCAGATGTATTGATCGGATATATTCAACATGTAGTCAGAGGGATTGAAATCTACAAAAACAGAATCATCGCCTACAGTCTTAGAATTTTTTCGCCTATGGCCGATTCAATTTAAATGTCTTGAATGCGCTAACCCCAATATTTAGAACTTAATATCAATTATGATGATTGATGATCACTACAGAGAGTCATTTTTTTTACAAACTTATGACAATCGGCCGTGGATAAATAACGAAAATAAAGCAGATTTGCGCACGAGGAAAATAAAGAAATTTTATTTTCAAAAAAAACCATATTCATTAATGATTTTCGGGGAATTAATTATCTTAACCTAAAAATAGAGTAAGTGCCCTATAAAGAGAAAGAAATAGAGAAAAAATATTTTACCATTGGTGAAGTTGCTGGAAGCCTCAAGGTCGCCACCTCTCTCGTTCGGTTTTGGGAAAGTGAATTTGATATTATAAAACCGAAAAAAAATCGGAAAGGAAACCGACAATTTACCCGTGAGGATATCAAAAACATCAAGCTGATTTATCATCTTGTAAAAGAAAAGGGTTTTACCCTGCAAGGCGCACGTGATTTTATTGCCCAAGGGAGTGAGAGCATTCAGGATAAACTAGAACTCATCAAGTCACTACAGAGTGTTCGTGATTTTCTGATCAAATTGAAAAATGAATTACCCAAAACTTAACTATTTGATGGCTCCCAGTTAATGCTTCAAAGCAAGGACTCATGCCTATTTATGCCCTCACCCAAAGACTACTTATAACCCAATACAGGTGCCAACCAACGTTCAGCTTCTTGCTTACCCATTGCCTTCCTATTTGCATAATCATCTAGTTGGTCCTCTCCGATTTTTCCTAAACCAAAATATCGCGCCTTTGGATGCGAAAAATAAAAGCCACTGACCGACGATGCTGGATACATGGCATAAGATTCTGTCAATGTAATCCCTGTATTTTCTTCAACTTGTAGTAATTCAAAAAGAGCTTTTTTCTCGGTATGATCAGGGCATGCGGGGTAGCCTGGCGCCGGTCTGATCCCTTGATACTTTTCCTTGATCAATGCTGCGTTTTCAAAATCTTCTTGTGGTGCATAGCCCCAGTATTCTTTTCTTACCTTCTTGTGCATTAATTCGGCAAAGGCTTCGGCCAGTCGATCGGCGATCGCTTTTACCATGATGACATTGTAGTCATCATGATCTGCTTCAAAATCAGCTATTAATTTTTCAATACCTATCCCTGCCGTGGTTGCAAAACCACCAATATAATCTTGTTTTTTGGAGGATTTAGGAGCAATATAATCGGCCAATGAAATATTAGGAATCTTTGATCCCTTCTTACCTTGCTGTCGAAGAAAATGAATCCTCTTTATGACGTTATGTTTGATCTCAACATCATCTTGAACAGCTTGTGCTTCAAAAAAACCAATGACTGCATTAGCCTGAAGAGAGCCCTGCGCTATGATTTGATCGAGCATTAAATTCGCCTCTTTGAAAAGTATCTTTGCCTGACTTCCCACGATCACATTTTCAAAAATTTGAGGATATTTTCCCTTCAACATCCATGTGGAGAAAAAAGGCGTCCAATCTATGTACTTTCTGATTTCCTCCAATGAGTAGCTTTCAAATTTTTCAGTCCCCAAAAAAGAAGGTTTAAGTACTTCATGTTTTTGCCAATCAATCCCTACTCTATTGGATCTGGCAGTACCTATCGTGATTAATGTTTTGGCTTCTTGCCTGCTCTGATGATCCACGGCCAATCCATCATATTCAGACCGAATCGACTCACTGAAATGGACTGTGTCTTCACCCAAAAGTCTGGAAGCTACGGCCACAGATTTTGAAGCATCTAGTACGTGAATCGTAGGGCCACTGTATTTAGGTGCGATTTTTACTGAAGTGTGGATTCTTGAAGTCGTAGCCCCTCCAATGAGCAACGGAATTTTCATTCCCTTACGTTCCATTTCTTCTGCCACGGTCACCATCTCATCCAAAGAGGGAGTGATTAAACCACTCAATCCAATTATGTCAACTTGATGATTTACTGCTTCTTCCAATATTTTTTGAGCAGGAACCATCACACCCAGATCTATGATGTCATAATTATTGCATCCCAGCACCACGCCCACAATGTTTTTACCAATATCATGTACATCCCCTTTGACCGTAGCCATTAATATTTTTCCCTTACTACTGTTATTTTCTGTCTTATCAGCCTCTAAATAAGGTAAGAGATAAGCAACGGCCTTCTTCATGACCCGTGCACTCTTCACCACTTGAGGCAAGAACATTTTACCTCTACCAAACAAATCCCCAACGGTATTCATGCCTGCCATCAAGGGCTGCTCTATCACATGAAGGGGTTTTGAGTATTTGAGTCGGGCTTCTTCGGTATCTTCCAATACATGATCAATGACGCCTTTAATCAAGGCATGTGCCAATCTTTCTTCTACCGTTCCTTTCCGCCACTCATCATCAACGATTTTTACTTTACCGGTACCCGTGACACTTTCGGCAAAATCCACCAATCGCTCGGTGGCATTCTCACGCCTGTTGAGTAGCACGTCTTCTACATGAAGTAATAATTCTTTGGGAATCAAGTCATAAATCTCCACCAAGCCCGCATTTAAAATTCCCATATCCATTCCATGGTTGATGGCATGAAATAAGAACGAGGAATGCATCGCTTCTCGAACGACATTATTACCTCTAAATGAAAAAGAAACATTGCTTACCCCTCCACTTACTTTAGCTCCCGGCAGATGAGTTTTGATCCATTCTGTAGCCTTAAAAAAATCAATGGCGTAGTTGTTGTGCTCCGGGATGCCGGTAGCGACAGGAAAAATGTTGGGATCGAAGATGATATCCTGTTGTGGAAATTTGACCTCGTCTACCAAAACTCGATAAGCCCGCTCACAAATTTGAATCCGCCGACCGTACGTGTCGGCCTGACCGTCTTCGTCAAAAGCCATCACGACCGTCGCAGCACCGTACCGTTTGATTTTTCGAGCCTGATCAATGAAAATCTGTTCCCCCTCCTTGAGTGAAATAGAATTGACGACTCCCTTTCCTTGAACACATTTCAAACCTGCTTCGATAATTTCCCATTTGGATGAATCTATCATGATAGGTATTCTAGCGATCTCAGGTTCAGAAGCGACCAGATGTAGAAACTTAACCATCGCCGCTTTACCATCCAACATGCCGTCATCCATGTTGACATCCAAAATTTGAGCACCTCCACGTACCTGATCCAAGGCTACTTCTAGCGCCTCATCATATTTTCCCTCCTTAATCAAACGAGCAAAACGAAGACTTCCAGTCACATTGGTACGTTCACCTATATTGACAAAGTTGGTCTCAGCAGTAACAATTAATGGCTCAAGGCCCGATAACATCAAGGGTTTCATATATTGGAAAAAGGATTTATGAAAATTACATTACAACTTGCCATGAATCGTCAGATCCACCATGCAACCAATCCTTAAACTTTTCTTCACCTCCACGAGTCGCCCAATCAGAATCTATGGTCAACCTTGAACTGATGCCCCCTCTTGGATTGCAATTCATCACAATGCGAAGTCGTTCAGGATCATAGACCTCCGTCAGGTGGTCATAAAAAACATTAATTAACCGCTCATAAGAAACTACTATGTCACGTAAATGAAAGGCATATTGCTTCAAAGACTTTAACTCAATGACCTTACCTTTTGGATAAAAAGTAAGGTATACATTGGCGAAATCCGGCTGTTCTTGAACGCCCAAAAAGGTAAATTCAGGAATTTTTATTTTGATTTCGTAAGCCTCCTTTGTCGGATTAGGAATGGCTTTCAAAATACTTTTGTTGATGGCTTGATGTAATTTAATGGGCATATGCTATTTGTCTAGGTTTGTAATTTTTAGCCAATGTGGCTATTGCTTGAATGTGATCAGGGGTCGTTCCACAACAACCTCCAATGATATTGACCATATGGTCTTCTAAATAGGCGGTGATTTGGTCAACCATTTCTTCAGGAGTCTCGTCGTATTGGCCAAACTCATTAGGCAGACCGGCATTGGGATGAGCACTGACCATAAAGTCAGATTTATCTGATAATATTTTTAAAAAAGGTCGCATCATTTCGGCACCAAAAGCACAATTTAACCCCACACTGAACAGCTCACAATGTGAAATAGAGATCAAAAAAGCTTCGGTGGTTTGACCTGAAAGTGTCCGTCCCGAAGCATCGGTAATCGTACCCGAAACCATGATGGGTATATTGATATCGCGCTCAGCTTTGACTTCCTCTGCGGCAAAAAGCGCTGCCTTGGCATTTAGGGTATCGATAATCGTTTCAAAAAGAAGTAGATCCACTCCCCCGTCCAGTAGGGCTTCCACTTGATGTCGAAAAGCTAATTTTAATGCGTCAAAGGTCACCGCTCTAAATCCTGGATCATTGACATCGGGCGATAACGAGGCCGTCGTATTGGTAGGGCCAATAGAACCCGCAACGAACCTGGGTCGATTGCTGTCTATTGCCGTATATTGATCCGCCGCCGCGCGGGCAATGCGGGCAGACTCATAATTGATTTTATATACCCAATCTTGCAAACCATAATCCGCTTGTGCTATGGTCGTACTTGAGAAGGTATTGGTCTCTATGATGTCAGCTCCCGCTTCTAAATAGGCTTCATGAATTGATTTGATGATGTCAGGACGGGTCAGAGACAACAAGTCATTGTTGCCTTTGAGAGGAATAGTATGGTCCTTAAGTGCCTCACTTCTGAAATCTTCTTCCTGCAGGTCATGCCGCTGGATCATGGTACCCATGGCACCATCGAGGATCAATATTCTTTCTTTGATAACTTCATGAATGGTCATTTCTATCTATTAAGTCATCAAGAAGGATGTTAAAACCTCGTTTGTTATCTTTCTTCAACTATCTGAAGTAGGAATTGGCACCTTTCTTTACAGGGGTTGCCAAGGTTTCAATGGGCCTTACCCCTCTACCTTTCTTGATAATAACGCAAATATAGATCACCCACGGAATAAGAAAAATTATTTCTGACTTAGATATTGGTAGCCCATAGACATACTGGCGATAAGAAGACCCCCAAGCTCTCGGGTCCCTTCAACATAAGATTTTTCAGCCTTCATTTTACCCACCAGATCCATTTTATCTGATGCCGATAACCAAATGATTAAATCAGGAATATAAAGACATCCATATGCTAGCAAACTTAAGGATATGACTACATAAAACTTAAGCCAAGTCGAGGAAAGATTAAAAGGTGACGGAAAATGGGTTTTGAATAAAACTAATAAGTGAACCAACCCAATGAATACGTACAAACTGACCCATAACAGAGGATCGGGATCATTTAAATTCAAGTAGGCAAAAATGAGAAAGGTCGCAGATAAAACAAGACTTACCGTTTTATTTTTCATAGGATAAAAAATTAAATCTTCACAACAAACCCTGCAGGTTTTTAAAAGAAGTCGCAATGCTCTTTTCAGGATCTACCGATTGGTCTTGTTCAATGAAAAAATGTTGCATCCCAGCCACCTGAGACTGGTCAAATATTTCTTGGAAATCAATCACTCCATTGCCGACCTCAGTGAAATCTCCTGCCAAGTTCATATCTTTGACATGCCATAAAGAAAAACGATTTTTGTATCTCTTAAAAAGATTTAATGCTGACGCTCCTGCTTTCACAGTCCAATAGAGGTCCAACTCAAAATCGACTACCTCAGCATCCGTTTCCTTCAACAACAGCTCCATAGGCACAACACCACCAATGCTGTCGAATTCAAAAGCATGATTGTGATAGGCCATCACTTTATCTAACTGACGCAGCTCTGCACCCTTCTCATTGAGCAGTTCAATCACCTCATGATATACCTCAAGGTTCCTTTCGTTCTCCTCTAAATGAGGAAGCACTACATATTTTTGACCTGTATCTTCCAGCATTTGAAGCACTCGATCCCAATCAGACTTTAAATCTTTAAATGAAATATGACCGCTTACCATTTTCATCCCTAAATCGGTGACGATCCCATCAAACTCAGAAGGATCCAACCCATACATTTTTCCCTCACTGTAACCTGCTGTTTCGAGTTCCTTGTAGCCTACTTTGGCGACATACTCGAGTGTTTTCCTTGGATTTACCGACATTAAATCTCGCAGTGTATACAATTGCAAACCCGTGTTTGGCTTCGCCTTAAATTCGCATCTACTCAATAATGGCAAGGTGCCCAGGCCCATTGCGGCCGTTAACGTGGTTTTTAAAAATGATCTTTTGTCCATTTATAAGGTCTTAATTTTGATGTTTCTAAACCAAACTTCATCTCTATGGTCTTGGAGTACAATGTGCCCTGACCTTCCCGTTCCAAAAGCGGGCATTTCTTTAAATTTACTATTTTTAATTCTTTCATCCCACATATCATCCCACATATCAAATTCCAAAAGCTTGTAACCATTGAGCCAATGCTCCACATGACCCTCTTTAACAATAAGCCTGACTCTGTTCCAATCATTTGGCCTATTGGCCGTCACAAAAGCTGAAGGAATCATATCATACAAATCGCCCGCTCGATGAGCCAAATATTGACCATCGGTATGGCTAGAATTATCTAAAATTTGCATTTCGGGTCCCGTTAAATAAGCTTCTCCGTATTGATCGTCCTCGGTTACATTATATATAATGCCGCTGTTACCACATGAGGCTACTTTCCATTCTACATAAAATTCATAATTCTCATAAATGCGATCTGTAACCACTATATTGTCACCTGTGGGATAAATCTTGTCGGCCCTCACTGCCGTTGCCGACAAATGAAGAGTCCCATCCTCGACATCCCACTTACTTCCAACGTCTTCGGAATTGTAATTACGCAAACCGCTAAGGTCTTTGCCATTAAATAGCAATTTCCATCCTGCAGACTGCTCGGCCTCAGTCAATGCGTTGTGCATCACCTGATAGTCCGAACTAAAACCTGGTTGATCCTTTGGTACATAGTTGAGCGTATACCAAGATTCAGTGGTCCAAAGTGAATGATCCAAATCACTGATAAAAGGACGATTTATTCTGAAATAAACCACCCGATTTTCCTTAATATCTGGTAATTCGACAAAGATTTTTTTCCGATCTTGTGATAGATGAAACGCTTTCGCTTCCAAGTTCTCTAAATCCAACTTAGGTCCCCCATACACTTCGGTAGGCTCATAACGCCATTGCTGGATCAAAAAGTCTTCAGCATTAACATTTTGCCCTTCCTTGATGGATTCTGTAAACTCAATTTCAAAACCATCGCTTCGAGCACTTACTTTTAACATTTCAAATACAGAATTTCCATTGAAAGAGAGACTTTGCAGTCCATAACTGAGTTTGCCTTTATGGCCCCAATTTCCAGACGAGCCTACGCCCCCTACTACTAGATCGCCATTAGGTGCCCACAATATCCGGTTTACTCCTGCTTCCAACCCTTGCGTAAACCTAAATAAAGCACCCTGATAAACGCCGTTGACCTTCTCTACATAAACACGCTTAATCCCTCCATTGGTTACTTCACCATGAATCATTTGCCCTTGATAGGGGCCGATATCTAAGCCAATAGGGGTGCTAGGAGAGTTACCAATCTCATCTTGAGGCAGCCAAACCACAGGTAAGGTTTCTTTCAATCCGGCTGTGCCTTCAAAATCAACCGACCTTGAACCATAAAATGCGCCAGGCTGCACATGCACAATTTTGCTAGCCGGTAACCAATCTCCTTGATTGTCTGCGATGAATATTTCATTGTCTTTGCCAACTCCAATACCATTGGGCGTTCTTAAACCAGAAGCGATCAACTCCACTTTTCCTGTCGATTTATCTATTTTTAAGACTTTACCCCGATCGGGGATTTGGGGGTTCGCACTGGCACCTCCCGGCATGATGGCAGTTGCCAACGTGCCATAGAAAAAACCCTCCTGGTAGACCAATCCAAAAGCAAATTCATGAAAATTGGCCGATACTTTCCAATCATTACTGACCGTTTGGTATTCATCAATCAATTCATCTCCATCATGATCTATCAACTTAGTCAATTCTTGTTTTTGTAATACATAGATCTCCTCATCAACTACTTTCAATCCCAAGGGTTCAGCAAGTCCTGCGGCAATTCGCTTCACTTTGATTTGATCAGGCATACCCGAATCCCAATTTTCTAATATGAATACTGAACCCAAAGAGTCCCAAGTACAAATGACCATACGCCCATCTGAAAGGAAATCAAGCCCCCCTACTTTAGGTGTAAAATCATTGGGTCTCGCTTGAGATAAATCAAAAGCAGGATGTACACCGGCTAAAGGAAGCGCATCGCCAGGAATCCCTTTTTTTAACTCCCCTGGAGCAATATAAGGCTTGGTTTCCAGCAACGCACTAGATTCAAAAGACACAAATTGGTCATCAAGTAGTACAAAGCTTGCCGCATTTCTATCAAACCACTGCAGTGAAACCAAAGCCCCTCCACCCCCTTGATTAAACAATAATCTAATGGGGTGTTTTCCTGCTTTAAGAAACATTTCTCCATCCCTAATTTCTGTTCCATGATCACCCCCGTTGTCTACAACCAACTGGTCATCTATGTAAAGTAAAGAGCCGTCGTCGCTGATCAGTCTGAAGTCATAGCTACCCTCTTTTTCAATGTTCAATAGACCCTTATATTCTATAATAAAGTGTTCTTGGAAATTTAAAAAATCTGTTTCGGATAACGTATGGATTTTACTGACCTTACCCTGTAAAACAGGAGTCGACTTTTTAATGACTTCAAGTGGATTACCTTTCTCCAAATTTAAATATAAATGTGCCAAAAACCCTTGACCATCATCCCCTTCGTATTTTTCAGATAAATTCACTGGAATAGATTTTAAACCCAGCGTATATTTATCAAAGGGTGTACTGAGTTTATCATCAAGACCCAAGATATAGCTTACCATAGTTTTTGCATCCTCAGGCATGATGTCAGGATGCGGAGTCATCAAAGCAATGCCCCAAACCCCAGATCCACCTTTGATTATTTTTTGTGCTAATCCATCTATTGTGGCTTGATCATCATTGTATTTTTTTGCAATGGCCAAGTAAGACGGCCCCACGGTTCTTATTCTTTCATTGTGGCAGGCGGCGCAATCACTCTTTTCAATTAACAAGGCCCCACTTACGACCTCAGAAGTCTCATCCGTATCACTCGTTCCCGTAAGGTTTTCAATCTCAGTATGAAAATAGGTAGTCAAGTGGAGTACTTGTTTATTGAGACTTAAAATACCGTTTATCCTGCTGAATTGAAAGCCTTGTTGCTTGTAGGAATTCTGATCAATCACGGAAAAGGAACCATCGGTTTCATAATCATCTCCACTTGACAATAATCCCAATGAAGTTTTTAATTTCACCTGATAATTCGTCGTGTTGTCAACGTTAAAAATTCTTTCAAGACCATGTCTTGTCCCACGGCTAACATACCTTGGTGATTCTGAAACCTTGATTTTATCGCCTTCTGGAGTAATGAATTCATAGTTAAAAAACACCTCCTCATTTTTGATCAAATGGCCCTTGTATTGGAAATCAAAATCAATCATTTCATCCGATTGGGTCAGCATCCATTCGGATGCCCCCATCTGATAATAGGTTGCTCCTAAACTTTGAGGTTGCGGTCCATGAACGGTGGTATAAACCGCACCATCAAACAAAACGTCTCCACTCCATGCTCTGTATAAAAGCCCCGTTTGCGTATCATATGCTACCCATAGCTTTTCGTCAAGCGCCGAAGTAACCATTCGGGGCATTTCATCCAATACCGATCTGAAAACCCAAACATCTCGTGGGTGCCTTTCTTCACTTGGCGTACTGCAGGAAATAAAAAATAAAATTGTAAGAAATGAGAATATCTGCTTCACATTAATCTACTGCTTTTATGTATAGAGATGAAATTCATCAAAATGGCATTACTTGTTTTAGTAAAAAATTGATCATTCATCTATTCCTAGAATCTTATTATTGATCACATCATTTGCTTCTCCTCCTGCGAAATCATCAAAAGCCTTCTCCGTGACACTGATGATGTGATCCGCAATGAAATCGGCGCCTTCTTGCGCCCCTTGCTCTGGAGACTTGATACAACATTCCCATTCGAGTACCGCCCATCCCTCGAAACCGTATTGACTCAGCTTACTGAAGATACCTGCAAAATCAACCGTACCATCACCTAAAGATCTAAATCTTCCTGGTCTATCCACCCAATCTTGATATCCTCCGTAAACTCCTGATTTACCCGTAGGATTAAACTCGGCATCCTTGACGTGAAACATTTTTATATATTCGTAGTAATGATCAATATACTGGAGATAATCTAAATTTTGTAAAACGAAATGGCTCGGATCGTACAATAAATTTACCGCAGTGTGATGATCCGTTGCCTCTAAAAATCTTTCAAAAGAAACGCCATCATGTAAATCTTCACCCGGATGAACTTCGTAACACATATCGACACCTATCTCCTTACAGTGATCTAAAATGGGCAGCCATCTTTTAGCTAGCTCACTGAACCCTGCTTCAACCAGACCCGTGGGTCGTTGAGGCCATGGATAAATAAAAGGCCATACCAAGGCACCGGAAAAGCTAGCCATCAAATTAATTCCTAGATGGTTGCTGGCCGAGGCTGCTGACTTGACTTGGTCTACCGCCCAGGCAGTACGTGCTTTGGGATTTCCTTTTAAATGATCGGGGGCAAACGTATCAAACATGGTGTCGTAAGCAGGGTGCACCGCCACCAACTGACCCTGAAGATGAGTTGATAACTCGGTAAGCTCTAAACCCGCCTCATTGACCACGCCTTTGATCTCATCACAATAAGTTTTGCTTTCTCCTGCCAAGGTAATATCAATCAATCGCTGATCCCAAGCAGGAATTTGAACGCCTTTGTATCCCAAAGAAGCTACCCATTCGCATATACTCTTAAGATTATTATAAGGTTCAACATCATCCAAAAACTGGGCTAAAAAAATAGCAGGGCCTTTTATCGTTTTCATATTCAAGTGAAGGTTTAGCGTAAAATTAAGTTTAATCTTTGATTTTAGTCCAAATATTTCCGTTCGCTGATGAAGCTACCACCGCAGCCACTAGGGCCATTCCCTTAAAACCATCATCAATATTGGGATAAGTCCCTATGGAATCAGGGGATGAATGGGCTTTGAATTGTCGTACATGATCCGAGAAATTTCTATAGATGTTGGCAAAAGCTTCAATGTATCCTTCAGGATGCCCCGAAGGCGTTCTCATATGCAAATGCGTTGCTTCGTGCAAATAAGAATGGTCTACCCCAGTCCTATAGATTTGTGTGGGCGCTCCCTGCTTTTTTACCAGAAGTGTATTGTGATCAGTATTTCTCCATTCTAGTGCACCCTCTTCCCCATAAATTCGAAATTTAAGATTGTTCTCATCGCCATGTGCAACTTGTGAGGCAGAAATCACACCTTGAACCTGTTGCTCCATTCTAAAAAACACATCGGCGTCATCATCCAGGGTTCTTCCAGGCACAAAAGCATTGAGCTCTGCCAATACTTCGGTTATTTTTAATCCAGAAATATATTCAGCTAAATGCCCGCAATGAGTCCCTATATCTCCAAAACAATTGCTTATACCTGCTTTTTGGGGATCTGAACGCCATGCGGCTTGCTTTTGACCTGTGTCTTCTAACTTATCTGATAACCATCCTTGCGGGTATTCTACCATTATCTTTCGAACCTTACCGATTTCGTGGTTTTTTACCATAGCCTTTGCTTGAATCAACATCGGGTAGTAGGCATACGTATAAGTTAGTCCAAAGGGCAAGCCAGTCGTTTTGACTTTGGCTCTAAGTTGCTTTGCTTCATCCATTGTAAAGCACAATGGCTTGTCTATGATGACAGGAAGACCATGATTTAAAGCGGACATCGCCGGAGCAAAATGCATGTTGTTTTGCGTAACAATGGAAACAAAATCCATTCGCTCCTCCTCAGAAAGGCGTGCTTCGGACGCCATCATTTCATCAAATGTTCTGTACAATCTGTCGTCATTGAGATAAATTTCCTTGCCAAAGGCGATAGATTTATCAGCATCTGAACTAAAAACGCCACAAACCAGCTCAATTTGACCATCTAGTTGCGCTGCCATTCGATGGATCCCTCCGATAAAAGCACCACTTCCACCGCCTACCATCCCCATTTTGAGCTTTCTGTCTGTTTTCATGAATGATTATTTTAGCTGACCTTTACCCATACTTGTCCTTGGCTACTTGATGACAATACCGCTTCGATAAACGACATTCCCCTTACCCCATCATGGACCGTAGGGAAAGCACCCACTCTATGGCGTGTGCCCTGGATGGCCGCAGCTACGCCGTTATAAATATTGCCCATCGCATCAAATAAGCCTTCAGGATGACCTGGAGCAATTTTAGTACTCTCCAAGGCAAACTCACTATTGTATGGATTGCCCGGTTTATAAATTTGAGTAGGAGCACCTTCAATCAAATGCTTCAAATACATGGGATGTTCTTGCTCCCATTTTAGCCCGCCTTGATCTCCATAAACCGCTATAGAAAGATTGTTTTCTTCTCCAGAGGCAATTTGACTGGCTGTGATGACGCCTCGTGACCCATTATTCATTCTTAGGAGCGTAGTACCATCTACATCTAATTCATTTTCGGGATAAAGAGTATCCAAATCAGCCAATACTTTATCGATCTCTAATCCCGTTGTATACTCAATCAAATTAAAGGCATGAACCCCAATATCGCCCATACAACAGCTCAAGCCAGACATCTTCGGATTCAATCGCCAGACCTTTTTTCTTTCCTCTTCTTGGTGAATGAAAGGGTTGATCCAACCTTGATAATATTGTGCATCTACTTTTTGAATCCTTCCAATCTTGCCTTGAGCAATCATTGACTTCATTTGACGTATCATAGGATAACCCGTATACGTATGGGTCAGTCCAAAAACCACCCCTTTTTCTTGCACCAATTTTTCTAATGACCGTGCTTCATCTGCCGTGACCGTAATGGGCTTTTCGCAGATCACGTTAAAACCAGCACTCACCAGCTTCTTTGCCATCTCAAAATGCAGGAAATTAGGAGTTAAAATCGACACTACTTGAATGCGCTCCTCTTCGGCAAGGGCCAACTCTTTCTCAATGAATATGTCTAATGACGGATAGGATCTCGCGGCGTCCAACTCTAGTTGTACTGCAAATTGATTTCCTTTATCAAAATCAATATCAAATACACCTCCGGTCAAAACATAATTCTCACCCATGTAAGCCGCCACCCGGTGTACAATCCCAATAAATGAACTCAAGCCTCCTCCTATGAGACCCAATTTTATCTTATTACCCATGTTTATTTTTTTGTAGTAAATCCCATTTATTCGACTAATTTTTCAAGATTTTATCTTAATTAAGGAGTTTATTATAAATAATAAAAAATGTGAGTATCATTTTATTGATGCCATTCAAAAAATCATTCCTAAAAAAATTAGTGCTTGAATATCAAATAAAAATATTAATGGGGTATTTGCCTAACTTTTTAAAGTAAAAAAATTAAATTCTTTTGAAAAAACAACGTTTCTGAAGGGTCTACTTTCAAAATTTTAAAAAAACGCCGCGTACCATTAGAATTAAAGGGATTGAGCTAAGGTTATTTATTTAAAGTAATGACCACTCAAAAAATTAAGATTGACTAATTTGTTTAAATAATTCAAATTGCAATATGAAAAAAATAATGATTACATTCCTACTCGTAGCCCCCTCTTTAGTTTCAGCTCAAGAAAAATCAGATGAGGTCATGATTGCCTCCATTTATGATGAAGTCTTGTCCAATAGCCCCATATACGAAAACTTGAAGGTACTTTGCAAAGATGTTGGCCATCGACTTAGTGGATCAACAGGTGCCGCGGCAGCCGTCGAATATACCCGTCAGTTAATGATCGCGTATGGCTTTGATACCGTATACCTGCAGCCGGTAATGGTGCCTAACTGGAAGCGAGGCCCTGTAGAAATTCTAAAAATAACGAATTCAAAAAAAAGAGGTGTTATAGATTTAAATGCCTTGGCTCTGGGCAATTCTATGGGGACTGGACCTCAAGGAATTTTAGCAGAAATCATTGAATTGAAGGGTCTCTCGGAAATCCAAGAACACAAAAATGAACTCGCAGGTAAAATTGTTTTTTTTAATGGTCCCATGAATCCAACCCTCTTAGAAACTTTTTCCGCCTATGGAGCGGCTGTCTCTCAAAGGTCTTCAGGTGCTGCTCAGACTGCGCCTTACGGGGCCAAAGCCATCATTGTCCGCTCGATGACCCAAAGTTTAGATGACGTACCTCACACAGGTTCATTGCATTATCAAAAAGACATAAAAGCCATTCCAGCAATGTCCATAAGTACAAAAGATGCTAATTTATTGAGTCAATTATTGAAAGACCAAACCGACCTGCACATTTACATGGAAAATTATGCAGAAATGCTTCCTGAAACTCAATCTTTTAACGTTATTGGTCAGCTAACAGGTACTTTATTTCCCGACGAGTATATAGCCGTTGGCGGACATTTAGATTCATGGGATGTAGGTGAAGGAGCTCATGACGATGGTAGTGGATGCATGCAAGGCATCGAAGTACTCAGGGTCTTCAAATCATTAAATCTCAAACCCAAAAGAACCTTACGAGCAGTTATGTGGATGAATGAAGAAAATGGGAGCAAAGGAGGAAAAGCTTATGCCGACTTGAGCGAAAGTAGAAAGGAACATCATATTGCAGCCATAGAATCTGACCGAGGGGGGTTTGTCCCTAGAGGTTTCACCAGTACAGGAAGTGCGAAACAGAAAAAACAACTTTCACAATGGAAGGTCTTATTTGAGCCTTATGGATTACATGATTTTGATCGGACAGGCGGCGGCGCTGATATCAGACCCTTGTCAAAGCAAGGGACCTTTTTAATCGGATTGCTCCCTGATGGGCAACGTTATTTTCGTTATCATCACACTGAAAAGGATGTCTTTGAAGCCGTTGATCGTCGAGAGTTAGAATTAGGTGCAGCCTCCATGGCCAGTCTCGTTTATTTAATGGATCAATACGGCGTAGATAATTAAAGGGAATTCATTGGATATTATCCCATTTACTCGAAAATAATCAAAGGTTGCCTCACTATCAACGCGAGAATACCAAATATCTTTTATTTTTTTATTTACACTATGCGACAAATTCCATCATATTTTAAAAAAAGTAGCTTTTCTTTGAATTCAAAAATCAAAAATCATTGAAATTAAAATATGCATTCTTTATTGTGAGCATTCCCCTTTTGAGTTTAATTGGCTGCCAAAAAAATGAAACGGATGACATCGAGATAGTAGCGTCAGCTACCTTGCAAATAGTGACGCTCAATGAAGACTTATCTTACGAAGTCAATGGGACAGAAATAGGCATCATCCGTTTTACTCAAAAAGCAGATGTGGTCTCCATAGACCTAGAGGTTACTCATTTTCCCGAAGGTCAATTATCTTATTATCATGCCATACATGTACACAATGGAACTTGTGAATCACCCTTATCACATTGGAATCTAGGTAAAGATTTAGATTACAACTTTTGTAACGTGCTCAGCATGGACGAAGTATGGTCCAAACCCAAGGCGGGTGACCTAGGTAATATTTTTATAAATGATGCAGGAGTGGGAGATTTTAGTTTACAGACAGATTTGTATACCATAGGATCAAATGACGCTTCAGACATCGTTGGAAAGATTATTTATATTCATGAAGTCGCCGAAAATTTTAAACAAGAATGTTTTGAAGATCACAAACATGACCACAATAACAAAAAAATAGCTTGTGGTACGATTGAACTCATAAACTAAGATGAAAAAATTATTTAAGTATACCTTCACTTTATTTACATTAGCGGCCTTGCTTTTTTTCTTCTTAGTGGGGAAAATCACAGATAAATCTATGAATAAGGTTGAGGTTTTGGACAATTATGAGCCTTCTCAGCATGCCAAACAATTACATAGTGACTTAATCATTGCAGATCTCCATGCAGACAATTTATTGTGGGACAGAGACCTCACCTCAGCGACTGCGCACGGGATGGTCGACCTTCCTAAATTAATCTCAGGAAATTATACCCTTCAAGTATTCGATGCAGTCATAAAATCTCCCAGAAACCTTAATTATCTTTCTAATTCGGCCGAAACTGATAACCTTACCTTATTAGCAGCTGCCAATAGATGGCCCTTCAAAACTTGGTTCAGTCTCTATGCTCGTGCCTTGTATCAAAGTGAACTACTTAAAACAGCGGTTCAAAACTCATCACAGCTAGAATTTATTCAAACACAAGATGATTTAAACTATTTCTTAAGGCTTCGGAAAAATAATAGTTATAAAATCGGAACTATTCTGTCATTAGAAGGCTTGCATGCTCTCGAAGGAGATTTTCAAAATTTAAATGGACTTTATAATGCGGGTTTTAGGATCATGGGACTCGTTCATTTTTTTGACAATGAAATAGGCGGTTCTTCAGCCGGTGAATCAAAACAAGGGCTGACAGATTTTGGAAAACGCATCATTTATGAAATGGAAAAAAAAGAAATCATCATCGATCTCGCTCATGCCTCACCCAAATTAATAGAAGGGGTCCTTCAGATCGTAAAAAGACCCGTGATTGTCTCTCATACCGGAGTCAATGGTACCTTTGATAGTCCTCGAAATCTCTCCGATGCCGCTCTGCGATCCATCGCTAAAAATGGGGGTCTGGTAGGTATTGGATTCTGGGAAGAGGCCGTAGGCTCTATCCACCCCGCTTCCATCGCTGCCGCCATAAGATATACAAGTGATTTAATCGGTATTAATCATGTCGCGTTGGGCTCTGATTTTGACGGTGCGATTACCACCAGTTTTGATGCCTCTAACATCATTTTACTGACTGAAGCTCTCATTCAAGAGCGTTTTTCGGACAAAGAAATTAAAAAAATAATGGGAGGCAATCAAATTGAATTTTTAAAGCATAATTTACCTAAAAAATAAAAACACATGAGAAAAATTATCTTACTTCTATTAATAGTTGTTAGTTTTTTTAGCTGCTATCAACCGAAAGTAGCCCCCCCTCAAGAAGTTAAAGGTGCTATTGGGGAAAATGCCATGGTGGCTACCACCCATCCCCTGGCTACTGCTGTTGGATTAGAAATTTTGAAGAAAGGTGGCAATGCCATTGATGCCGCCATTGCCATTCAATTCGCCTTAACGGTAGTCTATCCACAAGCTGGAAACATTGGTGGGGGTGGATTTGCGGTAATCCGGTTGGCAGATGGGGAAGTATCTACCTTAGATTTTCGAGAAAAGGCTCCTGAATTGTCTAAAAAAGATATGTATCTCGGTCCAGATGGTGAAGTGGTTCAAACAAATATAAGATTAGGTCATCTCGCCTCAGGCGTTCCAGGATCGGTAGCCGGCATGTGGGAATTACATCAAAAACATGGTCACCTCTCTTGGTCCGAATTGATCAATCCAGCCATTAATTTAGCATATAGCGGCCATTTATTAACAGAAGGAATAGCCAATAGTCTTAATGAAAAACAAAATAATTTTCAAGAAGCCAACCGATACCAGCCCTGGGTCATCAATGATAAAGGCTGGAACAAAGGAGATACTGCTATTCAAAAGGAATTGGCTTCTACCCTTTCTTTTATCCAAAAACAAGGTCGTGATGGTTTTTATAAGGGTATTGTAGCGGATCAATTGGTAAAAGAAATGATACTCGGCGGAGGAATTATTTCTGCTAAAGATCTCATTGATTATCAACCGGTCTGGCGAGACCCAATCAAGGGATCTTATAAAGGATACACCATCTATTCAATGGCACCTCCATCCAGTGGCGGGATCGCACTGATTCAATTACTGAAGGGCTCAGAGCATTTGGGTTTTGAAAAAATGGAGTTCAACGGTGCTGAAATGTTACATTATAAAACAGAATTAGAACGGAGGGTTTATGCTGATCGGGCTGTTCATTTGGGTGATCCTGATTACTATGAGGTACCCACAGCTGCCCTCATTGATGATGATTACAATAAAACAAGGTTTTCATCCATCAAGAAGAATAAAAAAACAGCCAGTTCAGAAATGAAGGAAGGAGATGTTGCCCCTTATGAGAGCACAGAAACAACCCATTTCTCCGTCGTTGATCCTGCAGGTAATGCAGTTGCCTTAACTACTACGCTTAATGGAAGTTATGGTTCATCCGTTATGGTGAAAGGTGCGGGTTTTTTCTTAAATAACGAAATGGATGATTTTAGTGCCAAGCCAGGAGTTCCCAACATATACGGTCTCATTGGTTCTGAAGCCAACGCCATTGCTCCTGGAAAAAGAATGCTCAGCAGCATGACACCGACTATCTTGGAAAAAGAAGGTGCCTTATTTTTAGTTACCGGTTCGCCCGGTGGAGCTACCATCATTACTACGGTTTTTCAAAGTATAATCAATGTAATTGATTTTGATATGGGGCTCCAAGAAGCCATTAATGCCAAAAAAACCCACAGCCAGTGGCTGCCTGACACCCTTTTTATAGAAAATGGGGGCATCTCCACTGAAGTTCAATTAGATCTAGAAAAAAGGGGGCATGCGATTCGTTTTAAAGAAAGCACAAGTAAAATTAATGCGATACTCGTCCTCGAAGATGGTAGCCTAGAGGGAGGGGCTGACTACTTACGAAGTGATAGCTATGCCGAAGGATTTTAATTCTCTATTACCAAGAATTCTACTCTACGATTGAGGCTTCTATACGCTTCTGATGATTTTTTGGTAAGGGGCTCACTACCACCCAACCCCTTACCGCGCAAGCGATTAGGTAGGATTCCAGCGTGGATGAGATATTTTTTAACGACCGCTACTCTGTCTTCTGACAAAATCTGATTGAGTGCCCGATTGCCTACATTATCGGTGTGACCTCTTAATTCTATTTTCAGTGATGGGTTTGATTTGAGTACATTGACCAAAAGATCTAAAGAACGTGTACTCCCCTCAATCATCTTATCGGTTCCTTTATAAAACAAAACTTCTTTAAGCTTGATGTTGTTCCCTACAGTGAGTGGTTCTACAAAAACTTTTATGGTATCCTGTTCACTCCATTCAGTTAAAGGCAATAAGAGCGAAGCACTCATAAAACCGTCTATGTTTATGGACAACTCCAAATCCGAAAATCTCGCTGCTTTCCAAATGTATGGATTTTCAACTCTCAAGCTCAAAGAATCTGTTTTAATATCAAATACACCTGCCACCATTTTTTTATTTTCAGCATCAAACACTGAAACAATCTTTTGATTTAATAAGGTCACGGGAAGTTGAGGACGTATCAAGATATCTTTCACATATTTTAAGTCTGAACCAATACGTATACTCCTAATATCTCCATATCCATCACTTTTGGTATTGGAAGTATAGTAGGCCACGGCATCTACATGCGAAAAGCTAAATGACTTTTCAGCACCAGAAGTATTGATTTTAGATCCTAAATTGATTGGAGCAGACCATTTTTGCCAGGTATCATCCAACCTTTTGGCATAATAAATATCAAAACTTCCCCATCCATCTCGTCCATTGGTCGCAAAAAATAGGGTTTCGTTGTCCTGAGCTAAAAAAGGAGTCATTTCTTGAGCTCGCGTATTGATGCCATATCCTAAAGTCATTGGAGGGCTCCAATCGCCATTTTCCTGTACATGAGATACGTACAAATCTTCAACTCCCATGGTCACATTGGCCTCCATAGACATTACCATATGCTTACCATCTCGTGAGAAAGCTGCGCTAAAATATGGTGATTTATTTTTGAAATACTTCATCTCAAAACTCCTGGAATTAGCCAGATTCCCATCAAGCCAATCAGCAATTATTAATTGGGTTTGATAGCCAGCCCCCTGTTCCCTCAAAGAAGCATAGACAAAAGTTTGATTTTGATTTAAGAATCCAACCGCGGTATGAATGGATTTTGAATCTAAATCCAAGATTCTATTTAATATCCCCTCAGCTACCCAAATATCTGTTGGCATAAATACTGAGCTCGATTTATATCTATTGTGAGTTCTTGAATAAATGAGTAATTCTGGGTTTTTAGATAGTAAAAGGCCACTTTCATCTGCTGGAGAATTGACCTGAGGAACCTGCTCTGAATCACCGTAAAAAATGATGGGTTCGTCTTGCGCCATCAAAAATGATGGGTTCAATAAAACAAATAAGAAAAGCAGCTGAATCAAATGCATATTTAAAAACCCTTTCATAATGATCAATAACCCTTCATTCTATTTACCAAAATTTCAGGTAATTTCCCTGCAATCATCCGCTTGTGTGAAGCTATGATTTGAGGCACTGCCTCATTAATCTTTGTAACTACAGCAATGTGAGGGGTTATCATTATTTGAGGATGGTTCCAAAAAGGACTTTGTTTGGAAAGGGGCTCCTCAGGAAATACATCTAAAAATGCCCCCGACAATTGCTCATTTTCAATGGCATCTATAATGTCTTCATCAACTTGATGTTGACCTCTGGCCACGTTAATCAAATAAGTCCCTTTATTAAGTTTATCAAATAATTTTTTAGATAAAATGCCTCGAGTTGATTCCGTTGCGGGTAACATGACGACCAAAATATTGATTTTACTAAGAAATAGATCCAGTTCGGCATTGAGGTAACTTACCACATCTGCAATTTTTTTTCTTGATTGACTCAAGCCGAAAACATTGAATCCCAGATTATTAAGCTTTTCAGCTAGGTCAGCGCCTAAAGCACCCAGGCCCATGATTCCTACATTCATTTCTCGCTCAGGATTAGACTCTTGATCCCAAGTCTTCATTGATTTGTCTATTAAATACTTATCAAATTGACGTTGATGATGTAAAATAGCCCCAATACAAAAATTCGACATTGGACCGCTCAAACCTTCACCCACAATTCTTGTAATTGATACCTGTGGGGGAATGTCAGGATCATTCATGATGTGATCTACCCCCGCACCTAAAGAAGCAATTAATTTTAAATTGGGAAGTTGCTTGAAAAGTCCTGGTCTATGATTCCAAACCACAGCAGTAGTGATTTTCTCAAGCGCTACCGCATCATCATAACAATAGACCTCCACTTGATCATCATAGAATTTAAATGCCTTTAACCATGGATTTAAGTTTTTTGAAACCGAATCAATTAAAATTGCCATTCTATAGATGTTTCTACTTCAATAAGTTCAAATATAATTCATGATTTGAAGGTATAACGAGCTATATGATATTAATGTCGATAATTTATTCTGGTAACTATGATTAAGTGAGATCGAAAACTACCGGCCGCTTAAATATATCAACTTCAAAATAAAAAATTAAGCGTTAATCTTTAATTAATTCTATTAATTTTATGCTCGTTAATAAATTTTTTTAAAATATTCAACAGATAAAATTACTATGTATAAATTTATAACCTATAGCTTGATGATGCTCTTCATATTCACTGTGCAAGCGCAAATCAATCTACCTGCTGGAAGTTCTGCAGCATCAGTTACGACAACGGTAGGTCTCACTGAGGTCTCCATAAAATATTTCAGACCCAAGATGAAGGGTAGAAAAATATTTGGTTCAGATGGAAGTGCCTTACTTGAATACGGAAGTATGTGGCGGACAGGTGCCAATTCTGGAACCACCCTTACTTTAAGTACTCCAGCCAAAATTGGCGGCGCTGAGGTCCCTGCAGGTACTTACCTCATTATAACGACTCCAGGAGATGACCAATTTGATTTCATACTTTATGGGGATCCTAGCATTGGTTCAAACTTTTCTAAAATGAAATCAGATCATATCTTAGTCAATATGAAAGTGGATAATCTTAAATCAACAGATATGATTGAGACCCTTACTTTTCAAATATCTGACCTATCAGCAGATAATACTCAGGCTAATATTCATTTTCAATGGGCCGACGCCGCATGGAAAGTTCCCATACAAGTTAATTTTGATGAAATCGTTATGGCAGATATTGCTGCTAAAACACAGATTGATTTGTCAAACTATATGGCAGCAGCTTCCTATTATCTTGAGACAGGAAAAGACCTCAATCAGGCCTTGTTATGGGCACAAAGTTTTCTTGCTATTGAAAGTAATCGCAGATACTACTACCTCAATAGATTAGCTAAAATTCAGGCAGGTTTAGGAATGAAAAAAGAAGCAATCAAAACGACAGAAGAATCTCTTAAAAAGTCGAAAGCAGCGGGCGACAATGCTTACATTAAAAGTAATGAAGCCTTCATGAAAGAATTGAAAAAGAAATAAGGTCAAACTTTAGTATTCAAAAAGCAGATTCCGAGCATTCAAGCTTGAAATCTGCTTTTTTTTTGAATTTTTGCAGCTAATTTATAGTCGTCGGTTTTTCTTGAATAAAGCTAAATAGCCAAGCCAACACAACCGTTAAAAGAACCCCAATGGCATTATACCATAAATAGCCAATCGAAAAGTAACCGTTCACGTTAATAAAATGACAAGCAATCACTACAGATTCTGCCACTACTGCAGCGGTAAAGACTGCATTTCCTTGGACACGTTTGATGAAAAATGCGACTAGAAAAATACCTAAAATGGTTCCATAGAAAACAGAGCCAATAATGTTTACGGTCTCTATTAGGTTTTCAGAATCACTCGCAACAAAGGCAAATATGATCGCCAAAACACCCCATATAAAAGTGATCCATTTGGATGCCATCAGATAGTTTTTATCCGTATCTTCTCTTTTAATAATTCTTTGATAAAGGTCAACCGTACTCGTACTGGCTAAGGAATTGAGCTCAGAAGACGTAGAAGACATAGAAGCAGAGAGAATAACCGCAATCAATAATCCAATAAATCCATGCGGTAAATAATTAAGAATAAAGGTTAAAAAGACATAATCTGAATCTTTTGTAACTAATTCGGGGTCTACCTCATTAATTAAATCTTTTACCTGACTGCGCATGACCTCTTGCCGCGCATCAATACTGATCAAGTCGTCCTTAAATTTGAGCTTTTTTGTGGCATTTCCCTCTTCGATATATGATAAAGTACGATTCTTGCGCTCCAAAATCAGGTTATTATAGGAATTTTCAATAGTAATCAGTCGTTCGTTTGCCGAACTTTCTCTGATGACTTCCAACGATTGATCATTGAAATGTATGGGTGGCGTGTAGAAAATATAAAAAACATAAACCATCACACCTACAAAAAGGATAAAGAACTGCATGGGAATTTTCAAAATGGCATTAAACATCAATCCCATACGACTTTCCTTTACATTTTTTCCTCCTAAATACCGCTGAACCTGACTTTGATCTGTGCCAAAATACGATAATTGTAAAACCAAACCTGCCATCAATCCAGACCAAATGGTATACCTTTTCTGAAAACTAAAATCAAAGTCAATGGCATCTGTTTTATTAAGAATTCCAGCAACATCTAAAGCATCCCTTAAGCTGATAAAATCAGTTATGTAATAAAGGATATATCCAAAAGCAACGAAAATACCTCCCATGATGACACCCATCTGCTGCTTTTGAGTAATACTCACAGCTTGAGTTCCTCCAGAAACCGTATAGATGATTACCAAAATGCCCGTACCCAAAATAGTAAAGGAAAGATCCCATCCCAATATCGTGGACAAAATAATAGAGGGGGCATAAATCGTAATACCAGCAGCCAAGCCTCTTTGAATCAGAAACAAGAAGGCACCTAATAATCTCGTTTTAAGATCAAATCTTCGTTCAAGGTATTCATAGGCCGTATAAACCTTCAGTTTATAATAAATGGGAATGAAAAATACAGATACAATTATCAGTGCTAACGGCAGTCCAAAATAATTTTGAACGAAACCCATACCACTTGCATAGGCCTGCCCTGGTGTTGAAATAAAGGTGATTGCACTGGCCTGGGTGGCCATCACCGATAATCCAATCGTCCCCCATTTCATCTTATGATCTCCCAGTAAATAGCTCTCTATGTTCTGTTGCCCTCTTGTTTTCCACACACCAAAAGTCACAATAGAAAGCAGGGTAAGCGTCAGTACTAAGAAATCAATTTGATTCATTTAATAATTAGAATTTAAAATGAAGCATGATAAGATATTAGTTAGCATCTGAAAAGTCTTTTTTTTGTTGATATTCACTTAGCATAAAAAATATGTCATTCCTGACCCATAGAAATTAAATTAGTGAAAATTCGATAAGCCCCTTCTACACCTGCAGGAAGTTCTCTGAACCATGAATAACCACTGTAAATATAATAGCCTTCTCCGTGACTTGCCACGAGTAACCCACCCTTTTTAGGAGATTCTCCGGGATCATTTGAACTTAAAATAGGCGTAAACTTTTCATCCCAATCAGAGCAAAAATACAAACCTCTCTCTTGTACCCAGCCATCAAAATCACGCACTGTAATTTTATTGGGAAAATTCATAGACCTATGTCTTGGCTCAAGAATCCCTACAGGAGCTGTTTCTACCGAGACACGATCCCTTGACAATAATAATGGATAAGGAGCGATCTCTTGCGTTACTAAATTTCTATTAGTATTATACTGAACGATTACGGTCCCACCTTGAAAGCTATAATCAAAAAGTTCTTGATTTTTGTAAGCTAGCCAATCAATGGTGTTAAAAGCACGAACCCCCAATATAATCGCATCAAACTGCATCAAATGATCAACGGTTACATCGTCTTTATCCAATAAGCTCACCTGATATCCAATTTGTCTCAATAAATCTGGAATCAAATCTCCAGCACCTTCAATGTAGCCAATAGATTGACTCACCTTAGCCATATTTAATTTAATCAAATCAATTTTAGCCGGCTTAAGTACAGTTTGAATAGGAATGTGATCGTACGCAATAATTTGAACTTGCTGGTCGGAAATATTACCATTATCAGAAACAAAATAAGCTTTTAAATCACCTGAATTTGCCTTTGATTCTGGCTTAATATTGATACTTATCAAGCGCTCTTCATTTTTCAATGAAATAGATAGAGCTGAATCATTGATATCCGTTTGCCAACCTATTGGAACGACTATATGAAGCTTACCGGAAACATTATCCTTCCCTGCTACCAATCGCAGATTTATCCGTTTATCATTATCATTAGAAAATACTAGATTGTCAACCGATAGATTGATGGCTACATCAGGTGTGATCGCGATAGGTCGATAAACTTCACCATCGACGGGATCTGTAAATTTGTGATGAATAGGTTGTGTTAATTCTAAATATTGGTCTTCTATCGCTAAAGTAAATCTTGCCTTTAATACAGGCTCATTAATCGCACTACCGATTTGATCTTTATTATCTACATGGTACATCCCCAACGTACTCTTTTCGTTTAACCAATAAGGTGTAGTCATGGCAATAGAATCAGGAATTTTTAATGAATAGTCATTCACGATTTTCTGATTGTAAAGCATCACTTGATCCAACTCAACATTATAACCCCAGGGTTCGATGGTCAATCCTATTAATTTTATAGGAAAGTTGATCCTGTTAATGGCTTCTACGCTCAGCTTTACCGTCGCACCTCTTGCATAGCTATAATCATCTGCAATGACTTCTAAATAAGTGCCCGTAATCGCCATAATGGTCTGATTGATTTACTTCAACTTGATTTCCTTCCAATATTGATCAGACATTTTAAGCAACTCTTGTCTTGCTTTCAATAGATAGCCCAAAGTTGGTTTTGGATTCTCCACTTTATAAACTTCTTGGGCTTCTAATAATAATTGCGCTATTTTTTGACTTTTTTCAACCCTTTTCCAAGAAGTATCAATACTCCCAAAAACATCCGTCCCAGAACTATCTCCTCGCCATAATTCTAAATACTCAAGCTCATCACCTCTTGAACCTGTCGATCCAAATCCTTGGCTTTTATGCATGCTGCGGCTTTGAGCAGCCATCTCGGTATATGAAATACCTAAATTAGGATTGTAAGTACCTACATTGATTGAATATAAACCTTCTGGATTAAACTTAACCTTGTTCCTTGCGTAGAACCAGGAGCTGGTATTCCAAAAAAGCTTTTTAGGTTGCCATACCTCAAGCGTTTTCAGCTGATCCGGATAAACGCTGGAATCACCCGCTAAGTCAAATGCTTCTAAGGCCAACAAGGCGGAAGTAGTATGATGACCATGCGTAGTGCCTGATAGGGTATTGAATCTTGTGATGATTACATCTGGTTTAACCGTCCTGATCACCCGAACAAAATCTTCTAATACCTTTTCCTTATCCCAAATGGACAAGGTCTCGATTGGATTTTTGGAATAACCAAAATCATTGGCTCTGGAAAAAAATTGGGCGCCTCCGTCTATTCGCCTTGCTTCTAGTAATTCTTGTGTCCTAATCAAGCCCAAGTTTTCACGTATTTCAGGTCCAATCAGATTCTGTCCCCCATCCCCACGAGTCGCTGATAAATAAGCGGTATTGAATAACTTTTCATTGGCATAATAGGCTATCAGTCTTGTGTTTTCGTCATCTGGATGTGCCGCTACATACAATACCGAACCCAATACATTCAATTTTTTTAATAGTTGTTTGACTTCCCCTGAAGGGATTCTTTGAACGGATTGTGCGGCTAGCAAGCTGGTCACTAACCAACAACTCAGGGTGAGGATACTACGTAAAAAATGCATATAAAAAATTAATCAATGTCATTCAAACAAGATAAAGACCAAAGCGACATGTAAAACTGATCTCTGTTTGTAAAGATAAGCAGCCCAATGAAGAATAGAAATGAAAACCCCTTTTTAGGGATGTTCGGTTAACGCAAAAAACAACAGATAGATGTGAAATCAATGGTAAAAAACAAAATAATTATTTAAATTGAGGTAACTATTTACTTATTCTTCCGAGTAAATAGTTCCCTTATAATTGGAGGTCTATTGAGCTACACGTAGCGCCATAAACGGGATAATATTTAGTAAATTCAATTTGTTTTTTAGGTTAAAATAAATGATTCTTTTAAAAACAATAGGTTGCAAAGCTTAATCGAAAACATCCTTTACGACTTTTCCTATTGGTCGTTGTCTGCCCTATCATTCGGGTATTTCATGGTACTTTACTTTGGGGTAGGTGCGCTATTCTTATTTGTGTGTAAACGATTGGAACGTGTGAAGCTTCTTCATAAAATAGAATTAAAACCAGTAGAAAAAAAACAGACGACTTTCGAAATAGCACATTCAATAAAATCGATCCTCATTTTTGGCTTTTCTGTGATCCCTATAATTTATCTTGTTCGGACAGATTTCATCGTGCTATTGCCAAATACCTGGCTGAATATAATGCTAGGAATTGTGCTACTCACACTTTGGAATGAAGTTCATTTTTTTGTTGTTCACCGCCTTATGCATTTCAATTTTTTCATGAGGCATATTCATTTCATTCATCATAAATCAAGAATCCCAACGATTTACTCAGTTTACAGTTTCCATTGGTTTGAAGCGTTTTTACTAAGTACGGTTCCTTTAACGATACTGCCATTTATTCCTTTTTCAATAGTAGCGGTGTTCATCTATCCACTTGCAAGTATTTTATTGAATTTCGCGGGTCATTGTAATTACCGTTTTGGCGAGGGAAAGGAAGACCATTGGTTAAATTTTGGAACCGCGCACAATACACATCACACAAAAGGTAGAAAAAATTACGGCTTTGCCCTCAATTTTTTGGACAAATTATTTTCTGGACTGAATAAATAAAAACATGGAAGAGGTCTACATCATAAGTTCGGGTATTTTTTTACCAAATGAGCCCATTTCAAATAATGAAATGGAAGATTATTTGGGCCGAATCAATGGGAAGAATAGTCCTGTTAAAGACCGTATTTTAAGACAAAATGGTATAAAGAATCGATATTATGCCCTAGATAAGGCACAAAAAAGCACACACTCCAATGCTCAATTAGCAGTTCATTCGATCAATCAAGCAGTCAAAAGAAGCTCCCTTAGATCAAAAGACATTCAGCTCTTAACCACTGGAACTACACAAGGCGATTTGCCCATACCGGGGTTTGCTAGTATGGTGCATGCCCGATTAGATTTTAAAAGATGTGAATTAGCTAGTTTTCAAAGTGTCTGTGCCAGTGGTATGATGGCCTTAAAAAACGCTTTCCTCCAATTAAAAAGTGGGGAAAAACAAAATGCAGTTTGTGTAGGTAGTGAATTTGCCAGTAGGCTGTTTAAGTCCTCTAGGTTCGAAGCCCAAGGGCTAAAATCATTGCCTTTTGAATCAGAATTTTTAAGATGGATGCTCTCAGATGGGGCCGGCGCCTTTGTATTGCAAAATAAAAAAAGCACCAACGAAATTTCCTTAAAAATAGAATGGATAGACATCAAATCTCATGCCAATGAGTTTCCAGTTTGTATGTTTACGGGCAAAAATAACAACAAAGATGAGGATGAGTCTAGTTGGTTAGATTACCCCAGCTATGAGCAGGCCTCCCAAGCAGGAGCCCTCAATTTAAAGCAAGATGCGAGGTTATTAAATAAGGTCATACAAACGGGTGTGGCGCATTATTTCGAGCTGATTGATAAGGGGAAAATTGACAGAGAGAAAATCGACTGGCTTTGCTGTCATTATTCATCAGAAATATTCAAAGCTCCCATTAAAGAATTAATGCGCAAAGGTGGGGGTGAAATTGCGGATGAAAAATGGTTCGGAAATTTAATAACCAAGGGTAATACGGGTGCTGCTTCTATATTCATTATGTTGGAAGAGCTCATGTATTCGGGGAAACTAAAAAAGGGGGATACCATTTTGTGCATGGTTCCTGAAAGTGGTCGATTCATTACTTCTTTTATGCAGTTAACAGTGGCTAATAATGAGGGTACACCGATAAAGAGCTATCCGATAAGAGAAATAGAAGCACCTGAACTGATCATTGAAAAAAATGAAATTTCAGAATGGTTGGTTCGACAATTGACACAGATATGGATCAATTTTGAAACCGACCTATTAAAAACGCCCATTATCACTAAAATCCACGAAGGAAAACTAAGCATGGCTGATTATAAGTTGTTATTGTTAGACATGAGACAGCAAGTCATCGACGGATCTCAATGGATCTCCCGGGCTGCATCGAATATTGATATTGATTTGTTCGAATTGAGGTCGGCCTTCATTAAGCATACGGCAACCGAGCACAAAGATTATCAAATGCTGGAAAAAAATTATGTAGCCTTAGGGGAACAAATAGAGACCATTCAATCAGGAGAAAAAAATATAGGGTCCGTTGCTTTAACCTCTTTCATGTTTCAGCAAGCCAGTAAACCCAACCCAATAGATTTATTAGGATCTATGTTTATTATTGAAGGCATTGGCAAGCGATTGGCTGGTTTTTGGGGAGAAATGATCAAGGATCAATTGAAATTAACACAAAATCAGGTATCATTTTTCACCTACCATGGCGTGGCTGATGAAAACCATTTTCATAACTTGGAGAAAGCATTAAATCATCCAAAAATGAACATGAATGTGGCTAAAAATATCGTTAAAACGGCCAAGACTACGGCTAAACTTTATAAAATGCAATTAGAGGAATTAGGAAATTATTGATGCTTAGCTTATTCATATTTTGCTTTATTTATTATTTAATCGCGGGAACCGTTATCGTATTAGGCTACCATAGATCTCTTACGCATCAGGCATTTAAAATGAGGAAATGGTTTGAATACCTTGTGGTAGTTTTAGGATTACCTGCGGGCACCCCTATTCAATGGGTTGGCAATCACCGATTTCATCATGCCCATCCAGATGTAGACATAGATCCTCACTCTCCTATTATTCACGGGTTTTGGTACGCCCACAATGGCTGGTACATCAACACAAAAAATAGGCTACTTTGCTTCTTATATGCACTTGCTGGACCCATACGCTTTCTAATTGATGCGTGGAACAGACCTCGAACCAATCAAGAATACAATCATTTGGCCAAAGATATAGCGGCAAATCCATTTTATAGATATGTATCACGCCCCTCAGTCTATGGGGTACTGCTTCTAATGCATTTGCTTATACCCTTTGTATTTGCTTATACGGTTTGGGGGATTTATGGCTTGATTGCTTTGTGGATAAACCTTGTGGTTATTTTCAATTTAGGAGATAGCATCAATAGTTTAGGTCATGAAAAAATAGATGAAGATACGAGTATGGTTAACCATACTGTTTTGGCTTTTTTTACATTTGGTGATGGGTATCATAAAGATCATCATAAAAATCCTGGTGCGGCCCGATTGGGATTTCAATCCAAACAGATCGATGTGGGCTGGGGAATTTTACTTGTTTTAAAATTCTTTAATTTAGTATATGATATTAATACATTAGAAGCGCAATAAAACCTCGTTGATCATATGATAGTAGATTTTGAGTTAGAAGCAGAAAAGCACGATAGCAGAGATCCAAATCCCTGGCTGGCCTTGTATTTAGACAATAGTATTCCAATCAATGACCAGACAAAAAAAGCCTTAATGTTAGATAATAACTCTAAATCAAGTTATTATCTGTCTCCCATCATCAAAGTTTGGTCAAAAGTAGTGATGTTCTTTATACATCTATTTAAGTTTTTCTTCCCCAAACTAATCAACTCGTCAAAAGTGCTTCATTATATTTTGTCCTGGGGACTCAAGCGGTTTGTGAGTCCAGATGCCAACTTACTTATATTTCGACATTTTCATATAGGTACGGAAATTTTACAATTTATAGCAGCGAATATACCTGGAGTAGCCTTGGTAGGAGACCCACTAAAACCAAAAACCTTCGAAGATGTAAAAGATGATTTGTTTTTAAAGCACGATTTAAATTTATACAATTTTGTCATCCGGCTCAATAGTCAACTTAAAGAAAAGAGCATCACCATCGGACCACCAGAGAAAATGAATTTGGAGATGATCACAGTGGATCAGTTTGATCACATAGATTTTCCGAAGAAATGGACAAACATTATAGACTTACGTTCGGCGATAGAACTCTTCACCCCTTTTTATCAATTATTTCTAACTTCAAATGATTTTATAAGAGCCTCTAATTCATTGCAATTAGATGAAACAATAGCCATTTATACTTCTCAGATTTTAGGCACACCAGGTCATTTAGGTTTAGTAAATAATAAGCATCCTATGGTGCCTGTCTCCACTTATACTGCCGCTTATAGGTTGGTATTGCATGGCCTGGCTGCAGAAACACTTCACGAGATATTGGTAAATATGAAACTTAATAAAAGTTTGGATGGCGTAGTGGTTCCCGCTAAATAAACTTTTTGAAATCTTTAAATAAAACAAAAAAAGAAGCTCTGATTTTACAACACTGACCTCTGCATCAAACAACATCCATTCTAAAATTGAACATTTATTCAGAACATTATTCGTACAAATCCGTCATATCGGCTTGACAAACTTCTAAGTACATAGCGGCCAATTTAGTAGTAACCGCTTCAAAAAAAAGTGCGCCTTTTTCTGGAGTCGCTGCTTTGGGATCTCCCACACCCGTGTCTGCTGAGATTTTAGACCATGGTCTTTCAGCCCACAGCCAACCCTCCCGCATAGCTGCAATCTTACTTTTTCGTTCATGGCCCGCCCCAGCCTCAGACAAAGGCCTAACCAAATCCGGTCTTAAATGCATCATCAAGCTGGTTTCCATCTCATCAGCGTGATCACCCGGTGTTTCAAAATAGGTACTATGATCTAATATTTTAAACCAACTGCAAGTAGCTAGCCACATTTTTGGATATTTAGCGCCCAACTCACGAAGCAGGGTCTTAAAATCATTCCCTCCATGGCTGTTCAAAATCAATAACTTATAAACCCCTTGACGATTCAAGACTTCAACTAAATCATTGAGCACTGCCATTTGTGTACTCGGATACATATTTAAATCTAATTTTATATCTCTCTGACCTGTGTTCACACCGAAGGGTACGGTAGGTAACAACATCACTTTCGCGCCATTTTCCCAAGCTTTTTTGGCAGATTCCTCCCCAATGGCATCGCCTTCATAAACATCTGTATAATAAGGTAAATGGTAATTATGCGCCTCAGTGGCTCCCCAAGGGAGAATAGCCAGTTCAACTGACTGCTGCTTGATCTCTTTCCAATTGGATTCAGCTAAAATATAAGGTCTCATAGATTCAAATTAATTTAAAAAAGGTAGTTGATCCAAATCGGTTTCAGTGTAAGTCATTTTCAAGTCGGTCAAAGAGGCTCTAGAAGCAAAATTATTATGATAAAGGGCTCCTGTTCCCAAACCTTGATGAGATAAATTCGGATATTGAGCGACAAACTGGGAAATCGCATTGAGCCCAATATTTGATTCTAAAGCTGAAGTTACCCACCAGCCAATATTGCGATCTTCAGCCCAATTGATCCATTGAATGGATTCCATAAATCCGCCCAAAAGGCTAGGCTTTAGGATGATATAAGCTGGCTTGATTCGATCTAACAACACCTTTTTTTCTATATCTTGTTCGAGGCCAATGAGCTCTTCATCGAGTCCAATGGGGATCTTACTCGATTGACAAAGTTTATTCATGGCATTCCACTGACCTTTTTGAATCGGTTGTTCTATAGAATGAATATTAAACTCACTTAACTGATTTAATTTATCCAATGCATTTTGGGGCTCAAAAGCACCGTTAGCATCCAAGCGAATGATTATTTTGGACGAAATTTTTCGTAAATAGGACACCAACTTCAGTTCTTTTTCAAAATCTAAAGCCCCTATTTTTAACTTGACGCAATCAAAGCCTAAGGCCACTTTTTCCTGAATTTGATCTCGCATGAAGATTTCATCACCCATCCAAACCAAGCCATTGGTTTTAATCTGCATTTTATTTTGAAGAAAAGGTGAGTTAAACCATTGTCTCATACCCTGATGCATCAAATCTAAAAAGGCCATCTCCAAACCCATCCTGATGGCAGGAAACTGAAACGCGAGTGTTTTGGCCAAAGCATAAACCTGGGCAGCCGAAGTGGGCGTTTTGTGATACGCTATTTCACTGACCAACTCTCTGAGTCTTCGAGGAATTTCATCGATAGGATCAGCCGACAAACCATGCAGTGGAGCTACCTCTCCGATACCTGATGCACCTAAACTGCTGGTATCCCCAACTCGTAAAAACCAAACTTCCCTAGTTTTCATTGTTCCGCGACTTGTACCCGCAATAAATTTAAAATTTAAAGTATAGGGTTTATATTCGAGGCGCAACATAATTCAAATGGACATTAAAGAAATTCATCCTAAAAATTTTGATTATCTATTACCCAAGGAGTCTATCGCTCAAGCGCCCTTGGAGGTTCGATCCAATTCAAAATTACTACATTATCGAAAGGGAAGCCTAGCCCATCATCAGTTTTCTGCCCTTCCTACGTTGATAAGAACCAAGTCTTTAATCATTTTTAATGATACCAAGGTGATTCCTGCCCGAATGATTTTCCATAAAGCTACGGGTGCCCGCATTGAAATTTTCTTGCTTGAGCCCTCAGCGCCTTCGGTAATCATGGAAGAAATCATGTCTTCCAAAGGTAATTGTACCTGGGTATGCCTGATTGGTAATGCCAAAAAATGGGCCAATGATACTGTTTTAAGCATCACCGTTGATCAAATCCAATTAACTGCCAAAAGAATATCTCAAGACACCGTTCTGTTCAGTTGGTCGCCTGAAAAGACTTGGTCTGAACTCCTCTTAGCATTGGGTAAAGTGCCGCTTCCTCCTTACATATCAAGAGCCCCGTCAAGCGCCGATCAGAACCGCTATCAAACCGTTTATTCCAACCTTGAAGGCGCCGTTGCGGCACCCACCGCCGGACTACATTTTACCAAAAAGGTACTCGATGAATTGCGAAACAAACACCAACTCGATTACTTGACACTGCATGTGTCCGCAGGTACCTTTCAGCCAATAAAAACGAATGCCGAGGAGCATCTTATGCACCGCGAACAACTTCGCATTACCAGAAGCAATCTCATCCATTTGCTTGAAAACGAATCGGTCATTGCCGTAGGCACTACAAGCCTGAGAAGTTTAGAATCTCTGTATTGGTATGGGGTCAAATTGATGAACGGAGCGCCTGATTTTTTCATATCTAAACTGTATCCTTACCAAAATCATCTATCATTACCTGATAAAAGAACAGCACTCACTGCCGTACTAGAATATATGGATAGTCACTCTCTGAGTGCGGTCATTGGTCACACAGAAATTTTTATATTCCCCGGCTATAAATTTAAAATAGTCGATAAAATAGTCACCAACTTTCATATGCCTGGCACGACATTGGTCATGTTAATTGCTGCGTTTTGTGGCCCCGATTGGAAAAGAATTTACGAGGAAGCCCTAAAGAACGACTATAGATTTTTAAGCTACGGCGATAGTTCCTATCTTGAACCGGATTTAAAAAAATCTTACCTCCCAGATCATACGATAACAAAAAAATAAAACCATTTGATTAAAATCCATAAACTAGCTGCCCTCCTCATTTTAACGATCTGCTCTTGCCAGCAAATTGAAGAACAGCGCCTTCGTTTGACCTCAAAGCTTTTCAATAAAGGAATCGTAATAGCGGGAATCACGCATCTAAAAGAGAATGACCCTAATTGCAATAATAAAAATTGTGCAGTGATTGAAGTCAATTACCCCATTTTTAAAAGTCAACCCTTATTAAACCAGCGGATTGAATCCATACTTAAAAAGGAGATAGAAGGGTTTCTTCCTTCCGTAGGTACTGCAAAAACCATTAATGATTATATGAAATTATTTATCAAGAGTTATGTGATATTTAAAAAAAAATTTCCTGAAAGCAAGACACCTTGGTTCCTTGAAATTGTGGTTGAAACGAATTACAATAATTCCGGCTGGCTTTCTTTTGCTTCTAGCAGTAAGTCATACACGGGCGGGGTTCGTACCAATGAATGGATGCAATATATAAATACGGATACTTTGGGTCGCACCATAGATATTGAAGATAAAATTGGGGATTTTTCAGAGCTACGCAAGCAAGCTGAAATTATTTTTAGAAACCAAAACCAACTCGCTCCTGATGCTCGCTTGAGTGCCACTGGCTTTACATTTAAGAACGACCAATTTCATTTACCCGAAAACATTGGCAGCAATGACACACATATATTACTCCATTACAACAATTATGAAATCGGAGATAATATTCAGGGCGCAATACTGATAAAAATCCCCTATCCATCAGTTACTGATGCCGCTGAATTCCCTTATTACGAAGACATCCTCATGTACTATGAAGATTTTTTGAATTGGTGGTCAGATCAAAATTGGACACCTTAGCGGACTTAAGATAGCCCTAGGGTTTTTGAGTAACTCCTTCATTTACCAATGACCTCAACACTTGGAGCCCTTCACTCATCAAGACCCCTCGTAGGTATGCGTCTTTAAATCATCCTCTTTAATGATTCTTCTCAATATCTTACCCACATTAGATTTAGGCAATTCCGAGATAAACGAAACATGACGTGGACATTTATAGCCTGTTAACTTTTCCTTACAATAGGCAATGATCTCAGCCTCGTTTAAGGTTTCATCCTTTTTGACAACAACCGCTTTCACCGCTTCTGTTGATTTAGGATCGGGCACACCGATCACTCCTACTTCCAGAACCTTGGGATGAGATGAAATGACATTTTCAATCTCATTGGGATAAACATTGAATCCCGATACAAGAATCATTTCTTTTTTCCGATCTACAATTTTAAAAAAACCTTCCTCATCCATAATGGCTACATCACCTGTTTTAAACCAACCCTCTTGCATCACATTAGCCGTTTCTTCCGGTCGGTTGTAATACCCCTGCATTACTTGCGGACCTTTGGCACAGAGTTCTCCTGGATCGCCCACAGCCACCTCCACAAAATCATCATCAAAGTTCTTTATTTCCGTATTGGAAATAGGCAGTCCAATGGTCCCCATTTTGTGCCTTCCATCTAATGGATTAATCGTAAGCACGGGTGAGGTCTCCGTAAGGCCATAGCCTTCTGCCAATGGCGTTCCTGTTACTTCAAGCCATTTTTCAGCGACTGAATTTTGAACCGCCATACCCCCACCAAAGCCGAAGCGAAGTTTACTGAAGTCACAATTTTTAAATTCAGGATGATTCAATAATCCATTAAAAAGCGTATTTACACCACTCAATATGGTAAATTTATGTTTCTTAAGTTCCTTTACAAATCCATCCATATCTCGGGGATTGGTAATTAAAATATTTTGGGACCCCGAGCTCACCGAGCCAAGTACATTGGCGACCAAAGCAAAAATATGATAAATAGGGAGTGCGGTAATATAAACCTCAGCCCCTTCTTTCAAACCTCCACTTTTCATCCAGGCATTTACTTGCAATAAATTCGCAACCAAATTACCATGGGAAAGCATTGCACCTTTGGAAACTCCCGTGGTACCTCCCGTATATTGCAGAAAAGCTAAATCGCTACTTTTAATAGGGGGCTGGATAAAGTCATGATTGGCTCCTAATTTTAGGGCTTTCATCAAAGCGGTAGCTTTTGGAAGGCTAAACGAAGGAACCATTTTTTTGACGTATTTGACAGCAAAGTTGATCAGACTTCCTTTTATCCCTCCAATCATATCTCCAATGTGTGTAACCAATACATGTTTCAACTTAGTTTCAGACAAAATGCCTTCTAGAATACTTGCGAAATTGACTAAAACAATAATTACTTTCGCATCAGCATCATTCAGTTGGTGTTTTAATTCACTTGACGTATAAAGCGGGTTTACATTTACCACCGTCATTCCTGCCCGTAAAGCTCCAAAGAGCACTACAGGATATTGAAGTAAATTGGGCATTTGAATCGCTACTTTATCCCCACGATTCAATCCTAAGTCATGAATCAAATAAGCAGCAAAACTATCTGACGCTATTTTTAACTCGTTAAAAGTCATTGCTTTACCCATGTTTTCAAAGGCTGGATAGTTACCAAACTTTTCAAAACCATCATTCAAAAGTTCGGCTAAGCTTTCGTATTCAGTACTATCAATTTGTTGAGGGACTTCTTTTGGGTAGTGTGCATGCCATGGAGCCTTTTTCATTTTAAAAATGGTTTTATACGAATAAGAATGAATACAAAATAATGTAATTGCCACTAATCTCAAAAATTATCAATCTTTATCTTGATCTCAAATAAAAATTATTTAATATCAAAATATTTTTTTCGATGTTTTCCTCAATCCTTTTACATAACTCTATTTTAACCAATGCATTTATTAAACCAGAGCGCATGAATTTAATTTTTTTTTAGCATATTGCGGCGGAAATGGGGAAAATTGAATTCGAAATATGGGGATTACAGTTGTTAGAACCAATGGCTTTAATCTTGAATTTAATCATGTGTTTTCAAAGCTTTCATCACTATCGTGAAATCAAGAACTCCTTCGTTTCTCCTTTTTCTTCCTACTTTGGTAATTTCTTTTTATTCATTTCTATCTCTACTTTTTTTGCTGCCTGGTCACATTTATTTTATAATTATTTTGGCATGTTAGGTAAAATACCTGGGTATAGCACTACCATTGTTTCCATCAGCATGTTAGAATATGCGATGGTCATTTACTTTTATCCCAAAGGCAATATTTTATTAAAATCGATCATCTTAATCCTTATGGTCAACGCCTTTGGTTTGCTCATTTTTGAATTAAAATTCTTGTGGGTCGCCATTCATACGGCTATTGGGATTGTTCTATTTTTAGGTATGCCATTTTCTTTTAGAATTATAAAAGGTGAAGAAAAAGCAAGCTTTTTCTTTTGGGGATTTATCTTCATGTTAATGACACTTCCTGTGGAGCTATTCAGATTGAACCTACACTCATGGTTCCAACACCAAGACATTTCACATGTTTTTATGATCTGTGCGCTCTATTGTTTTTCCAAGGGTGTTCGTCTGACAGAATTGATGAGCAGCCAAGTCAAAGTCTAATTTTTTTCTGTGATTCTTTTTCTTGTAAGTTTTAATTTACAAAACAACAAAATCAAGATAAATACAGTTAACTTAAGTCAAATATTAATCCCTATCCAAATGAAAAAACTTAGCGCTCTCTTGTTTTTATTAATGCTCTCATGTGAAAAAAAAGAAGATCTATCTCAAAATAAGAGATATACCATTGAGCAATTTATGAATACGACTCAAGTATTTGGTAGTGATTTCTCGGCAGATGAAAAAACAATTTTGATGACCAGCAAGGTAAGTGGCGTATTAAATGCCTACAGCATTGATCTTGAAACAGGCGAACAAACACAGCTTACCCATTCTTCGGGAAATGCCATCATCGCCCGGTCTTACTTCCCCTCAGATGATAGAATCATTTATACGAGTGACGAGGGGGGAAATGAATTGACTCAGATATACATAAAAAATAGGGAAGGCAGCGTGATCGATCTCACGCCTGACAGTGCCAAGGCCTCCTATTACGGATGGAATCACAATAATACGGCCATCTATTGGGCCAGTAACAAAAGAGATCCCAGATATTTTGATTTGTATCGAACCGAATTAATAGGTACATCGGTAGCTGAGGGTGGATTTCAAACTGACAACTTATATATGAACGACAACGGCTTCACGCCTAAAATAGTCAGTGATAACGAACGGTACATCGCCCTTTTTGAAAGAGTGACTACTTCTGATGCAAACATCCATCTTTTAGATACCCAAACAGGAGAAGTATCCCTTATCACCCCTCATGAAGGTAACGTAATTAATGAACCTCAGTTTTTTTCAAAAGATCACGGCACTTTATATTTCACTACTGACCATGAAAGCGAGTTTGCCTACCTTATGTCGTATGACATAGCTACTCAAACCCAGAAAGTAGTGCAAAAAGCCGAATGGGCTATAAGTTATGCCTACCTGTCTCAAAATGGTGCGTACCGTGTCACCGGTATCAATAAGGATGCAAGTACTAAAATCATCATTCAAGATACTCATTCAAAAGAAATCATTACCATCCCAAATTTGCCGGAAGGAGATATCTCATCGATAAACATTTCGGATAGTGAAACGCAAATGACCTTCTATCTAAGCAGTTCTAAAATGCCTCGAGACCTGTTTTTATACCATTTTAAAAATAAAACGCTTAAAAAGCTAACCCATACCCTTAATCCTGAAATAAATCCCGATGATCTTGTCTCCGGACAAGTCATTCGATTTCCTTCCTTTGACGGTCTTTCCATACCTGCCATTCTCTATAAACCCAATAACATTCAAAAAGGCGACAAATTGCCTGCTTTATTGTACATTCATGGTGGACCTGGAGGACAAACAAGGCTGAATTATACGGATAGAATACAATACTGGGTAAATCAAGGTTATGTGGTACTTGCCGTAAATAATAGGGGGAGCTCGGGATATGGTAAAACCTTTTATAAGGCCGATGATAAAAAACATGGGGATGTTGATCTTAAAGATTGTATCGCATCCAAGACATTCTTGATCAACACAGGTTATGTAGCTGCCAATAAAATTGGAATTATGGGAGGCAGTTACGGTGGATACATGGTGATGGCAGCCTTAGCCTTCGCCCCTGATGAATTCGCCGTAGGAGTTAATTATTTTGGTGTGACTAATTGGTTACGTACACTGCGGAGCATTCCTGCCTGGTGGGAAGCCTCCCGAAATGCCTTATATGCTGAGTTAGGAAACCCCGAAACGGACAGTATCTCCCTCCACGACAAGTCACCCTTGTTCTTTGCCCATCAAATCACCAAGCCCTTTATCGTTTTTCAAGGCGCCAATGATCCTAGAGTACTTCAAATTGAATCTGATGAAATAGTCGCTGCCGCTAGAAACAATAATATCCCAGTTGAATATATTATTTTTCCTGATGAGGGTCATGGTTTTTCAAAGAAGGTAAATAATATTGAAGCTTCTCAAAAAACACTGGAATTTCTAGACAAATATCTCAAGGGAAATTAAACTCAATTTTAACAAAATGATGAATTCGAACGACCTCAAATACCCCATAGGCAAGTTCGTAATGCCTACTTCTCTAGCAATGCATGAAATAAAAGAAGGTATTGAAGCCCTTGCCTCATTTCCTGAAAAACTGAAGGCGCTGGTTAAGTCTATTACAGCCGAACAAGAAAATTGGGTATATAGACCGGATGGATGGAGTATTAAGCAAGTCATACACCATTGTGCCGACAGTCATATGCAATCGGTCAACCGGTTTAGATGGGTCCTAACTGAGTCAACACCCACCATCAAAACCTATCATGAGGAATTATGGGCGGAAATGTCCGATTACCAAGGGCCAACACAACCCTCTCTTGAGATAATTTCTGGTTTACATGCCCGATGGGTTTATTTATTGAACTCCATGAAACCTCACGACTTTGAAAAACCATTTATCCACCCCGATCACCATCGGGAAATGAGATTAGATGAGAATTTAGCCCTCTATGCTTGGCATGGTGAGCATCATTTGGCTCACATAAGTCAAGCGCTCAAGTCTAAAGGAAGCTATACTTAGCTGAAGTGTAGTTTCTTTATTTATATGCTCCCTTTATATTCATTTTAAGAGCAAAAATAGCTTTTAAGGCAGACATAAGAAGAACGTCTCGTTGTTCAATCAAAAAAAGCAACCGCTCCTGATACCCCAAAAATCATTTATCAATTTTCTCAACTGTTTCTACTATGGTCATCTTTGGAGGAGACACTTTTGAAACTATAAATCCAACGATCGCAGCCATTAAAAAAGAGGGTGCTAGTACATCAAGTTCTATAAAATAATCACCTACCCCTTCCATATTTGATACTACAAACTTGAAAAAAATGATAGAAAAAAATCCCGTAATCATAGAAGCAATGGCTCCTTTTTCAGAAAATCCGTTCCAAAACAATGATAAAATAATTACCGGACAAAAAGTGGCTGCAATACCGGACCATCCGAAAATCATAATCCAAAAAATCTTCCTATCAGGATACAAATAGTATAATAAAATTGCAATTCCCAGTGCCATTAGTGCCATTCCAATGGTAACTAGTCTTGAAACTTTTGTCAAGTCTTGATCTTTTAAATCAGGTCTGACTATTTTTTGATAGAAATCTCTTGTAATTGCACTAGAGGCAAGAATAAGAAGAGAATCAATGGTTGACATAATTGCTGAAAGTACGATGGCAATAAAGATAGCAACTAAAATTGTTGGTAAAAATTCATTGGTTACCAAGCTCAAAACATTTTCTCCTCCTGTCCCTAAAATAACTTCGGGATCTTGACCTTTTTTTGTAAAATAAATTCGAGCAAGAATTCCAATTGTGATGGCTGCAGCATCAGTTAATAATGTAAAAAGCAGTGCAACCCATTTACCTTTATCAATTTCTTTTTCGCTTTTAATAGACATAAAGCGAACATACACTTGTGGTGAGCCTAAAAAACCCAATCCGATCATTGAGAAACCTAAAATCGTAAATAAATTAAGCCAGCCATTATCGCTTCTCCCCAGTACTTGTGTTAAGGTGGGATCAATAGCGTTGAGTCCTGCAGTAATTCCCGCCCCATGATCTATGGAAAACCATACAACAATTGGCAATAAAACTAATCCAACAAACATTAAAATACCTTGAAACATATCAGACCAAACCGCAGCTACGAATCCACCTATAAAAATATAGAGCAAGACAATAAAAAATCCAATTATCGCACCCAATCGATAGTCAATATTAAGCATTGATTCAAAGGCAATTCCAGTAACATCTATTTGGGAAGCGACATAGATAACGACAAATATGACGAGTGCCGAAGCAGCTACAATTCGTAGAGTGTATGTAGATGATTTAAAATGTGCCTCAAGGTAGTCTGGAATAGTAATCGCATTATATTGATCAGATAATTTTTTGAACCGCTTTGCCATGAATTGCCAAGATAGAAATACTCCAAGAAGTTCTCCTAAAACGACCCAATAGCCTGAATATCCGGCTATTGCACCCATACCTGTAAGACCGATGAGTAACCAACCTGATTCACCGGTGGCCCTTGCAGAAAAAGCCACAGCCAAAAAACCCATATTTTTTCCACCGACATAATAATCACTCATGCCTTTGATTCTCCTAGAGGCTAGGATTCCAATGAAAAATAATATGCTAACGTAAAAAGTGAGAACAACTAATTTGATTACTAATTCTGGGTTGTTCATATAAATATATATATTATTTAATGTCAATTAATGCCAGATGGATCTCTCAAATAAAATAAAAAGTTTCCATTCTGCAATTCTACCCACAATGCTTAAAAAACTGACAAAAATTACTCTTTTTCATAAATACTTGAAGTGATTGATTGGAGATTGCTAACTTTGCGTTTTAAAATTACTCAAAAATCTTTATTCAGAAGGATCAGTTAAATTTTAAAACTCACCTTGGATCTGCACATTGAATGAACAGAAAAAGGATGAAAAAATGATAAAAATTATCGGAAATAAGCAGAAAAAAATCCATTCATTGAAGTTGTTAATTAGTGCTCTTAAAAATGAGAAAAGTACGAAGTACCATGATATTTTACATTCAATGGAAATACCAAAGAGTGCTTTTGAAATTTTTTTTTCCTGGTCTGAATCAACCTATACGCGGAATTGTATTTTTGAAAATGAACGATTTGAGCTGATCCTAATTTGTTGGCAATCAAGTCAAAAAACCCCTATTCATGATCATGGAGGTGAGGAATGTTGGGTAAAATTCATAGATGGTGAATTTAAAGAAACAATTTATAAATCGAATGAAGTCAGTGAAGTCCATATACAGAAATCGACCATCTTGAAAGCAGGTGATATCTCCTACATGATTGATTTTATGGGTTGTCATCAATTAAAAAACCTATCCAACCAACGAGCGCTCTCACTCCATTTATATGCAAAGCCTATTCGTAGTTGCAACATTTATGATGAACAATCAAAGGAATTTGTGCAAAAAAAAATGAGTTATCATACCATTTCTAATGGTACGATCAGTTAATTACAATAAAATTATATGCCCAAAATAAATAGTGATTTAGTTCTATTCAATGAACTGGTTGAAGTATTGTTAAATGAAGAACATAAGCATCCAGTAGCCGATCGAATAGAAGCTGACAAACTTTACGATACGCTAGACCTTTCGCTAAACCCCACTCCCATTGTTGATAATAAACTAAAAAATCTACTCAAAGAAGTAGTAATTTCTACGCCCAAAACAGCAACAAAATTATTCTTTAATCAACTTTTTGGAGGAAGACAAAGTAAGGCCATTTTGGGTGATTTACTTGCAGTAATGCTTAATAACAGCATGTATACCTATAAAGTTGCCGGTCCCCAAATTGGTATTGAACAAGAGATTATAAGAAAATCTTGTGAGATGATCGGTTATGGCCCTCAAAGTAATGGTACCTTTCCAACTGGGGGTTCAATGAGCAATTATATGGCCTTAGTTATGGCTAGAGATACCAAAGATTCCCATTGTAGAGAAAAGGGTATGTCCAAACCAATGATTGTTTACACTTCTCGAGAATCGCATTATTCAAATTCAAAAAATGCAAGCTTTGCAGGAATTGGTAAGAGCAACATTAGATATATTCGTACTGATTCAAAAGGACAAATGCTCCCGAACCATTTAGAAGCACAAATTATTAAAGATCTCGATGAAGGTTTTGTTCCCACTTATGTAAATGCTACCGCAGGTACCACCGTTTTAGGGAGTTTTGATCCAATAGATAAAATTGCTGATATCACGGAGAAATATAATCTTTGGCTCCATGTCGATGGTGCATATTGTGGAAGCGTTATTTTCAGCGATAAATTTAAATATCTTGTTGATGGAATAGAAAGATCAAATTCTTTCAGCTATAATGCGCACAAGATGCTGGGGACCCCTCTAACTTGTTCAGTCCTGTTAGTAAACGATAAAAAACATTTACACAACTCCTTCAGTAATGATGCAGATTATCTTTATCAAACAGATAGTGACGATTTCAACTTAGGTAAAACTTCGTTCCAATGTGGAAGAAGGAACGACGCACTGAAATTCTGGACACTTTGGAAATCAATTGGGACTAATGGATTGAAACAAATTGTAGATGAACAATTTGAACTTGCAGATATTGCTCGAGCATACATTAAAAGCAATCCCGATTATACGCTATATAGTTTTAATAATTCAATCTCAGTCTGTTTTAATTATCAAGGAATTGACCCAATGACACTTTGCACAGCCCTATATGAACATCAAATTACGGTCGTTGGCTTCGGGTCTTTTAATGATGATACATTTGTTAGACTGGTAACAATTAATACCAATAATAAAGAATATGATATTTTGAACTTCTTTAAAGTACTTGAAGCCTACGTTAGTAAAAATTCAAAAATAAAAAAATTAAAGAAGGAAGTTCTGGAGCAGGCCGAATAATTATGACAAGCATTTTGAAAAGGTAGTAACAAATGAAATTTCCTGTTATTCAGGATTACTACAAAATATTTTTAATCTCCTCAAAAAGAATAAAACAAAAAATTGAGTAGCCTACTTTTGAATATATGCGCAATTACTAATATTTGAATTTTGTTATAATCTATCCCATTCCTGCTCATGCATAAAATAATTCTTTAAATTCTATTTTACATAGAGATTGTCAATCCATCAGGTCAATAAGTGCTCCCAATTGTATTTTTATTTCAAAACATATTTGATAATAAAGCTATTATCGAATAGTGTAATTAAAATTATAGCCATCTGATAAATATTCAACGCAGGCATGTGGTCAAACTAATCTATTATGTACTCAACTTATTTATAAGATTGAGATGCCCCTTTTATTTCCATTTTCAATTGATAAATGGCCTTTGATGCAGTAATGAAAAGGATGTCTCGATCAGGTCCACCGTAAGTCACATTTGCCGTCCAAGGTTCATCAATGTTGATCTGCTCAATTTTTTTACCTTTAGCATCAAAAATAGAAACACCGTCCCCTGTAAGGTAAACATTGCCTTGCGCATCAAGGGTCATCCCATCTGATCCCATCGCTACGAATGGTCTTTTATTGGATAAATTTCCATCGGCTTCTATTTGATAACTATACGTCATTTGACCATCTATATCGGCAACATATAACAAGGATCCATCGGGGGTGCCTATAATCCCATTGGGTTGCTCTAAACCTGTAGCTACTGTGCTTACTACACCTGTTGGTGATAAATAATAGACATGGTTAGAGGACAAATAGGGCGCAGTATGTTGCCAATAAGGACGTTGATAAAAAGGGTCAGTAAAATAAACGCCACCTTTGGGATCCACCCAGAGATCGTTGGGTCCGTTCAATCGCGTGCCTTGAAAATCCTTTAAAAGAACCTCGATATTTTTATCAGTATCAATTTTCCATAATTGACCCAACGCATCGGCGCAAGCATATAAATTATCCTCTGCGTCAAAATACAAACCATTGGCACGACCCGATGGTGTTAAGAAAATTTCAAGTTCACCATCAACTGACCATTTAAGTATTTGATTGTTGGGCTGATCGGTAAAATAAACATTGCCCCGACTGTCAACAGCTGGGCCTTCGGTGAATTCAAAATGATCCGCTATTTTTATCAATTGAGCATCCTTAGCAACAATTGTAGATACTTGTGCAGCAATCTTCTGAGAGGTAACTGAACTCACCACAAATAATATGAGTAAATATTTCATTTAAATACACTTCGGTGTTTACAAACTATTTCAATTCAAATTTTACCTTATGTTTTTGCGCATATCCCAACATTTTTTTGAATACCTCGGGATGACCTTCTTTTACATCTTGAGTCTCCATAGGATCGTTCGCCAAATCATAAAGCGTTAAATCAATGGTGGCTTGCTCATATTTTCCAGGAATACCATCGTTACCTGGAGAGGGACGTGTTCTATAATTATGAGGCAGGTGCAATTTCCACCGACCACTTCCGCTCATCACAGACTCTAATCTTGGCCCTGTCGTAAATGCATAATAATCATGTGGAGACATTTGCGTTTCTCCTGAAATTAAATCCCAGATGTTTTTACCATCTATCGGCTGCGGTGGTAAAGGGGTCTCTGTTAAATAAGCAATGGTTGGTACTAGATCAATAGATAGAAATGTCTGATCTGAAACCGAACCCTGAGCCAACTTATCAGGATATTTGATGATACATGCCACTTTCGTCCCACCATCAAATGAAGTCCCTTTGGCTTCCCTAAAGGGAGTAGTTCCCGCATGATTCCCATAAGAAATCCATGGCCCATTGTCAGAGGTGAAGATCACAAGTGTCTTCTCATCAATACCTGCCACACTTAAAGCATCCATGATCTGACCTATAGATGCATCTAACTCTACAATGACATCCCCATAAAGCCCCACTCCTGACTTTCCTTCAAAGGCTTCATTACAAAACAGTGGGACATGGGGCATTGAATAGGGAACGTATAAAAAAAAGGGTTGCATTGCATGATCATTAATGAAATTTACGGCATCATCTGTGGCCCATTTCGTTAAGTTACGTTGATCTGTTTTGGAAAGAGCTTCTATTTCTACCTGACCATTTTTCCAATACTGGAGCGGGAATTTCCCCCAAAATTCTGGATTCTCCGGATGATGTTCCCACATATCGTTGCTGTACATGAGCCCAGAGGAAACATCAAATCCGCGTTGATGGGGACGCGTGTCTTCTTGATCTCCTAAATGCCACTTACCAAAAATCCCTGTTTTATAACCATCTGCACGATAAATTTCAGCCATTGTAGGAAAATCAGATGACAATCCTTTTTCCTTTGGAGCGTGCGCATTAAAGACCTTCGTTCTTCCTGGATAACATCCCGTTAATAAGGCTGCCCGAGAAGCAGAGCAAATGGCTTGTGGTACATAAAAGTTTCGATAAACAACTCCTTCTTGAGCCAATTGGTTCACATTGGGTGTCTTTATTCTCTTTTGTCCAAAGGGTTCAAAATCACTCCATCCCGAATCATCTAAAAAGATAATGACCACATTGGGCTTATTGTTCCTAAGAGGTTCAAACGTTCCACATCCCATCAAGAAACTCAGACGGAGTAGCACTGTCAATAAAATAAAAATTTTCGGATAATGCATCATGAGCGTAGAATAATCAAAAAATCATTAATATAGAAGAAGGTGAGGCTTAATAATAAAAACATCTTTGATGAAATTAATTCAAAATATTCATAATAACTAGAAGTCCCAATATTGTTTTTTTATTCTACTAATATTTTTCGTCATCTCCTTTATAACCAACATTTTAGGACCTTTAAAGCCTAATATTATCGAGAGTTTTGACGTTAGTTTGACCTCAGTCTTTTTCATGCTATTTGCTTTTTTATTGCCTATAGTGTCATATCTATTTCGGCAGGCATGCTACTTCTTAAATTCAAAGAAAAGCATCTAATCGTTTTGACTTTCGTCGTGATATTTTTCGATGTAATCCTCTTAGCGCTACTCCCAAGCTATCTCACTGCTTTGTTTTTATTCTTCATCATTGGTTGTGGTATGGCCATACTTCAAGTAGTCATTAACCCTCTTTTAAGAGTCACTGGTGGCGAAGAACATTTCGCAATGTATGTTTTTGCACAATTAGTTTTTGGATTTGCCTCCTTTTTACATTTATTATTTTGTGATTCTTAAATTTTGGTAATGATGCTAACTGAAATCGTGCGATATTTTCACCATAAATAAGAATATGGAGATAATTACCTTTTAATTTCTGCGACGTGGATAAGGCGAAAACCATTTGAACACTCGAAATAGAGGTAATCTCTTCAATAAATCAGTCCAAATAAGTTGTGCTGATATAATAATCAGCGTTTCTGGATACGCTATAACTCCAATTATTCATCGACCATAAGCCATCGATATATTCTTTTGCCTTTTTCGTTATCATATTAATAATTGCCTTTGTTAGATTTTTGGCCTTATCTCTAAACACATTTGGACACAATTCCCCTAACCTTCTGATTAGAAGAGATGTGTCACTAGAATTTAACTTTGCCTCCGTTGGGTTTTTGTTTCACCCGAAACATAACGCTACAACCATACAACAATGCGCTAATCTGTAAACTCTTGAATACATATATAGTTTATTTCCCCCGCTAGGCGTTTTACTTGCACCTGCCTCGCTCATTCTGCTATTTTCTATGAGCATTACTTATTATTAGCCGAAAAGTATTTAGCCAAAAAACTAATAAAGAGACATTTCAATTATCTCTATTAGTATAACGTAAAAATTGAAAAATTTTGAATGAGAAGTAGCAGTTTTTTCAAAAAAAATCCTGGAACATAAAAATTGCCAAATAACTGTCAAGAAATAAGTAGATTCAAAGGTAATCTGTAAATAAAAAAGCCACATACATAAAATGTAAGTGGCTGATAATCATTGTGGGCCCACCAGGACTCGAACCTGGGACCACCTGATTATGAGTCAGGTGCTCTAACCAACTGAGCTATAGGCCCATGCTTTAATGAGCGCAATTTTAGTCGATTTCTGTGAATATACCAACGTATAGAAATCGTATTTTATGAGAAATATTAAATAATTAACCTCTCTCTAGCATGTACTTGAGCCTTCAACTTTCGATAACCCTTACCCATTACGGTATATTACGCTTTATTTGCTCGTTATTCAACTTTAAAACATATTTTTTTAACATTTACGAAGATTTCATAAATTAAATGCCCTATTTCATTTGAAAATAATAAATATTTAAAAAAATCTTAATTTTTTATGAATTATGTAAAAAAATAGTCATAAATTTTATTTTTTTACTTTTAAAAGAATCTTTTTGAAGCATCTTATTTATTTTTGTTAAATCTAGTAGTACCAATCTCCCTCTTCAAGAATATCAAATTAAAGAAATATGAGCAAAGGCCTTTATGATCCCCAATTTGAACATGACTCATGTGGTGTTGGTTGCATCACGGACTTTAAAGGCGTCAAATCCCATGCCATCGTTAAAGATGCATTAACTATGCTAGAAAACATGGAGCACAGGGGTGCTACCGGTTCAGATCCCGATACCGGTGATGGTGCTGGTATTTTAATTCAAATACCTCATGATTTTTTGGAAGAACAATTACAAACTTTCGGGATTCCACTTCCTAAAGCAGGTCTTTATGGAGTTGGAATGGTCTTCTATCCTCAATACTATGGTACTAGAGAACTTTGTAGGAAAGTCATAAATGATTGCATGACTACAATGAATTTTAAACTCATCAGCTATCGATTGGTTCCAACAGACGCCAATGTACCGGGACATGAGTCAAAGTCCGTAGAGCCTTACATCGAGCAGCTTTTTCTGGTGCATGAGGATAATACCGTTAAAGGTAATGACCTTGAACGTAAACTATTTGTATTAGGTAATTACATTACGCATCAAATAAATAATTATGTGCAAGCCGCCAATGATGAATTTTATATTGCCTCTCTATCTTGCAATACCGTCATTTATAAAGGCCAACTCAAAACTGACCAATTAAGAAGCTATTATCATGATCTTCAGAATGAACGCCTCACCTCCGCTTTGGCCATTGTGCATTCAAGATTTTCAACTAATACCTTTCCCAATTGGAAGTTGGCCCAGCCGTTTAGATACATTGCCCACAATGGAGAAATCAATACCATTCGCGGAAATGTCACTAAAATGAGATCTAAAGAGGCCTTGATGCATTCATCGTATTTTTCCTCAAAGGAATTATCCTACTTGATGCCCATTACAGATCCTAATAATTCTGATTCTGCAAATCTAGATGGCTTGGTAGAATTACTAACCTTATCTGGTCGAAGCTTACCTCATGTCATGATGATGCTCGTCCCAGAAGCCTGGCAGGGCAACGAACAAATGGATACAAACAGAAAGGACTTCTACAAATACCATGCAGCCATGATGGAACCATGGGATGGTCCAGCCGCCCTCTTTTTTACGAACGGAAAACAAATTGGAGCCACTTTAGATCGCAATGGACTGAGACCCGCCCGTTATTGTATTACCTCAGATCACCGACTCATTATGGCTTCTGAAGCAGGGGCCATTGTTACAGATGAGGCCAAAATCATCAAGAAAGGTAGACTCCAACCCGGAAAGATGTTACTAGCCGATTTGTCTTTAGGCGTTATTTATGATGATTCGCAGATAAAAGCACTAGTTTGTGATGAAAAGCCCTACAAAAAGTGGCTAAAGAAACAACGGATCAAGTTAAGGCTCATGCCTATTCCTGAACTTCATGCAAAGACCATCGAACCCCACAGACTTACCACCAGACAGATCTCCAATGGTATGACCGAGGAGGATGTCAAAATAACAATTTTACCTTTTGCTCGCACCGGGGCGGAACCTTTGGGATCTATGGGCTCTGATGTTCCACTGGCAGTCCTTTCAAAGCAAAGTCAGCATATTTCCAATTACTTTAAACAATACTTTGCTCAAGTAAGTAATCCTCCCATCGATCCTATTCGTGAAAGACTTGTGATGTCTTTGTATACCAGAATAGGAAAATCTTTAAATTTATTAGAAGAATCAGCTGAGCACACCAGGCAAGTCCATATCTCTCAACCCATCCTTTCTAGAGATGATTTTTATAGAATAAAGGGATTGGCAAGTCATGGAATGGATTACTACATTATTGATGCCACCTTGGATGTCGCCAATAAAGAGACCTTGCGCATGGCCATAGGTAGAATCTGTAACGAAGCGGAAGATGCCATCAATAAAGGTAACAGTGTGCTTATCATTTCTAACAGAAAGGAAAGTAAATACAAAGCTGCCATTCCTAGTTTACTCGCCACAGGATCAGTGCATCATCATTTGGTTAATAAAAAATTACGGACCCAGGCAGGTCTCATAGTAGAATGCAGTGATGCATGGGAAACACATCACTTTGCAACTATTATTGGATACGGTGCCAGTGCCATATATCCCTACCTTACCTATGATACCATTCAAAACGCTTACAATACTCAAGCATTAAATACTGAGCAACCATTGGATTATTATTTTGATAATTTTCGGAAGGGGATCGGTAAAGGCCTTTTGAAAATTTTGTCTAAAATGGGTATCAGCACCTTACAATCTTATCAATCCTCACAAATATTTGAATGTATTGGTTTAGGTCAAGAAGTCATCGCTACCTGCTTCAAAGGGACTGTGAGCCGTTTAGATGGATTGAATTTTGATGATTTAGGCAAAGAAGTGATTATCAAACACCTCGCTGGCTACAACAAAAGTGAACATCAACTTTTGGAAGCAGGGGGGTATTTTCAATGGAAACAAAAAGGCGAGAAGCATCTGCTCAATCCTGACACCATCCACTTGCTTCAAAAATCTACCCGCCTCAATGATTATGAGCTTTTTAAAAAGTTTACAAGAAAAGTACATGGAGAAGATAGGGACATCATTAACGTGAGAGATTTATTTGAATTTAAATACAGACAAGCAATCTCGGTTGAAGAAGTAGAACCTGTTGAAAATATTTTAAAGAGATTTGCGACTGGTGCCATGTCATTAGGATCAATATCACATGAGGCTCACAGCACGCTAGCCATTGCAATGAATCGCATTGGAGCCAAAAGTAATAGCGGAGAAGGCGGCGAAGACAGTAAGAGATATCTCAAAAAAGAAAATGGAGATTGGGAACGATCTGCCATTAAACAAGCCGCTTCAGGACGATTTGGGATGACAATAGAATATTTAAATAATGCAGAAGAACTACAAATTAAAGTGGCTCAAGGAGCTAAACCTGGTGAGGGGGGTCAATTACCTGGTCATAAAGTTAATGACTATATTGCTAAAGTCAGGCACAGTACGCCGGGAGTTGGACTTATATCTCCTCCACCCCATCATGATATTTACTCAATAGAAGATCTTAAGCAACTTATATCAGATCTTAAAAATTCAAATTCAGCCGCTCGAATTAATGTGAAACTTGTCTCGGAAGCTGGTGTAGGTACTATTGCAGCTGGTGTTGCGAAAGCAAAAGCAGACGTTATTTTGATCTCAGGAGCCGACGGAGGTACGGGAGCTAGCCCAATAAGTTCAGTAAGACATGCGGGATTACCTTGGGAAATGGGTCTTGCCGAAGCACATCAAACCCTCGTCCGAAACAATCTGAGAAGTCGGGTAACCCTGCAAACGGATGGTAAAATCATGACTGGCCGTGATCTCGCCATTGCTACCCTCTTAGGTGCAGAAGAATACGGCATCAGTACCGCAGCACTTATTGTTGAAGGCTGCATCATGATGCGAAAATGTCACCTAAACACTTGCCCTGTGGGCATTGCAACGCAAGACCCGGAACTACGTAAATTATTCACGGGAGATCCAGATCACGTGGTGAACTTTTTTACCTTGTTGGTCATGGATTTCAGAGAGATCATGGCAGGACTTGGCTTCAGAACGGTGAACGAAATGGTCGGAGAATCACATGTCCTCAAAATGAGATCTGATATAGATCATTGGAAAATCAATCGATTGGACTTTACTCCTGTCTTACATTACGAAAAAGCTCCTGGACATGTAGGTACTTATAAAAAGATAGACCAAAATCATCATCTTGAAGAAGCCTTAGATTGGCAGCTGATAGAGGCCATTGATCAATCTAAATCACCTAAAGATTTGTACTTTCCGATCCTCAATACCCATCGATCTGTGGGTACCTTACTGTCAGGACACCTTATCCGCCAAAAGAAAATGATCACCCAACCTGTGAAGATTACTTTTACCGGTAGTGCAGGTCAGAGTTTCGGTGCTTTTCTTTCCAAAGGGCTCGATTTTCGCCTTATGGGCGAAGCAAATGATTATGTAGGAAAAGGGTTGTCGGGTGGTATCATATCCATCAAACCAAATGAACATTCAACCCTTACACCGGATGAACACATCATCATAGGTAATGTCACTTTGTATGGTGCAACTTCAGGAGAAATCTATGTCAATGGACAGGCTGGAGAACGATTTTGTGTGAGGAACTCTGGTGCTGAAGCTGTCGTTGAAGGCATCGGAGATCATGGATGCGAATACATGACCGGAGGCTTAGCTATCATTTTGGGTGCCGTCGGTAGTAATTTTGGTGCAGGTATGAGCGGCGGCACAGCCTATGTTTATGACGAAAAAAATAATTTTTCCGAAAACTGTAATATGGAAATGATAGATATTGATCCCCTGAAGAAGGACGACGTCAATTTACTGCACACAAAATTAAATGAACATATAAAACGAACGGATAGTCCTAAAGCAATTGAGATTTTAAATCATTGGGATACCGCTTTAAAATATTTCAAGAAAGTGATGCCAATAGAACTCAAGCGCGTATTAGCAGATCAAAAAACCTCTAAAAAAGTAGCCTAATGGGAAGTATAGATGGATTCATGAAAATAGAACGAGACCTACCTAAGACCCGAGATCCAAAGGAAAGAGTCAAAGACTACAAGGAGTTTTATGTTCCGCATAGCGAAGAGCTCACTAAGAAACAGGCCAGTAGGTGCATGGATTGTGGCGTTCCCTTTTGTCATAAAGGCTGCCCGCTGGGAAACATCATACCAGATTTTAATGATGCCGTTCATAACGATGATTGGAATCGAGCCACGGATCTCCTTTTGGAGACCAATAACTTTCCTGAATTTACGGGTCGTATTTGTCCTGCCCCATGTGAAGGCGCTTGTGTCTTAGGTATCAATAAGCCCCCTGTCGCCATTGAACATATTGAAAAAAGCATTATCGAGAAAGCTTTTGAATCAGGTAAAATTGAGCCCAATCCACCCATTAAAAGAAAGATTAGCTCGGTTGCCGTGATTGGATCAGGGCCCGCAGGGTTGGCGGCGGCGGACCAATTAAACAAAGCCGGTTATCAAGTGACGGTTTTTGAACGTGATGAAAAAATAGGCGGATTACTTCGTTTTGGTATTCCAGATTTCAAACTAGAAAAATGGGTAGTTGAAAGAAGAGTAAATCTATTGATGGCAGAAGGAATCACCTTTAAAACAAATATTGAAGTCGGCGTTGACCTCTCCATTAGCGATCTAAAAAATCAGTTTACAGCTATTTTACTGGCTACCGGAGCTACCATTCCTCGCGATATAGACATCTCGGGTAGAAACCTAAAAGGTATTCATTTTGCCATGGACTTTTTAACTCAACAAAACAAACGTGTTTCTAACCTAGGTTTCGACAAAGAAGACCTGTTTGCTAAAGATAAAAATGTCATCGTCATTGGAGGTGGTGATACCGGCTCTGATTGTATTGGGACCTCGAATAGACAAGGCGCCAAGTCGGTCACACAATTTGAGCTTTTAAATAAGCCAGGAAATTCTAGAAGTATCGACAATCCATGGCCTGAATGGCCTATGGTTTTAAGAACCTCTTCCTCTCATGAAGAAGGCGTTGATAGAACCTGGTCGGTATTAACCAAAGCTTTCATTGGAGATGAAAATGGAAATATTTCAGGGCTTAAAACGGTAAAAGTAGCTTGGGGAAATGGAAAATTTGATGAAATCCCCGATACTGAAAAGATTTATTCTTGTGATCTTGTACTCATCGCAGTCGGTTTTGTACATACCCAGAAAGAAGGTTTATTAGATCAATTAAACATCAATCTAGATGAAAGAGGAAATGTTAAAGCTCAAAACTATAAAACTAATGTTGATAAAGTCTTCACGGCTGGCGATATGAGAAGAGGTCAATCATTGGTCGTATGGGCCATTCAAGAAGGCAGAGAAGCAGCCAGAGCTTTAGATCAAAGTTTATCCGGAAAGAGTTCCCTTGCCTCTAAGGAACGCTCTAATTATGAACTTTAAAGCATCCTGATTTCTAAATCATCCCCCTTTCCAAAACCTATAAGTTGACTCATCTTATAGGTTTCCAAGGTAAATAGGTCTTTAAGTAGGAATTCATCCTTGTCTAGGATACTTATTAGTTCAAATTCAAAAAGCTCACCGTAATTGATCAATCGGTAGCGCTCCCCTACGCGCAAACTGCTAAATGCCAATCCTCTCATAAACAGCAACGAAGTTAAACCAATACCGGCAGATAAGACAGCATCGTCCTTCAATTAAATAGCTATTTAGGCATAAAAAGAAGTCTGAAAGATTCGCCTCATAAAAAAACCGGACACAACTGTGACCGGCCTAGTCTTTTTTAAACATTCAATATTTCAAACAAATTTGATTTTAAAAAATGTTTATTCTGCTGATTTTTTTGCTTTCGGTGCCTTTGCTTTTGCCGGCTTCTCTGCCTTGACATTCTTTTCAGCCTTTACCGCTACTGTTTTCTCTACTTTCTTCGCTTTTGCTGCAGGCTCGGCCTTCTTGGCATCAAACTCTTTTTTGATGGCATCTACATCCACATTCTTGATGACAGGGACAAACGAAAGGCGTTGTATCGTAGCCACACGATTTTTCGCAACATTTTTGTTTTTACGTCCTTTTCTTTCTAATCTAGTTACAGCCATTTTGTTTTATTTGTTAATTACAAGGTGCGAAATTAGAGGATTTCTTAGATTTGTCAAAAATATTTTAAGTGGAAAAACTTTCTATCCCCAAAGGAACTCGTGATTTCGGCCAAATTGAATCATTTCGCCGTAAATACATCATTGAAAAAATTCAAAGTAATTTTATTAAGTACGGATTTACGCCGATCGAGACGCCGACAATGGAACATTTATCTGTGCTTACAGGAAAATATGGCGACGAAGGAGACCAACTTATTTTTAACGTACTTAATTCTGGAGACTTTTTAAAAAAGACCGATTCGGATGATTACAATCAGGGTGCCAAAACACTTTTGCCTAAAATAGCTGAAAAAGGTCTTCGCTATGATTTAACGGTTCCCTTTGCTCGACATGTAGTGATGAATCAGCACAACATCACTTTCCCCTTTAAAAGATATCAAATACAGCCTGTATGGAGGGCTGATCGACCCCAGCGAGGTAGGTACAGAGAGTTTTACCAATGCGATGCCGATATTATAGGTACTCGATCTAGTTGGAATGAAATAGAACTGACCTTGTTGATTCATGATGTCTTCAAATCTTTAAATTTTGACGGTTTTGAAGTAAAAATCAATCACAGAGAAGTTTTGTTTGCAATGGCAGCTGCCGCTGATCTAAAAGGAAAAGAAATTCCTTTTTGTATGGCGTTAGACAAAATAGATAAAATAGGTACAGAGAAAGTACTCCATGAGATCCGTATACTTCAAGGTGATACGGAAATGGTTTCAAAATATCTTGAAATTATTGCAGCTACCATTGATAAATTTCTAAAAATTGAGAATTTAGTTAAGCTCATAGGTAACTCAAATAAAGGTTTTGAAGGATTAACTGCATTTTTTAAGACTTTAGATGAATTCACCGATCGGAGTCTCAAAATTTCCCTTGACTTTTCCTTAGCACGAGGCCTTTCTTATTATACTGGGATGATTTATGAGGTAAAACCAACAGAAGTTAACATTGGAAGTATTTGTGGGGGTGGGCGTTATGATAATTTGACAGGTATGTTTGGCCTTAAAGGCGTATCAGGCATTGGCATTTCATTTGGATTGGATCGCATCTACGATGTCCTGGCCGAATCCAATTTATTCCCCGAAACAGCTAAAGGGGGGCCAAAAGTACTGATTACTCATCTCGATGCCTCCGCTTTCAAGCATGGCATTAAAATCATCGAACAATTAAGAAAGGCGGGCATTGCGGCTGATCTTTTTCCCGATTCGGTCAAAATTCAAAAGCAAATGAATTATGCCAATAAATTGGCGATTCCCTATGTTATAACTATTGGGTCAGACGAAATCTCACAAGCTCGCTATCCATTAAAAAATATGAGCACTGGAAAGGTCTTAACATCTTCTTTCGAAGGTATCATCGAAAACTTGAAAACAGCTAACCTTTGATTAAAAAGATCATCATATTTTCTTTCAAATTAATTGTTTTAAGAATTACCATTTTTGTTGTCTTGATTCTTCCTTTTGTAGCAGTAGCACAGATAAGTCAAGATGCCTCTTTTTCTGTTGCATATCAACGCGGGTGTGCCCCCTTTACGGTAAACATTCAAGAGCTTATTGATTATGGTGATGAGGTCCCTCGGAATTATATTTACGAAGCCAATCTAGGCACAGTGACCTCAGTAGATACCTTTTATACCTACGAAGAGCCTGGAGATTATCTTATTTATCAAATAATTAGTGAGGGAGATGATAGAGAAGATTCATTATGGGTCCAAGTTTCTGAGCCGGTAAGTCCTATATTTAGTTATTTTTACTGCGACCGTCAACATCTCTCCATTAAGATTTTAGACGATTATTATGATTTTTATCAAGTATACACTTCTACAGATACGTTCATGCATTTAAAAGAAGAAGCCAATCCCTTTACCATAGAAGTCCCTGAAGTAGACAGTATCGATTTAATCATAGAGGGTTTTTATAACGGAGGGCAGCCTAACTGCGGCAGTTCACCTGTTCAGAGCGCTCTCATGCTTGAGTTGACCAACTATTCGACTGTGGATTCCGCCTACGTGAACTATGTATGCCAAAATGAAGTCTCACTCCAAATATATTATGAAGCAGATTCAACAACTTATTACAATATTGAATATCAATCAATACCCGATGTATTTACGCCCATCTATGACGGCTTATTGGACTCTAATTCCTTATTTTTCCCATCCCTGCCCTTTGATGCATCCCTCTCTTCTTTATGCTTTCGGATCAATGCCCTTTCACTATGCAATGATGAGAATATCCTATTAGGCGATTCCTTGTGTTTGGACATTAAAAGTGACACTACTGCATTTAATTACGCCTACGCCACCTATGATTCGGAAAATCATATTGCCTTGCACTTTAGTGAAAACAGTAATGGTTTATTTCATGCCGTAAAATATGTAAATGACGTTTTGTTCGATACTTTATTCAACATACAGCCTGGGCACGTTGACTCGAGCGTATATCCTATCCGGAAATACAGCTATGAACTCCTTTTCACTCCCTCATGTGACGCCAGCATACAAAAAATCAAGATTACGCCGACCTATCTAGAATTATCAGACTATTACACCAATGCTTACACCTCTGAATATTTTGATGGTACCTATAAATTAGGGCAAACTCTGGATTACCAATTGGTCAATTCAGATCAAACAGAAAGTATCACCCAGCTCGTTGTATTATCTCAACTCAATTCCATTAACATCACACATGAGTTGGGAACTCATCAAAAAATCTGGACTGAAGGAACCAATGCAGCAGGTATTACCTTAAGATCCAATGCAGTGAAGATAAAATTTAACCCGGTAATATATGTACCCGAAGCTTTTTCCCCCAATGGCAATGGCATCAATGAAACGTTAAAGTTTTATGGTCTTCCTACGGATCAATTCACTTTCAAAATATTCAATCTTGCTGGAAAAGAACTTTTTATTACTGAGCAGAAAGATAATTTTTGGGACGGGCGTCAACAAAATGGCGATATTGTGAAGGGCTCTTATGTCTACCAAGTCAATTATTATACCGAAGAAAATGAATTATTAACGCAGCAGGGCAGTTTCGTTCTTATTAAATAATAAAATATTAATAATATGCTAGATATGATGAAAATGATGGGCAAAGTCAAAGAAGTCCAAGAAAAAATAAAAATTGCCAAAGAAGAACTAGGTAATCTTTTTGTAGAAAGTGATTCAGGAGCAGGCTTGGTAACGGCAAGACTCAATGGGAACAAAGAACTCTTGGAATTAAAAATAGATGGCTCACTTTATGGAAAAGAGGATAAAGAACTTCAAAAAGATCTTATCATAGCCGCTGTTAATAAAGGTATTAAAGCCGCAGAAGAACAGAGCAAAGAACATTTACAAAAAGCTACACAAGGTATGCTTCCAAATATTCCTGGAATGGATCTAAACAGCATGATATAATGTCTGTAACTGCGATTGTCATTTTAAATTATAATGGGATTGATTTTCTAAAAAAATACTTAGGTATCTTGATCAAAACCTCTAGTAATTATGAAATCATTGTGGCCGACAATGGATCAACAGATTCCTCATTAGACTGGTTAAAAAAAAATCATTCGGAAATCAGAGCAATCGTATTAAAAGAAAATAATGGATATGCTGGTGGTTATAATTTAGCCCTTAAAGAGGTAGCAGCTGACTATTACGCCCTCATCAATTCTGATGTTGAAACGACGTTAAATTGGTTAGATCCTTTGATTGATTTCTTGGAGGAACATCCCGATTATAGTGCGATTCAGCCAAAAATTTTGAATCAGAATGATCCTTCTAAGTTTGAATATGCCGGAGCAGCCGGTGGTCAACTCGATGCTTGGGGCTACTCCTTCTGCAGAGGTCGAATTTTTGATACTATCGAAAATGATCAGGGTCAATATGATGATGCCATTGATGTGTTTTGGACCTCTGGGGCTTGTATGGTCATAAGAGCTAATGACTTCAATGATATAGGCGGGTTTGATGCCGACTTTTTTGCACATATGGAAGAAATCGATCTTTGTTGGAGATTAGCAATGAAAGGGAAAAAATTTAGGTTCAGTCCAAAAAGTACAGTACACCACGTAGGCGGCGGCACGTTATCTACTTCAAATCCACAAAAAACTTATTTAAATTTCAGAAATGGTCTAGTCATGCTTTTAAAAAACTTACCAAAAAAACAGCTTATCAAAATTCCTGTAAGAATGGTTTTCGACTTGGGTGCTGCTTTTTGGTTTTGGAAATACCAAGGATTTGGTCACTTCAAGGCCATATGGAAGGCGGAATTAGACTTTATATTGAACTTGCGAAAATATTGGAGAAACAGAAGTCAACATGCTTATCCAAAAATAAGCCTTGAACATCCAATAGAGAGTGTTGCACTACAATATTTCTTTTTTAATAAAAAGACTTATAGAGAGCTCAATCAATAATACCAAAGGGTATTCTCTCTTCTTCTGTAAAGTTTCTTAAAACTCATCCAAAAGGCAATCGCTAAATAAAGGATTAAGGGCGATCCAAAAGTTAAAAAAGAGGCATAAATAAAAGACAAGCGGATACTTGAAGTTGGTATTTTGAAATACTCACCTATTCCATTACATACCCCAAAAGCATACTTTTCGATAAAATATTGCATAAAATTGAAATATAAAACTCATCAAAGTTAAATATTAACATCTTTTATATCAACAGATTGAACTATTTTATAATTTTGGGGTAATATTGTAAGCATATAAAGAAAAATTAACTTTGGATAGTATTAATAAACGATGAACAAAATGAAAAATTTAAACCTCATAGTGGCCACAATTATCGCTACCGCTATATTTAGTGGTTGCGCGCTCAAAAAAATGGTGAAACTTGCCGAAAAGCAGGATTTAGAGGTTAACCCTGATCCATTGGAACTTCATGGTAACCAAGTTGCCTTTGATCTTTCTGCTGTGTTACCTCCAAAAATCCTTCCGACTGGAAAAGTTTACACGCTCAACACAACCTATCAGTATGGTGATAAAGAGATAGAGGTGGGTAGCATTGAGTTCAATGCCGAAGACTATCCTCAGAGTAGTTCAACAACTTCTCGTGTCAGTCGCACCTTTTCTATGCCCTACAACACATCTCTGAATCCGGGTCGTTTAGTCATTCAAGGTGAAGCTAAGGATCCAAAAAACGGAAAAGCCCTCACCACATCGAAAAAAGAAATAGCTGTAGGTATTATTACTACATCTAGAGCTGTACAAAATGATTATGCAATCAATTATGCAGCTCATGGTTACAATGATCAAGAGGAATTGATACCCACTAATATCAATTTTTATTTTCCTCAAGGAAGTTCCTATTTGTCGCAATATTTAGCTACGGACGGAGAGAGTAACAAAGCAAAAAAATCAAATCTATCCGCGTTCATCGCCGATAAGAATGTAACTCGCACCGTGACGATCACTGGTACGCACTCTCCTGAAGGTTCAGAAACTATCAACGGTGATCTATCCGAAAATAGAGCTGAAGCAATAGAAAAATATTACCGCAGCCAAATGAGCAAATATGATTACACGGGAACCGCTGCTGATATTAAATTCATCCTCAAGCCTGTCGTTCAAGATTGGAAAGCCTTCAAAGTAGCCTTGAGATCCTCTGAAATCAGTGAAGATTCCAAAAAATCATTTTTAAATATTGTCAATGGTTCAGGCTCTTTTGAAGACAAGGAAAAGGCCATGAGAAAAATATCCGCTTATAAATCGGTGTTTGATAAAGTTTATCCATCCTTAAGAACTGCTCAAACTGAAATTCTCACGGTTAAAGAGAAAAAATCATCTGCTGAAATTTCTTTATTGGCCAAGCATATTGTAAACGGGGATACCACGAGCGAAGTACTCTCCAATGAAGAATTATTATATGCGGCTACTCTTACCCCAAGCCTGAAAGAGAAAGAAGAGATCTACATCGCTGCCTCGAAAAAAGAAGGCAGTTGGGTCGCTCACAATAATCTAGCGGCAGTATATTTACAAATGGCTGAACAAAATGGAGACGATATGGCCAAAAACATTCAAGATGCATTGACCCAATTAGACATTGCATCCAACAAAACTGATCATATCGAAGTTCATGCTAACAGAGGAACTGCGCTTATGATGCAAGCATCTTATCAAGAGTCTTTTGAAGCCCTATCAACAGCAGTTTCAGGCGCAAAAGGTGACCTCAAAGAGGTTCTAAATGCTTCTATCGGTTCCATTCATATTAGAATGGGAGATTATGAAAAAGCCAGTGCGGCTTTAGCTGCAGCAGACGATAGTGAAGTGGCAAATTTCAATCGAGGTCTAGCACATCTTTTAGGAGATAATATCGATGGTGCAAATCGTGAATTTAACAAAATAAATAATAGCTCTCCGCTGTCAGCACATGCAGCCTATTACTTAGCGGTCACCGCAGCAAGAAGCAACAATGAAAGTGGTATCAAGTCAAAGCTCAAAGCAGCCGTGTCAATAGATGTTGCTTTAAAAGAGAAAGCCTTAAATGATCTAGAGTTTTCAGATTATGCAGATGCAGTAGCACAGGCGATTAGATAATTTTAAAATTTTAAAAAAAAAGCTCCCGCTGAGGAGCTTTTTTTTTACTCTTAGAACTATTTGACCATGTTGTTTTAATTTAGCACCTTCGTTTATTATTATCACTTATTATGAGAGAAATTCAGTTCAGGGACGCTCTTCGGGAAGCTATGATAGAAGAAATGAGAAAAGATGAGAATATCTTTTTGATGGGAGAAGAAGTAGCTGATTATAATGGTGCCTATAAAGTAAGTCAAGGTATGCTTGATGAATTTAGTACCAAGCGCGTAATTGATACACCCATCGCGGAATTAGGGTTTGCTGGAGTAGGTATTGGAGCTGCAATGAATGGATTAAGACCCATTATTGAATTCATGACTTTTAACTTTTCTTTGGTCGCCATTGATCAAATTATCAATGGAGCTGCTAAAATGCTCTCTATGTCCGGAGGCCAATACAACGTCCCCATCGTTTTTAGAGGACCTACCGGAAATGCAGGTCAATTAAGCTCTCAACATTCACAGAACTTTGAGAATTGGTTTGCAAACACACCTGGTTTGAAAGTGGTCGTTCCTTCGAATCCATACGACGCTAAAGGTCTTCTGAAGGCTGCCATAAGAGATAATGATCCTACCATATTCATGGAATCTGAACTCATGTATGGTGACAAAGGAATAGTTCCAGAAGAAGAATATATACTAGAAATTGGTAAAGCCAATATCGTAAGGGAAGGAAAAGATGTTACCCTCGTCTCTTTTGGGAAATTCATGAAAATTGCCAATGAGTGCGCCATTGAAATGAAAAAAGAAGGCGTAGATGTTGAGGTGATTGATTTAAGATCTGTCAGACCCATCGATTATGAAACCATCATTACCTCAGTAAAGAAAACTAATCGATTGGTTTTGTTGGAAGAAACATGGCCTGTTGCCTCCATTTCATCAGACATCAGCCATATTGTACAAAGAAATGCCTTTGACCACTTAGACGCACCCATATACAGGGTTGTAAGCAAAGATTTACCTTTGCCCTATGCGCCTACTTTGATTGAGGAAATATTACCAAATGTCAAAAAAACCATCACAGCCATCAATGCGGTTATGTATCGATAAAATTCGTTGAAAAAGGTCACTTCATAAAGCTTGACAATGCTTTGGCTCCGCCCATCTTATTCATAGATTTCATCATTTTACGCATATGATCAAACTGCTTAAGCAACTGATTCACTTCTGTCACGGTCGTACCGCTTCCTTTCGCTATTCTGATTTTTCTACTCCTATTCATGAGTTCCGGACTGGATCTTTCCTTGGGTGTCATGGATTTAATAATGGCCTCTATAGGCTTTAAGCTATTGTCATCAATATCAACGTCTTTTATCGCCTTTCCCATACCAGGTATCATTCCAACGATATCCTTAAGACTTCCCATCTTTTTGATCTGTTCCATTTGAATTAAAAAATCATCAAAGCCAAACTGGTTTTTTTTGATTTTTTTATTGATTCTCTGAGTCTCTTTTTCATCAAAATTTTGCTGGGCCCTTTCTACTAAGGTCAACACATCACCCATTCCCAAAATTCGCTTCGCCATACGATCTGGATAAAACTGATCCATAGCATCCATTTTTTCACCCGTAGAAATGAATTTAATCGGTTTTTCCACTTGCCTTCTTACAGATAAGGCGGCGCCTCCACGTGTATCACCATCAAGCTTGGTAAGCACCACCCCATCAAAATCAAGACGCTCATTGAACGCTTGGGCCGTATGAACCGCATCTTGCCCTGTCATGGCATCAACTACAAATAAAGTCTCGGCAGGTTTTATTTCTTTTTTGAGTTCTGAAATTTCAGCCATCATTTGTTCATCAATAGCCAAACGACCTGCCGTATCAATGATTAATGATTTTTTTCCATGGGCCTTGGCGTATTTTATGGCATTTTTGGCAATAGAAATCACGTCTTTATTATCTGCTTCAGCAAAGACCTCAACGTCTATTTGTTCACCCAGCACTTTAAGTTGGTCTATCGCTGCTGGCCTGTAAACATCACAAGCAACCAATAAAACCGAGTGACCTTTCTTCTTTATATTATGGGCCAATTTTCCGGAAAACGTAGTTTTACCAGAGCCCTGAAGACCTGCTATAAGTATAATATTGGGATTACCGTCTAAATTGACAGGAACGCTTTCTTGACCCATCAATACAGTCAGCTCTTCGGCCACTATTTTAGTCAATAGCTGGCCTGGAGAAACAGAAATCAAGACATCCTGCCCCATCGCCTTTAATCTGATCGAATCAGTAACGTCTTTGGCCACTTTGTAATTAACATCCGCATCGATCAATGCCCGTCGGATCTCTTTTACTGTGGCGGCAACATTTAATTCGGTGATCCTACCTTGACCCTTAATATTTTTAAAGGCACGATCAAGTTTAGCACTCAGATTATCAAACATATACAATAATTTGTCTTTGTTTTAAAATGTAAAATTAACAATATAGGATATATAAAAATCAATTTTCACCAATTTTTGAGACCTAAAATATACTCTGTAGAAAGCCTCATTTTATGGTTAGTAAAGAAAAACTAAGAATTCAAAATAGGGCTCAAATTCGCTGGGGAATATTTAATCGATTTTAACGTTTTATCATCCCCCTCTCTAAAAACCAGATATTTACCTGATACTTCTCTATAATAACAATGAGTATCTTTCTTTTCTTTATAGTGAGCAACCGTAGCAAGTGCTTCCTCTTCACTCTCACAGGCTTTACTCATATTGGATCTTTGCACTTCATTGAAGAGTGCTAGAAACTTTTCGCCCAATCCAAACTCAAGAATGGCACCTGAAAGCACGTATTGGATATCACATAGGGCATCTGCAATTTCCACCATATCTTTTTCAGCAATGGCCTCTTTAAGCTCTTGTAATTCCTCATCAATTAAGGATACCCTTAAATCACATCGTTGCTTTGAAGGGATTTGAGGTTGATTTAAAATCGGATGTTGGAAGGTTTTATGAAAACGGGCTACCTGATTAAGCGAGTCAATTTTATCCATTTAGAAATTAATGTTTGATTTTTTTAGATTCATTTTTCATTACCAAAGATAAGAAAAAGGCAAATCCTCCCACTATAAATGTGAGAATGAAAATCATACTGATCAATGCTTGACTACTCATTTGTTGACAAATTTACGATACAAAAAATTATTGGCGATCAATCCAATGATCAATACGCCTGTCCATTGGGTAATAATGGACGCATTGCTGTAAACATCTATCACATTCCAATGACCTGAGGCGTCCAACCAGGTATAATCACTGTATCCCCTAGACATCCACCAATAAATTAAAAAAAGTGCCAAAGGAATATTTAGCATCATACATATTTTGAAATAAAGAGAAGAGACTTTAAAATCAGAATCTAAGTCTATGAAATTCTTTTTGAATTCTGTAAACCCATATTTAGCCACGGCAAATAAAATAAATAGACCTGACACAATCAATCCTACACCCCAAACCCAATCTTGATTCGAGAAAAAATCTAAACTGTAGGCCGAGGGAAATCCAAAAATTATAAAGAAAAATATGACATTTTTAATCGATTTAGCACGCGAAAAACCTAAATCGCTCAAGTTTTTGATAAATAATTCTATCATGGCCAATAATGAACTCACCGCCGCAAAGAACAACGCCAAAAAGAAAACACTTGACAGCAAGGCTCCGCCTTGAATATTTGAAAACAAAACGGGGATGACGGTAAAGGTCAACGCTTGATTCCCACTCTGAAGATAACTAATGGCAGCCGCTTCTGTTTGCGCCATAGCAAAAACTGCAGGTAAAATAGCCATTCCAGCCATTAATGAGGCTAAATTATTTCCGAAGGCACCTACAAAAGTATTGAGTGTGACGTCTTCTTTGTCACTAGAATAAGAAGATATGGTCATGATCAACCCCCACCCTGCCCCAGTCGACCAAGCTGATTGGGTCAATGCCTCTATCCATATTATCGGATCAGAAAAATGATCGAAATTAATGACAAACATGTATTCCAATCCCATCAATCCTTTTTCCATATTCAAAGCAATAATGGCCACGATAATCAAAAGGACAAAAAGTGCAGGTATCAATATTTTATTGGCTCGTTCCAATCCTTTTTGCACACCCCGTGCCAATAACAATGAACCTAAAATAACAATCGCTATATAAAGCAAAATAGTGATCCAATTCCCGTTGGATACAGAGTTCCAAAATTGATGAAGGTAATCTGGATTTTCGATCAACCGTGATTTCAGCGATTGCTCATCTAATATATTTGATACTGAAAAACTAAAATAGCGCAAGGCCCATGCCGTAACGACAGAATAATAAAAGGCAATACCCAAGGTACAAATGGTTATAAAAAACCCCATAAAAGTGAAGGGTTTACCCGCAAGCATCGTAAAAGATCCAATAACGCCTTTTTTATACTTCTTCCCAATTGAGAATTCGGCCAAGAGCAAAGGAATGGACCAGATGAGTAAAAAGAAAATCCAAAGTAATAAGAAAGCGCCTCCATATTGACCCGCAAGTCTAGGGAATCGCCAAAGATTTCCTGCTCCGATAGCCATGCCCAATGAAGCCAAGATAATACCCCATCGATTACTGAATTGTTCTACTTGTTTCACTCCTTTTTATTTAGAACTTAGGATAGGGAATATAATATAAAATTATGAGACAGAGCCTTAATTTTTTTTAATTAACTAAAATCAATAATGTCTTCATCTACCGCTGTTTTTTTTGAATGACTTAATCCCGTAAGCACTGAAATAAGTGATCTAAATACCTCCAAATTTATCATTATAATCTGAATGCCGCCGTTTTTAATTCCAAATAACGTAGAGAGTTCATTTATAAACTAATTTAGTTGTATGCGCAACTAAATTAGTTTAAATTGTGCTCAAATTATCATGCGAAAAGAAGATTATTTTCCACAATTTGAAAAGCTCTTATTACCGTGGCTGGGGCGGGCAATGAAATCCTTCGATTTTCATCTGGCCGATGAGCTCTTGAATGCTGGAATATCTTTGAGTAAGCACCAGATTATACTCTTACGCATATTGAGCATGGAGGATGGAATTCCACAAAATGATCTAGCCTTCATTACTGACAGAGACAAAACCTCCTTGACCCGCCTCATTTCAACTATGGAGCGTAAAAAGCTTTTGAAGCGTAAAACTTGTGAAACAGACAAAAGAGTCAATAATGTTTTTATCACTCAAAAAGGTTTAGAGGAAACAAAAATGGCGTTTCCTCTCATTATTAATGAAATCGATAACATTCAACAGAAAATAAACGCTAAAGAGATCGAGACTACCATCAAAGTTTTAAAACAAATAATCACCTTTACAAATCGTAAAGAGCTTCCAATCACTATCCTGAAATAAAATGAGACAAATAACTATCGTATTGGGAATAATCATCTTCGTCGGATCTATCTTCGGAGCTCAAAAGATTATTTCAAGTAAAAAAAGCTTTAAATCTAGAGAAATCGAAGCCCTTCCTTTTGCTTCTGTGAGCACAGTTAAAAATAAAACCATCTCAGTTTTCATTCGAGAGCAAGGGAGATTAATCGCTAAAAAAAGAACCAATTTATATGCCGAAGTTCAAGGCATCATGAAGGTCCGATCCAAAGAGTTTAAAATAGGTGTCGCTTTTAAAAAAGGTGAGATTATGATTGATATGGCCAATGACGCCTACTATGCCAACCTTCAAGCTCAAAAAAGTATACTTCAAAATCTGATCACCAGCATTTTACCAGATCTAAGACTTGATTACCCCAAAGCATACGAAAAATGGGGGAAGTACCTAGACGAATTTGAGTTAAGCCAACCTTTAAAAAATCTACCAAAAACTTCCTCTGATCAAGAAAAATTCTTTATCACAGGGAAAAATATTTATACCACTTATTATAACACCAGAAATTTAGAATTAATCTACCAAAAGCACCTCATTAGAGCTCCCTTCGATGGTATCCTAACCTCAGCCGCGGTGGAGGCTGGCACGGTCATTCGGACGGGTCAGCTACTCGGCGAATTCATTGATCCTTCAGCATATGAAATGCAAGCAGATATCGGGAAAAACATGATATCAGCCATCAACATAGGAGTGCAAGTACAGGTTTATGCACCTGACCAGAAAGATCAACCATATCTAGGTACGGTCATTCGAGTAAATGGGAAAATTGATCAAGAAACACAAACTGTTAAAGCTTTCATCCTACTAAAAGAACCTTCTTTAAAGGAAGGCATGTATCTCGAGGCCATCATTCCTGTTCAAAAAATTGATCACGCATTTGAAGTAAATAGATCACTTGTGGTAAATCAGAACCAACTTTTTATTGTCCAAGACAGTATTTTAACCCTCCTACCCATCAACATACTTCACAAGGGTGAAAAGAACCTTGTTGTTAATGGACTGACAGATGGTATGCTCTTTGTAGATCGACCCATTCCTAATGCTTACCAAGGTATGAAAGTAGCCCTCCAACGCACCAAATAAATAAGTATGCGAAATATCATTAAATATTTTATCAATTATCCTATAGCAGGTTGGTTGATCGTTATTTCCTTTTCGGTGTTGGGCTTGGCTGGAGTAAGCAATTTAAAGTCGTCTTTTTTTCCATTAATAGAAAATAGAAATATTTCTATCAATGTAATATATCCGGGTGCCTCACCGCAGGAAATGGAGGAAGGCATCATCTTGAAAATAGAAGACAACCTCAAAGGAATTGTGGGGATCGATCGTTTTACCTCTACCTCAAAAGAAAACTCAGCAAATATATTGATAGAGGTGCTTAAGGGATATAATATCGATGCTACGCTTTCTGATGTAAAAAATGCAGTGAACAAGATTCCCTCGTTTCCTACGAACATGGAGCCCCCTATTATTGCTAAGCAAATATTTACCTCAGATGCCATTTCTATTGTCTTAAGTGGTGAAAATATTCCCTTAATGACTTTAAAATCATTTGGAAGAAAGGTAGAGGATGACTTGAGAAGCTTTGAGGGAATCTCACAAATAAACGTTTCAGGGTATCCCGACGAGGAAATAGAAATTGCCTTGAACGAAGATAAAATGCGAGCCTATCAACTGACTTTTCAAGAGATTGCGGCAGCGATAACCTCCACTAATATTTTGGTTACTGGGGGTTCTATTAAAACCTCTCAAGAAGAATACCTTATTCGGGTCAGTAACCGAAAATATTATGGGGTAGAATTTGACCAAATTATTTTAAAAAGCAATGAAAATGGTAAACTCATCAGGCTTCAGGATATTGCAGTTATCACTGACAAATGGTCTGAATCCCCAGATAGAGCCTATTTTAATGGCAAGCCCTCCGTCCAATTGAATGTAAAGGCTACGATATCTGAAGATTTGATAGAGGTAGCAGAAAATGTAAAAGCCTATGTAACTGATTTTAATAATAAAAATGACAACCTCCAGTTGGCCATCATCAGTGATCGATCCGTGGTAGTAGTCGAACGTATCAATTTGCTCTTGAAAAATGCCTTGCAGGGAATTATTCTTGTACTCATTTTTCTCGCTCTCTTCCTTAAGCCAAGATTGGCTTTTTGGGTCGCTTTTGGTTTGCCATTTGCCTTTTTAGGTATGTTCATATTTGCAGGGTTTTTTAATGTAACCATCAACATCGTTTCTTTGTTCGGTATGATCATTGTCATTGGCATACTCGTTGATGACGGTATCGTGATTTCAGAAAACATCTATCACCATTATGAAAAAGGGAAAACTCGAATGCAAGCAGCCATCGATGGTACGATGGAGGTTCTACCCGCCATCACCTCTGCCATTCTTACCACCCTTGTCGCATTCTCATCCTTCTTTTTTTTAGAGGGTCGAATTGGGGAGTTTTTTGGAGAAACGGCTACGATTGTTATTCTCACCCTAGGGCTCTCTTTAATTGAGGCATTGATCATTCTGCCTTCTCATATATCACACTCCAAATCGTTGACTAAAGCCCAAAAAACTTATTGGTTCAATGCTTATGCAGATCAATTTATGTCATGGATGCGCGATAATATTTATGCTCCTACGCTGCGCTTTTATTTGAAAAATAAAGTTTTAGGCTTTGGGATCACCTTGGCCCTACTTGTATTGACATTGGGATCAATGGGTGGAGGCATCATCAAATTTTCTTTTTTTCCACAAATAGCCAGTGATCGACTACAAATAAGTTTGAAAATGCCTCAAGGTACTAATGAGGCCGTCGCAGATTCAATTATTACTCATATTGAAAATCAGGCCTGGAAGGTAAATGACTCACTTTCAGAATTACAAACTGGGAATTTAGCTGTCATTCAGAATATCATCCGCCGTGTGGGTCCTGGGACATCAGTAGCCTCACTAACTATCAATTTACTGTCTGGAGAAACGCGTGATGCTCCGGCCTATTTGGTCTCATCCGCGATCGATGAAAAAGTAGGAAATGTAGATGGTACTGAAACATTAATTTATGGTTCTGGAAATTATTTCGGTGGTAAACCCATTTCAGTATCCTTATTGAGTAATAATACCCAAGAGTTGAAAGAAGCCAAATTATTGGTCAAGAACTATTTAAAAGAGAATAACCTACTCAAGGATATTGAAGACAATGATCCCGCAGGCATAAAAGAGATAAAACTTGAACTCACAGAAAATGGCTATGCCTTAGGCTTCCGACTCAATACCCTGATAAATCAAGTACGATCGGGATTCTTTGGATACCAAGCACAACGATTTCAAAGAAGAAGAGACGAGATCAAAGTATGGGTACGGTACGACAAAGAGACCCGCTCCTCTTTAACCAGTCTCGAAGAAATGCGTGTATTGAGTCCTTTAGGTGTACGCGTACCCCTCAGAGAAGTCGCCAATTATCAAATACAAAGAGGTGAGATATCGATCAATCACCTCGATGGAGAACGAGAAATAAGAATTGATGCAGATCTTAAAAATCCAAAAACCAGTGCTACGGAAATCATCCAAGAGATCAAAACAGAGGTATTACCGATCATTAATGCACAATATCCGAGTGTCAGCGCTTCATTTGATGGTCAAAGTAGAGAAGCCAATAAAACGACTTCATCCGCTGCGGCGACCATGCCTATCGTCTTTTTTATGATTTTTGCCATTATTGCTTTCACTTATCGTTCGATAAGCCAACCTCTGTTGCTGATGATTATGATTCCTTTTAGTCTGATTGGGGTTGCCTGGGGTCATTGGCTGCATGGTTATCCTATTAATATTTCCTCCTTTTTAGGCATCATTGCACTTATTGGAATTGTTGTGAATGACGGTTTAGTTCTTATTGGTAAATTTAATAGCAACCTAAGGGCAGGCATGAAGTTCGACGATGCACTATTGGAAGCCGGGAAGTCAAGATTTAGACCCATTTTTCTAACTTCTATCACTACTGTCGCTGGTTTAGGGCCTCTTATATTTGAGAAAAGTTTACAAGCACAATTTCTCATACCCATGGCGGTCTCAATAGCTTATGGCATTTTAGTTGCTACACTATTGACGTTGGTCTTTTTACCCATGTTACTTGCCTTTGGAAATACGATGAAAGTCTTGACCCTCTGGTTGTGGACAGGGATTAAACCAGCAAAAGAATCTGTCGAAAGAGCTGTAAAAGAATTAAATATTAACCATGAATAAATTGAAAATATTATCCTTTGCTGCGATTTATCTGAATCTATATTTTCAAGGAATCGGACAAGAATTACTCACCAAAGACCTCGCAGTGAAAATTGCCCTTGAAAATAATTTCGAAATTAAAGCAGCGAATAATCTAACAAAAATCGCTGAAAATAATGCAGCTTTAACGAACAGTGACTTTCTACCTTCCTTATTAGGAAGTGCCGGTTCAACATTTGCTTCTACCAGTTCCGAAAATACATTTCAAGATGACAGAGCTGTAAGTGTTTCAGGTGTTGAAACGGTTAGCCATAACGCAAGTTTGGCCTTAAATTATACTCTTTTCAATGGTTTTGGAAGGAAATATAACTATCAAAAATTACAAGAAAATTATAATCTGACGGCATTACAAGCAAGAAAAGTGATGGAGAATACGCTATTCAATATTTTCTTCGCCTACTATGAAATCGCACGACTTACACAAGATCAATTAAATCAGAATAAATCCTTAGCTATATCTAAAGAACGATTGACTAAAGCTATTTTTAGTTTTGAGTATGGACAAAGCACCAAACTAGATGTCTTGAATGCTGAGGTAGATTTTAATAATGATAGTATCAATTATCTCAACATCAGCCAATCATTAAAAACTGAAAAAAATAACCTCAACCTTTTATTAGGAAGAAGCATAACTACCTATTTTGAAGTAGATACCACCCTTTCTTTTTATGAAGATCTAGCCTTTGAAGTATTATCAGATAAAGCCCATTCAAATAATGTGGAAGTACTTGAGCAAAACAGTAATCTACGGAATGCGGAGACGAATATCAAGATCTCATCTGCAGCTATCATTCCGAGTGTAGGACTAAACACTCGTTATAATTGGCAGAATAATGACTTTGGACCTGTTGGATTTCTTGCTGACCAACAATCCAATGGTATAAATATAGGGGCCGCGCTTTCTTGGAATCTGTGGGATGGAGGAAAGTCCAATACGCTCCGACAAAATACTAAAATAGCTCTAGAAAATGAATCCCTTTCAATGGATCAAACTTTATTAAATCTAGATCGCAATTTGAATAATGCATGGACCAGTTATCAAACGGCTTTATTTATCATGATGGCTCAAAATAAAAATCTAGAAACCAACCAACGTAATTTTGAACGTACCAAAGAACAATACAACCTCGGGCAAATTACCTCAATAGCTTTCAGACAAGCCCAGCTTAATTTACTGAATGCACAGGTCAACTATAATAACGCACGTTACAGTGCCAAAAAATCTGAACTCGGTTTACTTCAATTGAGTGGTGATCTTTTACAGGCGAATTTTTAAAAGCCTTTTTTTTAGCAATTTTTGATACCATTTGATAAAAATAAATCAAAATGATCGTTAAAATCAATAGACCTATTAAACTACCTCCCAATGGATCATCGCTGATGGAAAAACTCCATTGAACCGCTGTTAATACCGCAATTAAAATACCGATCAACGCCTCACCCGTGATGAGTCCTGAAGCCATTAATAAACCTGCGTTTTTAGCTTGATCCACAGAGATGGATTTTTGAGCTTTTTGATACCCCTTCTCAAGCAGCTAAGCAATCAATCCTCCTATAAATATAGATGAGTCAAATTCAAAGGGTAGATATAAACCAACCGCTACCGCTAAAACGGGCATTTTAAAATTGCTTTTTTTCCGTTTTAAATACTCATCTGCCAAAATGATTAAAACACCAATAAAGCCCCAGATAACAATGATATCCCAAGGTAAATTACCATCAAATATACCCGAAGCAACACTCATCATTAGGGTAGCTTGGGGTGCTGAGAGTGGATTGGGATGTAGCAACGTAGGTAGGCCTATTCCCTTAGATACCAATAATAACTTTAAAATAGGTGCGATGAGCAAGGTCCCCGAAACGACCCCTACCATTTGCATGATTTGCTGATTTCTTGACGTTGAACCTAAAATATGTCCTGCTTTCAAATCTTGCATATTGTCCCCCGCAATGGCTGCAGCGCAACAAACGATGGCTCCCACTAAAATGGCTCCCGCCGCTCCTTTTGCCGGATCACTAGTACCCATTAATAATAATAATAAAGCGGTAGTCAGTATAGTTGCAATAGTGACTCCTGAAATAGGGTTATTTGAAGAACCTACCAGTCCCGCCATATAGTCCGCAACGGCAGAGAATAGAAACCCTGCAACAATCATGATCAGGACATGAATAGGGTGATTGGAACATCTTTTATATGGGTCAAGCAAGTTAAAAAGATGGGTATAGTCATGACCCCGATACCAATCAATACCCATGACATCGGAGTGTCTAATTCCGTTCTGGAGGTCGTTGAAAGGGATGTACTTCCTTTTTTAAAAGCCTCAAGTGCTGCTTCAAGTGCTTGTCCAAGTGCGGATCGTAATCCCACTAATGCCCACAAACCTCCTACAATCATCGCACCTACACCTAAATATCTAATATGAGAACTCCATATCTCTCCCCCTATTTGAACTGCTGAAAGCTCCTCAGGGGCACCTCTCAGTAAAATATATAGGGGAATACCTACATACCAAATGATTACCCCTCCTAAAAAGACTAGAAAAGAAATATTTAACCTTACTATGTAGCCCACCGCCACGAGTGCAGGTGACAAGTTTAAACTAAAATAAAGATAATAACGCTCTTTGAGAAGTATGGCCTTTTCAAAGAGGCCACTCCATAGATTTAGCGCCTAAAAACCAAACTTATAAAGCCCCTAATAGACTACCTATGATTAAATATTTTATCGAATCTCCACCCTTTTCTCCCGTCTTGAGGACTTCTGCCGTGGCCACACCTTCGGGAAAAGCGAGTTTTTCTTTAACGATGAGCGCCTTTCGTAAAGGAATCGTAAATAAAACGCCCAAAACTCCACCGAAAATAGCAATCAAGGTGGTTTCTAGATAATTAAAGGACTCCCAATAACCCATAATAACCAAAGCAGGTAGGGTGAAAATGATCCCTGCAGCTAAGGACTCTCCAGCTGATGCTGCAGTTTGAATCTAATTATTTTCAAGAATATTTGAATTTTTAAATGCCTTTAAAACAGCCATAGAGATGATCGCAGCAGGGGTAGATGCAGATACCGTCAATCCTGAAAAAAGTCCAAAATAAGCATTGGCTCATCCCAAAACAACGGAAAGTATCACCCCAATAATAACGGACTTAAGGGTCAACTCATTGCTCTTAGTCTCAGGTGAAATATAGAGTTTGTTCATGATTTAAATAAAATTGATAATGAGAAGACAAAGATGAACTTCCTTTATTATGCTTTCCTATTTAAAATGACGAATTTATCTCAAAATATCATTAAACAAATCAATTTGGTCTTTTAACCCATTCCGCCATTAATCGGATGGACTCTTTGAGGTAAGGATCTTTACTGATTTTTGCTCTATCTGATTCTGCAAAAAAAAGTTCTGTTTTAGCAACTTCTTCATCAAGTTTTTTTGATGACTCATTGGCCTCAGCTTCTTTTTGACGCATCGATAAATTTAATGACATAGACTTATCTTCATTAGCTGCTCTCTGCTCATTAATATCGTTAACCAAATCTATCAGTTGTTTATCCTCTACTAAATGCTTTCTATATTCATCATAAAGGTCATCGAGAAGTTCAGACGAAACATCATAAGTAGATGAAAATTTAGAGGAACCTATCTCATCCCACGATAAAGCTGACGGACTTGAGCTCTCACCTACTTCGTCCGATGTGAAATAAGAAGGAAAGGCTATATCCGGTCTCACTCCGGTGCGCTGCGTACTGCTTCCAGAAGCCCTGTAAAATTTTGCCAAGGTCATTTTAAGCTGTCCAAGGCTGATTTCTTGATTTTTAACTTTATCTCTCAAATCTCTCAAATCATCATTTTTTGAAAATTGATTGACTGCAATCTGCCGGTTGATGTAATTCAAAACAGGACGCTCCAAGCTCAGTAGACTTTGAACTGTCCCTTTTCCAAAGCTGTTTTCACCAAAAATGACTCCTCTTTTGTAATCCTGAATGGCTGCTGCAAAGATCTCTGAAGCACTGGCACTGTATCTATTTTCTAATACAGCCAACGGTCCTTCATACATAACCTTGGAGTTATCATCTGACAAAACATCTATACTGTTGTCGGTATTGCGAACCTGAACCACGGGACCTGAAGGAATAAATAAACCAGTCAAATCTATTGCTTCATCCAATGAACCTCCTCCATTATACCTCAAATCAATAACTAATGCATCCATCCCTACCTTATTAAGACTGTCTAATAAAATACTCACATCTCGGGTCGTACTCTTGTAATCTTCAATACCTGCACTTCGCTCTTCAAAATCAATATAAAAACTAGGTAATGTAATCACACCCACTTGATAAGTCGCATCATCTTCAAAATAAGAAATGATTTCTCCTTTTGCTGATTCATCTTCTAATTTTATCTTTTCCCTAATCATGCGTATCGTATCAGGCAATGCCGTCAAATCACCCTTACTCAATGTCTGAATCCTTACTACTGTTCCCTTGGGACCTCTGATCTTTTGAACCACTTCATCTAACCTCAAACCCACTACGTCAACAAATTCACCGTAGTCTCCCTGAGCAACGGCTATGACTTTGTCTTTTTCGAAAATTCGCTTACTCTTAAACGCAGGACCGCCAGGCACGACTGAAACAATTTGTGTGTAATCTAGCTGCTGTCCTAATACTGCACCAATACCTTCTAGAGACAAACTCATATTGATTTGAAAGTTGTCTGAGGTAATCGGTGAAAAATAACTCGTATGGGGGTCATAGGCCGAGGTTAAGGCATTTAAATAGACTTGAAAAACATCTTCACTCTTGTTTTGATACAAGGACTTGATCCGTCGCTCATTTCTATCTGATAATATTTTCTTCGCCTCATCCCAGTCTTTTTTTGCCAGCAATAAGTTCAAAGCCCTACCTTTTACAATCAGACGCCATCGTTCATTGAGTTCTTCTGCACTGCTGGCCCAATCTATTTCATCAAGATCTAAATCATAGTATTCCTCCCTTTCATAATCAAACCCTTTTTCCAACATTTCAGGGATACGTGCATACTGATCTAATACCCGCGTTTGGTAGAGATTAAATATTTGAAATCCAAAATCTAATTTTTCTGCTAATAATTCATCATCTAGTTGAAACTTGTACTTTTCAAAATAATCAAAATCTGATTGTAAGAAAAAAACTTTTGAGGGGTCTAATCCCTCAATATAATTGGCAAAGACTACCGCAGACAGTGAATCATTTAACTTTAATTTTCGATAATGGTATTTTTCAAGATATGCTAAAGTGATAAATAAAGCTTTTGAATGTTCTGGTAAGGGGACTAAAGTGACAAGCTCTTCCTCGGCGGCTGGCTGCTCTTGACCGGTTATTGTCGCCAAAACGGAAATTAGAACAACTAAATATATCAATAATCTTATCTGCATTAAAAATAATTTAAAAATGTCTAATATCAAGAAGTTAAGGATTCTGCTGATTCCAAACTAAAGCCGCTGCTCCCAAAATTGCTGCATTTTTATCTATCATCCCAGAGGGCAATAACTTTACTTTTCCTTTGTAATAAGGTAAAAGATTGGCTTCAAGATATCGCTGAGTGGGTTCGAAAATCCATTTACCTGATTTCGCCAAACCTCCCAGCAAAAAAATAGCCTCAGGATGGGAAAACGTAACGAAATCCGCCAACTGCTCTCCTAAAATTTTACCCGTCATTTCAAAAGCAGCACAAGCAATTTCATCGCCATGCTCTGCAGCTCTAGTTATATCTTCACCATGTAAATTATTAAAAGAATAATTTCTAAGCTCGCTATCAGATACGGAATCTGAAAGTAATTCAAATATGGTCCGTTTTAATCCTGTTGAAGACACATAAGCTTCTAGCCCTCCTTTAACACCTAAACCGTCTAATCTACCCTCTCTATCAATAGAAATGTGACCCAATTCACCAGCCATGGCATCGTGTCCATAAATCAATGCCCCATTGGCGTAAATTCCTGATCCCAAACCTGTACCTAATGTGATTACTATAAAATCACGCATCTTTTTGGCATCCCCATAGACTACCTCTCCAATAGCTGCTGCATTGGCATCATTGGTCATATAAATAGGCACATTAAAATGGGCCTTCACCTTACTCACAAAAGGAATGATTCCTTTCCATTCTAAATTAGCAGCATGCTCAATGGTCCCACGGTAATAATTCGCATTAGGAGCACCAATACCTAGACCCACCATCTCAAAATCAAAAAAAAGCTGTTTTTCTAAATATTGGATTTTTGATGCCAAAACTGACATATACTGATCTGCATCAGGATATCCCTGAGTTGGGAAATCTAAATGAGCATACATTTCACCTTTTTTATCGACGAAGCCCACCTTGGTCAAGGTACCTCCAATATCAATCCCTACTGCTAATTTTTTTGACATTTTATCCTTAATCATAATAACTAAGTTGCAATATGGTAATTGTTTAGATAATTAGGAATTGAAAAAAGGCAAATATTTTTTTTTAACAAAAAATATGAAAAATCTTTTAAAGAATTATTAAAGAGATTAAACCCGTCGTAATCGTAAACTCCTTTTGTAAGGCAGAATAGAGCAACTCCTAATCGATAGTTTTATCATGAAGCAACTGTCTTTTAGTTAAACGTCAATAAATTACCCTAATTGTACGTTTTTACCGGCAAAAAATAAATATATTGTCAGCGAAAATAAAAACAATTATGTCACTTGATTCACCAACACCTATATCGAACCGTCTTTATTCCTTAGATGCCTTACGTGGGTTTGATATGTTTTGGATCATGGGTGCGGAGGCAATTGTTCATTCAATCCATCAAGTAAATCAAAATCCCATCTGGGAAACCTTAGCTGATCAAATGATCCATCCTGATTGGCATGGATTTGCTTTTTATGATCTAATATTTCCATTATTTCTTTTCATAGCAGGGCTGGCTTCACCTTACTCGGTGGTAAAAGAACTAGAATTAGGGAAATCTAAAAGTCAAATGACTTTACGGATTATCAAAAGAACCATCATCCTCATTTTATTAGGTCTAATCATCAACCAAGGCATTCATATCATGCCCATTTCAGAAATCAGATTCGGTAGTGTACTCGGCAGAATTGGCATCGCTTATATGTTTGCTAATTTCATATTTATTTACAGTAAAAAAGAATGGATGAACTACCTCTGGTTTGCAGGACTATTGATGGGTTATTATTTGATCCTGAAATTCACATCAGCCCCAGGTTTCCCGACAGGTGACCTTACACAAGCAGGAAACTTCGCCTCCTATCTCGATCGCCTCATCATGCCCGGTAAATTATATTTAGGCAATCATGACCCCGAGGGATTAGCTTCTTCACTACCGGCCATTAGTACCGGTATTTTGGGTATTTTAGTAGGAAATTACATAAAAAACAATGCATCAAATGGTACAAAAAAGTGTCTTAGATTGGCCATTGTTGGCATCATTTTTATTTTAATTAGTCTTATTTGGAACCTGGATTTCCCCATAAATAAAAATCTATGGAGTAGTTCATTTGTGATGCTCACAGGTGGTATAAGTATCTTGCTTTTCACCCTATTCTACTATATCATTGACGTGAAAGGCTATCGGAAATGGGCCTATTTCTTCAAGGTCATAGGCGTAAATTCTATCCTGATCTATATATCTGGAACTTTTATTGATTGGGAATATACTACCCAAGGATTATTTGGATGGATAGTAGAATGGATTGGAAACCCTTTCAGTATTGTCGCTATGTCTGTATTGTATGTGGGAGTAAAATGGGGATTCTTAAATGCCCTTTACAAGATGAAAATCTTCTTGAAAGTTTAAACCAAAGCAGTCGCATCATTGGTCTCATAAAGTCTTAAACTTTGGATCAGGCCATAAGGCTATCCTTATACTAACAAGGCATAGCAACTCATAAGGCTTACTGAAAACACTGAAAAAAATTAGTCGATCCAATGATCATAAACCCGCTTTACTCCATTAATACTCTTTTCTTGTCAGTTCAGCCAAGACAGATGTCCTTGTGAAGACTTAGAGCCAATAAAGAATTAGAATAGATTAGGACAAAGAAGCCTCTACTACAATCGAGACATCAAGTAATTTTGAAATTGGACAATTTAAACGTGCATCTTCTACCAAATCATTAAAGGTTTCTTGATCAATTCCAGGCACCTCAGCTTTGATTACTAATCGAGACTCGTTGATTACAAAATCTTCCATTTTTATGGCACATTGAACGTCTAGTTTAGCTGGAGGGAAATCCCGTTCTGATAAGTTGAAACTTAACTTCATAGAAAAACAAGCTGCATGAGCAGCAGCAATCAATTCCTCAGGACTTCCACCTGGGGCGCCTTCAAATCTTGATTTTGATGTATACTTAACATCATTTAGTAAATCACTCTCTGTTGACATCATACCATGTCCCTCAAGTCCGTTTCCATGCCAGATGGCCTTCGCTTTTTTGATCATAACTTTTTAAATTATATGATAAAATTAACGAATTCAAATTCAATAAATGAAGAACAGAAAATAAAATTTAAACATTTTTAAAACACAAATTTGGCATTTAATCTCTTCCATCTCATTATAAAAAAAATAGAAATTATTCATTAAGCTGAATAATTATGTCAATGCAATATATATTCAGTTTTTATACTCCATTTATCAGCTTACGAGTGGAAACATAATATGGCTGAAAAAGAAAAACCTTTCTGAAATTTCTGATCTAATGCTTTTTATGAATTGCTCATTCCGGTACTTTTTCAGCCTTCCAAATTACAAAAATTAAATTACCTATCTTTAATCAAATTAATGAAGCTTTAAATACTAACTTTTTTTTTGAATTATGGAAAGTAATAACTCCCTCTTTAAACTAATCATAATAACATTACTAACCGTATCATTAGGATCATGTTCTCAAAACAATGAGATCATGATCGAGGTTACCTATGATCCCGCTCTAGGTACGGAAGATTTTGACGGAAGGCTCCTAATTATGATCTCCAAGGATACCGTTACCGAACCTCGGTTTCAAATCAATGATACAGATCAAACAGGTATTATATTAGGTAAAGATATTCAGCAATGGCTCCCGAACACATCCATATCTTTCAGTAAGCAGATACTTGCCTACCCCATAGAAACCCTAGCAGACCTAGAAGCAGGTGATTATTTTGTTCAAGCACTTCTGCATAAATATGAAACCTTTCAACTGGTAAATGGTCATACGGTACAATTACCCATGGACCAAGGCGAGGGGCAACATTGGAATATTAGCCCAAAAAACATTTACAGTAAACCCATTAAAGTCACTATAGGTAAAAAAGACAGCCCCATTCAAATAGTACTGACCAAGGAAATCCCTTCAATAGCGGCTGTTCAGGATTCTGAATATATAAAACATATTAAAATTAAGAGTGAGCTACTCACTGAATTTTGGGGTAGACCTATGTACTTACAAGCCAATGTTCTGATACCCAAAGGTTTCTCGAAAAATAATGCAGACCGTTATCCATTGATGGTTTTTCATGGACACTTCCCTAAAACAATAGGTGGATTTAGAACCGAACCACCCACCTCTCCAAAACAAGATACCGTCTATAGCAGTCGATTTGGCATTACCGGTTATCAATACATTCAAGAAAAAGAGGCTTATGACTTCTATCAGCAATGGGTATCAGAAGATTTTCCTCGTTTTTTAGTCCTTGAAATTCAGCATCAAAACCCCTACTATGACGATTCATACGCAGTAAACTCGGCCAACCTAGGGCCTTACGGCGATGCCATTACTTATGAGCTGATACCTCATATCGAAGACCTATTTAACGGCGTAGGAGAAGGTTGGGGACGTTTCCTTTATGGGGGTTCTACAGGCGGTTGGGAAGCTTTAGCGGCCCAAGTATTTTATCCTAAAGAATATAATGGATGTTTTGCGGCCTGCCCTGACCCCATTGACTTTAGGGCATATACTGTGGTAGATATATACAACGATGATAACGCCTACTATACAGAAGGTGCTTTCAAACAAACCTTAAGGCCAGGTAAGCGTGATGGTAAAGGACACCTGCAGGCCTATTTGAAAGATATGAACCGTCGTGAGTATATCTTAGGAAACAAAAGTCGTTCCGGTGACCAATGGGACATTTGGCAAGCCGTCTATTCACCTGTCGGAGAAGATGGTTACCCAAAGCCCATTTGGAATAAGCTCACCGGTGAAATTGATCGGGAAGTGGCTAATTATTGGAAAGAAAATTATGATTTACGGTACATTATGGAAAGGGATTGGGATCAAATAGGGTATGACCTCGAGGGAAAAGTTCATATCTATTGTGGTGACATGGACAACTACTATCTTAATAATGCGGTGGTACTGACCGAAGAGTTCTTAGAAAGTACTACTAGGCCCTATTACGGTGGTGAAGTGGCTTATGGCAATAACCAAGAACACTGCTGGAACGGAGATCAAGAAAATCCGAATTACCTCACGCGACTTCGCTATAATAGCCTCTATTTAGACAAAATAAAGATTCTATTAAAGGCATCCGCACCCAAAACACATCACCTCAAAAATTGGGAACTTTAGAGAGAAGAATAGAATTATCAAAGCGAGCATTATTACTCGCTTATCTTATAAATTTCAAAAAAGATTAATTAAAAATTGCCGGTCCATTGAATCGCATTTGCAAGCAAATGCTGAAAATTATGATGCCTAAATGTGATCGGTGAATGCCCCAGTGCAGTGTAAAATACCTTGCCCTTTTTTTGCTCGTGATACCAAACAATCGGATGGTCTTGCCCCATACCCCAATTTTTATCTTTTACAAGAAACCTGATATTCCCACTTAAATCATAAGTAGATTCATCTACAGTATACAGTACCGCAGTCGTTTGAGCTCTCGGATTGTCATAAAAACAATACCATTCATCGGCCAAATCAAAAGTATCTAGTAAACCTTCAGATAGCTGATGGTTCACAGCATCCATGTCTAAATACAACATTGCGGTGTCTAAATCTTGACCTATATTGTGATGCGAGAAATGAGCCTGAAGTACCTCATCTTCATACCATCCCCATTGATGAGAATCATCTCCTGCTGCATGAACACCAATAAATCCTCCACCGTCCTCGATCCATTGTTTAAAAATAGTCCGCTGATCATCCGTTAATACTTTTCCACTCGTATTGTTCCAGATTACGACTTGAAAATGTGCCAATTGATGCTCATTAAATACGCCAGCATCCTCTGTCGCAAAAACCTTCCAGCCATTGTCATGACCCATTTGCTCAAAGATAGGCAAGGAAGCTTCGATCGCTGCAGAATGCCTAAATCCATTGGCTTTTGAAAAGACCAAAATTGATTTTTCACCTAAATTCAAGGGTAATTCGATGGGATCCGTATTGTAAAAGTTGATTCCCCGTTTTGCTTTATAAATGAAGGTTCCTATGAACAATAGGACACATAAAAAAACTCCGAAAAAACCACAAAAAAGATATTTTAATATTTTTTTCATTTGAAGTGTCAAGTGAATGACAGAAAAGATGTTACTGATGCGTAAGATTTATTTGTCAACGTTCCTCACATATATTCATCAAAAATATAAAATCCTATTATTGTGTTTTTTTACGCAAATAAAGATAGATACTTATATCTGGATTCAGCCATAAAATTTCAGGATTAAAAAAAACTACTCTGAGGATCATTTACAATTAAAGTATGCTCTGATGGCTAATAAGAAATCACATAACTCTATATTGAATTGAACGACCTAGTCATCGGATCATACTTGCTCGTAAAAAATTTTTAATCATTCAAACTTATGTAGACCCTCAATCTTCTACAAATAAACCTTAATTTGATTGAAAGACCCGGATATAATCTACCAACATGTATTGTGGAAATACGGTTGATATATTGGGACTCCCTGGCCAACTACCTCCTACGGCAATATTGAATATAAACCAAAAGGGCTGATTGAATTCACTCAAATAAGCAGAAGTGATATCTATTGCATTGAAAACTATATCATCACGCAACCATTTAATTTGAGTTGCATCCCATTCAATTGAAAAAACGTGAAATTCGTCATTGTAGATCCCCTCACTCAATTTTGAGGAAGTTCCATAATCCGCCTTAAAACCATTATCTTGCCAATGTACTGTCCCGTGGATAGTATTGTCTCTCCCACTCGCATTTCCACCTATGAGCTCCATGATGTCAATTTCACCACATTGCGGCCAACCTACTTCAGGATAGTTGGCACCCAACATCCAAAGAGCGGGCCAAAGACCTTGACTATAAGGTAAATTGGCCCTTATATCAATTCTACCATATTTAAACTGTTGTTTTCCTTGTGAAATCAATTTAGCCGAAGTATATCCTCTACCGCTACGTTGCTCTTTGATGGCTTCGATTACTAGGTAATCGTTCTCAACAAGGTAGGCATTATCCTCAGTATAATATTGAAGTTCAGCATTGCCCCATCCACAAAGTGAGGGACAACCATCTCCGTTTTGAAAGGCCCAATTGTCAGTATTTATAGCCGACTGATCGAACTCGTCTTGCCATATCAAGGACATCCCCTCATAAGTTAAAGGTGTTTCATAGCCCGTTTCAGGAATGACCAATCGTCCAGCAGTTGAATTGTCTACATCATCATTGAGGATTCTTATCTTCATGGTGTCTTCTTCAATAATGGCATTATCAGCAAAAGGAAAATAAAGATAAAATTCTTCGTCACTTTCTACTCCTTGATCTCCTGAAAGTTCAAGTGTAACAAACACTTCTATTTCTCCAACCTCAAAGGTGACTCGCTTATTTTGTTGGGCTATGTAATCTTTATCTTGTAAAGCCGTACCAGGCAATGTTTCATAATCAATAATTATCGTTTCAAGTGAGGGGGCACTCAAACTCAGTCTTACTTGGACTTCTTGATCGACATTGGACTCGATAAAAAGTGTATCTTCAAAAGTCAAAAAGGGTAATTCGACTATGGGAGTGGTTGCATCGGAGCAACAAAATAATTGGAGCATTAGAAAGCTCAAGGAAAAAAGGAAAAAAGATCGTATCATAGAGTAAGATAAATAAATTTAGCATTGAACGTTTCGCTCAATGCTAAATTTATTTCATTAAAAGAAAATTATTGTGATGGTGCAGTTAACAAGTAATTCCAATAAGCACTACCATCTCCTGCTTCACTATAGTCAACTCCCACACGCAATCTTTTGTTAGTTGGCCCATCATAAAATCTAATTACTTCATAAGTAATCGTAGTATCCTTCGGCGCTCTTTGTTCAGCGCCTGGTCCTCCCTTATAGAAACCTAAATAGGCACCATTACCAGTGACAGAAATCGTTGGTAAAGTAGTTTCAGAACCCTCTGTAAATGTATAGGTAAAATCACCTCCACCCCAAGCAGCTAAATTTTCAGGAATATCTGCAACGGGCACACAACCGGTGACCGATACACTATCCATCCAATCTTCAAGGAGTACACTGTCACCCACATTGACAACAAATCCACCCGCGTCATCAAAAGTAAAGGTATCGTCAAACAAGCATGGCACAGCTGCTATCCATGCTTCATTGGCAGCAAACCAATCGCCTCGACCAATACCTGGTCCTACGGCAATTACTTGATCCACATCCCACAATGTCCAGTCTTTACCCACTAAATCTGCAGCCGTAAAAATTGGAGCACAATCTAAACAAGCCTCCCAACAAACTACTCCATACCAAATGGGTATTCCTGCTACTGTTAAAACACGGTTGGTGTATATATCTGTCGTCAAGGTACAATCAGAGCCAACTGCCAAAGTCTCCTGATCACCAGCATCGGTTTCAAACTTGAACTCATAATCCCCAGTAGCTAAAGTCATGGTTGATTCCCACATACCATCACCATCTTCATCTGTCATAGGCTGAGCAGACGACCAGTTGTTCCAGTTACCTATAATAGCAGGTATAGTTCCCTCTCCAGTATAACCATTGAAATTCAACATAAAAGTTACTTGTGTTGAATCTGAAGGTTCAACCTCCTCACAAACCGGCATCTCTGGCTCATCAGAAGCTACTTCGTAACTTACAAAAGTAAATGACCAAATGCCTCCATTTGCTTCAGTAACTGTTTCTAGAACCAATGTATCAACGTTCGCGTCTACTATTTTTGCAACAGTATAAATCACTTCAGTCTGAGGTACAAATACTTCATCCGTTGAACCTACCTTAGCTAAACCCATGTAGGCACCCTCTCCTGATAAGGTCAATGTCTCATCTTCCATACTGTAGCTGTAGTCGAAAGTACCATCGCCCCAAGATGACAAGTCTACCCCATCTACACTCAACCAGTTCTCATCAACACTTGTATCAAAACAACCTAAGATTATAGAACGACCATCTTCGCCCCAAAAATCTTCTCCTACTGAACGAGTCATGGTACCATCAACATTAAACGTAAATGTGTCATCCAAAATACAATCTCTCTCACAAATTGCCTGGCCTGTTCCCAAAGCCCACCAAATTTGAGATCGATCTTGCGGTAATATTGCATAAGGATAAGTATTCATAGAAATGTCTCGAATCAACTTCCATGTCTTACCCTGCGTTCCTGCCAATAAAGCACCTGCCGCCAGGGGATCAACGACATTTATGGTTTCTTCTCTATCATCAGATCTGCCCGCACCTGTGGCAGTCAGTATTACCGTAAAAGAACCTGCTTCATCGTAGGTATGCACTGGACTTTCATCGGTCGAGCTATTGCCATCGCCAAAATCCCAAGCATACGTATCAGCATTTACAGATTCATTCGTAAAAGTAACCTTAAGATAATTATCTGCATCTATTTCGTAACTCCATCTAGAGATCGCATCATCTGTAGTTAAGCCTGTAGAATCATCAACATCGTCGTCATCGCTACATCCTGAGAAAATAGCGAAGGAACTCAATAGAAAAACTAGACTCCAAAATTTCATATTCTTCTTCATTTATTTAAAATTTAATTAACAATCGTTTTATTTGATAAAATTTAATACCCATCATTTTGGATCATATTACCACCAGATAAATCTATCTGGCGTTGCGGGATGGGAAAATGCTCATGCGTCCCTTCCTCAAAACCTAAATCAGCAAGTATTGTTGCTGCTCTTCCAGTCCTCACCAGATCAAAGAATTTTTCTCCTTCAAGACCTAACTCTACGTCTCTCTCATGATAAATCGCTAACAGCAATGAAGCTCCACTACTGGTAATGTCTGGCAAGACGGCATCTGGGTCAGATGCTGACCTTCTCGCTCTAGTCCGTACTTGATTTACTAAATTTCTTGCTAAGGCTTCATCACTCTGATGGTAGGCAGCTTCTGCAGTCAATAGCAATACATCTGCATACCTGATCACGCGATCATTGGCATCACCATTCATTACGGGATCACCTATGCTGATCAACTCATGCTCGCTTCTACAAGCAAAATATTTTTTTGAATAATAATCATGATCAAATCCAGTAGCACCTTTACTTAGTGTTCCCCTATCACACAATTCATCTCCGATTTGAAATACCGAAGCACTCATCCTTGGATCACCCGATTCAAATTCATCTACAAAATTTTGTTGTGGGATATTAAACCCCCAACCTCCGTAGGCTCCTCTCGGGAGTTGGTAAACTACTGCTAAATTACCATCATTGGAACCATTTACATTGCCCCAATAACCGCCCCCTTGTGAAGATCTTTGGATTTCAAAGATAGATCCGGGTCCATTTTCTCCAGCAATTGTAAAAATATCTTCATAATCAGCATCTAACGAGTATTGATTTGTGTTAATGATAATATCACCCAATATCACTGCATCAGACCATTTTTCTCGATAAACTAAGGTTTTCAATAAGAGTGATCTTGCCGCACCTTTGGTGACACGACCATAATCATCAAAACTCAACTCGCTTCTCAACCGTAAATCATCGATCGCTTCTTCTAAATTAAGCTCAATAAAATCCCAAATTTCATCCTCACTGGCTCTTCCCATTTGAAATTCTGTAGGAGCTAACACATGATCCACCAACGGTACTCCACCGTAAACTGTCACCAAATTGAAATAATAAAAGGCCCTCAAAAATTTTCCTTCCGCCATCATTTGAACCTTTGTAGAGTCATTCATATTAATCTCTGGTAACATATTGATCAATGCATTGGTCCGATAAATTCCTTGATATTGCGCGGTCCAATCACTATTCAAATGAATATTACTGGGCACATAAGAAAATGAGTTGAAAGCTTGCAGCTGAGGCTGATCATTGGGTCCACTACCTCCAGGTATCACATCCTTTGTGGTGAAATTTCCCAAAAACCATCTAAAGTGGTATACACCAGCACTGAAATTATACTGTAGGGGATCATAACTGGCTACGAGAGCTTCAAAAGCCTGTGTTTCAGAAATATAATAATTACCATCCATTGTTTGTAGTAAAGGTAATTTTTCTAACTCATCCTCACATGACCAAAACAATATTGAAGCAAGAATCGAAAGTAATAATAGTTTTATTCTCATTAAATTATATTTAGAAAGTAATATTAAACCCTGTGGTAAATACTCGGGCCTGAGGATAATAACCTCTATCAATACCCACATCTAAGTTGGCAGATTGGTCATTGCTGAAGCCATTAGATTTTCCTATTTCAGGATCCATTCCTCTGTAATTCGTAAAAGTGACCAAATTTTGAATGTTGACATACCATCTCAGCTTTTGTACAAACGCCTTCTTTGACAAGCTTTTGGGGATGGTTACTCCAAACTGAATATTCTTCAGCCTTACAAATGAACCATCTTCGACAAAATAATCAGAAACTCTAAAGTTTCCATTGCGGTCATTGACTACTGCTCGGGGTTCGGTGAAAGAAGGATTTTCCTCTGTCCATCGATCTAATCGATAAGCAGGACGATTTTGAACTCCCAAATCCCACCTAGTAGTTGCATTAAAAATATCATTACCAATGAATGATTGCACAAAAACAGAAAGGTCAAAAACTTTATAAAAAATATTTCCAGTGAAGCCTAAAATGGTATTAGGATAAGGATTGCCGATCATGGTCCTGTCGTCTGAAGTGATTTTACCATCAGCATCTAAATCTGAAAACATAAAATCTCCCGGAACAGCGTTTGGTTGAATCTCTCCGTCTGTAGCATCTACATATTCCTCCACCTCGAATTTATTTTGGAACACACCCAATACTTTATACCCATAAAAATAACCGAAAGGTAATCCCTCCTCCATTCGTGTGATATTTCCTCCTACGCCTTGATTGAACCCAGAAGCAACTGGTGTAGATATAAGTCCTAAATCGGTAACCTCGTTTTCAATAAAGGTGGCATTTAATGCTAAGTCAAACGAAAGTTCATTCATCGATTTCTTATAAATCAATAAAAGCTCAAACCCCTTGTTCATAATTTCACCGGCATTGACAAAAGGAACATCAATAAAATTGACTCCTGTCCCTATGATGGCGGGTTCTTCTTTTCTAATCAGAATATCGGTCGTTCGTTTTACGAAATAATCCGCTGTGAATTGTAATTTATCTTGAAAGAAAGACAAATCTAGTCCTATGTTTGTCTGGGTACTCACCTCCCATTTTCTATCAGGGTTAGCAGGTGTGGTAGCCGCTGAACCTTGATAAATAGATTGCCCTGAACCAAAAACATATCTTATGCCCGGCTCACCTGCGCCATTGTTTATGGTGCCAATAAAGCCATAATCATCAATTTTTTCATTGCCATTTTGACCCCAGCTAAATCTCAATTTGGCGAAATTCATAAAACTAGGCAACTCAAGAAAGTCTTCTTTGGTCAAAATCCAACCCAGAGACAAGGACGGGAAGATTGCATATCGATTATTCGTGCCAAATCTAGAAGAACCATCTCTACGGACGGTCGTAGTCAAGAAGTATTTCTCCGACCAGTTATAATCCAACTTTGCAAAATAACTAAATAGTGCGGATTCCGTTAATCCCTCATAAGCACCCAGTAGATCCTGATTACCCAAACTGTCAGAGGCCATGTCCAAAGTCAATCCATATATGTAAGCTGAATCTGGAGAATTAAAAGGTAAATCACCTAAACTTAAACCCAGTTGTTCATAGCTTCGGTCTCTGTAAGTAGATCCGGCCAAAATCGAGAAATTATGATTCCCAATGGCCTTATTATAGGTAATTATGTTTTCCCACATAATGTTGGTCCATTTTTGACGAGATTTACTCACACCATTCATTAGGTTTTGCTCATGTGTATAGAAACCTGTGGGGTCTAAATTGTACGATTGAGCAAAATCAAAAGTTTCAGCAAAAGTCAAATCTAATGATCCTGAAGTTTTAAAAGTCAAGTTTTCGATAGGCTTTAATTCTGCAAAAACATTGCCAATGATCTGATTGCTCGCAAAAGAATTATTGAACTTATCAATACGATTTAAGGGATTTTTTATATCCCCTACTACCAGTTGTGAATAGTTATAAGTTCCATCATCTTTAAAAACAGTAGTCGAAGGATCTATGTTTTGTGCGAATGCAACTGGTGAGGCAAACTCATTGTTTTCTGCAATTCCATTTCTTTTCAAACGAGTAAAATTAATATTCTGCCCAATGGATAAGGTTTTGTTGAGGTCTTGATTGGTTTTCAGTCTAAAAGTGTACCTCTCATAACCCGACTTGTCCCTACCCAAAATACCTTCCTGATTAAAATAGGAACCCATGACACTATAAGTAGCGCTTTCACTACCTCCTTGCGCACTGATTTGATGGGAGGTAATGGGCGCATTATCGAATAAAGCATCTTGCCAGTCTGTACCCACCCCTAACGCAGAAGGATCATTGAGCACAGAAAACTGGTTATCATCAGCAAATAAACCCTCATTTGCTTCCAGCATCAATTCTGCATATTGTTGAGCATTTAAAACAGAACTCTTCTTTGGTAAACTTTGGGTGCCTGTGTAGAAATTATAACTTATTTGCCCCTTTTTGTTTTTTGTACCTGTTTTTGTAGTGATTAATACAACACCATTGGCGCCGTTGGTTCCGTATATTGCCGCAGAAGCCGCATCTTTAAGCACAGATATGGATTCGATGTCAGCGGGACTTAGAAAATCCACGGCATCAAACCATACTCCATCCACCACATACAAAGGATCGGAATTATTAGGTGTTCCGACCCCTCTGATCCGTACAGACAGCGCGTTGCCTGGCGATCCCGAACTTTGTGTGATTTGTACACCAGAAACGCGACCTTGTAAAACTTGTTCTAGGCGTGCCGCAGGCAATTTATCTATCTCATCAGCCGTTGTGACGGATACAGCCCCTGTAATGGCACTTCTTTTTTGGGTACCGTAGCCAATCACTACAATTTCTTGTAATTCGGTAAAGTCTTCAGCCAAAATAACATCTATTATGGATCGCGAGCCGATGATCACTTTCTGCGTCTGGAGACCTATGAAAGTATATACTAGTATTCCCCCTTCTTCTGGAACACTCAATGCATATTCCCCATCTAAATCAGTAGTCGTGCCCGTATTTGTACCTTCTAATATTACGTTGACCCCAGGAACTTCACCACCATCTTCTGTGGAAACCGTTCCTGAAACCAACCTTTGTCCTAATGCCATATTACAAAATAGCAAACACGCTGTTCCAAAGAATATTATTCTTTTCATGGTTCTTATAAAAGTTAAAAATTTATGGGGTGATTGTTGAAAAAATCGAAGGCTTACACCAATACTTAATGACTTCTTTATATTTTTTTTTAAACGATTGTTTCAATATTGCCGGCAATATATTCATTTTTTAGAAGATAAAAAATTACAATCGTTTGAAATGATGTTTAAAGCATTAATTCAAAGTTTAACAAAATGAAAAAAAGAAAAAACAAAAAATAATAAAATACTATTCTTACTCAATTGAGACCTCTTAATGTTCTCATAACAATGAGACTTTTCTACAGGTACACTTTTTGACTTGACAAGACCCATAATGACGTGCTTTCAGTTCCCTTGTTTATTTAATACATATCATATTGACTTTGAATGATCGCTCGTTGACGCAATAGGTTTTGCTGAAATTTTTGACTTTCACCCTTGTCTTCTATCAATAATTTCAACCGCCAAGACTGACAATAAAGTTGCAAATAATCCGTCCCTTTAAACATGGAGATGAGCCGGTAAGGAAATGCTAAGACGCTTGGTTCCTGACTTACGCCCAACCAGATCAAAAGACCTTTTTTTCGAAGCTCAATTTTACAACTAAATACATCCGATTGTTTGTTTACTATGGCTATGATTTCGTCATCAACATCGATCAAAGTAAATCCTTGTATACTAGGATTCGCTGGACTGATTTTGTCCGGAGACACCAAGGTGCTTCCTACCATGTTTCTTATCTGCGAAAGCATTGCCGTATCTGGATTTGAAAGATTGAAAAGCATATTCCCTTTTTACAAAAAAAACCCTAATCCTCGTAACACAAAAGAATATGCCTAAATATCTGACCAGATTAAATTACTCTGATTTTTTTACCTACACAATCTTTGAAAATATACTAAAAACCTACATTATCATTAGCTTTACTTTCATGACATCAAAAGCACACATTGCTACCGTAAATTACGAAGACTTTGTCTCTGATGATCCAGATCGGAAATTAAACTTCATCGCGCATTTAGGAAAGTCATTGGCTGAAATTGGATTTGTATTAGTAAGTAATCATGGAGTTACAGAGGCTTTACGTAATGAACTTTTCAGTGCTTCTAAAAAATTCTTCGAACTCCCCGACGAGGTCAAATTTAAGTATGAGTTTCCAGAGTTGGCGGGGCAAAGAGGTTACATTGGTAAATTTAAAGAAACAGCCAAAGGATTTAAAAACCCCGATATGAAAGAGTTTTATCATATTGGTCAAACAATCCAAAATTCCATTGGACCTGACTATCCACCTAACATTTGGCCTGAAGAAGTGCCCGAACTTAAAGAGGTTAGCCTACGCATTTATAAAACATTTGAAGAAACTGGGCGAAAATTACTCCAAGCCATAGCTTTGTTTTTGGACCTCTCGGAAGATTTTTTTAATGGAAAAATTCATGCCGGCAACTCTATATTTAGATTGCTTCATTACTTTCCAGTACAAGACATTTCCAAAGTGCCCGCAGGATCCGTTAGAGCGGCCGCGCATGAGGATATCAATTTGATTACCTTACTCATGGGAGGAAGTGCTGAAGGATTGCAAGCCAAGACCAAAGCTGGAAAATGGATTGATGTTAATCCTCTTTCTGATCAAATTGTTGTAAATATTGGTGACATGCTTCAGCGACTGACCAACGGCCAACTGGTCTCGACCAGTCACCGCGTAATCAATAAAAATCCGCTATTAATGAAGAAATCAAGATACTCGGCACCCTTTTTCTTGCACCCCGTTCCAAGTATGGATTTGAGTGCACTCCCCGGTACCGTAAATCAGCATCAACCCAAAAAATTTCAAGATATGACGGCGGGTGAATACTTAAATGAACGTCTCAAAGAACTTGGGCTAAAATAAAAAATATGAATCCTAAAACAGCAAGTTTAATTGAGTCACTTCAAAAGAAATACGGCGATACTGGAGAGGATCTCAATATCCATTTAGAAGGGTTGCTGCATGCAAAGCCGATCACCTATTGGGATTACATACAACTTGAATCCCTGCTAGGTACCCAAAATCCAAGAACCAAGCATCCCGATGAAATGGTGTTCATTGTATACCACCAAACTACCGAGCTCATCTTTAAAATGATTTTATGGGAGATCGACCAAATAGCGGTAGAAAAAGATTTAAAAGCAGTCTTTTTTACTGAAAAGCTGACCCGGATCAGTAGATACTTCGATTTACTTTCAAATTCATTTGAAATCATGAATGAAGGTATGCACGTAGACCAATTCATGAAATTTCGTACGACCTTGACGCCCTCTTCTGGCTTTCAAAGTGCCCAATATAGGTTGATTGAATTTGCCTCAACCGAGCTGATCAATTTAATTGATATTCGTTTTAGAGCGACTATTGACCGAAATACCCCTTTTGAATACGCCTATGACCATCTTTACTGGCAAGCTGCTGGAAAAAATCATGATACCGGTGTCAAGTCAACGATGCTCATTGAATTTCAAAAAAAGTATATGGATGATTTCATCACCTTCATGAAATATTATCACAAAACCAATCTCTGGACTCGATTTAAAGGACTTCCCAAAGAAATTCAAAATGAGGTTGAATTGCGAAATGCCATGCGCCATTATGACCATACCGTCAATGTCAAATGGGTCATGTTTCACTATAAAACAGCTGCCAAATACCTAAAAAGCACCACAAACGTAAAGGCTACTGGTGGTAGTAATTGGCAAAAATATATGCACCCAAAATACCAAAAACGCATCTTCTTTCCTGATTTATGGACCCCTGAAGAACAAAACCAATGGGGCATAGATAATTTAAAAGGCTATAAAGTTTTAACAAAATAAATGATTCCATTGAGCAAATTTAAATTACAACTGTCCGTCAATAAAATACGGCTAAAGCTCCTTTTTTTGCTGCCATTCATGCTCTTAGAGTTAGGCAAGATAAGCGCGCAAATAATACCAACGTCCCCACACGAACAAGCATGGGTGGATAGCCTTATGACTACTCTCAGTATTCGAAAACAAATCGCCCAATCTTTTATGGCTGCCGCGTACACTCACAATGACGAACCGAATGCTGATCTTATAGGTTTAATCCAAGATATGGGAATCGGTGGTATTATTTTCATGCAAGGAAATCCGATCGATCAAGTCAAGGTCAATACTACCTATCAAAAAGAATCTAAAATACCCCTCTTTATGGCAACTGATGCCGAATGGGGACTCAGTATGAGATTATCCCAGACATCGGATTTTCCTTTTCAAATGGCTCTTGGGGCCCTAGCGGATGATGATCTTATTTATGATATGGGATTTGAAATCGGACTTCAAATGCGCCGATTAGGTCTGCACATTAATTTTGCTCCAGTCATTGACATCAATAATAATCCCCTTAACCCAGTCATTAATTATCGTTCTTTTGGAGAAAGCCGCACACGTGTGACCCAAAAATCAATCACTTACATGAAGGGCCTACAAGCGGCCGGTATCATGGCTGTCGCGAAACATTTCCCGGGTCATGGTGATACACAAACAGATTCACATTATGGTTTGCCGATCATTGAGCACGACAGAGCCCGATTGGACAGCATCGAACTCTACCCTTTTCGGAAACTTATCCAAGAAGATATTGACGGCATCATGATGGCACACATCAATGTCCCCGCTTTAGATGCTACACCTAAACGGGCCGCCACGTTATCTAAAAAAATAGTCACTGACCTATTGAAAACGGAAATGGGGTTTAAAGGATTGGTCTTTACCGATGCCATGAATATGAAGGGGGTTACCTCGGGACATGATTTGGGTGAACCGGAATTAATGGCTTATTTGGCCGGAAATGATATCATTGAATTTTCTTTAAATATCGGCGCATCCATTGCGCAAATTGAAGACGCCCTTAAGGCAGGAAGCCTTACTACCGATCAAATTGAGATAAAGTGTAGACGTATTTTACATCAAAAGTACAAACTTGGGCTTCACAAAAAGTCCTTTCACAAATCAGAAAATCTCATTCTAGATATCAACAACCAAACAGCAAGAGACTTAAATAATACTTTGGCCAAGGCTTCCTTAACGGTATTAAAAAGACAATTCTTGGGATTGCCACTGGAGGGTAAAATAGCCACTTTGTCTATCAATACAGATACAATAGCACCGTTCCAAAAAGAGGCGATCCGATTAGGCTTTAAAAACCACTTTTACCTCCCCAAGAAAGCAACCCAAGAGCAAATCAATGAAATAGAAAGAAAACTAGAAGATTTCGAGCGCATATACCTCGGTGTCATCCAGTCAGGTCCTCGTCCCTATGGTCAGATGAAAATATCAAATCAAAATTTGGCCTTTGTCAACGAACTAGCACAAGATCCCCGTGTGATGATCGGCTGGTTTGGGAATCCGTATACCTTGAATCAATTTAACACCCTTCACCAAGCATCAGATTTGGTCATAGGCTACCAAAACAATCCAGCTACTCAAGCTGCTATGACCCAGCTTTTTTTAGGAAATGGTGTGGCCTCAGGTACCTTGCCTGTAACGGTGAACTCGTATTTTAAATTGGGTGACGGCATGGTTCTTAATAAAAAGCCAGAAGTAGGTGCCGCACAATTCGATGCCTACCTACCCCTTTTGCAGAACAAAAAGGTAGGGCTCGTAGTCAATCAAACTTCTACCATTGGATCCCGACATTTAGTAGATACTTTATTGAGTTTAGGTATTCAAATAACGAAAATTTTTGCTCCTGAACATGGATTTAGGGGCGATGCGCACGATGGTGCTACCATCTATGACAACATAGATCAGTCAACAGGATTGCCTATCATTTCGATTTATGGCAAACAAAAAAAACCAAGTCCTGAGCAATTGAAAGATCTTGACATCCTTATTTTTGATATTCAAGA
>Ga0206123_10000046_pt1 | contig 105253 bp, 95 predicted proteins | sample Helgoland_Spring_2_FD_160086 | JGI IMG/M metagenome (GOLD analysis project Ga0206123, IMG submission 160086) | Pelagic subsurface seawater microbial communities from Kabeltonne, Helgoland, North Sea - Helgoland_Spring_Bloom_20160316_1 | ecosystem: Environmental > Aquatic > Marine > Epipelagic ...
GAGTCATTGACTACAACGTTAAGGTTCGCGTGAAGGCGGACAACTCTGGCGTTGATCTCGCCAATGTGAAAATGGCCATGAACCCCTTCTGCGAAATCGCCGTGGAAGAAGCGGTACGCCTGAAAGAGAAAGGCGTTGTGACCGAGATTGTTGCCGTCAGCATCGGCCCTAAAGCCGCTCAGGAACAGTTGCGCACCGCCATGGCGCTGGGCGCCGACCGTTCCATCCTGGTGGAAACCGATGAAGACGTTCAGCCCCTGGGCATTGCCAAGGCGCTGAAAGCGATTGTCGACGAAGAAAAGCCGGAGCTGGTTATTCTCGGCAAGCAGGCGATCGACGATGACAACAACCAGACCGGCCAGATGCTGGCCGCGCTGACCGGTATGCCGCAGGGCACCTTCGCCTCCGAAGTGGACGTGCAAGAAGGCAAGGTCAAGGTTACCCGTGAAATCGACGGCGGCCTGCAGACCGTGGAATTGACGCTGCCGGCGGTGGTGACCACCGACCTGCGTCTCAACGAGCCGCGCTATGCCTCCCTGCCCAACATCATGAAAGCCAAGAAGAAGCCGCTGGACGTTAAAACCCCGGCGGATCTCGGTGTTGATATGACGCCCCGCGTAACCATCGAGAAGGTGGAAACGCCGGCCGAGCGTCAAGCGGGTGTTATTGTCGGCTCCGTGGACGAGCTGGTCGAGAAACTGAAGAACGAAGCGAAGGTGATCTGATGAGTGTTTTAGTTTACGCCGAACACGACAACGCCGCGCTCAACCCGGTCACTTTGAGCGTTCTCGCCGCCGCCAAGGAACTCGGCGGTGACATCACCGTGCTGGTTGCCGGCAAAGGCTGCGGCGCGGTCGCCGAGGAAGCCGCCAAGGCGGAAGGCGTGAGCAAGGTATTGTGCGCCGATAACGACGCCTACGAGCATCAGCTGGCCGAGAACATCGCCGAGCTGGTGGCTGAAGTGGGTGCCGATTACAAGCACATCCTGGCCGCCGCCACCACCACCGGCAAAAACTTCGCGCCGCGCGTGGCCGCGCTGCTGGACGTTGCCCAGATCTCCGAGATCTCCGACGTGGTTGACGGCGATACCTTCCGCCGTCCGATCTATGCCGGTAACGCCATCGCCACCGTTAAGTGTGCCGACGAGAAGAAAGTGATCACCGTGCGTGGCACTTCCTTTGACGGCGTATCGGCGGAAGGCGGCTCCGCGTCCGTGGAAAACCTGGACGTGGTCAAGGACAACGGTCTGTCCACTTTCGTGGGCGAAGAGCTGGCCAAGTCCGACCGTCCCGAGCTGACCAGCGCGGACATCGTGATTTCCGGTGGCCGTGGCATGGGCAACGGCGACAACTTCGAGATCCTCTACAAAGTTGCCGACAAGCTCGGCGCCGCCGTAGGTGCGTCCCGCGCCGCCGTGGACGCCGGCTTCGTGCCCAACGACATGCAGGTCGGTCAGACTGGTAAGATCGTTGCACCGCAGCTTTATATGGCGGTGGGCATTTCCGGTGCGATCCAGCATCTGGCCGGCATGAAGGACTCCAAGGTGATCGTTGCCATCAATAAAGACGAGGAAGCCCCGATTTTCCAGGTGGCGGACTACGGTCTGGTGGCGGATCTCTTCGAGGCCGTTCCCGAGCTCGACAGCAAGCTCTGATTCCGATGTAACATCGGCATCAAGAAAAAGCCCGGCCTTCGCGCCGGGTTTTTTTGTGCCCGACATTCGTGGGGTGACGCCAGCTTGTGGCAGCGGCTTTGTAGGAGCGGGCCCCGCCCGCGAAAGGGTGGCGCTAGCCACCCGGCGGGATACCAGAGAGGTTTAACGAGCCAAGAGAAAAAGGCCTCTGGGATCCTGCCGGCAAACTTTGCTTGCCTTTCGCGGGCTGGGCCCGCTCCTACAAAGCGTTTCCAGAGTTATGTCAGTCGCTCCGCCAGCGCCAGGGCGGCGGTAAGCCCCGGCGATTCAATTCCGAGCAGATTCACCAAACCCTCAATGCCATGCTCGCGCCGGTCCTGGATCAGAAAGTCCCGGTAGGGCGCGCCGTTCAGCCACAGCTTGGGGCGCACGCCGGCGTAGTCCGGCTGCAGAGCGCCCGGCGGCAGCGCCGGCCAGTAGCGGCGTACCGCCTGCTCGAAGCTTTTCCGGCGGCTTTCGTCCACACGATAGTCCGGCCGTTCCACCCACTCCACGTCCGGCCCGAAACGGGCGCCGCCGGCCAGATCCAGAGTCAGGTGGACACCCAGGCCGTCGGCGTCGGGCAGAGGGTAGATGAGTCGTTCGGCGGGCGGCCTGCCGCGCAGCTTGAAGTAGTGCCCCTTGGCGAACCGCTGCCGGGGCCGTTGGTCTTCGGGCAGGGCATCCATAAGCCCGGTGAGCGGCACCGCGCCGAGCCCGGCGCATTGATCAGCCGTTCCGCGCGCAGCCGGAAGCGCTGGTCTGGCGCCGCCACGCTGAGGGTAAAACAACCCGGCCGGCAGTCGATGTGCTCCACCCGGTGGCGCAGGGCGATTACCGCCCCGTGGGTTTGCGCTTCCGCGGCCAGGCTGGCCATCAGGCCGTGGCTGTCGACGATGCCGCTGGTGGTGCTTTCCAGGGCCTGCTCGGCGCGCAGCCAGGGCGCTTCCTGGCGCAGCCGTTCGCTGCCGATCAGGCTGAGCCCCTCGGCGCCGGCAGCGCGGGCGTTGGCGTGCAGATCCTCCAACGCCCCTGTCTGGTCGGGGCCGGCCACCACCCACTTACCGCAGCGCCGGTGGGCAATGCCCCGGGCGGCGCAGTACTCGTAGAGCAGTGCCTTGCCGCGCAGGCAGGTCTCCGCTTTCAGTGAGCCGGGTGGGTAGTAGAGCCCGCCGTGGATCACCTCGCTGTTGCGCGAGGAAAGATGCTCACCGATGTGGGCTTCCGCCTCCAGCACCACCACCGCCTGCCCGGCGCGGGCAAGATGCCGGGCCACCGCCAGACCGATGACGCCGGCGCCGACCACCACGCAGCCGGTTTCTTCCAGCGGCAAGGTCATACCCGGGCCCTACCGCGCCCCGTCCGGTTCGGGGTCGCCGGAGCTCGCCTTCTCGCCTTTGCCGTCGTTCACCGCGTTGTCGTAGAACAGGTAGCGGGAGGTTTCGTACACGCCCCGGGCAAGATCGAACAAATGCTCGAAAGTGTCCGGGTTTTCAGCGGCGCGGTCCTTGCGTGGCTGATCGCTGTACAGCTTGTGCAGGGTGGCCGCTTCACCATCGTGATTAAGACGCACCAAGTGGTCACGGGTGACCATGCCGATCTGCGGCGCCGGGCCCTCGCGCAACACCACGAAGGCGCCGCGTTCCTGTTCCTGGGCCGGGCGCTGGATGTCCCGACCCAGGGTGGTGTTGCGATATTCCAGGCCGAGCAGGCCGGCCAGGGTAGGCATCACGTCCACCAGGCTCACCACCTCTTTGACATGGCGGGGCTTGAGCAGGCCCGGGGCGTAAATCATGTGCGGCACATGGTGGCTTTCCAGGCCCAATTGCTCCTGGAACGCGGGCATGTGCGACAGCGTGGTGATGCGATTATTGTGATCGCCGAAGAACACGAAAATAGTGTTGTCGAAATAGTCGCTTTGCCGCGCCATCTCCATGTAACGGCCCACGTTGTAGTCGAGTAGGCGCACCGCATTGTATTGGGCGGTGTTGCGGAAGCCGTTGTGGTTCAGTTCCTGTTCCGGTGGCGAACGGGTTTCGAAATCGCCATTGTGTTCCGGGATCGTGAACGGCCGGTGGTTGCCGGCGGTCTGGATAAAGGCGAAGAACGGCTGGTCCGAGGGGATGGCGTCGAGGATCTGGTGGGATTCCTTGAACAAGTCCAGGTCGGATATCCCCCAGACGTCCACATTGGGCGATTGCCAATCGCCTTCTTCATGGAGTTCCAGGCCGTCGATGCTGCGTGTCAGCACCGCTTCCAGGTTAGCCCAACCGGCGTTGCCGCCCACCATGTAGAGCTTCCGGTAGCCTTCCAGTTGATTGACGATGGTGCGTTGATGGCCGATCAGCGGATTACGGCTGGCGGTTTCCTCCGGCGCCACATCGGGAATGCCGGTGAGAAACGCCCAGATGCTTTTCGCGGTACCGGTCACCGGCACATAAAAATGCTCGAAGAACCAGCCTTCCTGGGCAATACGGTCCAGATTGGGCGTCGGATCGAAGGGCGTGCCGTACGCGCCCACCCGGCTGGCGCCAAGGGACTCCAGCATCACCACTACGATATTGGGCGGCTGGTCGTAGTCGAGCCGGTGCGGCTGTACCGACACCGTGCGGTCGAAGTTAAGCGGTTCGCGGGCAGTCTCGGGCAGCGCCAGAAAATCCGACATTAGCGGATAGTATTTCCGCACCGCCTCGCGGTCGTAGGGCTTGCTGCTGAGCAGGGTGGTGTTGTAGAGAAACAGCACCGGATTGAGGCCCAGGGCGGCCACCGAGTTATTGCCGGAGGCGAACGCATCGCTCCAGCGCAGCGGCACGGGATTCTCCAGATTGATGTCCGACACCCGGCCGAGCAGGCCGAACACCAGCACCAGGGTCACCACCACGCCGCCGGCGACCTTGCCGGAAACACTGATCGGCGCCGGTTCGCTCAGCAGATAGCGCCGCGACAGGCCCCGGAACACCAGCGCCATCACCGCGGTCACCGCCAGCCAGCCGAGCGTAATCCACACCACCGGGTAGCTTTCCCAGATCATGCGGGTGGAGATCGCCGTGTCTTCCAGGAAGCGCAGGGCGGTGACGTTCAGCCGGTCGCCCAGGTACACATAATGGCCGAAGTCGAGAATATAGGTGAGCACCACCAGCAGCACCGCCAGGGTGGCGTACACCAACGCCAGCCCACGCGCCGACGCCGAACGCACCAGATTAAAGCGCGGTAGCCAGGCGAGCACCGCCAGGGGCAGCACCATAAGTAATGCAAGGCGCAGGTCGAAGCGCAGCCCCACGCCCAGGGCGTGCAGGATATCGCCGGAATCGGCCTGCACGGTGTCGCCCACTTCCGAGAAGAAGACATAGAACACCGCCCGCAGAATCACGAACAGCACGAACAGCGCTTCCACGCTACAAGCCAGAAAACGAAGCCGACGCGACTTCCACCACCCCATGTAGGCCTCCGGGTCAGTTGATGCGGAATTCAGGCGGCCTATGCTACCGATACCAGCGCCGGAGTGCATGAACCGCAATGGGAACCAGACTCCGCCCCCGCGCGGGAGTTCCGAAGTGCCGGGCCGGCGGCGTTATAATGGCGGCAAACTGGTGCTCGGGCCCGTGCCTTAGTACCGTCAAAGGATGTACCGTCAGCAGGACCAGCCCCGGAGACAGCCGTTTATGGTGGCAACCGAATCTCGCAGCGGTGTGACGGTGGTGACATTGAAACCCCACCTTTCCGCCGACTGGCCCCAGGTCAAACGTTTCATTCTGTTGATCGCGGTGGTGGTATTCACGGTGGCGGCGGCCTGGACCGCGGCGGGTATCTGGTTGGCGTTGCCGTTCGCGTTTCTGGAAGTGGGGCTGATCGGTTATCTGCTCTACCGGGTTTGTTTCCGGCTTTCCTATCTCCACCAGCGCATCGCCGTGGAGCCCGGCCGGGTGGTGCTGCGCGAGGGCGTGCACGGCCCCGACCAGGAATGGGTGTTGGCGCGCCCAGCGGCGCACTTGCATGTCATTCTGCCGGTCAAGGAAGTGGACATGATCGGCCTGCACCTTTGCGATGACGACACCCGTTTGGAACTGGGTGTGTTTCTCAACGGCGACGGCCGCGAGGAAGCCCGCCGCGCGCTCCGTGACGCCGGCCTGGTGGAAACCTCGGACCGTTGGTGGGAAACCGCCTGAGCCCGCCTCTAACAGGAGACCGCGATGAAATATATTTTCGAAGTGCGCATGAAACAAGGCTACACCGTGGAGGAGTACGCCGACGCCTGGATTCAGGCCAGCGAGATCATCCAGCAGGCGCCGGGCGCGCTGGGTACCTATCTGCACCGCAAGATCGGTGAGCCGGACACACTGCTGGCGATCGCCCACTGGGAATCCAAGGCCCATCGGGACGCCAAGGACGATAGCCGCAGCGCCAAGGTTAAAGCGATTCTGGAAAAACACGCCCGCACCTGCGAGATCACGCCGTTGGGCGAATTCGAGGAACCGGAATGGCAGGTGGCACCACAACCCGGAGGCGACGGTGAACGCTAAAACGCCTGTATTTGCCCTGGTGGTGCTGATCGGTGGGTCGCTGGTAAGCGGCTGTGATTACGCCCAGGCGCCGCAGGCCGCGCCGTTGCACCTGCTCGCCGAACAACCGGACGAATACCAGGAGACCACGGTGACCACCGCCGGTATTGTGCGGCACTTTCAGGAACCACTGCATTATTGGATTGAAGACGACGATTTGAACCGGGTGGCGTTGAAACCGATGGAGAAGGTGGAGCCTTATCTGGGTAAGCGGGTCCGCGTCACCGGCGTCTTCCAATACCAGGAAAACGCCGGCCGCCAGATCCACGTCGAATCGATTCAGGAAGAACCGTAACCCGACACGTATGGATTGAAGGGCGATCAGCCCTCGATCTGAAATTTCAGACCGGCGTTCTCTTTCAGGCGCTTGATCAGCTTGTCACCAAACGCCGGAGCCGTGGTCCAGATGCCACCCGCCGTATCATCGGCATCGTGGACCAGGCACAGCGCGCTTTCCGCGATCATGCGGGACGTGGAGCCGTAACCCGGGTCCCGGTCGCCGGAAACACTGGCCTTAAGCTGACGGCCATCTTCGCTCTCACCAATGAACAGCACATCGTAAAAGCCGTTCTCACGCTCTTCCTTGCTCGGACCTTCGCCGGGCTTGGGCGCGTCCTTGCCGGACAGGGAGCGGTCGTTGGTCACCGCCTCGGCGGTGGCTTTGCCTTTCTCGCCGGGGCCGGTGAGGATCATCTCGTCATACACGAACTGCTCGCCGTAGGCGTGCCCCAGCAACTGGTTGGAACGATGTACGTTGCGGGTGTTGATGGCCGCCATCACGAACGGCGCCAGCCAGGTATGCAGGTCCTGATCGTACTCAGGCTCCTTGGGTTCCGGCTGAGCCGGTCCTTCAAAACCCGGGGTCAGGGCAAAGGGATTGGTCAGCAACTGGTAAATCTTCGGATCCTTCTTGGCCGCCACCAGGGTCGCCTGCAAGCTCGCCGCGGTGCCGCCGGAAAAGGTGCCCTTCATCTTGCGCACCCGACCCTTCACGCGGGGCAGGTGGGTGCCCAGATTGTCCTTGGCGTACTCCTGCAGGAAGTACACACCCAGATCAAACGGAATCGAATCAAAGCCGCAGGAAAACACGATCCGCGCGCCGCTCGCCTTGGCGGCCTCGCCATGGGCGTCGATCATCTGACGCATCCACGCCGGCTCGCCGCACAGATCCACATAATCCGTGCCGGTCTTGGCACAGGCGGCCACCAGCGGCTCGCCGTACAGTTGATACGGCCCCACGGTGGTCAGCACCACGCGAGTGCGCTTCGCCAGCGCTTCCAGGGTTTCCGGCTGGTCCGCGTCGGCAGTCAGCAGCGGCACCGAATCCGGCACCCCGATTTCCTCGCGCACCGCCTTCAGCTTCTCTTCGCTGCGGCCCGCCATGGCCCACTTCAGATCGGCATCGGCGCCGTACTGCTGATGCAGATACTCCGCCACCAGCCGGCCCGTGAAGCCGCTCGCGCCGTACACCACGATGTCGAACTCTCTCCCGTTGCTCATACTCGGTAATCCGTTCTGTTGCGAATGATGCGCCTACTATAGACCCCGTCCCGCGCCCCTGGGCAGGGTGGGGAACGGCTTTTTCATGGGCAAGACAGTCGTGGGGTGGGATTCATCAGGATTGAGGTCATGGAGGCATCGAGGCAGGGGCGCCGAGATGGCCGCGCCGGATAAACTCTGTAGGAAATATGCCATTACCCGTAAGTCATAGTTCTGGCAGTATCATCCGATCAGCTGTCTTTCTAAATGGCTTGGTTCTGACGTGTCTGATGGTGTACTGGCGGCCGCAGAAGCGGATCATCACTTTCAGATGAAACCCCTTAAGGTTTTGATAACAGATTTTATGAAGAAGCTGGTTTATATAAAGGTTTACGAGGGTTTTTTGCAGGCCAGGACGTATAGCGCAGGGAATGAACGAGTCTATCGCTCTGAAGGGTTAAATCACCCGAGAACTCTGGCTGGGGATTTCAAAAAGGTTGAGGAAACATTCAAGAAAGCTATTTCCTGTCAGCCCAAAGTCCTATTCGGTTTAATAAGGCCAATAGTCTTGATTCATCTGATTCCAGAGATGGATGGTGGCTACACTGATTTTGAGCTTCGTTTTTTCCGGGAGGCTGCTTTGGCTGGCGGAGCCTCTGATGTGTATTTAATGACTGACAAATATGGCCCACTGCCAGATTCTAAACTTGAAGATGTAGAAAAATGCTTTTAGAACAGCGACCTGGCCGTGATTTCAATAGCGTTATTGCCGCCCTCCCAACCCATATTGATCTCTCACGCCAGGAAGAAGGCTGTTTGAAATTTGAAGTCACCCAAAGCGCTGAAGACAAAAACATCTTTGATGTGTACGAGAAGTTTGTCGATGAGGCTGCGTTTCAGTGCCACCGGAAACGTGTCCGTGATTCAGCCTGGGGGCGGATATCAGCGAATGCAAAGCGGGATTACGAGGTAAGAGAGACCATGAAAGTTCACTATCTGGAGATCGTATCCGAGGATGCGGATGCGGTGTGTAAAGCGTATGAGGATGCTCACGGGGTTCGTTTTGGCGATCCGGACGAACTGCTCGGTGGCGCCAGAACCAGTACCTTGGCCGATGGATCGATCGTCGGCGTGAGAGGGCCGCTGCGAAGCACGGAAACGCCGGTGGTTCGGCCCTATTGGCTGGTGGAGGATATCGATCACGCCGTGGCCGACGTTGAGGCCGCAGGGGCCAAGATCGCCATGCCGCCAATGGAGATTCCCGGCAAGGGCAGGTTCGCGATCTATCTCCTCGGCGGTAACGACCACGGGCTTTGGCAGCTCTAGGGGGCTCTGGTATCCCGCCGGGTGGCTGGCGCCACCCTTTCGCGAGCGAGGCTCGCTCCTACAATTCGGATTTACTCTAATCCTCTTTGTGTTATTTGAAGTCTCTTGAGCGGACGATCAGTTCGTTGAGGGCGTCGCTGGTGTCGTCGAGGCGGCCGGCCATCAGGTGGACGATGCCTTCGGGGCTGATTTCCACGGTGCCGGTGACGGTGACCATCGGGCTTTTCAGAAGCACGGTGCGGAAGCGTTCCTGGATGGCGTTCCAGATCACCACGTTGGTGTTGCCGGTTTCATCTTCCAGGGTCATGAACAGGGTGCCCTTGGCGGAGCCGGGGCGCTGGCGGTTGGTGACCAGGCCGGCGACGCGGACCACCTGGCCGGGGCGGGCGCGTTTCAGATCCTTGGCGCGATAGCCGCGTTTGAAGCGGGGAAGGTGGCGCACCAGTGCCATGGGGTGCTTGCCCAGGCTGAGGCCCAGGTGGCGGTAGTCTTCGATCAGAGTGGTGTATTCCGAGGGGGCGTCCAGGTAGACGCCGTCGTGATCGCCCTTGGGGCCGTCTTCGAGCAGCGGGCGCTGACCTTCCAGGCCCTGGACGTCCCAGTGGGCCTGGTGGCGGTGGCCGCTGAGGCCGCGCAGGGCATTGCCGGCCACCAGGGCTTCGCGCTCGCGCTGGCCGAGCCGGGCGCGGCGGCAGAGGTCGCCGACGCCGGTGAAGGGCGTTTCGTCGCGGGCCTGGACCAGGCGCTGGGCGGCCTCCGGGTTGAAGCCTTTGATCTGGCATAAGCCCAGGCGCAGGGCCGGTTGCACGCCGAGCTTTTCGCGCTGCTGTTCTTCCAGGCTGTGGTCCCAGAGGCTGTGGCGGGCGTCCACCGGACGTATTTCGATGGCGTGGCGACGGGCGTCCTGGAGGATCTGCGAGGGTGAGTAAAAGCCCATGGGCAGGCTGTTGAGCAGGCCGCAGTAGAAGGCGCTGGTGTGGTGGCGCTTGAGCCAGGCGGACACGTACACCAGCAGCGCGAAGCTGGCGGAGTGGGATTCCGGGAAGCCGTAGCCGCCGAAGCCTTTCATTTGTTCGAACAGGCGGCGCGCGTAGTCGCCGCTGTAGCCGTTGGCGCGCATGCCCTCGATTACCTTGTGTTCGAACTGCAGCAATTCGCCGCTTTTGCCCCAGCGGGCCATGGCCCGGCGTAGCTGGTCCGCTTCGCCCCCGGAAAAGCCGGCGGCCACCATCACCAGTTGAATCACCTGTTCCTGGAAGATCGGTATACCCTTGGTGCGCTCCAGTACGGCTTTGACCTTGTCGTCCGGATAGTCTTCTTCTTCCAGACCGTCCCGTCGGCGCAGGTAGGGGTGCACCATGTCACCCTGAATCGGGCCGGGGCGCACGATAGCCACTTCCACCACCAGGTCGTAGAACTTGCGGGGCCGCAGGCGCGGCAGCATGTTCATCTGCGCGCGGGATTCCACCTGGAACACGCCCAGGCTGTCGCCTTGGCAGAGCATGTCGTAGGTGGCTTCGTCCTTGGCGGGAATGTCCTGCATCGCCAGTGGGCGGCCCCGGTAGCCCCGCACCATGTCCAGGGTCTTGCGGATCGCGGTGAGCATGCCCAGGGCCAGCACGTCCACCTTCATCAGGCCCAGGGATTCCAGATCGTCTTTGTCCCATTGGATCAAGGTGCGGTCGGGCATGGCGGCATTTTCCACCGGCACCAGGGTGTGTACCGGGTCGCGGGTGATCACGAAGCCGCCCACGTGTTGGGACAGATGGCGCGGGAAGCCTATCAGTTCCTGTACCAGCTCCCGGTAATGGCGGCCCAGGGTGGAGCCGCCCAGGCCCACTTCCCGGAACCGTTCCACCAGGGCGTCCGGTTTGTCCCACCAGGCCAGGTTGTTGCTCAGCCGTTCGATGATGTCCATGTCCACGCCCAGGGCGCGGCCCACGTCGCGCACCGCCGAGCGGGTGCGATAGTGGATCACGGTGGCGGCGAGGGCGGCGCGGTCGCGGCCGTATTTGCGGTACAGGTACTGCATCACTTCTTCGCGGCGTTCGTGCTCGAAATCCACGTCGATGTCTGGCGGTTCGTCGCGCTCCTGGGAAATAAAGCGCTCGAATAAAAGCTGGCTGCGCCCCGGGTCGACCTCGGTGACGCCCAGGCAGTAGCACACCGCGGAGTTGGCCGCCGAGCCGCGCCCCTGACAAAGAATGTTCTGGCTCCGGGCGAAGGCGACGATGTCGTGCACGGTGAGGAAGTAGTGGGCGTAGCCGAGCTGGCGGATCAAGTTCAGCTCCTTATTCACCAGAGCGCGCACGCTGTCCGGCACGCCGTCCGGGTAGCGGCCTTCGGCGCCCTGGTGGGCGAGGGCGGCCAGGTATTTATCGGCATCCTGGCCCGGCGGCACCACCTCTTCCGGGTATTGGTAGCAAATTTCGCTCATCTCGAAAGTGCACTGGTCGGCGATCCAGGCGGCTTCTTCTATCAGCGCCGGGGGATAGACCTCCGCCAACCGGTCCAGGCCGCGCAGGTGGCGCTGGTCGTTCTGGAAACGGCGCCGGCCCAGGTCGCGCACCGTGGTGTTGAGACGCAGGGCGGTGAGTAGTTCTTGTAGCTGCTGACGTTGCGGCAGGTGGTAATGGACGTCGTTGGCAGCGGTCATGGCCAGTTTGAAGCGGTCCGCCAGTTGATAGCAGTAGCGGTAGTGCAGGGCGTCATTGCCGTCCTGGAGCAGTTCACAGGCCAGCCAGAAGCGCTCGCCGAAGTGGGCTTTGAGCAGGGCGGCATGGTGCTCGTCGCGCTCGTCCCCGGCGGGCAGCCACAGGCATAGAGCGTTGCGGTCGAGGCGCGTCAGGTCCTGCCAGTGCAGCCGGTAGTGGCCTTTTTCCGCGCGCCGGCGGCCGCGGGTGATGAGGGTGGAAATCTCACCGTAGGCCTGCCGGTCGCGGGCCAGCAGCACCAGGCGCAGCTCGCCCTGGTCTTGTTGGAGGCGGAAATGGCTGCCCACGATCAGCCGTAAATCCAGCGTTCGGCCTTCATCCTCAAGGGCTTTTTTGAGGTTCTTGCGGGCCTGGTAGGCACGCACCACCCCGGCCAGGGAGCCGTCGTCGGTGATCGCCAGGGCCCGGTAGCCCTGGCGCCAGGCCTGTAGCACCAACTCTTCCGGCTGGCTGGCGCCGGTGAGGAAGGTGAAGGCGGATGTGCAATGTAACTCGGCGAAATTCATCGAAGCTCCTGGGGGGTGTGAGTTGCAAGCCGCAAGCCACAAGCTGCAAGCAGGTGGGAGCGAGCCTGCTCGCGAAAGGCCGGCAACGCCGGCCGGCGGGATACCAGAGACAGTGTTTGTGGCCGTGGTAGAAAAGACTCTGGAATCCTGCCGGCAAGCAAAGCTTGCCTTTCGCGGACGAGGCCCGCTCGCACAAGAGGACCCTTCCGCTGCCGTAGTGCCTGCTCCGTTACTGCGGGTTCTGAATCGGTCGTGCTACAGAGTGTGGCGCCTGCCAGATAGCACCGCGCTAGCCCTGTATCCCGCATCCTGAATCGTCTTTTGGCAGTTGACCTGCACGGCCAATCCTCCAGCACGGCCTGCATGCAGCTTGAAGCTTGTGGCTTGAAGCTAAAAAAAACCCTGCAGCCACCATTCATGCTGTTCATCCTGAAACACCCAACAGCAGAGCCCGTCGGGATGGTGGGCGACCCGATAGCGGCGCGCTGCCAAGGCGTGCCAAGGTTGGCTGAAGCGTTCTTCCTGGGGAAACAGGGTCAGCGGTCGGCCGCGCCAGTGGGGCACTTGATCACGCAGGGTCAGTGGCCGGGGTGGATCAAGCAACCACAGCGGACGGTCCCGGTCGTTGTCCCGGTTGTCACCGTCTTTAGGGGCCGCTGCCAGGGGCGCCCGGCCGCGCTCGTTTTCTTCGGGAAGGTGTCCGTCGCCCCGGTCCGGCCGGTAGACCCCGAGGGCCGGTTCTCCGGCCAGCTTTTCCAGCAACCCGGCGAGAGGCGGGCGGGCGCCCGGGTCTGGAAACAGTTCGGCGAGGCCGGGGTTTCTCGGTCGGGGCCGGCCACCGTCCAGGCTCAGCCCCAGCAGTGGGGCGCTCAACTCGTGGTGGCTCAGGCGCCGCTGGCTGAGGTCCAGCCAGGTGGCGGCGTCGTGGCCTTGGTGGGCGCGCCGCACAATCAAAGTGTCCCGGTGGCCGTTGTTCAGGTGCAGGTGCCAGCGGATCGCGGCCAGACTTTGCTGTTGCCGGTTCAACCTTCCTTCCAACTGGGTCAGCAACCTGGTCATCGGGCCTTCGAGTTGACCCAGACCGTCCAGCGGGTCGTCGAAGTCGAGCCGTTCCCGGAACGGGCGGGGTGGGGCGATCGGTTTACGGGGGTCGGCTTTTTCACCCAGCAGTCGTTGCAGCCAGTCCAGAAAATCGCGACCGAAACGCTTACCCAGTGCTGCCCGAGGCAGCGGAAACAGCTCGCCCAGGGTGCGGAAACCGGGCGCCTGCAAGCGCTCGCGCAGGCGTTTGTCCAAGTCCAGATCGGCTAGCGGCAACTCCGCCAACCAGGCCTGGAAGCGGGACGCTTCCGGCGTTCCATCCAGGGCCGGTGGGTCGGTGAGATGCCAGGCGGCCAGCGGCGTGGGGCCGATACCCAGACGGCTGGTCAGCGGGCAGTGCAGTCGGTAGCGATCCACCCGGGCGAGCAAGGCATTGAAGCCGCCGAACAGTTTCAGGCAGCCTCCCACCTCCAGTAACACGGTGGCGGGAGGCGCTGGGCAGACTTGGGGTGTTAGCGCCAGCAACTGATGGGCTTGTCGTAGCAACGCTTGTTGCTGGTGTTGGTTCTCCGTACCGGCTGGGGCTTCCTGAACTTCCAGTTGGTCGCACAGCGCCCGGGCGGTGCCCAGGCGCATGCCCGGCTCCACGCCAGCGGCGCGCGCCGCCGGATTGGCCAGTATTACCCGGCTGGCGCGCACCAGCACGCGCGGTTCCGGGCGCGGGCCCTTTTCCGCTTCCAGCGCCAGCAGTGGAAAGTGCAACGCCAGCCACAAGGCGCTCATGGCCGTACCTCCGGCGCCGTCATGGGGGCCGGCAGCCGCAGCAGAGGATGCTCAAGCGACGGCTGGGGTCTTGGTCGCCGGGTCAGGGCGGGCATATCGATGCAAGAAGGCGGAATCCGGCGTAGATGTTCGGGCAGTATTTTCAGGTCGCAGTGTTGGCCGGCCCGGCCGCCGGGCTGCTTGCGTACGGTCACGGTCAGTTTGCCGGGTGACGGACAATCCAGTTCCAGGCGCAGTGGTGCCGGGCTGGGTTGCTGGCCGGCCTGGCACGGGCGGACCAGGATCAGCAGGCAGCGGCCTTGTTGCGCGCCCAGATGCAGACGCCGCAGGGTGCTCGCCGGCAGGGGGCCGCCGGGGGGCCACAGCAGGGCCAGGCGTAGGGTGTCGCTGGCCACTGCCTCAAAGCAGGCGCGCAGTAACGCGCCCCGGTCACCGCTACGCAGAATCAGCAGATCCCGCAGTGGCACACCGGCCTGTGCCAGGGTGGCGGCGGAAGGCCGCAGCGGCGGATTGGCGATCAGCCGCGCCCCCGGCGCGTCGCCGGCCAGCAGTGGCAGCAGCAAGTGCAGCACCGCCGGGCAGGGCAGCGGGCAGAGCAGTTCCGCCAACCCCTGTTCCGGCCAGCCACCGGCTACCAGGATACGATCCAGAGCTGGAAAACCGGTGCTTTGCCCCTGGCCGTTATCGGCGCATTCGCGGCCCCACCAGGTATCCCTGCGGGTGAGCAGTTGCTGTAAGAAATCCGGTTGCAAGAAGTCGGGCGGCATGGGCGGCATCAAGGGAGGTCCGGGTGATCCAAATACTGTACATAAGAACAGTATCCGTAAGACGGCGAAGGGTCAATGGCCAGGGGTAAGGAGCGTGGCTGTACTAAGCGGTCAAGGGCTTTTGTCAGGGTAAACATATTGTATTGCCCGGGCCTCTTAAGTAGCTTCAAAGCATTCCCGAGCGCGACGAGATGCCCCATGACACAACAACAAACAGCCCGCCGGCTTTCCGCGGCCCTGCAGCAGGGCGTGACCCGGCGGCGGTTTCTCAAATGGACCCTGGTCGGTGGTGCTGGCGTGGCGGCGGCCGCTGCCGGCGGCTTCGCGCTGTTGCGCCTGTCGCCCCTGGACGACCAGCCCGAACCGGATTGGGCCGATGGCCTGAGCCGGCAGGAATATCACCTGTTCGATCGGGCTCGAGTGGCCCTGTTGCCCACCGTCGGTACTGACCTCACCCCCAGCAGCCAGGTGCCCGTGGTGCATAACGTGCAGCACATCCTGGGCTTCATGGGCGCGGCCACCCGCAAGGACGTGGCCACCGGTTTGAGCCTGTTCGATAACGGTGCTGTGTTTTTCCATGGCAAGCGTTTCGTGGATTTGGACGAAGCCACCGCCCGTGATTATTTCGACGCCTGGGGCCGGGGCAATGTGATCCAACGCACCCTGGCCACGGTGATCAAACAATTGACCTACACCTCCTACTGGCGCGATGAAAGCACCTGGGCAGCGGTGGAATTCGATGGTCCGGTGTCCGAGCAGTGGGGGCTGGCCTATCTGGGTAACGCGCCCTTGCCGGATGAGACGTCATTGAACCAGGAGAGCACGGTATGAGTGAGGTGCAATGGCGGTCTTCCGGGTTGCCGGTGACCCAAGCCAAGGACGTGACGCAAAGCTCACTGACCCTGGACGCGGATGTGGTGATTGTCGGCTCCGGCGCAGGCGGCGCGGTGACCGGCTACGAGCTGGCCCGGCGCGGCAAGAAAGTAGTGATTTTGGAAGCCGGCCCCTATGTGCCGTCCCAGGAATTCACCGAGCGTTTCCCGGAAAGCCTGGAAGCGCTTTATCAGGATCACGGCGGCCAGACCAATAAAAGCGGCGACCTGCTGGTGTTGCAGGGGGCCTGTGTGGGCGGCTCCACGGTGGTCAACGCCTGTGTGTGTTTCCGCACCCCGGACTTTATTCTCGAGGACTGGCAGCGGGATTTCGGGCTCAGCGATCTGACGTCCGAGGAAATGGCGCCGTATTTCGAGCGGGTGGAAAAGAATCTTTCCATCGAGGACAACAAAGAACACGAAATCGCCCGCCATGGGCAGTTGATCCGTGCCGGCGCCAACAAGCTGGGCTGGTCGGTGAAACCGTTCAAACGCAACATCCGTGACTGCGCGCTGACCGGGCACTGCCTGTCCGGGTGCAAGACCGAACGCAAGCAGTCCATGTTGGTCAGTTATCTGCCCTGGGCCACTGCCCACGGCGCCCGTATCTACGCCGATAGCCGGGTCACCGAAGTGCTGGCGGAGAACGGCCGGGCACGCGGTGTGCGCGCCGAGATCACCGGCCATGATGGCAACAAAGTGGCGGACATGACCGTCAACGCGGAACGGGTGATTCTTGCCGCCGGCGCGGTGCAAACGCCGTTGTTACTGTTGAAAAGCGGGCTGGCCAACCGGTCCGGGCAGGTGGGCAAGAACTTCGCCTGCCATCCATCTTTGTATGTGTCCGCCCGTTACCCGGAACCGGTGCACGCCTGGCGGGGCGCCATGCTGGGGGTCTATGTGGACGAGTTCTTGCATCCGGACCAGGGTGGTTTTGTGCTGGAAGACGGCGGCGCGGGTCTGGCGGAGCTGACCATGACCGCGGAGCCGGGCACTGGCGAGCCGTTCATGGCGTTCATGGAAGACGCCAAATATCTGGGCGGTCTGGTGACGCTGATCCACGACCATAACGTGGGCACCATTCGCTGGGAGGACGGGCGCAAGGTGATCGATTATCAGCTTGCCAATGCGGATTTTCCGTCCATGAAGCGGGCACTGAAAGCCGCCGCCCGGCTGCATCTGGCATCCGGTGCCGAGCAAGTCTATGTGCCGTCCAGCGACAAGCGGGTGATTCGTTCGGAAGCGGATATCGAACAGGCCGTGGAAGGTTTGGAGAACGCGCCGCAGCACTTGCGGATGGTCAGCTACCACCCGCAGGGCAGTTGCCGCATGGGCGCTGACCCGGATACCAGTGTGGTCAACGCCGACGGCGAGAGCCACGATGTGAAAGGGCTCTACGTGGCGGACGCCAGCCTGCTGCCGACCTCCATTATCGTAAACCCCCAGGTGACGGTGTACGCCCTGGCCACGCGCATCGCCGAGCGCATGGCCTGAAAACGGGCTTCAATGCCCCTGCAACACCACCACCCGGTGTACACCACCGGGTATTTTATAGCTGCGGATGTCGCTTTCCCGGGCCATGCAGGCGCCGTGTTCCGAATTGCGCCGGCACCAGCGCACCTGACGGCCCAGCGCCAGCGGCACACTGAAACGGGTGTTGTAGTTGCCGCCGGCGCGTAGGGCGATCCACAACTGATTGGGCTGCCATTGGCAGCCGTCCTGGTTGCGGAACATGTCCAGAGCCACTTGGAATTCCAGCCCCTGGCCGCGCTGCTCCGGGCTGAACTGGGTGCCGGCCTGATTCACCGGGCAATTTTCCCCTTCGGACCGGTAAACCACTTCGATGCGCACCTGATCCGCCGGTAGCGGCGGATCAATGCTCAGGTGATAGTGACGGAGGTCGCGCGGCAGTGGGTTGGGCGTGGGCTGATAATCGCGCTGGGCGACGGACACGCAGCCAGCCAGCAATAGCAGCGCGCAAATCACCGATAAAGACCGCGACAGGCCTGGGGCCATGGTGTTCTCCTTATGGGTCAGCAGCCTGCTAGGTTATCATTGCTGGCCTTGTCCGTATTGATCGAAGGAGCAGCCATGAGTGACGCCAACAGCCAACCCGCGCAGGACAACCAACGGCCCGGGCGCGACGCCTTTGGCTACCTGTGCCCGGTGGACAGCCGTTGGGCGGACAATGACGTTTACGGCCACATCAATAACGTCATGTATTACAGCTATTTCGATTCCACCATCAATCGTTATCTGATCGAAGAGGGCGGCTTGGATATCCATAACGGCGACGTGATCGCCTATGTGGTCAGTTCCGGCTGCGATTACTTCGAAGCCGCCGCCTACCCGGACGCGCTCACCATCGGTATGCGCGTGGATAAGCTGGGCAACAGCTCAGTGCGCTATGGCTTGGCCCTGTTCGGTGAAGACAAGGTCGGTGAAGCCGGCGGCGCCAAGGCGTTGGGGTTCGTGGTGCACGTTTTCGTGGACCGCGAAAGCGGACGGCCGGTGTCGATTCCCGATCCGCTGCGCAAGGCGCTGGCGGCGCTGGTCAGGGACTGACGGCGTCGCTTTTATCGCCTTCGGAAAAAGACAGCTCGGCGACGAAGTAAAACTTTTCGCCGAACGGAATCTGGTCCAACTCAAAGCCCACATTGGGCTGTTGGCCGGGAAAGCGTTCCGGGGTTTCCTGCAGAGCCGGGTCGTCCTGGTAAATCAGCCGGGCGCCGGTGTCGAAGCCTTCGGCGAAGTGCAGCCGGGCAAGCAGGGCGAAGCCCCGCCCGGTGTCGAAGCGCAGCCAGTTTTCCGCCGGTACGGCCCGTCGCAGCATGGCTTTTTCGGTGTCGGACAACCGTCCATCCACCACCGCTTCCCGTTCGCCGGTCCAACTGGTGCGCAGGCGCGCGCCCTGAAGCTGATGGCCATCGACACTGACCCGCGCCCGTGGGTCGCGCAGCACGGTGGCGGCGATGCCGGGCAGAGCGAAACGACTGTGGATGGCGAGCCGGTTTTCCATTAGTACGAAATGGTTGTGCACGGTGAGCACGCGCAAGCCGGCCACCCGTACCCGGGTGGTGGTGTAGATCAGGGTCGCCAGCGGACCTTCGATCACTTGGCGGATCTGTGGGTCCAGGTTTTCGTTGGTCAGGGTAAGACGGGCGTCGGCGCTGAATACGCCGGCGCTAAGGCGCAGTTTCAGGCTGTCGAGCAGGGTGGTTTGAGCGCCCTCCGGGCCCCGGTAACCGCGATAGGTGAAATCGCCCCACTGGAACAGGTTGCCGTCCAGAAAGTCGAGCCGGTAGGCGGCGGTGCTCAGGGTAAGCGGGTCGCCATCGTCGTCGCGGGCCAGGGAGACCGGTGCCGGGAAACCTTTGAAGGGCGGGCGGGCGAGCAGATAAAAATAACGCCGCTGATCGCCCTTATGGATCGCCAGTTCACCGACCACCTCTTCGGACGGGGCCGGCAGGCGCTCACCGGCGTCGCTGCTTTCCAGCAGCAGCCGGTCGCGGGGACCCACCCGGCCGGGTTCGCCGGCCCGACGGCTGTCGTCGTCTTCGCTGAAGTAGGGCCAGCCGCGCTGCGACCAGGCTAGCCATTGATGACGGACACTGCGCAGCTCACCGTTCTGGTAGGCGGCCAATTCCAGGCGTGCGGTGCGCAGACCGGTAAAACGTTCCAGGCTGTCGCCTTGGAACGTCACCACCGCCGCCTGAGCGGCCCCGGCCGTGAGCGAGAGCAGCGCCGTCAAAAACAACAGCGTGAGCAGCAGCGACCGGGCCATGACGTTCAGGCCAGCTCGGGTCGGTCGGCGAAGTGTTGCAGCGCATCCGGATTGGCGAGCGCGTTGCGGTTACGCACTTCGCGACCGTGCACCACATCCCGTACCGCCAGCTCGACGATCTTGCCGCTCACCGTGCGTGGAATTTCCGGCACTTCGAGTATCGCCGCCGGCACATGGCGGGGGCTGGCGCCGGCGCGGATGGTGGTCTTGATGGTTTTCTTGAGGTCGTCGTCCAGGGTGACGCCCTCGGCAAGCACCACGAACAGCACCACGCGCACGTCGCCGTCATGCTGCTGACCGATGACAATGGCTTCGCGAATCGCTTCCAGGGTTTCCACCTGACGATAAATTTCCGCCGTGCCGATGCGCACGCCGCCGGGGTTAAGCACGGCGTCGGAGCGGCCGTGGATGGTGAGGCCGTCGTGACCTTCGTGGGGAATGATTTCGGCGTAGTCGCCGTGGGCCCACACGTCCTGACCCAGCGATGCGAAACGCTCGAAGTAGGCGTCCTGGAAGCGTGTTTCGTCCGGATCGTTCCAGAACGCCACCGGGCAGGCGGGGAAGGGCGAGCGGCACACCAATTCGCCTTTTTCGCCGACCACGGCTTCACCGTCGTCGTTGTACACCACCACGTCCAGGCCCAAACCCAGACACTGCAGCTCGCCCCGATAGACCGGCACCAGCGGGCTGCCCAAGGCAAAGCAGGAAATAATATCGGTACCGCCGGAAATGGAGCTGACCAGCAGATCCGGTTTCACCTTCTCATAGAGAAAATCGTAGCTTTCGTGGAGCAGCGGAGAGCCGGTGGAGTAGAGCGTGCGCAGCGTCGACAGGTCATGGCTGTCGCGGGGCACGGCGCCGGCCTTTTCCACCGCTTGAACGAACTTGGCGCTGGTGCCGAAGTGGGTGATTTTTTCCGCGTCGATCACATCGAACAGGCGGGTGGCGTCCGGGTAGGCCGGGTTGCCGTCGTAGAGCACCAGGGTGGCGCCGGTCTGCAGGCCGCTGACCAGCCAGTTCCACATCATCCAGCCGCAGGTGGTGAAGTAGAACAGCACGTCATCGGCGCCCAGGTCGCCGTGCAGGCGATGCTCCTTGGCGTGTTGGATCAGGGCGCCGCCGGCGCCGTGTACGATGCACTTGGGCGCGCCGGTGGTGCCCGACGAATACATGATGTACAGCGGGTGGTCGAAGGGCAGCTCGACGAACGCCGGCGGTGTGTCGGCGGCGGCCAGCCAATCGCTCCAGTTCAGGGCCTGGCGTACCCGGCTGGTGTCGCCCCGTCCGGGAATCGTCACCAGCAGCTCCGGCTGCAGTTGTTCGTGCAGGGCCTGGATGCGGTCATCCAGCTCGATCCATTTGCCGTTGTACTGATACCCGTCGCAGGCGAACAGCACCTTGGGTTCGATCTGGCCGAAGCGGTCGAGTACACCCTCGACGCCGAAGTCCGGCGAACAGGACGACCAGATGGCACCGACCCAGGCGCAGCCCAGGGCGGCGATCACGGTTTCGATGCGGTTGGGCATGTAGCCGGCGATCCGGTCGCCGGGCTGGATGCCGGCGGCCTGCAGTTGCGCGGCTACCTGACCGGCGGCGACGCGCAGGTCGTTGTAATTGATCTCGTCGCGACGACCGCTTTCGTCGATGCTGACCATGGCCGGATGGGTGTCGTGACGAGCGAGCAGGTTTTCCGCCATGTTGATGCGGGCGTCCGGAAACCAGCGGTTGTGGCGAAACACCGGCGACGGCGCCAGCACTTGTTCGCCTTTATGGCCGCGCAATTCGCAAAAGTCCCACACCAGATTCCAGAAGGCCTCCGGCTGCTCCACCGACCAGCGGTGCAGGTCCCGGTATTCGGGCAGCGGTTGGCCGGCGAGTTGTTCGGCGCGGGCGCGAAACGCGGCGGGCTGGCCTTCTTGCAGGCGGGACGCGTCGGGCTGCCAGAGTGGGGTCGGCGTTGTTGTCATTGTTCCTCCGTTTCGGAATCCAGCAAGTTAAAATCCACCAGGAGCGTGCCTTCGGCAACGCTGTCTCCGGCGCTGACCTGGAAGGCTTCCACCACGCCGCTCGCTGGCGCGCGCAGGGTGTGCTCCATCTTCATGGCTTCCAGCGTAATCACCGCGTCGCCGGCCGCCACCTCGGTGCCTGCCTCCACATGACAGGCGACGATGGTGCCGCTCATCGGCGCGATGAAACCGTCCTGGCCGCCGCTTCGCTCGCTGTCGCGAGCCGGGTGTACTTCCACGTCGTGGTCCTGGCCCTGGATAAAGACGCCCAGGCGGCGGTCGTTGTCACCGGCGGCGATGATATGGCCGCTGAGGGTGTCGTCGCCCCAGCGCAGATCAAAGCCGGTGCCCCTGCGGTGCAGGTGGAATGGAGCCTGGCGGCCATCCACGGTGGCCCGATCGTTGTCCAGAATCACGGTGTGGTGGTGTTCGCCGACCCGCAATGGCATCAGCGTGCGCTTTTCTCCCAGTGGGCGCCAACCGTTCAGGGTGCGCCACGGGTCGTTGCCGTGGCACGGTTGCGCGCCGAGCGCGGTGGCGGTGGCCACCGCCACCAGCACGCTGTCCACCGGCGCGGGGGTCAGCAGTTGCGGTTGCTTGTCCAGCAGGCGGGTGTCCAGTTCGGCGTCGGCGAATACCTGGCTGTCCAATACCTGGCGCAGGAAGGCGCCATTGTGATGGACGCCGCTGAGGGCGAGATCATCCAGGGCACGGACCAGACGACGGCGCGCCTGATCCCGGTCGTCGCCGTGGCTGATCAACTTGGCGATCATCGGGTCATAGTGATCGCTGACCCGGTCGCCGGCTTCAAAGCCGGTGTCCACGCGCACCTGATCCGGCCAGCGCAAGGTGTCCAGAAGCCCGGAAGAAGGCAGGAATTGCTGGTAGGGGTTCTCCGCGTACAGGCGCACTTCCATGGCGGCGCCCTGGCGCTGGATTTGCTCTTGGGTCTTGGGCAGCGGCCGGCCTTCGGCCACCGCCAATTGCCAGGCCACCAGGTCTTCGCCGGTGATCAGCTCGGTGACCGGGTGTTCCACCTGCAGGCGGGTGTTCATTTCCATGAAGAAGAACTCGCCATCCGGCGAGAACAGGAACTCCACCGTGCCGGCACCCCTGTAGTCAATTGATAGCGCGGCCCGTACTGCTGCGTCGCCAAGCGCCTGACGTTGTGCTTCGGTCAGCCCGGGGGCGGGGGCTTCCTCGATGATCTTCTGGTGGCGACGTTGCACCGAACAATCGCGCTCGAATAAATGCACCGCGTTGCCGTGTTGGTCGGCGAACACCTGCACTTCCACGTGGCGGGCGGTGGGCAGATAGCGCTCCAGCAACACCCGGTCGTCGCCGAACGCGTTGCGCGCTTCGCGGCGGGCGGCGGCCAGCGCTTCCTCGAAACCGGCGGCGTCGTCCACCGCGCGCATGCCCTTGCCGCCGCCGCCGGCCACCGCTTTGATCAGCAATGGAAAGCCGACCTGTTGCGCTTCGTGGATCAGGGTGGCGTCGTCGGCGCCTTCCCGGTCGAAGCCGGGCAGCACCGGCACGCCGCTGTGCGCCATGTGCTGGCGGGCAGCGGCTTTGTCGCCCATCAGGCGAATGGCATCGGCGCCGGGCCCGACGAAGATCAGCCCGGCGTCCTGGCAGGCGCCGGCGAAGTCGGTGTTCTCGGAGAGAAACCCATAGCCCGGATGGATGGCGTCCGCGCCGGTGTCCAACGCGGCCTGGATCACCTTACCGTGGTCCAGGTAGCTGTCGCGGGCGGGTGCCGGCCCCAGCCTTACCGCCCGGTCCGCCTCGCGGACGTGGGGCAGGGCCCGGTCGGCGTCGGAGTAGACCGCCACGGTGGTGATGCCCTGCTGGCGGCAGGTGCGAATGATGCGCCGGGCGATTTCGCCGCGATTAGCGACCAGCAGAGTGTTGATGCGTGCTATCGGATTACTCATTGTCGTTACCGTGCGTTTTCCAGGCCGGCGGTCTTTTTTCCAGAAAGGCGCCGAGTCCTTCCTGGCCTTCCTCACCGGTGCGCAGCCGGGCGATCAGCTCGGCGGTGTAGTTGATCATGGCCCGGTCGATGGGGCCGTCGGCGGCTCGCGCCACCAGTTCCCGGGCATCCCGTTGCGCGCCGGGGGCGCCGTCCAGCAGCGCTTTCGTCAACCGCGCCACGGTGGCGTCCAGCTCCGCTTCGGGGACTACTTCGTGGACCACGCCCAGTTCGGCGGCGCGGGCGGCGTTGATCACCTCGGCACTGATGAAGTAGCGGCGTGCCTGGCGTGGGCCCATGGCACGCACCACATAGGGCGCGATCACCGCCGGCAGGATGCCCAGTTTTACTTCGCTCAGACAAAAACGCGCGTCGTTGGCGGCCACCGCGATGTCGGCGGCGCAAATCAGCCCCAGGGCGCCTCCATAGGCGGCGCCCTGAACCCGGGCGATGACCGGCTTGCCGGCGCGGTCGATGGTGTCCATCAGCGTTGCCAGGCGATGCGCGTCGTCGCGGTTTTGCTGCTCGTCGAGGGTGCCCATGGCGCGCATCCAATTGAGATCCGCGCCGGCGGAAAAATGCTTGCCGGCGGCGTCGAGCACGATCACCCGCGCGTCGTCACGGCGACCGGCTTCCGCGAACGCCTCGATCAACGCCTCGATCACGGTGTTGTCAAAGGCGTTGCGTTTGTCGGGCCGATTCAGGGTGATGCGGGTGATCGGGCCCTGGGTGGTGGTTTGTACGCTCATTGGGTTTCTCCGAAAACGCTTTCACGCGTGCCAGCGTGCCTGCGCCGAATTCACATCCGAAACACGCCGTAACGCGTCTCTTCGATCGGTGCGTTCAGACTGGCCGAAATCGCCAGGCCTAAAACGTCGCGGGTGTCCGCCGGGTCGATCACGCCGTCGTCCCAAAGCCGGGCGCTGGCGTACCAGGGCTGTGCCATGGTTTCGTATTGGGCGGTCATGTCGTCCTGAAATTGGCGGGCGTCGTCGTCGCTCCAGTGCTCGCCTTTCTTTTTCAGCGAGGCCGCTTTCACCTGCGTCAGCACGCTGGCGGCTTGCTCGCCGCCCATTACCGAGATGCGCGCGTTGGGCCACATGAACAGGAAGCGTGGATCGTAGGCGCGGCCGCACATGCCGTAGTTGCCGGCGCCGAAGCTGCCGCCGGTGATCACGGTGAACTTGGGCACGCTGGCGCAGGCCACCGCGTTGACCATCTTGGCGCCGTGCTTGGCGATGCCTTCCGCTTCGTATTTTTGCCCGACCATGAAACCGGTGATGTTCTGCAGGAACAGCAGCGGAATCTTGCGCTGATTGCACAACTCCACGAAGTGCGCGCCTTTCAAGGCGGACTCCGAGTACAGCACGCCGTCGTTGGCGAGAATGCCCACCGGGAAGCCGTGGATACGGGCGAAGCCGGTGATCAGGGTGGTGCCATAATTGGCTTTGAATTCGTCCAGGTCGGAGTCGTCGACGATCCGCGCGATCAGCTCCCGGGCCGGCATCGGCGAGCGGGTGGTGGGCGGAATCAGGCCGTACAGCTCTTGCGGATCATAGGCCGGCGGGCGCGGTTCGCGGCAGGCCAGTTGTTCGGGCTTGCGCCAATTGAGACGGTCGATGCAGCGGCGCGCCAAATCCAGCGCATGGGGTTCGTCGTCGGCGAGATGGTCGGCGACCCCGGACTGCTCGCCGTGCAGAGCGGCGCCACCCAGTTCCTCGGCGCTGACCACTGCGCCGGTGGCGGCTTTGACCAGCGGCGGGCCGGCCAGAAACACGGTGGAATGGTTGCGTACCATGATTACTTCATCGGCCATGGCCGGCACATAGGCGCCGCCGGCGGTGCAGGAACCCAACACCACACTGATTTGCGGAATGCCCCGGGCGGACATATTGGCCATGTTGAAAAAGATGCGGCCGAAATGATCCCGGTCCGGAAAGACTTCATCCTGACGGGGCAGGTTGGCGCCGCCGGAATCCACCAGGTAGACACAGGGCAGCCGGTTTTCGGCGGCCACCGCCTGGCAGCGCAAATGCTTTTTCACCGTGAGCGGATAATAGCTACCGCCTTTCACGGTGGGATCGTTGGCGACGATCATGCATTCCACGCCGGCCACCCGGCCGATGCCGCCCACGCAGCCGGCGGCGGGCACGTCCTCACCGGGATAGACATCGTCGGCGGCCAGGGCGGACAGTTCCAGGAACGGGGAACCCGGGTCCAGCAAATGCTGGATGCGTTCGCGTACTGGCAGTTTGCCTTTATCGCGCAGGCGCGCTTCGGCGGCTTCGCCGCCGCCGTGGGCGATGCGATCCAGCTTTTCCCGCAGCGTTTGGCGTAGTGCCAGGTTGTGTTCCTGGTATTCACCGTACTCCGGCGCGCTTTTGTTCAGTTGGCTGATTATTTTGGGCATGGCTCAGACGGTCTCGTTGAACAGTTCGCGGCCGACCAGCATGCGCCGTATCTCGCTGGTGCCGGCGCCGATCTCGTAGAGCTTGGCGTCGCGCAGCAGGCGGCCGGTGGGGTATTCGTTAATGTAGCCGTTGCCGCCCAGGCACTGGATCGCGTCGAGCGCCATCTGGGTGGCGTTCTCGGCGCAATAGAGGATGGCGCCGGCGGCGTCCTTGCGGCTGCTGTGCCCGGTGTCGCAATTGCGCGCCACCTGGTACAGATAGGCGCGGCTGGCATTCAGAGTGACGTACATATCGGCGAGCTTGCCCTGCATCAGTTGGAACTCGCCGATCGCCTGGCCGAATTGCTTGCGTTCGTGCACATAGGGCAGCACCACGTCCAGGCAGGCCTGCATGATGCCGGTGGCGCCGCCGGACAGGACCGTGCGTTCGTAGTCCAGGCCGCTCATCAAGACACGCACGCCCTGATTGAGCTCGCCGAGGATGTTCTCCTCCGGCACTTCGCAGTCCTCGAACACCAGCTCGCAGGTGTTGGAGCCGCGCATGCCCAGCTTGTCCAGCTTCTGCGCTTGCGAGAAGCCGGCGAAACCGCGCTCGACGATAAAAGCGGTGATGCCGCGCGGCCCGGCTTGCGGATCGGTTTTGGCGTAGATCACATAGGTATGGGCGTCGGGGCCGTTGGTGATCCACATTTTGTTGCCGTTAAGAACGTAGCGGTCGCCTTTCTTTTCCGCGCGCAGGGCCATGCTGACCACGTCGGAGCCGGCACCGGGCTCGCTCATGGCGAGGGCGCCGATATGCTCGCCGCTGACCAGTTTGGGCAGGTATTTCTGGCGTTGCGCGTCGTTGCCGTTGAGATAGATCTGGTTCACGCAAAGGTTGGAGTGCGCCCCGTAGGAAAGACCAATAGAGGCCGAAGCGCGGGAAATTTCTTCCATAACCAGAGTGTGGGCCAGATAACCGAGACCGGCGCCGCCGTATTCTTCGCTCACGGTGATGCCAAGCACGCCCAGGTCGCCGAGCTTCTTCCACAGTTCATTGGGAAACTGGTTGTCCTGATCCACGCGCGCCGCGATCGGCGCGATCTCTTTGCGGGCGAAGGCCTGCACGCTGTCGCGCAGGGCGGTAAGGGTGTCGTCGAACTGAAAATCCAGGCCGCCGTTAAACATCGCTTTTCTCCAATTGTTCCAGTGCCTGCTTGGCGCGTTCTTCGGCCGCGTCCAGATCCTGCTGCATGATCTGGATATCGACCCGGTGTTGTTGCAACTGGAGGCGCTTCTCTTCGATTTTGTCGAGCAGGGCGCCCAATTGCTGGCGGTTATCGCCGGTGGGTTGGTACAGACGGATCAGGTCGCCGGATTCCGCCAGCGAAAAGCCCAGGCGTTTGCCGCGCAGAATCAACTTCAGCGCCACCCGGTCCGCCGGCGAATAGATGCGCGTCTGGCCGCGCCGCCGGGGCGTGAGCAGGCCCTGGTCCTCATAAAAACGGATGGTGCGCGTGGTGACGTCGAATTCCCGTGCCAGCTCACCGATGCCGTAGCTTTGTTTGAGTGTCATGGCGGGAAAGAGTAGGGGAAGTTTACGTTAACGTAAAGTGGCGTGCGTGCTGCGTGCCGCGTGGCGTTTAGCGTGTTACCTTTAGCGCCTTCTTCGTCCGAGGATGGTGGACGGGTGATTTACCGAAAAGATCGCAAGGTTCTGAAACGTGTGGATTACGGGGCCGCCAAGAACTCCTTGATGGGGGTGTTGGCGGCCCTTGTGGTTTACGCATTGGTGACCGCCTGGGGCGGTGTCTATCGAGCGTTTGAGCTGGAAACGCTGATCGCTGGCGGCGCGGTGGTGGTGGTGACCGCCTACCGGTTGTGGCTGGTGGCCCGCTTCGACGCGCTTTACGGGGCGGGGCCGGCACGCTGGCGGCGCCTGTTCGCCCTTGGCCTGATTCTGCATGCGCTGGTCTGGGGCGTGCTGCCGGCCTGGCTGGTGTGGCGGGTGGGCACCGGCTTCAATGTGTTTGTCGTGATCCTTTATAACGTCGGTGTCACCACCGCTCTGGGCAGCTCCTGGATGGCTGGGCTGCGCGTGCGGCAGGTGTATATCCTGCTGATGTTCCTGCCGCTCATCGCTTCCTTGTTTATTACCGCCGGCTTACAGGAGTGGCTGCTGGGCCTGCTGGTGGCCGCCTATACCTTTTATCTGTTCCGCCTGTACCGAGGGCAGTACGAGCTGTTTTGGCACGCGGTTACCCGCGAACGCCGGGGTTCGGTGGAACGCCGCCGGGAGCTGCCCGCCAATACCGACATTCAATTGAGTCTGGTGTACCGGCTCGCCCATGAGCTGCGTACGCCGATGAATTCGGTAATGGGCATGATGTCGCTGCTGGAAGATACCCGCCTCAACGACGAACAGCAGGAGTACCTGCAGGTGGCGGGGCAGAGCGGCAAGCTGATGATCAGCCTGATCGACGATGTGCTGGATTATTCCCGTATTCTTACCGACCGCATCACCCTGAGCCCGGATTACTTCGATCTGCGCGGCGCGCTCGAGCAAATACTAGAAGCGTTCGGTCCCATGGCGCAGTCGAAAAATCTGGAGCTGTCGGCGGTGGTGGACCGTATGCTGCCCAAGCGCGTGCGTGGAGACCGGGACCGTCTGCTTCAAGTGCTTACCAATCTGCTCAGCAACGCGATCAAATTCAGCGGCCAGGGCGAGATTCGCATGGACGTGGACTTTACCGCCGAAGGGGAAAACGACGGCGTGTTGCGGGTGAGGGTCAGCGATCAGGGCCAGGGTATGGACACCGACACCCTGAAGCATCTGTTCGAGGATCAATTTCTGGACGGCGCCCAGGACGCCTTCAGTAGCCGCCACTCGGGTTTCGGTTTGCTGGTATGCAAGGGATTGATAGAGGCGATGGGCGGCGTGATCGGCGCCGAGAGCACGCCCGGTGAAGGCTCCACTTTCTGGTTCACGGTGCGCTTGGGCATGCAGGCCGATATGAGCGAGAACGCCAAGCTGGCCAGCGTGGTGGGTCAGGTGCAGGGCCTGGCGGTGGGTACCAGTGGCGGATCTCTGGCTTGTCTGCAGGAAGAGTTCGAGGCCCTGGGCAGCTATTGCCAGGGGGCGCGAGATTACGATCAGGCGCTCCAGGCGGTGCGCGCCGGTCACCGTGAACAGGCCGAGTTCGAATTGTTGCTGGTGGATACCCACGGGCGTCGGGAATCCGCGTTGAACCTGTGCCGTACCGTGCTGGAAGACCCCGGCCTGCGGCCGATGAAACTGATGCTGATCTGCGCCATCGAGGAACGGGGCGAACCGGCGGTGCAGCGGTTGGTGGACAAACATGGTCTGGTGACCCTGGTGCGACCGGCGCACCGCACCGGTTTGCGCGTGGCCCTGGGTAAGTTAATGGGCGTGCCGCGTCAGGTGCCGGTTCAGGATTTGCCCACCGAAACCCCCGAGGAACGCGAACGTCGTAAGCTCTACCGGTTGCTGCTGGTGGAAGACAATGAAGTGAATCAGTTGGTCACCCGCGGCATGCTGGGCAAGCTGGGTTACCAGGTGAAAACCGTCAATAACGCGGAGACCGCCCTGGCGTTGCTGGGGCAGGAAAAATTCGATTTGATCCTGATGGACTGCATGATGCCGGAGCTGGATGGCTTTACCGCCACCCGCACTCTACGGGAAAGAGAGCAGTCCGGCGACGGTACCCGCACCCCCGTTATTGCAATCACCGCCAACACCGCCGAGGGGGTTCAGGCCCGTTGCCTGGCCGCCGGCATGGATGACTTTCTTTCCAAACCCGTGCATCTTCAGGAACTGGAAACCGTGCTGCGGCGCTGGTTGCCCCGTGACGCGGACGCCGATGGGGAAGGTGACGACGACGAATGACAAAAAACGAGGAAACTGCCATGAGCCGACGGGCCCTGCTGTTGGGTGCCACCGGTCTGGTGGGCGGACATTGTTTGCGTCTGCTGCTGGACTGCGACGCCTACCAGGAAGTGCGGGTGCTGACGCGCCGGCCGGTGGGTATCAGCCATCCCAAACTGATCGAAAAGGTGGTGGACCCGGAACATATTGAACGCGAAGCCGCGTTTTTCGACGTCGATGATGTGTTTTGTGCCCTCGGCACCACGCTTAAACAGGCCGGCTCCAAAGAAGCGTTCCGCGCCGTGGACCTGGGCCTGATTACCACGGTGGGCCGGTTAGCCCGGGATGCTGGCGTACAGCGTTTCATGATGGTGTCGGCGGTCAACGCCAATGCCCATTCGCCGTTTTTCTATGCGCGCACCAAAGGACAAGCGGAACGGGAACTGAAAGCACTGAAGCTGCCGTTACTGACGTTGTTCCAGCCGTCGCTGTTGCTGGGCGAGCGTGAGCGGCCGCGCCCGGTGGAAGCGTTCGGCATTCGTTTTTCCAAAATAATCGATCCGATCACACGATGGACCGACGCCCACTGGCTGCCGGTCAGCGGTGAGCGGGTGGCCGAGGCGCTGGTCGGCATGGCCTTGGAAGGACCGGCCACCGGCACCTATCGGGTGCGCTTTCGGGACTTCGTGGTCTACGCCGGTAAGTTCCGCGAAAAATACCCATAGGGCCTGTTCACACTACTTGCATCACACCTGTTGTGGCTAAAAAGCCACCAATCAAGGCGCAAGGAGAGAAATTTGGTGACTCCAAATGAACGACGAGCAACGCGGAGTGGTGGCTTTTTAGCCACAACCCGAAGGGCTGGAGCCATTTTGATCTCCAGCGTCGTTGTCGGTCGCTTATTTGGAGTCACCAAACGGCGCTCCCTCCGCCTAGCTGGAGGTCAAAATGGCATCCAGCAGGCGTGATGCAAGTAGTGTGAACAGGCCCCAGAAGGAGTGAACATGAGTTTTGTCACCTGTGACTTGTGCGACGACAACGCGGATCAAGTGTCCGTGGTTACCGGACTGAACTGGTTCAGTTACGGTGGTCGCCGTGCGTTTGGCGGTGAGATCGTGACGGTGAAATGCTTCGAGGACAATTCCCGCGTCAAGGAGCACCTTGGCACTGACGGCAAGGGTAAAGTGCTGGTGGTGGACGGCGGCGCCAGTCTGCGCAATGCCCTGATCGGCGATATGATTGCCGAGAACGCCGTGAAAAACGGCTGGGAAGGCGTGATTATCTACGGCGCTTGTCGTGATGTGGACGAACTGGCAAAGCTGGATATCGGCGTGCTCACCCTGGGCTGTGTGCCGATCAAATCGGTGCGCCGGGACGAGGGGCAGTTGAACATTGATGTTACCTTCGGCGGCGTCACCTTCCGCCCCGGTGAGTCGGTTTACGCTGACAACAACGGTGTGATCACCGCGCCTAAGCCCTTGATTTAAGGTTGACCGGTTAAGGTCCGCCGGGCGGGTTTTGCGAAAATTTATACTTTATTGACGTATTCCCGCGCCCGCCCGGTTGTCACTCGGTTAACATCTGTTTGATGATAACGGCTTCGAGCCTATAAGGGCTCGACACCATCAAGCAGTGGGGTTGTGTACATGGAGCGTTTTCATTGGTGGCCAGTGTTGTTTTTGGCGCTGGTGGGTTGGCCGCTTTCGGCAATCGGTTTCACTTTCCAGGATGTGATAGACAAGGCCGACGCGCTGGCCGATGAGTCCTATCAGGCGCCCGCCCCGATCCCCGCTTTCCTGCGTGAGCTCAGTTACGAGCAATACCAGGGCATTCGTTTCAAACCGGAAAACAGCCTTTGGATGAAGAGCGACGCCCGCTTTCAGGTGATGCTGATGTCACCGGGGCTCTACTTCAAACATCCGGTGGAGCTGCACGAAGTGGATGCCGAAGGCGTGCGCCCGATCCCGTACAGCAAGAATGACTACACCTACACCAATGAAGAGCTGGCCAAGCGGATTCCCGCGGACCTCGGCCACGGTGGTTTTAAGCTTACTTATCCGCTGCAGGGACCGGAAAGCCGCAATCAGTTCCTGGTGTTCGCCGGCGCCAGCTATTTCCGTGCTGTCGGTAAGGACAACAGCTTCGGGTTATCGGCCCGTGGCGTCGCCGTGAATACCGGGCTGCCTTCCGGGGAGCAATTTCCTTCCTTCACCGAATTCTGGCTGGTGCGCCCGGACGCCAAGGCCGAGAGCATGACGGTTTACGCACTGCTCGATGGTCGCAGCCTGACCGGTGCCTATCGCTTCGACGTGCGCACCGGCGATAACACCGTGATGGATATTCAGGCACGGCTGTTTATTCGTAACGATATCGAAAAGCTGGGCATCGCTCCGCTGACCAGCATGTTCTTTTATGGCGGCAACACCGCCCGGCCACGCGGCGAATGGCGGCCCCGGGTGCACGATTCCGGCGGCTTGCTGGTCAATAACGGCGCCAGTGGCGAGTGGTTGTGGCGGCCGCTGTTGAATCCGAAAAATCTCAAACTCGACTATTTCCAGACCGAATCGGTGAAGGGTTTCGGTTTGCTGCAACGACAGACCGATTTTGAGGATTTCCAGGATTACGGCGCCAATTACCATCGTCGGCCGAGCGCTTGGGTTGAACCCAAGGGCGACTGGGGCAAAGGCCGGGTGGTCCTGGTGCAACTGCCCACCAATAACGAAACCAACGACAACGTAGTGGCATTCTGGACGCCGGATCAGCCGGTACGCGAAGGCCAGTCGTTGTCGTACGACTATTCTCTCAAGGTCGGCGCGCCATCGGTCAGCGGCGGCGACCGGGCCCGCGCGGAACGGACCTTCGTCGGTGACGGCAATCTGGTCGGCGGCGGCACCGTGGAAGGCGCTTACCGCGTGATCGTTGATTTCGCCGGTGGCCCGCTGTCCGATTTGCCCGCCGACGCGCCGGTGACCAGCTCGGTGACCGCCGGCGGCGAGGGCGAGGTGATTGAGCATTTCGTGGAATTTCTCAGCCCGGTCAACCGCTGGCGGGTTTCAATCCTGGCGAAACCGGCCCCGGACCGTCCGCTGTCCCTGCGCGCTTTCCTGAAAAACGAGGAACAGGCGGTGTCGGAAACCTGGTCTTACGACATTCCCACCGACAACGATATTCTCGGCGAGGCCCGCTGATGCCGGATCAGGCGGTGGAAGAAACGCTGGCACGGGTGCTGACTTATTTGCGCCTGGCCGGTATCACGGTGACCCCAGAGATGGCCCGCCGCGCTTTACGCATGGTGGACAGCGCCCTGGAAGACGGCGATCAGCATCTGTTGTCGCGGGTGATGGATCGCCTGCCGGATAATTTTCCTCTGCCTGAGGAAACACTGCCGCCGTTGGCACCGCCGGTCCATCACGCCAGCGTCCATTACGAGGATTCAATATGAGTGAGGCCGGTAGCGCGGACTCATCAACGGATCTTGCCGGTCGCTGGAAACTGGTGGCCGTGGTGCGCCGTACTGTCCTGACTCTGCTGGTGCTGGGTCAGACCCTGGCCGGCGTTTACGGTATGTTATCGGTGTTGCCGTACCACGGTGGCGACTTACTTGAGAAAAGCATCGTACTGTTGTTCGCGTTGCTGTTCGCCTGGATATCCGTGGGCTTCTGGACCGCCATGCTGGGGTTTTATCTGCGCCGGCGAGGCGGCGACCCGCAATCCCTGACGCGCCGCCACGATGCCGCCACGCTGGCGGCCACGCCGCTGGCCCGCACCGCTTTAGTGTTGCCGATTTACAACGAGCCGGTGGACCGAACCCTGGCGGGGCTGCGTGCCACCGTGGAGTCTCTGCGCGACAGTGGGCAATTGGATCACTTCGACTTCTACATTCTTTCCGACAGCCGCGACGCCGACGTCTGGCTGGCGGAACGGGCCGGCTGGTATGCCCTGTGCCGCGAATTGGGTCTGGAAGGGCGGCTGTTCTACCGTCACCGGCCGGTCAATCTCAACTTCAAAAGCGGCAATGTGGCGGATTTTCTGCGCCGGTGGGGCGCGGACTATCGTTATATGGTGGTGCTCGACGCGGACAGCGTGATGGGCGGCGACACTCTGGTGCGGATGGTCCGGCACATGGAATTGGCGCCCAAGGTAGGCATTCTGCAGAGCAGTCCGTCGCTGATTAACGCCCACTCCGCCTTTGCCCGCTTTCAGCAGTTCGCCAACCGAATTTACGGCCCGTTGTTCAGTACCGGCCTGGCCGCTCTGCAATTGGGTGAAGCCGCTTATTGGGGCCACAACGCGATTATCCGAACCGCGCCCTTCATGGCGCATTGCGGGCTGCGCCACCTGTCCGGCTTCGGCCTTTTTAAAGGCGCGATCATGAGCCACGATTTCGTGGAAGCCGCGTATATGGGACGCGCCGGTTATCAGGTATGGATGGAACCGGAACTGCATGAAAGTTACGAAGAGTCGCCGCCGACTCTGGTGGATGAACTGACTCGTGACCGGCGTTGGGCGAAGGGCAACATGCAGCATACCTGGTTGCTGTTGTTCGGCCGCCGTATCCGTTTCGCTCATCGCATGGCGTTTATCAACGGTATTCTTTCTTATTTGGCGTCGCCGGTCTGGTTCGTGTTTCTGGTGCTTACCAGCATCGAGGCCACGCGTTTGACCCTGTGGCCGATTGATTATTTCCCCAATCCGCAGAACAGCATGTTCCCGGTATGGCCGGAGTGGCACCCGCATTGGGCGGTGGCGATGATTCTGAGTACCTTCTTCTTGCTGTTTTTCCCCAAGTTCCTGGCGGTGGCCGACGTGATTATGAGCGGTCGCCGGCGCCGTTTCGGCGGGTTCTGGAAATTGTTGCTATCAATGCTGCTGGAGCTGTTCGTTTCCATGTTGCTGGCGCCGATTCGAATGCTGGCCCACAGCCGTTATGTAATGGAAGCCTTGTTCAATGTGTCCCTGCATTGGGGCGGCCAGAACCGCACCGATGAGACCGGCTGGGCTCAGGCGCTGATCAGCCAGGCACCGGGTACGTTGCTCGCCGGCGGCTGGGCGGCGCTGGCCTTGTGGCTGGACCCGATGTTTTTCTATTGGTCACTGCCGGTGGCGTTGCCGTTGATTCTGGCGGCGCCCACCTCGGTGCTGCTGAGTCGGGTAGCGATCGGTGAGTGGCTGCGCGAGCGCGGCCTTTTGCTGACGCCGGAAGAGCAGCGGGTCTCTTCGCTGGTGGTGGCCGTGGCGGAGCCGGCGGCGCTCAACCCGACGCCCTTGACCGCCTTCGAAACCGCGGTGGTCGATCCGCGCATCAATCGGCTGCACCGGGCTCAGGCGCGCCGTCGCCGCAGTATTGATCCGGACAGTCTGAGTCAGTGGGCACAACGTTGTCTGGAGCGGGGGCCGGATGTGCTCAATCGCTTTCAACTCAACGCACTGGCCCGTGATGCGGACAGCCTGGCCTGGCTGCACCGCCACGCCTGGCGTGCACGGCCGGAGGATTATTGGGGCCGTTGCATCGCACAACTGGGGGTGGTCGCGCGCGGCGCTTGACGGTAGGCTTGCAGCGAACCGCTTCAAGGGAAGAAGCCATGCTGAATAGATTACAAGTAAGGGATTACATGGTTCGTTATCCTTGCCATCTCTCCCCCGCCATGTCGGTTGCCGACGCCATTGATCTATTGCTGACACACCGTCTGGCCGGCGCCCCCGTGGTGGAGCAGGGCAGACTGGTGGGCATGTTTTCCGAATCCGACGGTTTGAAAGGCGCGCTCGACGCCGGGTACCACCAAACCGGGATCGGTCGGGTGGCCGACTATATGAGCCGCGAGATTAACCGTCTCGATTTTCACGCTTCGATACAGGAGGCGGCGGAAATGTTTCTCCGCAACCACCGTCGCTGTTTGCCGGTGGTGGACGGCCAGAAACTGGTGGGGCAACTGAACCGTTGCGATATTTTGCGCGCCGTCTCCGTGGAGGCGGAAAGTCTCTCGACTGAATAAAAAAGGGCCTCCTGATGGAAGCCCTTTTTTTGATCGGCGGTCCTGTTACCAGGCCGGGATCACTTACGGCAGCAAATGCTTCACTGCGTCACGCTCTTCGGCCAGCTCGGTTTCGCTGGCGGTCATGCGTTCGCGGGAGAAGTCATTCACTTCCAGGCCCTGAACGATTTCCCAGTCGCCGTTCTTGCAAACGCACGGATAGGAATAGATCAGGCCTTCCTGAATGCCGTAGGAGCCGTCGCTGTAGATGCCCATGGACACCCAGTCGCCGTCGTCACTGCCCAGCGCCCAGCTACGCATGTGATCGACCGCGGCGTTGGCGGCGGAAGCGGCGGAGGACGCGCCACGGGCCTTGATGATGGCGGCGCCGCGCTGCTGCACGGTGGGGATGTAGTCGCCGGCGTACCAGTCCTGCTCAACCTGATCGATGGCGGCTTTGCCGTCCACTTCGCAGTGGTGCAGATCCGGGTACTGAGTAGAGGAGTGGTTGCCCCAGATGGTCATCTTCTTAACGTCGTTGATGCTCTTGTCCAGCTTGTTGCCCAACTGCGCCATGGCGCGGTTGTGGTCCAGGCGGGTCATGGCGGTGAACTGACGCGGATCGATGTCCGGCGCGTTGCGCTGGGCGATCAGAGCGTTGGTGTTGGCCGGGTTGCCCACTACCAGTACCTTGATGCCGCGGCTGGCCACTTCATTGATGGCTTGCCCCTGGGCGGAGAAAATGGCGGCGTTGGCTTCCAGCAGATCCTTGCGCTCCATACCCGGACCGCGCGGACGGGCGCCGACCAGCAGGGCGTAGTCGGCATCCTTGAAGGCCACTTTGGCGTCGTCGGTTTCAACGATACCGGCGACCAGCGGGAAAGCGCAGTCTTCCAGTTCCATGGCCACGCCTTTGAGGGCTTCCAGGGCGGGGGTGATTTCGAGAAGCTGGAGGATTACCGGCTGGTCTTTGCCGAGCATGTCGCCGGAGGCGATGCGGAACAGCAGGGAATAGCTGATCTGGCCAGCGGCGCCGGTGACAGCTACGCGTACGGGTGCTTTCATTAAAAATCTCCTTGGAATCGTCGGGAGAACTGAGGAGCCTCTGAATACGGCCTTGTCAGGCAGGGCGCATTCGGAGGTTCCCCGGGCCGCGCGCATTATAGAGTAGCTGATGGGCGAGCGCACGGATCGGCGTGAACCCGTGCTGAAACCAACCAGGAGGGTCGGTCATGGAAGGTGGGTCATGGTGAGCCAATGGGATGCGATCGTGGTCGGCGCCGGCCAGGCGGGCTGCGCCGCCGCCTGGGATCTGGCCGCGGCCGGTGCACGGGTGCTGTTACTGCACGGCGGACCGCGGCGGCACAAGCCCTGCGCCGGCGGACTCACCATCAAGGCGCTGCGCCGCTACCGGTTCACGGTTGCCGAGGTGATTCGCGAGCCTGTGTCCCGCCTCGACTTGCGGCGAGGGGCTGGACCGCCTTCGACCCTGACCACCGAGGCGCCGTTCTGCGTGATGACTCATCGCCGGGAGCTGGATGCGCTCACTCGCCGTCGGGCGCGGGAGCAGGGTGCCGTCTGGCAGCGCAGTGCCGGTGTGCGCGGGCTGCGCCAGGACGCCGCCGGGGTGACGTTGGTGACCGCTGAAGGCGAGCGCCATCGAGGCGCCTGCCTGATCGCCGCCGACGGTGCCCACAGCCCGTTGCGCCGCCTGCTGCATGGCCAGGGCGACGGTGAGGGAGCGGTGGCATTGGAAGGGCATCTGCCCCGCGACCTGGTCCGTGATTACCCGGCCATGACGTTGGATTTCGGCGAATTACCCGGCGGTTACGGTTGGCTGTTCCCCAAGGGCGACCACATCAATGTGGGGCTCTATGCCTGGCGCCGGAACCGGTCGCGTCCGACGCTTTCCGCCTTATCCGCCTATGCTCGCCGCACCCTGGGGAGTGATCGCCTGGAAGGTGTGGGAGGTTACCCGCTCGGCACCTGGCTGAACCGGCGGCCACCGCTGTGCGGCCGGGTGCTGTTTGTCGGCGACGCGGCGGGTGCCACCGAGCGATTGCTGGGCGAGGGCATCTATGGCGCGCTGTTGAGCGGACAACTGGCCGCCACGGCGGTGCTCGCCGGGCGACCCGGCGACTACCCGTTGCTGTTGAGCGCCTGGCGGGACGAAGTGGACCAGGTGGAAACCCTGACACGGATGTTTTACGGCGTGCCGGGGCCCGGCTATGCGGCACTGCGGCGCTGGCTCGCCCCCGGTTTGTTGGCGGGGTACGCCGAGGGGCTGACGCTGGGCGGCGCCAAGCGGGCCTGGTTCAGTGGCCGCCGCTTTCCCGGTAGCTCACCGGGGTGATCCCGAACCAGCGTTTGAAGGCGCGATTGAAGGCGCTTTGCTCGGAATAACCGAGATCCAGCGCGATCTGATTCACCGAGCGGTCACTGTGCAGCAGCCAGTCACAGGCCAGCCGCCGTCGTTCTTGTTCCAGCAGGGTGGAAAAATCCGCCTGTTCCGCCCGTAACCGCCGCCGCAGCGTCCAAGGTTTAACGCCCAGCCGTTCCGCGATCGGTTCCAGTTGCGGCACGCCGTCCACCAGCCGCTGCTGAATCTCCAGGCGCACCTGTTCGAGCAGATTGTCCCGCGCCCAGTATTGAGTCACGGCCCGTTGCATTCGCGAGCGGGCGATGCGATTCACTTCCGGATCAGCGTCGCGCAGTGGCAGATCCAGCACCGCTTCCTCGATCACCAGCGCGTTGCACGGTTGTCCGAATGATACCGGACAACCGAACACCCGTTGATATTCGTCCTGGTCACCGTTGGCCGAGTGCCGGAAATGCATCGCCAGCGGGTTAAGTTCGGCGCCCAATATCCAGCGGCCGAACACCACCGCGCCGGTGAAAAAGGCGTCCACCCGGTGCGGCGAGGTGGGCAGATCCTCGAACGGTGTATCCAGAATCAACCAGAGTTCATGCTGGTGCCATTCAAAGCGCAGCTCGGCGAACTCGGTGGTCACCCGAGCGAACGGAATCATCAACTCAATGGCATCACGAAGAGTGGCGCTGGACATACTGGCGTAGCCCAGTTCGCCCATGAACCGGGGCCGGATGCACTGACCCATGTGCAACCCGAAGAGCGGATCACCGCTGTTTTCCACGGCCAGCTCAAAGAGCCGGTTTTCCACTTTCAACGGCACCCGGGCGCGTGGTGATTCCAGTTCCGCTTCGCTGACTCCCAGGCGTATCAGTGCATCACTGAGATCGACGCCGGCGTGCAGGGCGGCATCCAGCAAATACTCAATCCAGAACGAGGCCACCGTCAGAGAATGCAGGGAAGGGGGATGAGAATCAGACATAGGCCGGCGTTGTCTTTATCGTTAGTAGTGGTTGTTATCGACAATAGGGCGGAGTGCGCGGGGTGTTATCCGGAGGCACCTGGGGAAGTCAACGTGATTGGCGCCGGGCAGTCAATGACGGGAAACCGACCGGGCCGTCAGGCCCGGTCAGGGTGGATCAGCTTGCTTTCTGCTCGCGGGCCAGTTTATTGACCTTGCGGCTGATGCGGTCGAGCTTTTTGTTTAGGGCTTCCATTTCGTCGCGGGTGGGCAGGCCCAGGCTGTGCGCCAGGCGCGCGCGCCACTCCTCGACGCCTTTGCCGTTGGTTTTGGCCCGCAGGGATTCGCCGCTTTTGACCAGCTCCTGAAAGAATTCGTTACCGGATTCACTGATCCGGGTCACCGCGCCCTGGGCGGCTTTGCTAAGCTTGCTCGTCCTGGCGTTGATTTCCGTGTTTAGATCGGACAGCTTCGCGTTCAGGGTGGCGCTGGGGGATTCGGTTTTTGCTTGGGTATTGCTCATGAGAGAGGGTCTCCTTATCCAAAGTCAGTGACGCCGATGGTAAGCAAGCTGGCGGCTTAGGGGTCTTTTGTTGTCCGACAATTAAACAAGGTGTCGTGCCACGGCGGGACACATCGGGAGAGAGTCCATGAAGGTAGAGCTTCCCCAGGGTGGGTATCAGGGTCTGGCCGGTGACGGCGTAGTGGAATTCCGGGGCGTGCCGTTCGCGCTCGCACCGGTGGGCGAGCACCGTTTCAAGGCGCCCCGGGCGCTCCCCGAAAGCGACCGAAGCGGCAACGCGGACCGTTACCCGCTGCCGTCGCTGCAGGTCAAAAACCCGCTGATGGGCGTGGAGGAATCCGGCGAGGACTGTCTTTATCTGAATATCTGGGTACCGGAAGGCGAGGGGCCTTTCCCGGTGATGCTCTGGTACCACGGTGGCGGTTATATCGCAGGCTCGGTGTCGCAGCCGTTGTATAACGGCGCGGCGCTGGCGGCCGGCGAGAAAGTGGTCGTGGTGCATGCCGCCTATCGGCTGGGCGCGCATGGTTTCGCGGATTTTTCCGCCATCGCTCCAGAGCTGGAAGCGGACAGCAACCTGGGTCTGCGCGATCAGGTGGCGGCGCTGGAATGGGTGAACCGTCATATCGAAGCGTTTGGCGGCCGGCCCGACCGGGTCACGCTGTTCGGCGAATCCGCCGGCGGCTTCAGTGTCGCCACCCTGATGGCGACGCCGCGTGCGCGCCCGCTGTTTCACGGTGCCATCGTACAGTCCGGGGCCGGTGATTTCGCGCTTGCGCCGGAGGAAGTGGCCAAGGTCACCCGGGCGTTCGTGGATGCGTTGCCGGGGGACGGCGGCGACGCCGATAAGATTCGCCAGGCCGACATCAAGGCGTGGATCGCCGCGCAGAATCAGGCGCTGCGTACGGTGGTCAAACGCGGCCTGCGTGACACCACGCCGCAGTTCGCGATGAATTTCCAGCCGATGGTGGACGGTGATCTACTGCCGCGCTTGCCGGTGGACGCCATCGCCGACGGCGAGGCCCGCGACATCGCGCTGCTGGCCAGCGTCTGCCGTGATGAATATCACTTCTTCCAGTACGCCGGACCGATGGCCGGCTTTCCATCCGTGGAGCAGTTGCGCGGTTATGACGAGGCGGAAATCCTGCGCCGTTTCCAGCGCGCGCTGCCCGAGCACGCCGAGCAAGCGCTGGCCTACTACCAGCGCACCGTTGCCCCAGATCCGGAGCGCAGCAATATGGACTGGTTCTCGGCGATGGAAACCGACCGCCTGTTCCGGGTGCCGACCCTGCGGCTGCTGGATGCCCAGGCCGCCCACCGGGGCGATACACGTGGCTTCCAGTTCACCTGGACCAGCCAGCAATTCGGTGTGCCCATGGGCGCCTGCCACGTGATCGACGTGCCCTTCGTGTTCGCGGTCACCGACACCCCGGCGGGCCAATTCTTTACCGGTGGCGGCGAGCCGGCACGCGCCCTGGCAGCGCAAGTGCAGGCGGTGTGGGGCGATTTCGCCCATGGCCGTACTGTCGACGGGCCCGCCTGGAAGGAAACCCGCCGGGTGCGTCAGTTCGGCCCCGGTGAGCCGGAAGCCGCGTTGCTGGATGCCGACGGCGAGGCGCTGTGGGCGGACATCATTCCGGCGCCGGGGACTGCAAAATAGGCTCGGGGGGCGTAAAATGGCGTCCCCGTTGTACGCCCGATTCCTCAGGAGGGTTCCGATGTCCGTGGCCGAGGCCATTGAAAGCAAAGTGCGCGACGCGTTACCCGTGACGCATTTAGAACTGGAAAACGAAAGCCACCGGCACAATGTGCCGGCCAATTCCGAAACCCATTTCAAGTTGGTGCTGGTGTCGGAGGCCTTTCAGGGTCTGATGCCGGTGCGCCGGCACCAGACCGTGTACAAGGCGCTGGCCGAGGAAATGGCGGGGCCGGTGCATGCCCTCGCTCTGCATCTTTTCACGCCGTCTGAATGGCGTGATCAGGGCGGCGATGTGGCCGACTCCCCGGATTGCCGGGGCGGTGGCGTGCCGGATACGGAGACGCGGCGATGAGTCCGGTCCCACGTCAGGCCGAAGGCCCTATCGTGGTGGCGGCGTTGTACCGGTTCACCCGTCTTGAGGATTACCAGACGCTGCGCGAGCCGTTGCTGGCGATGATGCTTGAAAAGGACGTGCGCGGCACCTTGTTGCTGGCTCGCGAAGGCATCAACGGCACCGTTTCCGGCAACCGCGCCGATGTTGACGCCGTGATCAACTGGTTGCACGCCGATAGCCGTTTCCAGGACATGGAGTACAAAGAATCCTTCGCTGCCGAACACCCTTTCCTGCGCACCAAGGTCAAACTCAAGAAAGAGATTGTCACCATGGGGGTGGAGGATATTGATCCCGCCGCCAGTCGCGGCACCTATCTGGACGCGGAAGACTGGAACCGGGTGATCGCCGACCCGGAGACCCTGGTGATCGACACCCGCAACGACTATGAGTACGAAGTGGGTACCTTTCAGGGGGCGGTGAACCCCAATACCAAGGCGTTTCGCGAGTTTCCCGAGTACGTGAAACAACATCTGGACCCGGCCAAACACAAAAAAGTGGCGATGTTCTGCACCGGCGGCATTCGCTGTGAAAAATCCACTGCGTATTTGCGCGAACAAGGCTTCGAAGAGGTCTATCACCTGAAGGGCGGCATCTTGAAATATCTGGAAGAAACCGCGCCGGAAACGTCGTTGTGGCAGGGCGAATGTTTTGTCTTCGATGAACGGGTGACGGTGGACCAGCGGTTGCGACCGGGCGGTTACGATCAGTGTCACGCCTGCCGTCGGCCGATCAGCGGGGACGACAAGGAGTCGCCGCTGTACCAGAAGGGTGTGTCCTGCCCGCGCTGTTACCACGAATCGTCGACGGAGCAGAAAGCCCGCTTCGCCGAGCGCCAGAAGCAGATCGAGCTGGCCCGCCAGCGCGGCACTCGCCACCTGGGTGTCGATCAGCACGCGGATAGCGACCCGTCCCCAGACTGAGCCTCCCTTCTGAAACGAGCTTCCAACGGCGGCTACGAAGCCGGAGTTTTGTGGGAGCGGGCCCTGGCCGCGAAAGGGTGGTGCCAGCCACCCGGCGGGATTCCAGAGACCTTGTTTGTGCTGCCGTTAGAGGTCTCTCTGGGATCCTGCCGGCCGGCTTTGCCGGCCTTTCGCGGGCGGGGCCCGCTCCTACACGCTCGACTCGGTGGCGGGGGTGGCGTCTTTGGTGGGTTCGGGGTGGCAGCCGGCCTGGCCGCGCCAGTCGGGTGCCAGGCCGAAGCGAAGTTCGCCGGTGGTGATGGTGCTGGTGCCGGAGAAGAAGAACATCCCCAGGGTGATCAATTGCAGGCTGAGGATTACGCCCGGCCGCCAGAGTGCCTCCAGGCCCGCGGCCAGGGAGGGCGCGGCCGCCGGCGTGGCCGGCAGCAGCAGACTGATCAGCACCCCGTAGCCGGCGGCCAGCAGCGCCATGCCCTGGTAGGCGGAGAAACGGCGGCTGCCGCCGCGGTAGTCGGCGCGCAGAAACTCGGAATAAACCCGCCATAGCTGGCTGCCCACCAGGGCCAGCGCGAACGCCGCCGCGAACAGGCCATGGAAGAACAGGCTGGCGCACAGCAGCGCCAGGGTGGTGTGCAACACGCAGGTGAGCGCCTGGATGGGGATCACCCGTACCGCCTCCATATCGCCGGCGAAGGCGATTTTCTTGGTTTTACCCACGAACACATGATGCAAGCGCGCGAAGCAGCGCCGTGCCCAGTGCGGTGCCTGATGCACCGGCTTGCCGTAGCAGCAGCCGAAGCTGATGCACGCCAGGCGCCCGATCCCTTCGCCGAGCACATAGGCGATGGCCATGGCGGCGAGCAGTGGCATGATCGGAAGCGTGGTTTGCCAGGCGGCACGGGCGGCGGCGTCCGCGCCCCATAACAACAGCGGTGCCAGCATGATGCCGATAAAACTGGCGCCGCCGACGGTAAAGCCGTGGCGGTTCTTTTCCACCACGCTGGCGATGATCTTGGCGGCCGGCAGGCAGATCGCCAGCACCCCGGCGGTGAGGCCCAGGGCGATTCCCAATGGCACGCCGGAGGCGCCGGTGAGAACAATGAAAACGGCCACGCCGATACCGCCGGCGAGCCCGGTGAACAGGCCATAGAACGTCAGGTTCAAGCCTCGCCAGGAACCGTCGCTGTTCTTCGCCAACGGCAGGGAGGCGACAAACTGCCAGCGCTCGCGGGGCAATTCACGGAACAGCGCCCGGTAGATGACGGCGAACACCAAGGCCAAAGCCAGTATCAACAGATCCGCGTTCATGGTCCCTCTCCCGTGATCGGTGTCTTTTTGATGCATGCCTTTTGATCGTTGGATTGGAGCAGACTAGGGCGGTTGGCGGGACAGGTGAGTGACAACGTCATGACCCTTTAGTGAACGACGCCGCGTGGACAAGCCGCGGCCTCCGAATTATGGTGCATAAAAAAGCACAAGCGTTCGGACGGGCGCACGGGGGACAACCATGGAAAGGGTGAACACGCTGATCATCGGCAGCGGCTTCGGCGGTGCCGTGATGGCCTGCCGGCTGTCGGAAAAAGGCGACAAGGTGGTGGTGCTGGAACGGGGGCGCCGCTGGTTGCCGGAGGATTATCCCAGCGTCAGTCAACGGGACTGGCTGTGGGACGAGGACGAACCGGAACGGCAAAATGGCTGGCTGGATTTCCGTTACTTCGGTGATATGAGCGTTGCGTTGGGCGCCGGGGTCGGCGGCGGTTCTTTGATTTATGCCAATGTCAGCGTGGCGCCGCCGCCGGAGGTGTTCGAGCACGGCTGGCCGGAGGCAATACGCTTTGGCACCTTGCGTGAACATTTCCGTGTCAGCGGCGAGATGCTGAACGTACAGACTTTGCCGGACCACCAGTGGACGCCGCGCACGCGGCTGATGCACGAAGCCGCCGACAAGCTCGGTCAGCAGCACCGCTTTCGGGTGGTGCCCCAGGCGATCAGTTTTGATCCGGATTGGCACGACGGCCTTGATCAGGCCTACAGCTATGCACGCAGCAAAACCTGGACCAACGCCCAGGGCCAGCAGCAGGGTACCTGTGTGCACTGCGGCAATTGCGACCTGGGCTGTCCGGTGCGCGCCAAGAACACCCTGGATCTGAATTATCTGGCCCGCGCCGAGCAGCAAGGGGCCGAGATTCGGCCGTTGCATCACGTCCGTTGGATCCGCCCCCTGCAAGATGGTGGCTACGAGGTCGGCGTACGCGACCTGGACGCCGCGGCCTGGCGGTTGCTGCGCGCCGACAAGGTGATCGTCGCCGCCGGCAGTGTCGGCTCCACCGAGCTGTTGCTGCGTTGCCGCGATCAATACAAAACCTTGCCCCGGCTGAGCCGGGCGTTGGGGCGCGGCTGGACCAGCAACGGTGATTTTTTTACCCCGGCGTATTACTCCGGGCGGCAACTTAACCCGAGCCGGGGACCCACCATTACCGCGGCTATCGATTATCTCGACGGCAGTGACGGCGGCGCCCGCTATTTTGTCGAAGACGGCGGGCTGCCGGACGTGCTCGGCAACTTACTGCGCCATGCCGGTAAACACCCGAAATTGGCGCGCACCAGGCTGGCGGCGTCGTTGTTGGAATACAACCGCGATAACACCCCGTTCGAACACCTGATGCCCTGGTTCGGTCAGGCCCGTGACGAGCCGGGCGGGCGGTTCCACCTGGGGCGGCGCTGGTACGCGCCCTGGATACGCGACCAACTGCGCCTGCGCTGGGACTACCGGAAAGCGGAGAAGGCGGTGCAGGGGCTGGCGGACCGGCACCTGGCACTCACCGAGGTGACTGGCGGCCGGGCGGTGACGCCGGCCACCTGGCGCTGGTTCAAGAATCTGATAACGCCGCACCCGTTGGGTGGCTGCAATATGGCTGACAGCGTGAAACAGGGTGTGGTCAACCATGCCGGGGAAGTGTTCAATTACCCTCAGTTGTTTGTGGTGGATGGCGCTACGGTGCCCACTTCGCTGGGGCTTAATCCATCGCGCACCATTGCCGCACTGGCGGAACACGCCGCGGCCCAATGGCGTTGAGGGTGGCGCCGAGAATACCGCTGACAGTGAGCGAGATTTTATGAGTAACGACAACCGATATCACGTACGTCTCACCGGTGAGCTAATGGCCGGCGCCGACGCCGGTCGCGTGGCGGCGAATCTGGCGCGACTGTTCAATATGCCGGAAGAGAAGGCGGCTTTGCTGGTCAGCGGTAAACCGCGGGTGGTGAAGAAGGAGGTCGACGAAGCCACGGCGCGCAAATTCCAGGTGGCCCTGCGGCAGGCAGGCGCCCGTTGCGAGCTGCTGCCGGTGAACGGTGAAGCCACCGCAGCCGCGCCAGCGACTGAGCCCGAGCGCCCGCAACCCGCACGTCAGGAGCCGGCGGCATCAGACGCCGCTACGCTGTCAGCGGCGATTGACCAGAACGCGGATATCGAGACGGTGGGCACCATTCGCACCGGCGGCACCGGTTTCAGCGGTGCCTTCGAGGTGGCCCCGGTGGGGGCCGATCTGGATACCTCGGGGCGCGATCAACCGGCGGCGGTACCGGATATCAGCCATCTTTCCATGGCCGAACCGGGTGCTGACTTGGAACCGCTCAAACGACACCAGGAGGCGGTGGTGCCGGATATCAGCCATTTATCGATCAAAACGGACTGACTTTGTGGGAGCTTCTTGCAAGCGAAAGGGCGGCGTCAGCCGCCCGGCGGGATACCAGAGGCCTTTCTGGTGGAGGCCTCTGGGATCCTGCCGGGAGCTGCGCTCCCTTTCGCGGGCGGGGCCCGCTCCCACAAGCCCGCTCCCACAGCCCGCTCCCACAAGGCGCCACTTTTGGCGCTGCCTCAGCCTTGAGAACCTTCGGGTCCCTGGAAGTGCAGCATCATTTCTTCCAGCACGTCGGGGATACCGTTGGCCATTTGCCGCACTAACTGGCTGTCGTTCCAGACCTCGTCCAGAGCCGGGTCATCGTCGACGCCGGAGATCAGCAGCATGGGCAGCAGCCAGGTGGCCATGGGGTCGTCGTCTTCGTCGCTGTGCCAGCGCTCCTCGTGGAGCAGCATGCCGCTGAGAAAGCCGGCGCACCAGGAAGCCAGATCGGCGCCATCGTCCTCGCGGTAGGGATCGAGAAGGCAGGGCAGGTTGATGCGTTCGCCGCCCAGGGTGTCGGTGAGCAGGCGGCCTCGCAGCTCATCCAGGGCCCCGGCGACCGCCTCCGGCAGTGACATTTCCAGTGCCAGGCCGAAATCCGCGGGGCCGTCGTAGGGGCCTACGGTAAAGGCGCAGATCAAACCGTGAGTCTCCACCCAGGAGGGCGCTTCCTCGCCCTGGCCGGCGAAGTAGGTTTCCACGGTGTGTTTCAAGTGAGGATTGGAAATTCCGCTCATGCTGCCGCCGCTGCCGTTAATTGGGACGGCAAGGATACCCGCTTGCCGACGCGCCTGAAACCGGCGCCGGCGTGCAGTTGGTGCGCAGTGTGTCGCGTCCGGCCCATTTGGCTTGATAGAGCGCCTGGTCGGCGCGCTCGATGAAGGCCGACGCGGATTCGCCCCAGTGGTGGCCCGCCAGGCCGCAGGAAAGGGTGACCCGCAGCGAGGGATCGAATGGGTAGCGCTGCTCGGCGAACTGCTCCTTAAGGCGGGTCATGGCGGCTTCGCAATCGACGTGATCGGATTGCGGGAACAGCACCACGAACTCCTCCCCGCCGTATCGGGCGAGGACGTCGGAGCGGCGCAGGCATTGGCTGGCAAGCGTGGCGAACCGCTTGAGCACCTCGTCACCGGCGGGGTGCCCGTGGGTGTCGTTAATGCGTTTGAAATGGTCCAGATCGACCAGCGCGATGTGCAGGGGGATGTGTTCACGGTCGGTGCGCGACAACTCTTCTTCCAGGCGCTCCAGAAAGTGGCGGCGGTTAAACAAATCGGTCAGTTCATCGCGAATGGCGATGCTGGCCAGGCGATCATGGGCCTGGCGCAGGGACTCGCGCTGAGCCCGGAAACGCTGCTGAAGATTGTGTATATAGCCACCCATGTAGACAAACCAAGCGAGGATCAGTGCCAGTACCCCCCATTGGCTCAATGACAACGCGAGGATCTGCGTCAACGGCAATTGCACCCATTCAGAGGCCAGCAACACCGTGAACGATAGCAAAGCGATCACCGCCATGACGATTTGCTGGCGGCGGTCCAGGGAAAACACGCCGAAGGTCATGGTGATCAGGTAGAGGCTGAGCAGCGCGCCGCGCAGTTCCCGGGCGTAAAACAGCAGCAGGGTGATAACCACGATACCGGCGAACATTTGCGGCATGGTCAGGCTGGGGTCTTTGAAACGCTCGGTGAAACCGCTTCGCACCAGGGCGAAGACCACCAGATTGACCGCGAACAGGCTGCCGAAGATGGCCAGATGGGGAGTGCGCGGGTCGAAGGCGGCGATTTCCACGCCCGCCAGGGTGCCGGCCCAGAGCAGCAGGTAAGAGTAGATCGCCATCAACTGACGACGCAGTCTTAGCGCGCGCTCGGGGCGGTGGGAAAGCAGCGGTCTGATTTTATTGTTCAATGTAATGGCTCGCCTGGTATTGCCGCCCCTGGCCGGTTCCCAAGGTGTCCGGCCCTTGAGATGGAAGCCCTGACTAATACTTTATCATTGTGTTCCGGTTCACACTTTAGTCGTTGCTGGTACTAAAGCAACCGGGTGACTTGCCGGTCACACTGAAATAGTGCCAGACTCGTCGAATTAAACAAACGTTTGATTGGTTTATGAGGATGCCATGTCCACCGATTTGCCTATTGATCTGAGACTGTCCGAGGAGCAGCGCATCAGCCGCGAAAGCATGCGCCGTTTTGTTGCCCAGACGCTGGCGCCCGGCGCTCGGTCCGCCGATGAAGCGGCTGCCGCGAATCCCGATGTGCTGACCGCCATTGCCGGCTTCGGCCTGACGCTGATGAGTCTGCCGGAAGCTCTGGGCGGCGCCGGCCTGCCACGCTCGCCAATCGGCAATGTGCTTGCCTGCGAAGATCTGGGGCAGGGCGATTTAAGCCAGAGTCTTGCGGCGCTGGCACCGCTGGGCGTGGTCAACGCTGTGCTGGACTTCGGCGACGAAGCCCAGCATGAGGCCTGGCTACCCCGTTTCGCCAGCGAGAAGCCAGTGCACGCCGCGGTGGCGCTGGCGGAACCGCGCGCCACCTTCGAGCCCGGCGACCCGCATACCCGGGCGCGCCGGGACGGCGATGATTATGTGCTGGAGGGTGAGAAATGCCTGATCCCGCTGGTGGAGCAGTGTGAGCTGTTTCTGGTGGTGGCTGCCGCGGATGACGGGCCGGCGGCGTTTATCGTCGAGGCGGACAGCGCCGGTTTGCGGCGCGAACGGCGGGATTATATGGGGTTGCGCAGTGCCGAGCCCGGCACCCTGATGCTGGAAGGCGTGCGTGTTCCGGCTTCCCGGCGCCTCGCCCATTTCGACCTGGAGCGGCTGTTGAGTCTGTCCCGGGTGGGGCTGGCGGCCCTGGCCACCGGCTGCTGCCAGGCGGTGCTGGAGCAGTGCGTGCCCTATGCCCTGGAGCGCAAGGCGTTCGGCGAGGCGATCGCTCGCCGTCAGTCGGTGGCGTTCATGATCGCGGACATCGGCATTGAGATCGAAGGGATGCGGCTGCTGACCTGGCGCGCCGCCAGCCGCGCGGAGCAGGGGTTACCGTTCCAGCGCGAGGCCTATCTGGCGTTTCTGCAAAGCATGGAGAAAGCCATGCGCATCGCCACCGATGGCGTTCAGGTGTTCGGCGGCGCCGGCTTCGTGCGCGATTATCCCTTGGAAATGTACTACCGGAACCTGCGTGGTCTGTCGGCCCTGCACGGCGCGCTGATGGTATGAACGCCAGCTAGAACGCGACACGCTGGTGCGCCCGGTCTTGCTTTTTAGCGTGCCCGCGTGATGCGCGAAAGTGTGTTCGCGCCCTAACGAACAAGGAATCCCATGATCAATTTTGAACTCCCCCAGTCTTTGAAGAACCTCCAGGCCATGACCCACCAATTGGCCGAGCAGGGGCTCCGGCCGATTTCTCGCAAGTACGACCGCATTGAGCATGGCGATACACCCGCCGAGCTTAAACCGTTGGCGCAGATGATCGCCGCCGGCCGTTCCCGTAGCGGTGGCACGGATAGCGGGAAAAACGCGCAGAACAACGATAAGAGCGCCGATCCGGACGCGGTGAAGAACGGCACCAATCTGATGGGCATCGTCAGTGTTGAAGAAATGTGCTGGGGCGATACCGGGCTGATGTTGTCGTTGCCGGCCTCCGGGCTCGGCAATGCGGCGATTCAGGCAGTCGGTACGCCGGAGCAGAAACAGCAGTACGGCAAGCTGTACTGCGCCATGGCGATCACCGAGCCCGGGGCCGGTTCCGATTCGGCGGCGATCGGCACCACCGCCCGCCGGGAAGGCGACGAATGGGTGCTCAACGGCGAAAAAATCTACTGCACCGGCGGCCAGCGTTGTGACGCCGTGGTGGTATGGGCAACACTGGACAAGTCCCTGGGCAAGGCGGCGATCAAATCGTTCATCGTTCCCCGGGATAACGCGGGCATGCAACTGGTGCGGGTCGAAGACAAAATGGGGCTGCGTATTTCCGACACCGCCGCCCTGGCGCTCACGGATTGCCGGATTCCCGTGGACCATGTGCTCGGTTCCGCGGAAATCGCGGATACCGAGGCGGCGCGCAAGAAAGCCTTCGGCGGCGTGATGCAGACTTTCGACAATACCCGTCCGATGGTCGCGGCGATGGCCCTGGGTGTCGCCCGGGCGGCACTGGAAATCACCACCGAATTGCTTGAAAAAGAAGGAGTTAAGGCTGATTTCTCGAAATTACCTTATAACTCAAGTGCCATTGAGCTGGAGCTTTACCGCCTGGAAGCGGATCTGGACGCGGCCCGTTTGATGACCTACAAAGCCGCCTGGATGGCGGACAACGGTCAGGCCAACTCCAAGGAAGCTTCGATGTGCAAAGCCAAGTCCGGGCGCATGGGCAACGACGTCACTCTCAAGTGCGTGGCGCTGTGCGGGGAGTTGGGGTATTCCGAGCGTTACCTGCTCGAAAAGCTGGCGCGGGATTCCAAGATTATCGATATCTTCGAAGGCACCCAGCAAATCCAGCAATTGATCGTTGCCCGCCACCTGCTGGGGCTGTGCTCCCGTGAATTGAAATGAGTCGCGGCGGTGGGTCGATCTGCTAGCATGCGGGGTCATTTCCACGAAAAGACCCAGGAGCACGGCATGTCGTCATCATTGGCCGACCAGGTGATCTGGATTACCGGCGCCTCTTCCGGTATTGGCGAGGCAGTAGCCTCGGAGTACGCCCGTTATGGTGCCAAACTGGTGCTCTCGGCACGCCGCCGGGAGGAACTGGAGCGGGTATGCGCCGGGCTGGTCAACGCCGACGAACACCTGGTGCTGCCGTTGGACCTGACCGATCAGGATGCCCTGGTTCCGGCTGCGGACACGGTGCTGCGTCATTTCGGACGGCTTGATCAGGTAGTGCATAACGGCGGCATTTCCCAGCGCTCACTGGTACGCGACACCGATATGGCCGTGGATCGGCGCATCATGGAGGTGAATTACTTCGGCGCGGTGGCGCTCACCAAGGCGGTGTTGCCGGCGTTCATCCGCCAGGGCGGTGGCCGCTTCGTGGTGGTGACTTCTCTGGTGGGCGAGCTGCCGACCCCCAAGCGGTCCGCCTACAGCGCCAGCAAGCATGCGTTGCACGGGTTCTTCGAGGCGCTGCGCGCCGAGGAATTCGACAATGGTGTGCGCGTGACGCTGGTACTGCCGGGCTTTATCCGCACCCAGGTGTCGGTCAACGCGCTGACCGGTGACGGTGAGGCCCAGGGCAGCATGGACGACCTGCAGGCTAACGGTATGGACCCGGCGCTGTGCGCCCGACGTATGGTGGAAGCCGTGCAGCGTGGCCGCGATCAGGTTATCATCGCCGGCCGCGAGACAGCCGGTATCTATTTGAAACGCTGGGCGCCGCCGCTGTACCGTCGCGTGATTCGCAAGGTCAAGGTGACCTGATTTTCCGTTATTCGCCCGCCACCCGACAGCCGACAGCCGATTATGAGCACCGCCGATACTGCCCCCGACACAGCCATGGACGCCAAGCACCGCACCCGCCTCAACAAGCTGCAGAAGAAGCTGCGCCGTGAGACCGGTCGGGCGATCGCCGATTTCAACATGATCCAGGACGGCGACAAGGTGATGGTGTGTCTGTCCGGCGGCAAGGATTCCTACACCATGTTGGAGATCCTGCGGAATCTGCGTCATTCGGCGCCGGTGGATTTCCAGTTGGTGGCCGTCAATCTGGATCAGAAGCAGCCTGGCTTTCCGGAGCACGTGCTGCCCGAATACCTGGACAAAGAGGGCGTGGATTACCACATTCTGGAAAAAGACACCTATTCCATCGTCAAGGAGAAGGTGCCGGAAGGTAAAACCACCTGCGGGCTGTGCTCACGGCTGCGCCGGGGTAGCCTGTACGGCTTCGCTGAGGAGATCGGCGCCAACAAGATTGCGCTCGGCCATCATCGCGACGACATCGTCGAGACGCTGTTTCTGAACATGTTCTTCGGCGGCAAAATGAAGGCGATGCCGCCTAAGTTGCGCAGTGACGACAACCGCAATGTGGTGATCCGCCCGCTGGCCTACTGCCGCGAAAAGGACATCATCGAGTTTGCCCGCTACAAGCAATACCCGATCATTCCCTGCAATCTGTGCGGCTCCCAGGAGAACCTGCAGCGTCAAGCGGTCAAGGATATGCTGCGGCGCTGGGATAAAGAGCACCCGGGCCGCGTGGAAAGCATTTTTTCCTCGATCCAGAACATTGCCCCGTCGCAACTGGCCGACACCGCACTGTTTGACTTCGAGCACCTGGAAGAAGGCCAGAATCAGGGCGGCGCGGGCGCTCACCGGCTGGACGTGGTCAATCTGTTCGGCTAGTGGTCCATGCGGCTGAGAGTGACAGAATTAGCGTATGGACCACTAGGTGACCGGCCATCCGTTGTTACCACATGATTCGCGCTCGCGTTTCCGCTAAAATACGCCCGCTTCGGCCGGCTGGGTGGCTGCCCGCCGCCCCGGCCCTCTCTCTTCGCACTCTCGACCTGAAAGGTAGGAGCACATGACCGATCGCATTAAAAAAGGTGGCCTTGAGATTGCCGCTGAACTCCACGACCTGGTAGCCAACGAGATCGCCCCGGGCACCGGCGTGGAGCCGGATCATTTCTGGGCGCAGTTTGAAGACATCCTGGCGGATCTGGTGCCGCGCAACGACGTGCTGCTGACCAAACGGGATCAGCTCCAGGAAATCATCGACGTTTGGCACCTGGACAAGAAAGGCGCCAAGATCGACCTGGCGGAGTACAAGGAATTCCTCGAGGAAATCGGTTATCTGCTGCCCGAAGGCGAAGACTTCAAAGTGGGCACCACCAACGTGGACGATGAAATCGCCCATATCGCCGGCCCCCAATTGGTGGTGCCAGTACGTAACGCGCGCTTCGCGCTGAACGCCGCCAATGCACGCTGGGGCAGTCTTTACGACGCCCTGTACGGCACCGACATGATCTCCGACGAAGGCGGTGCCGAGAAGGGCGGCGCCTACAACCCCAAGCGTGGCGATAAAGTGATCGCCTGGGCGCGGGACTTCCTGGACCAGTACTTCCCGCTGGCCAACGGCTCGCACAAGGACAGCACCGGCTACGCCATTACTGGCGGCAAGCTGGTAGTGAGCTTGAAAGAGGGCGAAAGCGGCCTGAAGGACGAAAGCCAACTGCGGGGCTACCGTGGCGACGCCGCCAAGCCGGACGGCGTGCTGCTCAAGCATCACAATCTGCATGCGGAAATCCAGATCGACGACCAACACCCGATCGGGGCTGAAGACCCGGCGCACGTGAAGGACGTGCTGATGGAATCGGCCATCACCACCATCCAGGATTGCGAAGATTCCGTGGCCGCCGTGGACGCGGAAGAGAAAGTCGAGGTCTATCGCAACTGGCTGGGCCTGATGAAAGGCGATCTGAACGAAAGCTTCGACAAGGGCGGTCGCACCGTTACCCGAGAGCTCAACCCGGACCGTGAATACACCGCGCTGGACGGCTCCACGCTGACTCTGCAGGGCCGTTCCCTGCAACTGGTTCGTAACGTCGGCCATCTGATGACCAACCCGGCGATCCTCTACGATGAAGAGGAAATCCCGGAAGGCATCATGGACGCCATGATCACCGCGCTGGCCGCCATGCACGACCTGAAAAAAACACAGGGCGCGCGCAACAGCCGCACCGGTTCGGTGTATATCGTGAAGCCGAAAATGCACGGCCCGGAGGAAGTGGCCTTCGCCGTGGAACTGTTCGAGCGTGTCGAAAAAGCATTAGGTTTGCCCGCTAACACCTTGAAAATCGGGATCATGGACGAAGAACGCCGCACGACCATTAACCTCAAGGAATGCATCCGCGAAGCGCAGGACCGGGTGATCTTCATCAACACCGGCTTTCTGGATCGCACCGGCGACGAGATCCACACTTCCATGGAAGCCGGCGCCATGGCGCGCAAGGGCGACATGAAAGGCCTGCCGTGGATCAATGCCTACGAAGACTGGAACGTGGATATCGGTCTGGAATGCGGCCTCAAGGGCGTGGCGCAGATCGGCAAGGGTATGTGGGCCAAGCCCGATGAAATGGCTGAAATGATGGCCAACAAAGCGGGTCACCCGAAAGCCGGCGCCAACTGCGCCTGGGTGCCTTCACCCACCGCCGCCACGCTGCACGCGACCCATTATCATCAGGTCAATGTGCAGGAAGTGCAGGATCAGATCGCCGGCCGTGGTCGCGCGTCCCTGGACGACATTCTCACCATTCCGTTGCTCGACCGGGAGCTCAGTGGCGAAGAGATTCAGCAGGAGCTGGATAACAACGCCCAGGGCATTCTCGGCTATGTGGTGCGCTGGATCGACCAGGGCGTGGGGTGCTCCAAGGTGCCGGACATCAACAACGTGGGCCTGATGGAAGACCGTGCGACGTGCCGGATATCCAGCCAGCACATCGCTAACTGGCTGCACCATGACATCGTCGATAAAGACCAGGTGATGGAAGCCATGAAGCGCATGGCGAAGGTAGTGGACGGCCAGAACGCCGGCGACCCGACCTACACCAATATGTCCGACGACTTCGACGCCAGCCTGGCCTTTAAGGCATCCTGCGATCTGGTGTTCGAAGGCACCGAACAGCCCAGCGGCTACACCGAGCCGGTTCTGCACCGTCGGCGCCGTGAGCTGAAAGCCAAGCGCGGCTGATCCTCCGCGACGCTTGCAGCACCACTGAAAAGCCCGGCCTTCGCGCCGGGTTTTTTATTTGTAGGAGCGGGCCCTGCCCGCGAAAGGGAGCGAAGCGACCGGCAGGATTCCAGAGAGACTTTTCTAACCACAGCATAAACACCGTCTCTGGAATCCTGCGGGGCAACCGTTGCCGGCCGGCAAAGCCGGCCTTTCGCTTGCAAGGCAAGCTCCCACAAAACTCCGGTTTCGTAGAAAGGTTCGGCGCCAGCGATAACCCGGGGCGGTGACGCTAGCCGCGCCCCATGCTGGAGAGAACCCTCCCGCTAAACGCAATGTAGCAGCCCTTGCGGTCAGCGCCAGACCGGATGTTCGGCGAGCCGCTCTTCCAGAAACGTCACGAACGCCCGCACCCGGGGCGGCACCAGCCGCCGTTGGGGCATCACCGCGTGGATGCCGGTTTCCGTTAGCCGGTAATCCGGCAGCACCACGGTCAGCCGGCCGCTGCTCAGGTGTTCGTGGATGTGCCACACCGAGTGCTGGGCGATGCCCAGGCCGCCGAGTACGGCTTCGGTGAGCATCTCGCCTTGATTGCTGCGTACACGACCGCTTACCTGCACCGTCTCGCTTTTCCCCTGCTTGTCGGTGAGATGCCATAGGTCCTGGCGACGCCGGTTGCTGGAAAGCACCAGGCATTGGTGGTCGGCCAGGTCGCCGGGGCGTTGCGGGGTGCCGTGGCGGTCCAGGTAGTCAGCGGTGGCGCACAGCACTCGCCGGTCGTCGGCCAGGCGCCGGGCCACCAGGCTGGAGTCTTCCAAAATGCCGATACGAATGCCCAGATCGTAGCCCTCACCGACCAAGTCCACGACCTGGTCGGTGAGGCCGACATCCAGGTCTAAACGGGGATAGCGGTTTAGAAAATCCGGCAACAGCGGCGAAATGTACTGACGGCCGAAAGAGTGGGGCAGGGTGACACGCAGGGTGCCGGTGACATTCTCGGCGCTGCCGCGCAGGTCCTGGGTGAGTGCTTCCAGGCCTTCCACCAGGTCGCGGCCCTGTTCGGCCAGCGCCAGCCCTTCCGGGGTGGGGTGCAGGCGCCGGGTGGTGCGGTGCAGCAGGCGCACGTGGAGGCCTTTTTCCAACCGCTGCAACCGCTGGCTGGCCACCGCCACTGACAGGTCGAGGCTGCGGGCGGCGGCGCTGATTGAACCCAGGTCCACCACGCGCAGAAACAGTGCGATGTCGCTCAGACGGTCCATGGCGGGCCTATTATCAACTAAAAATTGAAAGTGATTGAAGATCATAAAGATATCAAGGAAAGCGGGCCGGGCCTAGCATGCGCGTCATTAATCTCTGATGGACGTTACGATGACTGCTGCAATTTCTTCGCGCCCGGTGCCCTGGGCGCTCTATGCCTTGACTATCGGTGCCTTTGGCATCGGCACCACCGAATTCGTGATTATGGGCGTGCTGGAGCAGGTGGCCGCCGACCTGGATGTGAGCATCGGCCGCGCCGGCCTGCTGATTTCCGGTTACGCCCTGGGCGTGTTCCTGGGCGCGCCGCTGCTCACCATCGCCAGCGCCCGCTGGCCGCGCAAGACGGTGCTGGTGGTCCTGATGGTGATTTTCACTCTGGGCAATTTGGCCTGCGCGCTGGCGCTGAACTATCCCATGCTGATGGCCGCCCGGGTGGTCACCTCCCTGGCGCACGGGACCTTTTTTGGCGTCGGCTCGGTGGTGGCCACCGGCCTGGTGGCACCGGACAAACGCGCCGGCGCCATCGCCATTATGTTCACCGGTTTGACCGTGGCCACGCTGTTGGGCGTACCCGCCGGCGCCTGGCTCGGAAATGAATACGGTTGGCGGACCACCTTCTGGGCGGTCACCGGCGTGGGCGTGCTGGCAACGCTGGTGATCAGCTTGATGGTGCCCCGTGAAAGCGGCGGCGGTGAGGAAATGGGGTGGCGTGAGAGCTTGGCGGTAATCGGCCAGCCGACGGTGTTGCTGGGCCTGCTGATGACGGTGCTCGGCTTCGCCGGAGTGTTCACCGTGTTCACCTACATCCAGCCGATCTTGACCGGCGTCGCCGGCTTCAGACAGGACTCGGTGTCGTTGATTTTGCTGGTGTTCGGGGTCGGCATGATCATCGGCAATCTGCTGGGCGGCCGCCTGGCGGACCGGGGGTTGGCGCGGGCGCTGCTGATTACCCTGGCTGCGCTGGCCGTGGTGCTGGGTCTGTTTTCTTTTGCGCTTGGCCATCAGTGGGCGGCGGTGGCTTTTGTCGGCCTGCTCGGCGTGGCCAGCTTCGCCACGGTGGCGCCCTTGCAGTTGTGGGTGCTGAATCGGGCGGCGGGCGCGGCGAGTCTGGCGTCGAGCTTCAATATCGGTGCCTTCAACCTGGGTAACGCCCTGGGTGCCGGGCTGGGCGGCGTGGTGATCGAGCAGGGTGGCGGCTTCACCGCCGTGCCCGCCGCCGCTGCCCTGGTGACCGTGACCGGCCTGGCAGTGGCCGTTTGGGCGATCAAACGGGAGCGGGGCGCGGGGGCCATTCGGCCCGCCTCCTCAATGACCTGCGAACAGGAGCCAATGTGATGACTAGGGTTGCTTGCTACGGCCCGGTTTCAGGGCAATGTTGCGATCAGCTCTCGCGAGTCGGTGGCGCCATGAACTCCGGGCCCACCGGGTCGCTGATGGTGTCCGCTAGGATGGTGTCGATATCCCGCTTGTCCCGGTCGTTCAAGTGCCAGCCCATGACGTCGGTGACCGGCTGAATCTGCTCCGGACGGCGGGCGCCCCACAGGGCCACGGAGGCGCCGGGCTGGTCGAGCAGCCAGCGCAGGGCCAGGTGCAGCACCCGTTTGCCGTAGCGCTCCCGGGCGAGGGCGTCGAGTTGCTGCACGGCATCCAGGTATTGCGTATAGCGGGGCGGTTGAAACTTGGGGTCGTTGTTGCGCAAGTCATCGCCCTCGAAACGGCTGTGTTCGCGCATTTTGCCGGACAGCAGCCCTCGGCAGAGCGCGCCGTAGGTAAGGGTGCTCACGCCTAATTCCTTGAACACTGGCAGCAGCGTGTTTTCCATTTGCCGTTCGAAGAGATTGTAAGGGGGTTGAACGGTGGAGAGAGGGCAGACCGAATGGAAGGCGCGGATTTGCTCGGCGTCGAAATTGCTGACACCGACGGCGCGGATTTTACCGGCGCGTTGCAGCTCGAGCATGACTTCGGCGGCTTCTTCCACTGGTCGGGTGGGGTCCGGCCAGTGGATTTGGTAGAGGTCGATGACATCGGTGCGCAGGCGCCGCAGGCTGTCCTCGGCTTCCTGGACGATGCGCTTGCGACTGGCGTCCCGGTAGGGGCCTTTGTCGTGATCGTCGTCGTCCCAGTTGAGGGCGCATTTGGTCGCCAGGGTGACGCGGTTTCTCAGGCGCTCCTGGTGCAGTGCGTCGCCGACGCGACGTTCCGATTCGCCGAAGCCGTAGACCGGCGCCGTATCAATGGCGGTGATGCCCATTTCCACCGCTTCCTGCACCGTGCGCATGGAGTCCTGGCTGTCGTTACCGCCCCACATCCAGCCGCCGATGGCCCAGGTACCCAAGGCGATACGGCTGCAGGTGATGTCGCTGTTGGCCAGTGTCACGGTTTCCATGGAAGCTCCTGTGATCGTCGATGTTGTGACTTTTAGGACGTCTAGCGGCGTGCGCCGTTCCCGCCGACCTCCACTTTCACTTCGAGTGGCAATGACAACCGTTCGCTGCGTGTGCTGACACCGCTCAGGCCGGCGCGGGAACCGCTTTCAGAGACGGTGATCTGTCCCAGAGGCTGCCATTGCCCCGGGGTGACCACCAGGGTGCTTTGCGCTTGCTGGGTGCGTGCGCGGTGCTTGCCGGCGGGCTCGTCGAAGCGTTGCGCCACGGTCAGTTGAACGCGCCCGTCGCTGGTCAGCACCGGGGTGATTTCGATGCCCTGCTTGAGCGCCAGCAACGCCGGGAACTGGGTGCCGGTAATCGCTACCAGGCTGCCTTGGCTGATCCCGGCGGCGTGGCCGGAAAGCGTATTGATGCTGTAGTTGTCCTGGCGACGTGTGGTGACCGTGGTGCCCCCGGCGCGGACCCCTTTGCCGTCGATGCGGACGCCGCCGCTGCTGGTGCCGCCTTCGCCTTGCCGCCGCAATTGCACGGTGACGGTACGCGGGACCTCGGGCATGTCACCGAGGGCGCTGAGTATCTGGTCGAAGTTGCGGTCGTCGGTGCGGATTACCAGCTTGCCCTGATAGGCGTTGGCGTAACCGCCCTCGGGAAGTAGCGGCCTGATCACCGGCAGCAGTGCCTCGGCGTCGGCACGCTGGATTACATGGATCGACATGCCTTGGGCGTGGACGGTGAAGGAGGCTGCCAGCAGCAGTAGCGTCAGCGCGAGAGTTGGCGCTGAGGTGCCCATGGCGGCGGCGCGACGATGGCGACGGTATGACGAAATAAACGGCATGACGAAAATCCCGGTTCGACGATAACTCGCATAATAGCCACAAGCCGCTACCGCTGAACACCGGGACGGAGTTATCGGGTTTCGTTCTGCGGTTCCACCAGGCGCCCCTCGTTCCAGCGTGCCGGCACCAGCTCGCCGTCGTGGTCGCGAATCCAGCCCTCACCTTGGGGCCGGCCGGCCTGGTAAGGCGTGATGCGCTCGACCCGGCCTTGGTCGCTGTACTCGACGAAGCGACCCTGACGTTTGCCGTCCGCGTAGTGGCCTTCCAATAGCGGGTAGCCCTCGCGGCTGGTTTCCCGGTAAGGCCCTTCCCGGCGGCCCGTCTGGAAGTGGGCGTAGGTGTGGGTGCCGCCGGAGTTTTGTTGGAACACTTCGCCCTGTCGCTCGTTGTTCTCGAACGTGGCGCGGTAGGTCAGGTCGCCGTTTTCATTGAACCTTTTCCAGGTACCGATGGCGTCGCCGTGGCGGTAGTGGCGTTCGGCGAGTAACGCGCCGGAGGGCGAGTGCAGAGCCCAGTCACCGTCCAGCTCGCCGTCGACGTAGGTGGCCTGTTCCACGTCACCTTCGTCGCGCAGAGTGCGCCAGGCACCGACCCGCGCGTCGTCGCGGTAACGGCCGGATTCCACTACCTCGCCGGCGGCGTTTTCGGTGCGCCAGGGACCGTGCTGCTTGCCCCGGCGGTAATGCTTGTAGGTCCAGCGTTGCAGATCCGGCCCGCTGCGTTCGCGTATTTCGCCGTGCAGCTCGTTGTTATCAAAGGATTTCACGGCGACCAGCCGGTTCTGGTCGTCGTAGCGGTGCCAGGTTCCGGTGCGCTGGCCGTCGATCATTTGCCCTTCCTCGCGGCCGCCGCCGTATTGGCTGACGATGGTCGGGCCCTGGGCGATGCCGTTTACTTCGTGCTCCAGGCGCACCACGGTGTCGCCGTTGAAACCGGTAACCCACTGGTTGCTGTCCTGCGGATAACGCAGGGCGGCCCGTTTCGGGGCGCCGTTGTCATCATGGTCACCGATCACCCGCAGCCACACCGGCGCGTCGTCGCGGAAGCGGCCCTGGTCGTCGCGCTGAAAGGTCGCCTCGCGGCGCCGGTAGTCGCCTTCGTTGTCCTTGGTCCAGGCCATGAACACGCCCGGGGCGGTGTAGTCGGCGTGGCCGATCATTCTGCCGTCGCGGTTGTAGCGGTTGTAGAAATGGTCGTAGTCGCCGTCTTTGTAACGGGTCTCCTCGTAAATCCGGCCACCGGTCTCATTACTGTCTTCGCCGTAATAGGCGATCTGCATGCCGTCGCGGCGGCCATTACGGTAGGGAATCTGGATGAGAAGATGACCTTCCTCGTCGTAATGTTTTTCTACGCCTTCGAGCTTTCCGGCGGTGTAGGGCTTGAACTCATCCACCTGGCCGTTCTCGAAGTACGAGATGACCTCACCGTCGAGATGGCCCTGGTCATCGCTGTGGCCTTTCTCTTTGACCTGGCCGTCCGGGTACAGATAACGCCAATCGCCGAACCAGTCGGCATCCTTGCCGGTGCCGGCCCGAATGCCTTCGGCGTAGAGGGCATCGTTTTCCCGATAGTGGGCTCGGTACAGGTAGCCGGGTCCGTCGGGGTTCTCCGGCAACGGCAGCTCTACGTAGTAGAGGGCTTTGTCCGGCGTCTTCGCCGGGTAATCGTAGGCGGTGAAATAGCGGCGCTCGGCGTGGGCGGTACCGGCCAGCGGTAACAGCAGGGTGATCAGCGCAACCGTGATCAGAGGCATCGGGCGGCGATGTTTCATTGCGGCAACTCCGGCAGCGTCGCTTTCAGCGAGCGGCGCTGTTCACCTTCGGTACGCAGGAAGCGCACCTCCTTGACCGGTCCCCAGAAGCGACGTACGCCGTCGTCGTCTTCGCCCAGCGCTTGCAGTGCCAGCCCGGTATCGTCCAGAGCGGCATAATCGAGGCTTTCCACGCCGTCGCAGTCGTCACCCATGACAACGCCGTTGTCACCTTCGAAGCGGGCGCAGCCCGGGGCCTCCGGGGTTAAACTGACGGTTTCCACCTGTTTAGGGCAGAGCGCCTCGAAGACGATTTCACGACCATAGAAGTAGCGGATCTTGTCGTCATCGGTGCGCAATTCGAAGCCGGCCCGGGTGCCTTTGTCCGGATCGCCGCCGGTCCAGGTGAAATGCAGCGGGGTGCCCCGGTGATCGGTACCGTCCCGCGGCGTCAGTGTGCACAGGCGCAAACCCGGTGGGCCGGTGACGCGCAGCCGGTTTTCGTCCTGGCCGCCCAACTCGATGTCGGTTAAGGGGTCGCCGAGCGGGTCCGGCACCTCCGGCAGAGGGGACACGTCGTGGCGCACGCCGCCGGGGTGTGTCCTGGGTTCCGTGGGAAGCGGGCGTACCGTGAAGGTCAGCGGACGTTGTGTCCGGTTGAGCGGCGTCAGGCGCAGGGCGGCAATCGGCGTCTCGGTGAGGAGACTAACCCGTGCCGGCTCCATTTCCAGTCCCAGTCGGTTCACAAAGGTCTCCGCGGAGGTGTCGCCTTGCTCCGGGGGACGTTGTACCACCGCGAACGTCAGCGGTTCACCATCGGCGCCTAGCGGCCGCGCGCTCAGGCGACCTTCATTCCCCAGGTGCAGGTCTACCCGGCGCTCGCGCCACTCCAGGACCCGCACGCCTTCGGGCAGGTCATCCCCCTTGGCCACGGTGATCGGCTCGCCGGGCGTCCAGAGCCGCGCCTGGCCGGTGACGGTGATCGGTTGATCGGGCTGAAAATCCTGGCCCGGGGTGGGAATCAGCAGGTCGCGACCGAGATCCCGGGAGCCCGGGTCCGTCAAGCCGTAGAAACCGCTGGATTCCGCCAGGCGGTTCAAGGCCAGACCTTCCGGAGCGGCTCCCTGGAAGCCGGTGAAATGAAAGGTGGCCTGTTGTTGCAACGGCGCGGCCAGTGGCCAGTCCCCGGTCGTCACCAGGCGGTGGTCCCGGGGGCGGTAGAACAGGCTGTTCTCAAGGCTGTCGAGCAGGGTGTTCAGATACTTGGCGTCGCGCATTGGCTGGAAGGTGTCCGGGTCTCTGAACGAGGGATCGCTTAGCCGGCGCTCGGTGAGGTCGGCGTACATCTCCACCCGCATTGGGTCCACATCCCAGTCCCGCAGCGGGTAGGGGTAATGGTTTTGGCTGACCAGCAGCAGACGTTGCTCCAGCCGTGCGTTCTGCTCCGGCAGGGTGAGTGTGCTGTGCAGCCGCAGGGCTTCGGGGGTGCCGGAGGGCCAGCGGGCGATCATCCGCGCTCGACCTTTCACCTGGTTGCCGCTTAATTCCAATGCAATCAGCACCCGCTCACCATCGCGATCCAGCACCCGGTAGTCGGCGCTGACCTTGGGCAGGCCCCACAGCGCGGCGCTGGCCTGCCAGGTGTCGCCGGGTTGCGGATCGTCCGGCAAGGGCACGGCGGTGGCGGTGGCCTGGTCGAGCAATTGCTCGACCTTATCGCCAAAGCGTTCCAGCAAATCCTGGTAGAGGTCTTGATCGGCGATCCGGGTCTCGCTGATCTCGCCGTCGTCGATGTGGCTCAGGGTGCCGGTGGAAAGAAATTTGCGCAGCGGCTCGGCACGGTCGCCGAGCCGGCTCAGGTCCCGAGTATCCAGTTCACCGGTGCCGAGACGCAGCCAGGGCAGGGTGGTGCGAATCCACAGGCCGTCGTCCGGGCCGTCGGCGACGCGATTGCGGACGATTGCCTGCATACGCATGTCCTGGCCGAATTCGCTGTCCAGTCGCTTGACGTTCTGATGGGCGACCAGCAGAAAATCGTCTTCGTAGTCACTAGCGGGAGGGTTGTTGCGATCGCAGGCGGTAAGCAGGAAAAAGCAGAAAAAAACGAGCAAAAAACGCATAATGACGGACTCCGTAACGCGACGAAGTGTAGCGAAAACCGGCACCGGCCGGGGAGCGACAACTCAAAATTGTGAATAATGGCATCAAAACATCCGTGACATTCCTTCTCGAGACAGACCGTGTTCGGTAATAGCCGGGCGGTAACCAGTAATCAGGAAGACTTGCATCCGGCGCTGGAGGCCACGGTGCGGCGTCATTTGGCGCACCCCTGGCGGGCGCCACTGGGGGATCACGATCGTGATGCTTTCGCCCGGGCCCAGGCCTGGGTGGGAGATTCACAACGACCGCTGATTCTCGATTCCGGCTGTGGTACCGGTCGCTCGTCGGTGATGCTGGCGCGACAGTATCCGCAGGCGCTGGTGCTGGGGCTGGATCAATCCGCACACCGGTTGGAGCGAGCGGCGCGCCGCTTTGATCCGCCCGCTAATCTGTTGCTGGTGCGTACTGATTGCGCCGGCTTCTGGCGCTTGGCGGAGGCGGCGGGCTGGCAACCCTGGCGGCACTATTTGCTTTATCCGAATCCCTGGCCGAAGAGTGCCCACCTGAAAAGGCGCTGGCATGGTCATCCGGTTTTTCCGCATCTGGTGGCACTGGGCGGCACCCTGGTGCTGCGTACCAACTGGGAACTGTATGCCCGGGAGATGAGCGAGGCGCTGGCGTTGGCGGAGCGGCCCGCGTTGCTGGGTGAGCTGGCGCCGGCCGGCGAGCCGCTCACGGATTTCGAGGATAAGTATCGCCATAGCGGGCATGCATTATGGGAGCTGACAGCGACGTTGGCTTAGAGGTGAAGCTGGCGCAGTTCCGCGTCCACACGCCCCCGTTCCCAATGTTCGTCAAACAGCCTGCCGCGCCGTGCCGCCAGGGAGCGACGGTCGTGGAACAACCGGGCGTTGTCGGGGCGCGGCCAGCCGCCGCAATCGAACAGCAGGCTGTGGTCGGCCACCGCGAAGCACAGGGTGTCGTCCCGGTCTTCCGGGTGACTCAGGCGCAGGGTCAGGCGGGAGGGGAGGCGGCGCGCCAGAGGGACCAGGCGGTGGCCTCGGGCGGTGGCCCGGTTGTGGTCATCGTACAGCAACCGGATGCGAACCCGGTCGCTGCTCAGCGCCAGTTCCCGCAACGCCTGGACAACCAGGTCATCGCCGCACAGGGTGTCGAGGGCGGGCAGGCGCAGGCTCAGGCCGTTGCGGCATCGCCGGATCAGCGCGGCGAGGGCTCGCGGGCAGGCGTCCGGCGCCAGGGCGATGCCGGCGAAATCCTCGACAGCGTTACCGGACATCAGGTCAACAGCTTGAACATCTGCCGGTGGGGGATGTGGGCGTCCATGAAGATGCCCCCGGAGGCGGAAAAGTCCGCCGCTTCGTAAAAGCTGGTGGCGTGGGTTTGCGCGTAGAGGAATATCTCGCGCATACCGGCGGCGCGGGCCGCTTCCTCGGCGGCCACCAGCAGGGCCTGGCCGATGCCGCTGTTGCGACGGGTTTCCAGTACGCACAGCCGACTGATCTGACCGCTGCCCAGCAGACGGATGCAGCCAATCGGCTGCTGGTCGTCGTCCTTAGCCAGAAAGTGACGCGAGGCCGGATCGGCGCCGTCCCATTCCAGCTCTTCGGGGACGCCTTGTTCGCCGATAAAGATGCGCTCACGCAGGGCGCTGAGTTCGGCTCGGTGTTCGTCCCAAGAGGTTTCAATAATGCTAAAGGCCATGGCGTTCTCGTTAAAGCTCGGCAAAGTAGCCCTGGTCTATCCAGTGGTTAAGCAGGTCGCGGCTGTCGGCGTTGAGCACCCCAGCCAACTCGTCGTTTTGGTAGCGGCGCTGGCGGGCAAGCAGCCGCGCCAGCGGCTTTTGGGTCTCACTCAAAGACCAGGGCTCCCCATTCAGCCAGGCGGTGTCGCCGTGGCAGAGAAGCCGCGCGCCGCCGTGTCGAATCAGGGCGGTATCGGGTTCGGCGGCGCGAATGTGCGCCGGGTCGATGAGAAAATCAAGTCCTGTCTGTCGGGGGGTGCTCAGCCAGCGGGCCAGAGCGCGGCCGGCGGCGTCCCTGTTGAGCAGCCCGAAGGCCTGCTCCAGCATGGCGTCCCGCTCGGCATCGTCGAGCATTCCGGCGTCGTCCACCGGCGCTCGACCGGGGTCGGCGTGTAGTTGTTCGTCGGTGTCGGCGAGGGTCTCGGCGACCATTTCGGCGAGCAGATCCCGATAGTCCGGGGCGCGGAAGCCCACCGACCAGGTGATGCAGTCACTGTCCAGGGCGACGCCATGATGGGCGGCGCCGGGGGGCAGATAGAGCACATCGCCGGGGGAGGCAATGTGCTCTTCCTCCACGGACAAGTGGGCGAGCATTTTCAGCGGCACGTCGCCACGCAACCGGCTGTGTTCATCGCAGTGGGGGCCGATCTGCCAGTGGCGCTGGCCCGCTGCCTGGATCAGGAACACATCATATTGATCGAAATGGGGCCCGACGCTGCCGCCTTCGGCGGCGTAGCTGATCATAATATCTTCCAGGCGCCAGCCGGGTACGAAGCCGAAATCATCCAGCAACAGAGAGACTTCGGTGAGGTAGTGGTCCACGGACTGTACCAGCAAGGTCCAGTCGCGATCGCCCAGCTCGGTGAAACGTTGTTCGTCCAGCGGTCCTTGTTCCAGTTGCCAGGGACCATTGCCGGCGCCTCGAATAACGCGGGATTCCACCTCCGGTTCCAGCGCCAGGCCGGCCAGTGTGTCGGCATCCGGATGCGCCAGGCCGCTGGCGGCAGCGGGCATGAACACAGGCGTACGCTGCCAGTGGCGCGCCAGGAAGTCCCGGGGCGTCATTGGCAGGGTGAAACGCGGCAAAGCGGTGGAATCGCACATAGTAAAGCGCGGCGGCGCCGCGGCGCCTACTGGACGCCGCGCGCCTGCTGAGCGGCGTTGCCCACGTAGCTGGCGGGGGTGAGTGCCTTGAGGCGTTCTTTGGCGTCCTCGGGGATGGCCAGGTCGTCAATGAAGGCGATCAGTGCTTCCTGGGTAATCGCCTTGCCACGGGTCAGTGCCTTGAGCTTTTCGTAGGGCTTTTCGATGCCATAACGGCGCATTACCGTCTGGATCGGTTCGGCCAGCACTTCCCAGGCGGCATCGAGGTCTTCGGCGAGGCGTTCGGCATTGACTTCCAGCTTGCCGATGCCCTTCAGTGCCGCCTCATAGGCGATCAGGCTGTGGGCCAGGCCCACGCCCATGTTGCGCAGCACGGTGGAGTCGGTGAGGTCGCGCTGCCAGCGGGAAATCGGCAGCTTGCCGGCCAGATGGTCCATGATCGCGTTGGCGATGCCCAGGTTGCCTTCCGAGTTCTCGAAATCAATCGGATTAACCTTGTGCGGCATGGTGGACGAGCCCACTTCGCCTTCCACGGCGCGCTGCTTGAAGTAGCCCAGGGAGATGTAGCCCCACAGGTCCCGGTCGAAATCCAGCAGGATGGTGTTGAAACGCATCAGGGCGTGGAAGTATTCGGCGATCCAGTCGTGCGGTTCGATCTGGGTGGTGAAGGGATTGAGGCTGAGGCCCAGGCCTTCCACGAAACGGCGGGCGAAGGCCGGCCAGTCCACTTCCGGGTAGGCGGCCAGGTGAGCGTTGTAGTTACCCACGGCGCCGTTGATTTTGCCGAGGATTTCCACCTGGGCGAATTGATCGCGCTGGCGGTTCAGGCGTGCCACCACGTTGGCCATTTCCTTGCCCACGGTGGTCGGCGAGGCGGATTGGCCGTGGGTGCGCGAAAGCATCGGTGAATCCGCCAGGCCATGGGCGAGTTTGCGAATCGCGTTGATCACCTGGTCCAGCTTGGGCAGCACCTGTTCGCGGGCCTCACGCATCATCAATGCGTAGGAGAGGTTATTGATGTCTTCGCTGGTGCAGGCGAAGTGCACGAACTCGCTCATGGTATCGAGTTCTTCGTGCTCGGCCATGCGTTCCTTAATGAAGTACTCCACCGCCTTAACGTCATGGTTGGTGGTGGCTTCGATTTCCTTGATGCGCTCGGCGTCCTTTTCCTCGAAATCGCGGGTTACGCCGCGCAGGTGCCAGGCGGCCTTGCCGCTCATCAATGGAACTTCGGGAATTGCTTTGTCGTGGGCCAGTTGCTCCAACCAGCTCACTTCCACATGGACCCGGTAACGAATCAGGCCGTATTCGCTGGTGATCGCACGGAGAGATTCGCACTTGCCGGCGTAGCGGCCGTCCACCGGTGAAATGGCGGTGAGAGACGTAAAGCTGGACATGGGGCAACTCCTGAAGGGAATCCGGTAGCGGCGCAATCATACAGCAAAATCACGCCGGTCGCGTAGCGGTTGGCGCCGGCTTGAAAATGCCCGGGCAAGGTGGCGCCGAAAGTTAATGCTGCTTATTCGATCTTATCTATAACTCACTGAATTTTATGCTGTTTAAAATTTCAAGTTGCTGCTTTCTCTGGAACAGCAGTCGCCATCGGCGCCCACCCATCTGGTGCCATAGAAAGGCGGCGCGCACGCCGGCCAGGAACAGCGCGCGAATTCGAGCGGCGTTGTCTTCGTCCTGCAGGCGAGCCGGTTCGCCTTGTACCCGGATGCGGAACCGGAAGGTGCCCAGGGTATCCAGGTAGATGCCCGCCAGGCGATGACAAAAAGTGGCATTGGTGACGCCGCCTTCGAAATGTTGCCGCTGACCTTCCAGGGCGATCAGGCGGTGACGCAGGATGCTGATTACGTCGCTGTTCTTGCGCAGCTTGGAGGACAGGTGCAGCAGGGCCAGCGAATAACTCAGCGGGCGCGCGGATTGTCGTGGCTGTTCGCGGCTCAGGCTTTGCCGCAGCAGACGCTGGCCGTCCTGGAACAGGGCGGGGCGTGGGTAGATGGTGTCGAAATCAGTGGCCTGCATGGTCATCACGCCTTCCAGCAGGGCTTCCATGGCGGCGTTGTCGCAATCGCCACTGCTGGCGATCCGGTCCGCCAGGATGGCGGCCTCGAACACCGCCGCCAGGGCAAGAGCTTGTTGCTGCTGTGGACTCATCGGGTCTCCTCGATCACGGCGCCGCCCAGGCAGATCTCGCCGTCGTAGAACACCACCGATTGGCCGGGGGTGACCGCTCTCTGGGGTTGGTCAAACACCACGCGCACGCGGCCGCGGCCGGCGTCTTCCACCCGACAGGCCTGATCCGGCTGGCGGTAGCGGGTCTTGGCGGTGAGTTGGGCGGGCAGTCCGGCCGGTGCGCCGGCGATCCAATCCACCGGGCCGCTGGTCAGTTCATTGCGATAGAGCAGAGGGTGTTCCTGGCCCTGCACGGCGATCAATACGTTGCGGTCCAGGTCCTTGCCGGCCACGTACCAGGGTGCGTCGCCAGCGTCCGCCAAGCCGCCGATGCCGAGGCCCTGACGCTGGCCCAGGGTGTAGTACATCAAGCCGTCGTGGCGGCCGATACGGTGGCCGGCGTCGTCTTCGATCTCTCCCGGCTGCGCGGGCAGATAGGTTTCCAGGAAATCCTTGAAGCGGCGTTCGCCGATGAAGCAGATGCCGGTGGAGTCCTTCTTCTTATGGTTGGCGAAGCCGCGCTCGCCGGCCAGGCGGCGTACTTCCGGCTTTTCCAGGTCGCCGAGGGGAAACAGGGTGCGGGCGAACTTGTCGCCGCCCACGGCGTGTAGAAAGTAGGTTTGGTCTTTGTTGTCGTCCACCGCGCGCAGCAGCCGGGCCTGTTCGCCGGCGTGGTCCACCCGCGCCCCATGTTCTACACGCGCCCCATGTTCTACCCGCGCATAGTGGCCGGTGGCGATGTAGTCCGCGCCCAGGGTCAGGGCGTGATCCAGAAAGGCGCGGAACTTGATTTCCTTATTACACAGAATGTCCGGGTTGGGGGTGCGCCCGGCGCGGTATTCGGCCAGGAAGTGCTCGAACACCCGGTCCCAGTACTCGGTGGCGAAATTGGCGGTGTGAAGCTCAATGCCCAGCACCCCGGCCACCTGCATGGCGTCGAGCAGATCGTCCCGGGCGGTGCAATACTCAGTGCCGTCGTCCTCGTCCCAGTTCTTCATGAACAGGCCTTCCACCTGATAGCCGGCGTCCAGCAGGCGGGCGGCGGCCACGGAAGAATCGACGCCGCCGGACATGCCGACGATGACGCGGGTGTTTTCGGGCGCTTGTGTGTGCATGGGGCTCTCTATATGGGCGCTTTAACGCGAATCAACCGCGCTGCAGCGGCCAGGGGTGCTGATAAATGGCATCCAGCGGCAGGCGCCGACCGCTTTGATAGTCGGCCACGCACCGCGCCACCAGTGGGCTGCGGTGCTCGGCACGGCGCTGTGCCAGCTCTTCGGGCGTCAACCAGATTGCCTCCAGAATGCCGGTGTCCAGCTTCTGATGCGGATCGTGTCCCTGGGGCTCGGCGATGAAGCAGGTGCGGTAGTATACCCCGGCGCCTTTATAGGGTTGAAAAATATACCAGCCCAGCAAACCGGTGATCTCCACCCGCCAGGCGGTTTCTTCCAGGGTTTCCCGGTAGGCGGCCTGCATCAGGTCCTCGCCGAACTCAGCGTGGCCGGCCGGCTGGTTGAGTACCGCTTCGCCGTTTTGCGTTTCACGTACGAATAACAGCCGGCCTTCATGGTGCACCATCGTGGCCACTGTAATATGCGGTTCGAAGCTGTTCATGCGGTATCCGTTGGTCCGTGCCGTGCTGCGGGGCGCCGATGGTAGCGTACCGGCGCCCGCCGTGACAGCCGTCGGCGTGACTCAGGGGCGCCGACGGCGTTGGCGTCGCCCGGAGCGCCGGGGTTTCGCGGGCGCGTGGACCTGGATTTCCCGCCACTCGCCTGGGGCCAGACCGCTCAGATCCCAATCACCGATGCGCCAGCGCACCAACCGCAGGGTGGGGTGGCCAATGGCTGCGGTCATGCGTCTCACCTGACGGTTGCGACCTTCGTCTAGGGTGAGTTCCAGCCACTGGTCGGCTACCGTGAGCCGCGTGCGCACCGGCGGGTCCCGTGGCCACAGTCGCGGCGGCGCTATCGCTGCCACCGGCGCCGGTCGGCAACGGCCGTCTTTGAGTGTGATGCCCTGTCTCAGGCGTTGCAGGGCCGCCTCGTGAGGTTCGCCTTCCACCTGCGCCAGATAGGTCTTGGGCTGGTGGAAACGGGGGCTGGCGATGTGCGCCTGCAGGGCGCCGTCATCGGTCAGTAACAGCAGGCCCTCAGAGTCCCAGTCCAGCCGACCGGCCGGGTAGACCCCGGGTACGGGAATGAAATCCTTCAGCGTGCGCCGCCCCCGGGGATCGGTGAACTGGGAGAGCACCTGAAAGGGTTTGTTAAACAAAATCAACCTGGCCATGGGAAAAAACGCCTTAGTGGGCCCGTCAAGGCCAAGCAAGAATAACGCCTGAGTGCTATACTCGCCAGGCAACCGAATCCGACGGTTTTTTTCAGAGGGAGTAGTGTAGATGGGATACCAAAAGATCACGGTTCCGGCGGACGGTGACAAAATCACCGTTAATGCGGACCTATCCCTGAATGTCCCCAACCACCCGGTTATTCCGTACATTGAAGGGGACGGCATCGGCGTCGATATCACGCCGGTGATGATGAAAGTGGTTACCGCCGCTGTAGAAAAAGCCTACGGCACCAAACGTGGCATCACCTGGATGGAAGTCTACGCCGGTGAAAAAGCCACCAAGGTTTACGGCCCGGACACCTGGATGCCGGAAGAAACCCTGGAGGCCCTGCGGGAATACACCGTGGGCATCAAGGGCCCGCTGACCACCCCGGTGAGCGGCGGCATCCGGTCGTTGAACGTGGCCCTGCGCCAGGAGCTGGACCTGTACACCTGCATGCGTCCGGTGCGCTGGTTCGAGGGCGTGCCCAGCCCGGTACGTCACCCGGAGCTCACCGACATGGTGATCTTCCGCGAGAACTCCGAGGACATTTACGCCGGCATCGAGTGGGCGGCCGACAGCCCCGAAGCCACCAAGCTGATCCGCTTCCTGCGCGAGGAGATGGGTGTCACCCAGATCCGCTTCCCGGAAGGCTGCGGCATCGGCATCAAGCCGGTTTCCCGCGAGGGCAGCCAGCGCCTGGTGCGCAAGGCGATCCAGTTCGCCATCGACAATGACAAGGATTCGGTCACCCTGGTGCACAAAGGCAACATCATGAAGTACACCGAGGGTTCGTTTAAGAACTGGGGTTATGAGCTGGCGGTGGAGCGCTACGGCGCCGAGCCCCTGGACGGCGGCCCCTGGCACGTGATGAAGAACCCGCGTACCGGCAAGGACATCGTCATCAAGGACGTGATCGCCGACGCCTTCCTGCAGCAGATTCTGATGCGTCCCGCGGATTACAGCGTGATCGCCACTCTGAACCTGAACGGCGACTACATTTCCGACGCCCTGGCGGCGGAAGTGGGCGGCATCGGCATCGCGCCGGGCGCCAACATCGGCGGCTCGGTGGCCCTGTTCGAGGCCACCCACGGCACCGCGCCGAAGTACGCCGGCCAGGACAAGGTGAACCCGGGCTCGCTGATTCTCTCCGCGGAGATGATGCTGCGTCACATGGGCTGGAACGATGCCGCCGATCTGGTGATCACCGGCATGGAAGGCGCGATCGCCGCGAAGACCGTGACCTACGACTTCGAGCGTTTGATGCCCGACGCGACCCTGCTCAAGTGTTCTCAGTTCGGCGACGCCGTGATCGAGCACATGGGGGTCTGATCGGCCCCGGCCTTCGCGCGGTCCCGGCGTCAGCCGGAGACGGCGCTGTTTTCCCGGTCCCGTCGTCGTGGTTTCTGGCGGCGGGAAGTCGGGGACTCTCCGTCCTTGCCGTCTTTCCCGTTTTTGACCTCACCCGGTTTAAGATTGACCGCGTGGTAGCCTTTGCTGGCCTCGCGCAGCTCGTACTCCACGTTCTGGCCCGCGTACAGGGTTTTGTACCCTTCCTCCTGAATGTAGGAGTAATGCACGAAAAGGTCGTCACCGCCTTCATCGGGCCGCACGAAGCCGTAGCCCTTGGCGTTGTTAAACCATTTCACTGTTCCCGTTGCCATGGTCCTTCCCTCTGGCCGCTGGCTGTGATTGTTCTTATTTATCGCGGCTGCGATAGAATAGGCTGGTTTTTGATCAACTGTTCCCTAAGGCCGCGAGGGTGTCAACCCCCGGTGGGGATTGAAAAATACCCGGACACCCCTCATTTGTTCATTGCCCGCTGACGCCGGTGGGTATACAACCGTTAGAGATGGTTATGAAGAGGCAGCAACACCCGATATTTGTTCACATGAGCGACAGGCGCTCTCCCGGCCACATCTGGGGCCCGGCGTCGGACCCTGGCAAGCCGGATGAGCCCGATCGTCATGGCGAGGCCACCGTTGAGGAAGCCAAGCCTCGACTCAAGCGCCCGCCGATGTACAAAGTATTGATGTTGAACGACGACTACACCCCCATGGATTTCGTCGTCGAGGTGCTGGAAACCTTCTTTCGCATGGACCGCGAGCAAGCCACCCGGGTTATGCTGACGGTGCATACCCGGGGGAAGGCGGTGTGCGGGGTGTTTCCCCAGGACATCGCCGAAACCAAGGCCGCGCAAGTGGTCGACTACGCCCGTGAAAATCAGCATCCGCTGATGTGCCAGGTCGAAAAGGCCTGATAGTCTCCGGCAACGGAGCGGGCAACAAGCAGTGAGGTAGCCTATGCTCAGCAAAGAACTGGAACTGACTCTCAACGAGGCTTTCCACCACGCACGCAGCCACCGGCATGAATTCATGACCGTGGAACACCTGTTGCTGGCGCTGCTCGATAACGAGGCGGCGGTGGAAGTGTTGCGCGCCTGCGGCGCCGATATGGAAGAGCTGCGCGAGGCCCTGACTCAGTTCATCGACGATTCCACCCCGTTACTGCCGGAAGACGGTGAACGCGATACCCAGCCCACGCTGGGCTTCCAGCGCGTGCTGCAGCGGGCGGTGTTCAGCGTGCAGTCCTCGGGCAACAAGGAGGTCACCGGTGCCAATGTGCTGGTGGCGATTTTCAACGAACAAGAGAGCCAGGCGGTTTACCTGCTCAACAGCCAGGATGTGCATCGTCTGGACGTGGTTAATTTCATCGCCCACGGCATTTCCCAGGTGGAAGACAGCGATCCCGCCGCGGAACAGCGCGAAGACGTGGAAGGCGCCGCCGAGGGCGCGCCGGCCAGCGCTCTGGACTCCTACGCCAGTAACCTTAACGAACTGGCCCGCGCGGATCGTATCGACCCGCTGGTGGGGCGTGCCTTCGAGATCGAGCGGGCCGCGCAGATTCTCTGCCGTCGCCGCAAGAACAACCCGCTGCTGGTGGGCGAGCCCGGTGTTGGCAAGACCGCCATCGCCGAAGGGCTGGCGCGGATGATCGTCGAAGAGAAAGTGCCCGAGCCGCTGCTCGACGCCACCGTCTACTCGCTGGATCTGGGCGCGCTGCTGGCGGGCACCAAGTACCGGGGGGATTTCGAGAAGCGCTTGAAGAACCTGCTCTCGGAGCTGCGCAAGCAGGACAACGCGATTCTGTTCATTGATGAAATCCACACCATTATCGGTGCCGGGGCGGCGTCCGGTGGCGTCATGGACGCCTCCAACCTGCTCAAGCCGATGCTCGCCTCCGGCGAGCTGAAGTGCATGGGGTCCACCACCTTTACGGAATACCGCACCATTTTCGAGAAAGACCGGGCGTTATCCCGCCGCTTCCAGAAAATTGATGTGGTGGAACCGTCGGTGGACGACACCGTGGGCATTCTCAAGGGGCTCAAGAGCCGGTTCGAGGCCCATCACGATGTGGTCTACACCGACGCGGCGCTGAAAACCGCCGCGGAGCTGAGTGCCCGCTACATCAATGACCGCTTCCTGCCGGATAAAGCCATCGATGTGATCGACGAAGTCGGTGCCTGGCAGCGGCTGCGTCCGGAAGGCGAGCGCAAGGAAACCATCGACCAGGAAGACGTGGAAGCGATCGTGGCGAAAATCGCCCGGATTCCGCCCAAGCAGGTGTCGTCTTCCGACAAGGAAGTACTGCAGAACCTGGAACGGGACCTGAGAATGACGGTGTTCGGTCAGGAGGATGCCATCGGCACCATTTCGGCGGCGATCAAACTGTCACGAGCGGGCCTCAAGGCGGACCACAAACCGATCGGCTCGTTCATGTTCGCTGGCCCCACCGGGGTGGGTAAAACAGAAGTGAGCCGGCAGTTGGCTCGTGCGCTGGGTGTCGAGCTGGTGCGTTTCGACATGTCCGAGTACATGGAGCGGCACACGGTGAGCCGCTTGATCGGCGCGCCGCCGGGGTACGTGGGCTTTGACCAGGGCGGTCTGCTCACCGAGGCGGTTACCAAGACGCCGCACTGCGTACTGTTGTTGGATGAGATCGAAAAGGCGCATCCGGAAGTGTTCAACATCCTGCTGCAGGTAATGGACAACGCCACCCTGACCGACAACAACGGTCGTAAGGCGGACTTCCGTAACGTGATCGTGATCATGACCACCAATGCCGGCGCCGAGGTGCTCAATAAGCGCACTATCGGCTTCACCGAGCAGGATCAGTCCACGGACGGTATGGAGATGCTCAAGAAGGTGTTCACGCCGGAGTTCCGCAACCGTCTCGACGGCATCATCCAGTTCAACGCGCTGACGCCGGAAGTGATTCTCGGCGTGGTCGACAAGTTCCTGGTGGAACTGCAGGCGCAGTTGGACGAAAAAGCGGTGGTTCTGGATGTGGACGATGGCGCGCGCCGCTGGCTGGCCGAGCGGGGCTACGACAAGGACATGGGCGCCCGGCCCATGGCGCGACTTATCCAGGAGCAGATCAAGAAGCCCCTGGCGGAGAAGCTGCTGTTCGGCGAATTGGCGGACCGTGGCGGCCAGGTGCGCATTACTGTCGGCGACGACGGCTTGGTGCTCACCGTGGATGCTTCCGAGGAAGAGGCGACCTGCTGACCAGGTGGCGTCGGCTCTCCATCCTGGAAGCAAAAAACCCGGCCAAAGGCCGGGTTTTTTTTGCGGGCGCGCCCGCGTCGGAGCCGCCTGGCGACTTATCGGATACGAAAGATCATTTCATCCGGAACGTGATGCGACCTTTGCTCAGGTCATAGGGCGACATTTCCACCTTAACCCGGTCGCCGGTGAGGATGCGGATATAGAATTTGCGCATCTTCCCGGAAATATGGGCGGTGATAACGTGGTCATTATCCAGCTTCACGCGAAACATGGTGTTGGGAAGGGTTTCCAGAACCACACCTTCCAATTCAATCTGCTCTTCTTTCGCCATCCAGTGAAATTCCCGATCTTCGGCTTCAGAGGGAGCGCAATTGTGCCGTAAATGGATCTATCCTGCAAAGCCTATTGACAGTCTTGAGGCTGTAGAGGGGCTTATTCCCCGCCATCGGGGATAAGCCGCCGCCAGCGTCCGTCACGGAGTAATTCCAGGGGCTGATATTGACTCTTGTAGCTCATCTTCTGGCATTGCCTGATCCAATAGCCCAGATACAGGTAGGGCAGGCCCAGACGATGGCTCGCCTGAATCTGCCAGAGCAGGGCGTTGACGCCCAGCCCACGTGATTCCTGCTCGGGATCGAAGAAGGTGTAGACCGCTGACAGGCCATCGTCCAGGTGGTCGGTGACCGCCACCGCGAGCAGTGTGTCGTCCGGGTCGCGGAAACAGTGGAAGCGGGTGTCCGCCCAGTCGCAGGTGAGAAAGCTGGTGAACTGCTCTTCGGAGGGCGGAAACATGTCGCCGTCGCCGTGGCGCTGATCGATGTAGCGCGCGTAGAGACGGTAAATTTCCCGGGTGTAACGAGCCGGTTCTTCACTGACGCTGAGATCCCGGTTGCGCTTGATCAACCGCCGGTGCCGGCGGCGCGGCTGGAAGTCGGCCACTCGCACACGGGCGGGGATGCAAGCCTGGCAGCCTTCGCAATGGGGCCGATACAGATAATCACCGCTACGACGAAACCCCAGGCGCGACAGTTCGCTGTAAAGGCGTGCGTCCAGTGGTGTTTGCGGGTCCACGAAAAGCGTGGCGGCCTGGCGCCCCTCCAGATAACTGCAGGGGTGGGCGGGGGTGCGGAAAAAACGCAGTTCGGACAGGTCGCTCATGAATTCATTCTAGCCCAGCCGCGGGGTCGGAGAATACCGTTCCAGCGCTTTCCTCCACGGCTCTCGTTGGCTAGTCTGTACCGGCTTTTTTAGCATCATAATGATCAAAATAATGTCGGAGCCGGTTTGGTGGCTGTATTGGCCGTCGCCGGGCTCCGTCACGGGAGAGCCAATGAGCACCAATACCACCGCGCCGGCACCTTTGTGGACGCCGGACGCCCGCCGCGTGGCGGACAGCCGCCTGACCGATTACATGACCTGGTTGAAGGCAGAAAAAGGCCTGGATTTCAGCGATTATCCGTCGTTGTGGCAATGGTCCGTGGATCACTTGGAGGACTTCTACGCCTCAGTGTGGGAATACTTCGATATTCGCCACTCCCAGCCCTACGAAACGGTGCTGGACGGTCACGCCATGCCCGGCGCCAAGTGGTTTCAGGGCGCGCGACTGAATCTGGCCGAGCAGGCTTTCCGTTTTCATACCGATGCCCCCGAACGGGCCGCCATTGAGTCGCGCTCGGAATTGCGCGGACGCCAGACGCTCACCTGGGGCGAATTGCACCGCCAGATCGCCGCCACGGCCGCCAGTTTGCGCGCGCTCGGCGTGGAGCCCGGGGACCGGGTGGTGGCGTACCTGCCGAATATTCCGGAAACCGTGATCGCGTTTCTCGCCTGTGCCAGCATTGGTGCGATCTGGTCCAGTTGTTCACCGGACATGGGCACTCGCAGCGTTCTGGACCGGTTCCAGCAGATTGATCCCAAGGTGATGATCGCCGTCGACGGCTACCGTTATGGCGGTAAGGATTTCGACCGGTTGTCGGTGGTCGCCGGGCTGCGTGACGCGCTGCCGACACTGGAGCAGGTGGTGCTGCTGCCGTATCTGGACACGGATGCGCAACTGCCCGGTGCCCGCACCTGGGCGTCCATGGTGGAGCGTGACGCGCCCATGACCTTTGAGCACCTGCCCTTCGATCATCCCCTCTGGGTGGTGTATTCCTCCGGGACCACCGGCATGCCCAAGCCCATCGTGCACGGTCATGGCGGCGCTTTGATCAGCGGTTTGATCAATCACGCCCTGCATATGGACCTGGGCCCGGATGATCGCTTCATGTGGTTCACCACCACCGGCTGGATCATGTGGAACTCACAGATGTCCGGCTTGCTCACCGGCGCGACCATCTGTTTGTACGACGGCAATCCCGGTTATCCCGATCTCGGCACCTTGTGGCGTTTCGCCGAGGAAACCGGGATCACTGTGTTCGGTGCCGGTGCCGCCTATTTTCTCAACTGCAAGAAAGCGGAAATCGAGCCGTCCCAGTGGGTGGACACCGGGCGCATCCGTACCGTGGGTTCCACCGGATCGCCGCTGCCGGAAGAGGGCTATCGCTGGATCATGGATCAACTCGGTAACGTGATGATCGCGGCGATCAGCGGTGGCACCGACGTGGCCGCCTCCTACGTGGGCGCTTGTCCGATCCAGCCGATTTACGCGGGCGAAATGCAGTGTCGTTATCTGGGCACGGCGATTTACGCCATGGACGACCAAGGCGAGACTCTCGCGGATCAGGTCGGCGAACTGGTGGTCACCAAGCCGATGCCTTCCATGCCCCTGTATTTCTGGAATGACGAGGGCGGGCACCGTTATCACGACAGTTATTTCGATGTGTTTCCTGGCATCTGGCGGCACGGCGACTGGATTCGTATCACGCCCCGTGGCGGCGCGGTGATCTACGGGCGTTCCGATACCACCATTAACCGCCATGGCATCCGTATGGGCACCAGCGAAATCTACCGGGTGGTGGAGGAGTTGCCTGAAGTGCTCGACAGCCTGGTGGTGGATCTGGAATATCTGGGCCGGGATTCCTTCATGCCGCTGTTCGTGGTGCTGCGCGAGGGCGCGTCGTTGGATGGGGAACTGAAAAGCCGCATCAACGCCGGTATTCGTGAGAATCTCTCGGCGCGCCACGTGCCCAACGAGATCGTCGCGGTGCCGGATGTGCCCCGCACTCTGACCGGCAAGAAAATGGAGCTGCCGATCAAAAAGCTGCTACTCGGGCAGAGCCTGGATAAAGTCGCTAATCCGGACGCCATGGCGAACCCGGAGAGCATTCAGACGTACAGCGACTACGCCGAACAGCGCGGCACGGCCGGATAGGCGAACCGTAACCCGACCTACGCTCCGAAATCAGGCACCAGGTCGTTCCAGTGGAGCGGCCCCTTGGGCCAGGGCAGGGGCGTGGTGTCGGTGATCAGGTTTGCCAGTTCGCGCTGGAAGTCGGCGCGAGGCATCAGGAAGGCGCCCAAGCGCATCAAATGGTCGCTTTCCACCTGCGCGTCCAGGAGCCGGATGCCGAGGCGCGGTGCCAGCCGCCAGAGCAATGCCAGAACGCTTTTCGAGCCGTTGGTGCGGGTCGAGAACATGGACTCACCGAACAGCACACCGCCTAATTGCACGCCATAGAAGCCGCCGGCCAGGACACCGTCTTCGAACACGGTGACGCAATGGGCGTAGCCGAGGGCATGGAGACGTAGATAGGCGGCGCGCATTTCCGGGGTACTCCAGGTGCCGCCGTCATCGTCTCGGGGGGCCGCGCAGGTGTCGATCACCTGCTCGAAGTCCTGATCCAGGTGGAAGCTCAGGTCGGCGTTACGCAGATGCCGGGCGAGCCGGCGGCTGATATGAAAATCCCCGGGGCGGAACACGCACCGGGGATTGGGGGACCACCACAGAATCGGTTGACTGGGATCGTACCAGGGGAAAATGCCCCGGCTATAGGCCCGGATCAGGGTATCCGGCGCCAGATCATTACCGGCGGCGAGCAGGCCATCGGGATCGTCCAGGGCCTCTTCCAAAGGCGGGAAGTCGCTTCCCGCCGGCAGCCAGGGGATCACTCCTGGGTTACTCTTCCAGACTTTCCAGGTACTTCTCGGCGTCAAGCGCGGACATGCAGCCGGCGCCGGCGGAGGTGACCGCCTGGCGGTAAACGTGGTCGGCCACGTCACCGGCGGCGAACACCCCGTCCACGCTGGTGGCGGTGGCGTTACCCTCGAGGCCGCTTTTGATTTTGATGTAGCCGTTGTTCATGTCCAACTGGCCTTGGAAGATATCGGTGTTGGGCTTGTGGCCGATGGCGATGAACACGCCCTGCAGTTCCACATCCTCGGTGCTGTCGCCCTGGGTGGACTTCACTCGCATGCCGGTGACGCCGGAATCGTCGCCCAGCACTTCATCCAGGGTGTGGTCCCACATTACCTTGATGTTGTCCTTGGCGAGCAGCTTATCCTGCAGAATTTTCTCCGCGCGCAGCTTGTCGCGACGATGCACCAGCACCACTTCCTCGGCAATGTTGGACAGGTACAGCGCCTCTTCCACAGCGGTGTTGCCGCCGCCGATCACCGCTACCTTCTGGCCGCGATAGAAAAAACCGTCGCAGGTAGCGCAGGCGGACACGCCCTTACCCATGAACGCCTGCTCGGACTCCAGACCCAGATACATGGCGGAAGCGCCGGTGGCGATCACCAGGGCATCGCAGGTATAGGTGCCGGAATCGCCTTCCAGAACGAACGGACGCTGATTGATGTTTACCGTGTGGATGTGGTCGTAGACAATCTCGGTCTCGAAGCGCTCGGCGTGTTGCTGCATACGCACCATCAGGTCCGGACCCTGGAGACCTTCCACGTCACCGGGCCAGTTATCCACCTCGGTGGTGGTGGTGAGCTGGCCGCCGGGCTCAATGCCGGTGATCACCACGGGTTTGAGGTTGGCGCGGGCCGCGTACACTGCGGCGGTGTAGCCGGCCGGGCCGGAACCCAGGATGATCAGTCGATGGTGCTGCGCGTCGCTCATTAATTCCTCCACCACGAATTCAGAATGTGTGCCCCGGGCGCTCGCCCGAATGGCCGATTAGGCAATAGTTGTGGCATCAACGCCACCTTTCAAGGCGGAAGCAAACTACAATAAATCCTATCGGTCGTGAAGGGCGTACACTCTATAGGCCCGATAGGGAACGCCAAGGTCGGGTATCCGCCGGGGCAGGGTGCGCAGGCGTCGCTGGTTCATGTCGCCCGGATTGACTACAATCCTTGTATTTTCAGCTCTTTAGGAAGGATTCCTAAGAAATGGGTTTGACCAACGTAAGAGGCCAAGAGTGACCAAGGCAGCCGCCGGCGCGAAACCCTCCGGGTTCTCCCGCCAACTCAAGAAAGGCCTGATGGAAGGCATGGTGATCGCGCTGATTGCTTTGTCCCTGTATCTGTTGCTGGCGTTGATCACTTATGACGGTGGCGATCCGGGCTGGTCCTACGTGGGCGATGCCGGACAGGTGGCGAACGCGGGTGGCCGCGCCGGTGCCTTCTGCGCCGACCTGCTGTTGGGGCTGTTCGGCTATATGGCTTATGTGTTCCCGGTGCTGGTGGCGTTCTGGGCGTTCAAAGTGCTGCGTGAGCGCCACGCCGGCCTGGCCGGAAGCTGGCCGCTGTTCAGTCTGCGGCTGGTGGGCTTCGTGCTGACCATGATGAGCGGCACGGCGCTGGCGTACATGCATTTTTCCGGGGTCGGCCTGTCCTTGCCCGAGGACGCCGGCGGTATCCTCGGGCAGGTGGTCGGCGCCGCCAGCCTGTCCGCGTTCAACGCCCTGGGCGGCACGCTGGTGATGGTGGCCCTGTTTCTGATCGGCGTCACCGTGTTCACCGACCTGTCCTGGATCGTGCTCACCGAGCGTTTGGGTGCCCTGGTGCTGGGTCTGGGCCAGAAAGTGCCGGCGTGGTTTGTCCGGCGCCGCGAGCAGCGCGCCGAGCGCCGGGTTGCCCGCGAAGCGCGCCACAAGCGCGCCCAGGTAGTCACCGAAGCAAAGAAGAAGCAGCAAAATCGTACGCCGCCGAAGATTGCCCAACCGGCCAAACCGGTGGAGAAAAGCGAGCGGGTACACAAGGAGAAACAACGCACGCTGTTCACCGCCAAGGTGAGTGGTGATTTGCCGCCGCTGGAACTGCTCGATGCGGTGGACGACCACAGCAAGGGCGGCTATTCCGAGGAGGCGCTGGACGGCATGTCCCGCCTGCTGGAAATCAAGCTCAAGGACTTCAATATTGACGCCGAAGTGGTGGCGGTGCAGCCCGGTCCGGTGATCACGCGCTTCGAAATTCAGCCGGCGCCGGGCATCAAGGTGTCCAAGATCAGTAATCTGGCCAAGGACCTGGCCCGCTCTCTGGCGGTGATCAGTGTGCGCGTGGTGGAAGTGATTCCCGGCAAGACCACCGTGGGTATCGAGATTCCCAACGAGCAGCGCGAGATGATCCGTCTTACCGAAGTAGTCGGCTCACGCATGTTCGATGACGCCGGCTCGCCGCTGACCCTGGCGCTGGGCAAGGACATTTCCGGTAACCCGGTAATGGCGGACCTGGGCAAGATGCCGCACCTGCTGGTGGCCGGCACCACCGGTTCGGGTAAATCCGTGGGCCTGAACGCGATGCTGCTGTCGCTGATGTTCAAGGCCAACCCCGAAGACGTGCGGATGATCCTGATCGACCCCAAAATGTTGGAACTGGCGGTCTATGACGGTATTCCCCATCTGCTGACGCCGGTGGTTACCGACATGAAAGAAGCCGCCAGCGCGCTGCGCTGGGGCGTCGGCGAGATGGAACGCCGTTACCGTCTGATGGCGTCCATGGGCGTGCGGAATATCGCCGGTTATAACCGCAAGCTGGCCGAAGCGGAGAAAAAGGGCGAGCCGCTCAAAGACCCGTTATGGAAACCCGACGACCCCATGGATCTGAGCGAAGAAGCGCCCCTGGCGGTGAAACTGCCCTATATCGTTATCGTCATCGATGAATTCGCCGATATGATGATGATCGTCGGTAAAAAAGTGGAAGAATTGATCGCGCGGATTGCCCAGAAAGCCCGTGCCGCCGGCATTCATTTGATTCTCGCCACCCAGCGTCCGTCGGTGGATGTGATCACCGGTCTGATTAAAGCCAACGTGCCGTCGCGTATCGGCTTCCAGGTGTCGTCCAAGATCGACTCCCGCACGGTGCTCGATCAGGGCGGCGCCGAGCAGCTACTCGGCCACGGCGACATGCTTTATTTGCCCGCCGGCACCAGCATGCCGGAACGGGTGCACGGCGCCTTTGTCTCAGATGAAGAGGTGCACCGGGTTTGCGACGATTGGCGCAAACGCGGCGAACCGGATTACCTGGAAGAGATTCTGGAAGGCGGCGGCGATTTGTCCGCGCCCCTGCCGGGCATGGAGAACCCGGACGGCGGCGAAGACAGCGACCCGCTGTACGACGAGGCGGTGGCCTATGTCACTCAGTCGCGCCGTGCCTCGATCTCTTCGGTGCAACGTAAACTCAAGATCGGCTACAACCGGGCGGCACGCCTGGTGGAGGCCATGGAAATGGCCGGCGTGGTGTCCGAAGCCGGGCACAATGGCCAGCGCGAAGTCATCGCGCCTCCGCCGGTCTGATAAGGAAACTCTATGCGTAAGTGTTTGATGTTGGTCACGCTGCTGCCCTCCCTGGCGTTGGGCGCGGCCACCGAGGAACTGGTCGCCAAGCTGCAAGGGCTGCAAAGTTTGCGCGGCGGCTTTGAACAGACGGTTCTCGACCAGGATGGGCGGCGTGCCCAGGAAGCGGCCGGCCGTATGGAAGTGGCCCGCGGTAACCGCTTTTACTGGAAGACCGAGCGGCCCTATGAGCAATTGGCGGTGTCCGACGGTGAAACCGTCTGGGTCTACGACGCCGATCTCGAACAGGTGGTGGTCCGGCCGCTCAACGATAATCTCAGTGAAACCCCGGCATTGTTGTTCGGCGGCAATCCATCGGCGGTGGGCGATGCGTTCCGGGTGGAAGAAAAAGACCGCAACGGTGACAACATTACTTATCGTCTGAAGCCGCGCAGCAGCGATCCGCTTTTTGAGACCCTGGACGTGACCTTCGACGGCCAGCGGCCGGTATCAATGCGGCTGGAAGACGCCCTGGGGCAGAAAACCGTCATTGATTTCCGCGACCTGACACTCAATCAAGCGCCGCAGGCGGGCCGTTTCGATTTCCAGCCCCCGGAAGGCACCGACGTTATACGGCAGCAATGAGCGACCTGTTCGAAACCGACAACCGGGCCGCCGCCCAGCCCTTGGCGGCCCGGTTGCGTCCCGAGAATCTGCAGCAATACGTCGGTCAGGGCCACCTCGTGGGGCCGGGCAAACCCTTGCGCCAGGCCAGCGAACGCGGCCAGCTTCATTCAATGATTCTGTGGGGCCCGCCGGGCACGGGTAAGACCACCCTGGCGCTGATTCTGGCCCGTTCGGTGGACGCTGAATTCATCACCCTGTCGGCGGTATTGTCCGGCGTGAAGGACATCCGCGCCGCTGTGGAACAGGCTAAAGTCCGCCTGGGCCAGGGGCGGCGCACAGTGCTGTTCGTGGATGAGGTACACCGCTTCAATAAAGCTCAGCAAGACGCTTTTTTGCCGCATGTGGAAGAGGGCACGGTGATCTTTATCGGCGCCACCACCGAGAATCCCTCGTTCGAACTCAATAACGCGTTGTTGTCCCGGGCCCGGGTGTACCGGTTGCGGAGCTTGCAGCGTGCCGACCTGGAAGACTTGCTTAACCGGGCGCTGGCGGAGCCGGAACTGGCCGACGCGGTGCTGGAAGACGACGCCCGTGATTTGCTGCTCGGCTATGCCGACGGCGATGCCCGCCGGCTGCTGAACATGCTGGAAATCGCCCTGGATCTGGCCAACGGCGAGCGTCCGCGAATCGACCGCCCGCTGATGGAGGAAGTGCTGCGCGACGCGGTACGCCGTTTCGATAAGGGCGGCGATGTGTTCTACGATCAGATCAGCGCGTTGCACAAGGCGGTGCGTGGCTCGGACCCGGACGCCGCGCTGTATTGGTTCGCCCGCATGCTGGACGGTGGTTGCGACCCGTTGTACATCGCCCGGCGGGTGGTGCGCATGGCCAGCGAAGACATCGGCAACGCCGACCCGCGCGCACTGACCCTGTGCCTCAATGCCTGGGACGTACAGGAACGGTTGGGCAGTCCGGAAGGCGAGCTCGCCGTGGCGCAGGGCATCGCCTATCTGGCGGTGGCACCGAAAAGTAACGCCGTGTACAACGCCTATAACGCGGCCCGGGCGCTGGTGGCGAGCAACCCCAGCAACGAAGTGCCCCTGCATCTTCGCAACGCCCCCACCAAGCTGATGAAGAACGAAGGCTATGGTGCGGATTACCACTATGCCCATGACTTCCCGGACGCGTTCGTCGATGGCGAGAACTATTTCCCCTCGGAACTGCGCGATACCCGCCTCTACCAGCCGGTGGAGCGCGGCCTGGAAATCCGCATCGCCGAAAAACTGAGCACCCTGCGCCGCAAGAACGCCGAAAGCGACTGGAAGCGCTACGACGATTAGGGCAAGCCGCAACACGGTGCTACGAAGCAGCCTGGTGGGAGCGGGCCTTGTGGGAGCGGGCCCAGCCCGCGAAAGGTCGGCAAAGCCGGCCGGCAGGATCCCAGAGGCCTCTCTAACGACGACACCAACAAGGTCTCTGGTATCCTGCCGGGTGGCCGAGGCCACCCTTTCGCGGGCAGGGCCCGCTCCCACAAGCCGCTCCCACAACCCTGTTCCCACAAGCTTGCGGCCGGGGATTTTGCTAAGCTTTGCAGCCCTGGCCGCTGGCCAGCGAGACGAACCACGATTTATTCCCAAGGGGATCGACCATGCTTGATATCCGTGCGCTGCGCCAGGACGGCGACGCCATTCGTGAAGCCCTCAAAAAGCGGGGCTATGACCTGGATCTGGCCGGCTTCGAAAGCCTCGACGCCCGGCGTAAGGACGCGGACATGCGCTCCCAGGACCTTCAGGCGCAGCGCAAGAAAGCCTCCAAGGAAGTGGGCGAGTTGATCAAGTCCGGCATGGATGTGGAGGCCGCCAAGGCCAAGGTGGCGGAAACCCTGAAGACCCTGGACGCCGAACTGGACAACGAAGTGAGCCGGGCGAAGACGGTTCAGGACCAGATTCGCGACTTTCTTATGAGCGTTCCCAATGTACCGGTGGAGGAAGTGCCCGCCGGTAATGACGAAGACGACAACGTCGAAGTACGCCAATGGGGCACGCCCACGGAGTTGGGCTTTGCCGCCAAGGATCATGTCGATCTGGGCGAAGCGCTCAGCCAGGGCCATCTTGATTTCGACCGCGCCAGCAAGCTGTCCGGTGCCCGTTTCGCAGTGATGAGCGGCCAGTTGGCCCGCCTGCACCGGGCGTTAATCGACTTCATGCTCGATATGCACGGCGAAGAACACGGCTACCAGGAGCTTTACGTGCCGTATCTGGTCGGCCCGGAAGCCCTGCGCGGCACTGGCCAGTTGCCCAAGTTCGAAGAGGACTTGTTCAAGATGGAGGGGGAGCGGGAGCTGTATCTGATTCCCACCGCGGAAGTGCCGGTAACCAACCTGGCCGCCGACGAAATTCTCGAAGCCGACACCATGCCGCGCCGCTATGTGTGCCACACGCCGTGTTTCCGCTCGGAAGCGGGCAGCCACGGCAAGGACACGCGCGGCATGATTCGCCAGCATCAGTTCGAAAAAGTGGAACTGGTTCAGTTGGTGCCGGCGGGGGAGTCCGAGCAGGCGCTGGAACAGCTCACCGGCCATGCCGAGGCGATTTTGCAGAAACTGGGTCTGCCTTACCGGGTGGTGATTTTGTGCGGCGGCGACTTGGGTTTTTCCGCCGCCAAGACCTACGACATCGAAGTCTGGCTGCCCAGCCAGGGACGCTACCGTGAGATTTCCTCCTGCTCCAATTTCCGCGACTACCAGGCGCGCCGTATGCAGGCCCGCTGGCGTAACCCGGAAACCGGCAAACCGGAGTTGGTGCATACCCTGAACGGTTCGGGCCTGGCGGTGGGCCGGGCGCTGGTGGCGGTGCTGGAAAACTATCAGAATGAAGACGGTTCCGTGACTGTTCCCGAGGCGCTGCGCCCTTACATGAGAGGCCGGGACCGCCTCAGTTGAGAACGGAGGAAGGCATGGACTTTCTGCCGCTGGGCTTGAAGCTGGCCGGGCACACCGTGTTGCTGGTGGGTGGTGGCGACACCGCGCTGCGCAAGGCGCGGCTGTTGGCCCGTGCCGGTGCTCGCCTGCGCCTGGTGGCGCCGCGATGGCGCTCCGACCTGTACGACCTGGTGGCGGCGCGGAGTGGTGAAGATGGCGCTGAGTGCCATCAGCGGTCGTTCCAGGACAGCGACCTGGACGGTGCTCGTCTGGTGGTGCTGGCCAGCGACGACCGGGCGCTCAACGAAGCGATCGCGACGCTCTGCGAGCAGCGCGATTTGCCGGTTAATGTGGTCGACCGCCCTGATTTGAGCAGTTTCGTATTCCCCGCGCTGATTGATCGCGATCCGCTGTTTATCACCATCAGTTCTTCCGGTGTCTCGCCGGTGCTGACCCGGCGCCTGCGTGCGCGCCTGGAAGCCTGGCTGCCCAGTCGCTGGGGGCGGCTCGCCGGGGTGCTGGCCCGTTTCCGGGCGCCGCTGGCGCGCGCCTTGCCGGACCGCAAGGCCCGTGATGCCTTCTGGGAGCGCCAGCTTGACGGGCCGCTGGTCGAGCAGGTGCTGTCCGGTCACGAATCCGACGCGGAGGCGGCCCTGGAAGCCGCCGTGAAGGACGCCAACCAGGACCGGCCGGCGCCGGCCACCGGTGAGGTGTACCTGGTCGGCGCCGGTCCCGGCGACCCGGATTTGCTGACGTTCCGTGGTCTGCACCTGTTGCAGAAGGCGGACACGGTGTTGCATGACCGGCTGGTGGCCCCGGAAATTCTTGCCCTGGCGCGTGACGACGCCGAACTGATTTACGTCGGCAAGGCCCGCGACCGTCACACGCTGCCCCAGGACAACATCAACGACCTGCTGGTGCATTACGCCCGCCAGGGTAGGAAAGTATGCCGTCTGAAAGGCGGCGACCCCTTTATCTTCGGGCGCGGCGGTGAGGAATTGGAGAAAGTGGTGGCCGCCGGGATCCCGTTTCAGGTGGTGCCTGGGATTACCGCCGCCAGTGGCTGCGCTGCCTACGCGGGCATCCCGCTTACCCACCGGGACCACGCTCAGTCGGTGCGCTTCGTCACCGGCCACCGCAAGGACGGCAGTGTCGATCTGAACTGGGCCGGTCTGGTCGCGGAACAGGAAACCCTGGTGTTCTATATGGGGCTGGTGGGATTGGCTGAAATCTGTGATCGGTTGATCGAGCACGGCCGCGGACCGCAAACCCCGGTGGCGCTGGTGTCCAGGGGGACCACGGACAGCCAGGAAGTGATTACCGGGACCCTGGAGAATATGGCCGACCAGATTGAAGGCCGGGAAATCCACGCGCCGACCTTGATCATTGTCGGCAGCGTGGTAAGCCTGCACCCGCGCTATCGCTGGTTCGGCGCTTAACAGGCTGCCAGAAGCGGCTAGAGCCGGTCCCGGCGGCGGGCTTCCCACAGCGCCGCCGCCGCTTTTTCGCCTTCTTCCAGGCTGGCGACTTTTTCCAGCCCCCAGAGTACCGCCGCCACGGTTTTCTCCACCGCAGCCTGGCCGTAGGCGTCGTCCGAGCGACCCCGCCAAAGCGCCTGCAAGGGCGCCACGGAAACGTCGCCGGGTGGTGTCTGGCGAGGCATGGCGGCGCTCAGGGCGCCTTCAGCGGGCTCGCCGTGGCGCAGACCGGTGAGCGCGGTGCGGGCATCAGGACGGATCTCCAACTCACCGCCTTCGCCCTTGAACAGCAGCAGATTGCGGTCGCCGCAGGCACTCGCCGCGCCCAGGTGCAGCTCCAGGTAGGCGGGGTGGAAAACGCTTTGCATGCTGAGCGGCGCGCCGGCCGGGTTAAGACTGCGCGCCAGCGTGTTGATCGGCGACCGCAGGCCGAGCTGGAAACGCATCATCAATAATTCCGGCAACCCCGGACAGAACTGTCCCAGATCGAGATAGGCGAGTCCGTGGTCATCAAGCTGCGCGGCGGCCTGGTCCAGATTATCGGGCAGCGCCATGCCCAGCTCGCGCAGGAAGACGTCACTGTATTGCCGATTGGGGGTATGGGCGGGGCCGCCGTGCATCAGAATCCGCAGGCCGTTGTCCGCCAGCAGGCGCGCCGCCAATAAGTACCAGGGTGGATGCTTCTTCTTGCCAGCGTAGCTGGGCCAGTCCACATCCACTGGGGGTAGGGCGTCCAGATGCGCCAGGCACACCGGGCGGCAGGCGTCCAGGAAGCCGGCCAGTTCTTCGGCGGTTTCCTCTTTGACGCGCAACAGCATCAAAAAGGCGCCGATTTGCGCCTGTTCGGCTTCGCCGCGCAATATCATCGCCATGGCGTCGGCGGCTTCTTCGCGGGTGAGGCTGCGCCGTGCCCGCTTGCCACGGCCCAGGGTGCGCACATAGTGCGCGAAAGGATGTTCGCTCATCACGTCTCGGTGTCGTACCAGCCGGTGACCGGGCCCTGCTCGGCGATCAGCGCTACCAGCCGGTCGTAGTCGATGGTTTCCAGATCCGCCGGGTTGGTCACCGGCGGGCCGTTGTCGCCGAGCAAATAGCCCGGCCCTCGCAGGGGAAAATGGGCCGCCACCAGGTGCCCCTGATCCAGGAACACGCACACATCGCCGCCCTCGTAGATCGCCAGGCAGTCCCGAGCGGTATCGCTTTCCAGGTTGTCGAAGCCAATCAGATGCAGCATCACAGTATGACCATTTGTGAGGCGTGGCGACGCAGCGTATGGAGTGCCGCGCTATCAAGGCCTTCAATGCCGGGCAGACCGGCTGGCAGGTCCTCTTGCCGGGCCACGCAGCGAATGCCGAAACCGCTGAGCTCCGCCAGTAGCTGGCCATGATCCGCCCGGCGGGCCAGGACCTTCAAGGGCGTCGCCTCCAGCCACATCAGTGTGTCCACGCCGAAGGCGGCCCCGGTGAGCGCCATATCGATGGTTTCCCGCCAGCCGGCCCCGCGACCGGGCGGCTGACGCACCACAAAGAGCAGCGAATCAGCCAAAATGCACCACCCGGTCGCTCTGCGTCAGCGCGTCCACCCAATCTCCCAGGCCTACCAGGGTAAAGCCTTCCGCCAACGTGCCGGACACCGCGCTCAAGCCGGCTCGCCGGGCCTCGGCGTCGTCGCTGATGCCGCGCTTAAGGGCGGCGCCCACGCACACTGCCGCCGGCCAGCGCTGCTCCGCCACTAACGTCTGCCAGTCGCGCTGGGCCACGCAGAGTGCGTCGTCACGGCACGCCAGACGATTGGCCAGATGGACGCCTTCGCCATAGAAGAAAACGCGGTAGAGCTGATGGGAGGAACGGGCCACCGCTTGCGCGGTATGAAGGGCGGTGAGGGCGCCGGGCCGTTGCGGCCCGGCGGTCACGAGAAGACTGACTTTAATCATTCCCGCTGAGAGCGGTAAGAATGTGCAGCAGGGACAAGAACAGGTTGTAGATAGATACGAACAGAGTGACGGTCGCCATGATGTAGTTGGTCTCGCCACCGTGAATAATGGCGCTGGTCTGCCACAGGATCAGCAGAGACGACAGCAGCACAAAGGCGGCGGAAACGGCCAGTGACAACGCCGGGATATTGAAGAACATCGCCGCCAGACCGGCCAGGAAAGCCACCAGGATGCCGACCATGATGAAATTGGTCAGGAAGCTGAAGTCCTTGCGGCTTACCAGGGCGATGGCCGACATGGCCACGAAAATGCTCGCGGTGCCGCCCAGGGCCAGGGAGACGATCTCCATGCCGCCGTTGATCTGTGCGTACATATTGATGATCGGCCCGGTGGTGAAGCCCAGCCAGCCGGTCAGGCCGAATACGGCGAGAATGCCCCAAGAGCTGTTACGCAGCTTGTTGGTGGCGAACAGCAGGCCGAAATAAACGCCCAGCGTTACGAACACGTTCACGTAACCGATGCCCATGGACATGGCGAAAACCGCGGCGCCGGTGGCAACCATCAGGGACAGCCCCAGCAGCATATAGGTGTTCTTGAGGACCTGTGCGGCGCGCTCGCCGGTGACCGCCGTGCCAGCGTGCTGGCGGTGTGGGGCGGTGTACGGGTTGGGGTGGTTGCTCATACTAGGACTCATCGCTTGAAGGTGTTCCTAGGATAATAGGGACACTCGCGCCAAAATCAAGATTTCCCTCTTGAATCACACGGTTATGACCGTCTTATTTGCGCGCCGCCCGTTGACTGGCAAAGCGTCTCAGGTATCATTGGCGCCCATCGGAGAGGTGGCAGAGTGGTCGAATGCAGCGGTCTTGAAAACCGCCGAGGATTTGCGTCCTCCGTGGGTTCAAATCCCACCCTCTCCGCCAAACAAAAGGGGCTGCCAACAGGCAGCCCCTTTTTTTTGGCGGACAGAGCGGTTTCGCGCAAAGCGCGGTGCGCTCCCCAGGTCTGTCTACGAAGCTCGGTTTGTGGGAGCTTGCCTTGCAAGCGAAAGGCCGGCTTTGCCGGCCGGCAGGATACCAGAGACGCTTAACGGCGGTTATTTATGACGTCTCTGGTATCCCGCCGGTGGCTGTCGCCACCTTTCGCGGGCGACGCCCGCTCCCACAAGACCGCAGCGAATAATCCCACCCTCTCGGTTTCGCGCAAAGCGCGCCCAAGCCTCCCAGCAAACACCAAATCCCTCGACGTACGCTCCCAGGACCTGCTCACTCGAGTTGTTCTCCAAGTCCTTTCCACCCCAATCCACGACGCAAAACCCCATGGCCGATGCCGTCTCCCTATGCCAGCATGCTGGTTGATTTTCGAAATCTTATTCCACAAACAAAAAGGAATCACCATGCTCGGTATCGTAGCTATCCTCCCCGCTCAACCCGGCAAGGGCGACGCTCTGGCCGCTGAGATGAGCCGTATCGCGGTCGAAGTGCGTAAAGAAGAAGGCAATCACGGCTACACCGTTCACCAGTCCGTGGACGACGCCGACACCGTGATGATCTATGAGCAGTACAATGATCAGGCGGCGCTGGATGCGCACCGGGAAAACATGAAAGGGCTCGGCGGTGGTCTGAAAGAGCTGCTGGCCGGCCGCCCCGACGTGAAACTGTTCAACGTGGCTGGCTGAAGCGCTCGGCGAACGCTTCCAATGCCGTGCGCCCCTGAATATCGTCGGCCATCAGCGGCAGGGTGAGGCGCGGCAGGGCGCCCAGGTGCTGGTCGATATCGGCCAGCAGCCGTTGCTCGCGCTCCCGGCGGGCGCGGAAGAAGGCGCCCTCCACCTCGTCCGGCAACACCCGGTTGATGATCATCCCTTCCACCGGAATCCTGGCCTCGCCTAGGCTGGCCACTGCCCGTTCGGTTTCCAGGATCGGCAACCGTTCCGGCGTCAACACAAACAGAAAGCCAGTGTCTTCGCCATCTTGCAGCCGCCGACGCGCGCGGTGAAAACGGCGCTGTCGTTCCAGCAGTGGCGCCGCCAGGGCCCGCGCCCGGTCGTCCAGGCCCTCCAGCTCGCGGTGTTCCGGCTCGCCCATCGGGCTCTCCAAATCCCGACCGGGAGTCAGATGCCCCAGCACTTTGCCCAGTTGCTCGGTGCGCCGGTTTTGTTTCAGCAGGCCTTCGCTCCAGGCCGCCATCATCTCCGGCAGGCTGAGCAGGCGCAGGGTGTGCCCGGTGGGAGCGGTGTCGAAAATAATCAGGTCGAAGCGGGCCTGGCTATCAATGATGGCGGTGATGCGTTCCAGCAGGGCGGCTTCCTGGGCGCCGGGGGATTGGCGGCTGAGGCGTAATTGCCGCTCCAATTCGGGGCGCTGATCGGCGCCAGCGAATCGGGCCATCTGCGCGCGTACCCGCTCCAGGTGCGCATCCACCTCATTGTCCGGATCGATTTCCAGGCCGGTGAGGTTGGCCGCCAGAGCGGTCTCGTGATCGCCGATTTCCCGGTCGAAGGCGTCCGCCAGGCTGTGCGCCGGGTCGGTGGAGACCAACAGGACGCGCCGCTCCAGGGCGGCGGCGCGCAACGCCAGTGCCGACGCCACCCTGGTTTTGCCTACGCCGCCTTTGCCGCCCACCATCAGCAAACGGCGTTGCCGCAGCAGCGTATCGAGATCCAAGGTCGGCATGATTCAGCAGCAGCGAAAGTGATCGAGGGGCGAATGGGGCATGCCCATGCGTCGGTGCCAGTCGTGAAACCGGTCCAGTAGCAGGGGCTGCAATTCAAGCGTGTACCAAGTGGCAGGGTTGGGGATGCCCAGGCTTTCGGAAAACACCATGAGCATGAATAAATCCTCTTCGTCGCGACGGGCGCGGGCGATGGCGGCCCGATAGGGGGCGTTGTAGTACGCCGCCCCCAGATCGCCGGCGCGCCGGTACCAGCGGCGCAGTCGGCCTACCAGCCTGGTCGCGGGGCGTGCCGGCTGTTGGTTCAAGACGCGGTCTCCTCGCGGACGGCTTTTTTACTGCGGCGCAGCGCGGCGGCGCATTCCAGGGTTACCAGGACAGCGGCCACCAACACGACCAAGTCCAGACCTAACAGGAACCAGTTTTCCTTTTGGTAGAAGTCCCGCAGTTGCATCAGCAGCGCGGCCAGGGTCATCACCAACAGGAATACCAGTGGGCCCAGAGTGTAGAAGGTGGGGCGCCCACGACGCACCAGCATCACCGTGATTACCAGCAGGGTAAGGCCGGCCAGTAATTGATTGGTGGTGCCGAACAAGGGCCAGATCAGCAGGCCACCGGAACCGTCGGCGCCGCCGGCGCCGAACGCCAGGATCAGACAACTGGCTACGGACAGCAGGGTGGCGGGGAACGCCTTGCGCATCCAGCCGATATTATAAATCTCGCCCCATTCCTGAAAAATATAGCGTTGCAGTCGCAGGCCGGTATCCATGGTGGTGCCGGCGAACAGGGCCGCCATCACGGTCAGCAGGGTGGCGGCCACGGTGACTTCCATGCCGGTGCCGGCGGAAAGGATAAAGGCGCCGCCGTCCACGAAGGCGGTCAGGCTGCCCTGGCCGAAGGCGCTGTACACCGCCTGCCAGTCCGCCAGAGAGGCGAAACCGGCGGTGGCCGCGATAATCGCCGCCAGTGCCAGGGCGCCTTCGCCCACCGCGCCGAAGTAGCCGACGAAACGGGCGTCGGTTTCGGTATTCAATTGTTTGGAGGTGGTGCCCGAGGCCACCAGGCCATGGAAGCCGGAAATGGCGCCGCAGGCGATGGTGACGAAGAGTAGCGGCAACATGGACGGAGTGCCTTCCGGCACGCCGAAGTTGATCATCGGCGCCACCACGGTGGGGCTGGCGATAATCACGGCGCCGTAGAGCAGGATCAAACCAACGAACAGTTGCAGGCCGTTAATATAGTCGCGCGGTTGCAGCAGCACCCAGACCGGCAACAATGAAGCGATGGCGGCGTAGCCGAACAGAATCAGAATCCAGAGTGCGTTGGCGGACAGGCCGGCGGTGCTTTCCGGCAGAGTCACCGGTACCGAGGGGCCGATGTAGATCAGCGCGTAGAGGGCGACTACACCGACCACCGACACCAGGCCCAGCCCGATCTTGCGGCGGTAGATCAGTTGTCCGATCACCAGCGCCACGGCAATCGCGCCCCATACCGGAACCACGGCCCCCGGGTTATTGATCAGCAGCTTGGCGATCACCACGCCGAACACCGCGTTGACCATCAGCAGCACCAGGAAAATCACGATCATGAAGACGCTGCGCGCGCGGCCGCCGACCACTTCGCCGGTGAGCGAGCCCACCGACTTGGCGCGGTTGCGCACGCTGGCCCAGATCGCGCCGCTGTCGTGTATCCCGGCGAAGAAGATGGTGCCCAGTACCACCCACAGGAACGCTGGCAGCCAGCCCCAGATCACCGCGATGGCGGGGCCCACGATGGGCGCGGCGCCGGCCACGGAAGTAAAATGGTGGCCCCACAGCACGAACCGGTTGGTGGGCACGAAGTCCACGCCGTCTTCGAATTCATGGGCGGGAGTGCGAAAATCCGGGTCGAGCTTGTAGATTTTCTCCGCGATGAAGCGGGAATAAACGAAGTAGCCGGCGGCCATGCCGCCGAGGCCCAGAACCAGAAGCAGAATTGCGCTCATCAGTTTTGTCCTTGTTGTGTGGCTTGGCCGGACCCCAGATTTACCCCCCCATGCGGTTGGGCGTCAATCCGACCAATGGCGAATCGTGACCGGTGCCACTAGGCACAGGCGCGAGGGCGCGCTAGGCTTGGACGGTTCAAGTAGATCCACTATCAGGGACGCTAAGTGGGGAGGATAAAAATGATTAAGGTATTGGTGGTCGATGACCACGATTTGGTAAGAACGGGCATTACCCGCATGATCGCTGATCAGGAAGGGATTCGCGTGGTCGGGCAGGCCGATTGCGGGGAAGAGGCGGTGCGTCTGGCGCGGGAGTTGAGCCCGGACGTGGTGCTGATGGATATCAAGATGCCGGGCATCGGCGGACTCGAGGCCACTCGGCGGATGCTGCGCCAGGATGACGGTATCCGCGTGATCGCCGTGACGGTTTGCGAGGACGAGCCGTTCCCGTCCCGGTTGCTGCACGCCGGCGCCGCCGGTTATCTGAGCAAGGGCGCCGATCTCGAAGAAATGGTACGGGCCATCAAGGTGGTCAGTATCGGGCAGCGCTACATCAGTCCGGAAATCGCCCAGGCAATGGCGTTGAGGCCGTTCGTTCCGACCCCGGACGCACCCCTGGATATGCTCTCCGAGCGGGAGCTGCAGATCATGATTCTGATCGTGAACTGCCATAAGGTGCAGGATGTGGCCGACCAGCTCTGCCTGTCGCCGAAGACGGTGAACACCTATCGTTACCGTATTTTCGACAAGCTGGGCATCAGCAGCGACGTGGAAATGGCGCTGGTGGCGGTACGCCACGGCATGGTGGACGCCGACGAAGCCAACCCGGCCTAGAAACAGGAAGCACCCACGGGCTTGACAGTATTTCGTCAGTGTCGATGCTATGCAGCCTGTCGTTCGCCGATCCCGGAGTGGTCTTGCCCCAATTCGACGCCAAGCAGTTTCTCGCCCATTGCGCCCGCAAGCCCGGTGTTTACCGGATGCTGGGGGACGATGGCACGGTGCTCTATGTGGGCAAGGCCCGGGACCTGCGCGCCCGCCTGAACAGCTACTTCCAGAAAAACGTGACCGGTGCCAAGACCCGTGCCCTGGTGGGCCGGATCGCCAAGGTGGAAACCACGGTCACCGGCAGCGAAGCGGAGGCGTTGCTGCTGGAGCAGTCGCTGATCAAGTCGTTGCGCCCGCCGTACAACATTCTGCTACGCGATGATAAGTCCTACCCGTACATCAAGATCACCACCTCGGACGTCTACCCGCGTATCACTTTTCACCGTGGCAAGCGTCGTCCGGGCAGCCGCTATTTCGGGCCTTACCCCAGCGCCGGGAGTGTCCGGGAAACCCTGGCACTGGTGGAAAAGGTGTTCCGGGTGCGCAACTGCCGGGACAGTTTTTTCCGCAACCGTACGCGGCCCTGTCTGCAATACCAGATCGACCGCTGCACCGCGCCCTGCGTGGAGTTCGTCAGTCGCGAGGCCTACGCGGAGCAGGTGCGTATGGCGATGGATTTCCTCTCCGGACGCAGCCGCCAGGTGAGCGACCAGCTCACCGAACAAATGGAAAAAGCCGCCGAGGCATTGGATTTCGAACGGGCGGCGGCGTTGCGCGATCAACTGGCGGCGATTCAGGCGGTTCAGCAAAAGCAGAATGTGGAGACCGATCGCGGCGAGGATGTGGACGCGGTCGCCATCGCCGGCCGCCATGGTCTGGCGGTGGTGGAGGTGCTGATGGTGCGTCAGGGCAGGGTGCTCGGCCATCGCAGCTTCCGGGCGGACACTCGGGGCGAGGAAGACAGCGATGAGATTCTGGAAGCGTTTCTGGCTCAGTACTACCTGGGCGAGCGGGACGAGCAGTCGATTCCCCGGGAGATCGTGTTGCCCGGCCCGCTGCCGGGGCAGGAAGCGCTGCAGGAAGCCATGCAGACCCAACTCGGGCGCCGCATTCGCCTGGCCGCCCGGGTGCGCGGCCAGCGCCAGGCCTGGCTGAACATGGCCAGCACCAACGCGGAACAGTCCCTGCACACGGATCTCGCCGCCCGTGAGCATCTGGAGCAGCGTTTCCACGCCTTGGAAACCCTGCTTGAAGCGGACACATCGATCCGCCGCATCGAGTGTTTCGACATCAGTCATACCCAGGGCGAGCGTGCGGTGGCCTCGTGTGTGGTGTTTGACCAGCAAGGTTCACGCAAGGCGGACTACCGCCGCTTCAATGTCAGTCCCGAACATGGCGGCGACGACTATGAAGCCCTGGAAGAAGCAGTGCGGCGTCGCTACCAGCGAGTGGTCAAGGAAGAGGGCAAACTGCCGGACCTGCTGTTGATCGACGGCGGCAAAGGACAGATGCAGCGCAGTTTCGAGGTGATCCAGGAACTGCAGTTGGATAACCGGGTCCTGGTGATGGGTATCGGCAAAGGGCCCAGTCGCCGCCCGGGCCTGGAGGTGCTGTACCTGCCGGATGGGCGCGAGCTGGTGCCCGGCGGCGCCCATGCGGCACTGCATTTGCTGCAGCAGGTACGTGATGAGGCGCACCGTTTCGCGCTCACCGGGCACCGGGCCCGTCGCGGCAAGGCCCGCCGCTCTGGTCTCGAGGACGTGCCTGGCGTGGGGCCGAAGCGGCGCAAGGCGCTGCTCAATCACTTTGGCGGCTTGAAGCAACTGCGCAACGCCTCCCGGGAGGAACTGGCCCGGGTCGAGGGGATTAACGCCCAGACCGCGGAAACCCTCTACAACTGGTTTCACGAATAATCACCGGCGAAGTATCACGGTTAACGCCGATCAACAATGAGGCCGGAGCCGCTTTCCGTTATACTCGCGTTTTCCGCCGACGGCATAGAAGTCATCCATGTCCAAGCACGCTCCTATTCTGAATTTGCCCAATATTCTCACTCTTGTCCGCGTGGCGACGATCCCGGTGCTGGTGGCGGTGTTTTACCTGCCGTTTAAGTGGAGCGATCTGCTTGCCGCCACCCTGTTTCTGGCGGCCGGGCTCACCGACTGGCTGGACGGTTACCTGGCCCGGCGTCTCGGGCAAACCAGTCCGTTCGGCGCCTTTCTGGACCCGGTGGCCGATAAGCTGATCGTCGCAGTGGCGCTGGTGATGTTGGTGCAAACCCACGCCAGCATCTGGTTCGCGGTGCCGGCCATGGTGATTGTGTCACGGGAAATCACCGTTTCCGCACTGCGTGAATGGATGGCGGAACTGGGCCAGCGCGCCCGTGTGGCCGTCAGCTCCATCGGCAAAATCAAAACCGTGATGCAGATGGTGGCGATTACCTTGTTGCTGGCGCTTAAGCCCGCCCACGCCGTGGACGGCTCGATCATAATGACCTGGGGTTTGTGGCTCGGGTATGCGTGCCTGTATCTGGCGACCGCGTTGACACTGTGGTCCATGTTTTCTTATTTGCGCGCCGCGGCGCCGCAATTCACCAATCCCGGACCAGGCCCGGACGGCGACTGAAAAGCCGCTTTTAAAGACTCCCGCGCCACTGCGCAAAGTTTGCCCAACATATTGAATCGCCACAAAAAACAGTCTTGACAGAGACCCGCGCTCGGGTAGAATGCGGCTTCGCGTCGAGGTGAAGCCCGGCGCTGGAAAAAAGCGGGAATAGCTCAGCTGGTAGAGCACAACCTTGCCAAGGTTGGGGTCGCGAGTTCGAATCTCGTTTCCCGCTCCAAGTTTTAGAGAAAATCTCGAAGTGGGTGGTCGGGGTCGCGAGCTGGAACGCCAGCCCACTGGGGTGCCAGCCAGTCGAATCTCGTTCCCGCTCCAGATTTCCGACCTCGGCTCAAGCCGGGGTTTTTTGTTCGTACAGGTTAACGGCGCGGTGGCAGAGTGGTTATGCAGCGGACTGCAACTCCGTAAACGCCGGTTCGATTCCGACCCGCGCCTCCATTCCCTGGCCTGCATCCTCCCCGTTACGACGGGACGGCGAAGCCGTGGACGCTGTGGCCGCAACCAGCCGTTCAGGTTGGACTTCCTCGAAACAGCCACTGTAAAGTGCGGCATTGCCATGCGGGTATGGTGAAATTGGTAGACACAAGAGACTTAAAATCTCTCGACCGTTAGGTCGTGCCGGTTCGAGTCCGGCTACCCGCACCAGGATTCGTAGGTGCGCCAAGACACCTCTAAATCTTGGCAATTAGCCGCCGGGGAATGCCGTCCCCGGCTTTTTTTTGCCTATGGTGTCTTGGATAACCTCGCGATGAGGTTCCTCCCAGTCAACTCTAACGAAACACGAAACCTACCGGATACCGTTAGCTGCTGGAAAAGCCCAACACGGATGCTTTTAACATGACCGACCAATGGGGCGCAAGCTTGGGAGGTGGGAGACCAATCCGCCGAGCTGGGCGACATCGGGGTGGATATACCCCATGGTTGTCTTGATATTGGTGTGCCCGAGCACGTCCTGAAGGCCCTTCAACTGACCTGTCGGCGCCAGGTGTGTGGCCATGGTATGCCGGAGACGGTGGGCGGAAATGGGCGTACCCAACTCTTTCGTCAGATCCTGGAAAAAGCGGGTAATGTGATCCGGCGTCAGCACCGAGCCTTCGTACCGCGGATTAAACAGAGTACCGTTGAAGACTTGTTCATCGGGCAGCGGAGCGCGCCCCAATACATCGCGTGTGCGTCGCTCCAGATATTCAAAGTCCTGAATCAAGTCATCGTGAAGGGGAACCGGCCATTCCCGTAATGTTTTGCTGGTCTCGTAGCGCAGAAGAAGGTATTTCTCGTCGAGATGGAGGTCTTTCCATCGGATCCCCGGAAGCTGAGAGCGCCGCAGTCCCGTAAAGAAAAACGTCCGGACAACGATCCCCCAGAACCATCGCGGCGCCATGCCCTTTGATGTGCCGCGATGACGTGTCAGCAGGGTCATGACTTGGTCGAGGAGGGGAACCGCCACGGTCTTGGGTAACCGGCCCGGTTCGGGGGCAGGGGGGACTTCCTTGAAGGGGTTGGACGAGACCCAGCCGCGTTTGGGGTGCATGGCGAAATTGAAGAGCGCGCGCAGGTGTCGGCGGTGCAGATTCCAGGTCGTCCGCCGGACAGTCCGTAGGCGCAGGTTACGCCAGTCGATGACCGCATCCTCTGTCACCTCATCGATGTATTCGATGTCGGAGTTGTTGAGCCAGCTTTTTACGGACGTCCGGTACATGAGGACGGTGTTGGGCTTCAGCAGCTTGAAGCGAACATAAGCCGCGCAAAGATCGTTAAAAGTCATCCTTGAGGGGAGCATTTTGTATTCCTCCGTGAGTGGATTGTGTGTGAACAGGCACATCCGAGTGCCCGGGCTAAAGGGTATCGATTTTTCATTTGTGGCTGAAATGACAAAATGACTAAGTCATTAGTAGTAATCTGACCGCCGGATTGGGCGGCGGCAGTGTCAGCCCCAACTCGCTGACCTCGGTCTTTGAAATCAAATACACCTTCATCAGGGCCTGCTTCCGGGCGCCGCTGGCCTTGCAGGTCCAAATGTTCATGTTGTCGTGGGTGCGCTGGTGCAGCTTCAGTTTTTGGAAGCGCTTCTGGACGTGGTTCCAGCGCGCCGCGCTGAAGTCTTTGAAAATCCCGGGGGAGACCAGCACAAGGCCTTGTTCGATGACGTGGATGCGGGCCTGGGGCGTGTTGATCGCCAAGCGGCCCGTGGCCAGACCATCGCGTAACCAAGCCAGAAACTGCTTGCCTGGGTCGCCTGACGCCTGATCAGCTTCGTTTTTTATAGGTGACGGTGGGGGCGACGCCGGCGTGGTAGGTCTGGGACTGGTTGGCGAACTCGTGTTCGCTTCAACCTGTTTGCCGGGGTCCTCGGTTACCCCTTCGCTGGAGCCTCTGTCGGTGTTGATATCCATTGGTAGCGGCAACGCCAGGTCGTCAGCGATGTCTTTGCCGTCATGGCTATCCGGATGGCCAGTGGACGCGGGTATGGGGGGTAGCGGTAAGTCCGGCTCATTGGCATGCACCGGCGGTGTTTGTGAGTCTGGTGCCGATGGGCGGTGCTCCTGATCGGCTTCCTCATCGGAATTCACATCCGTCGTGGGTTTGGTGGTACTGGGTTGGACGGTGACGCCGGTGCCTGAAGGGCGCTGATCCGGATCGGGCCAGATCCGGCTGAGGTCGATCTTCAGGCAGGTTAACGATTGGCGCCAGTCATCAATGGTGATGTCACAAAGCCAGATGGCCCGATCCTCATTCGGCACCACAATCCCATGCTGTTGCAGCTCATCCATCACGCGGCTGTTGCGAGTGGGGATGCCGGGTTGGCCTTCCTCGATCAAATGCACCAGCAGCGCATCGATGGTGCGTTTGGATACCAGCCAGATGTGGTGCTCATCGGTAAAGCCCGCCGCGCCGCGGCGATTGAGGGGTAGTTCTCCAGAAGTGATGAGGTGCCGCAGCCCGGTGAGCAGGCGTTCGGCCAAAGGCTTGACCCGCGTCGTGGGCATCTGGGGAGTGACGCCACCGGCCAGGTTCTCCGCAACGGAGCGTCGGTCGGCTTTGGCGATGATGGCGCCCAAGGGGCCGGCGTCTTCCATCGCGCCTTGAATGGCCGCAAGCCAAGCGTCCAGCAGGGTGGGGGCCGAGGCCAGCCAGTCCAGGCCGTGTTGCGGCAGCAGGATGGGGGCGAGCAGCGGGGCGATCCGTTCGTGTTGGCGATGGACGCGCCCGTGCCGGAAGGTCATTTGATACTGGCTGCCCTCTGGCATGGGGCCAGATACGGGCGTCCAGGCGTGGCCCGATCCATTGGTCTGGTAAAACGTGATCGCCTGGTCCACCACCGGCTTACCCAGGTCATGGAGCAGGGCACCCGTAAAACAGGCGTAGGTCCATAGATCCTGTTGGCTGGCCTGATCCTCGGGACTGGCGTTTGGCGGCAGCAAGATACCGCGTCTGAGAAGAAGGGAGTTGTGGGCCACTTCCAGGCCGTGGCGCAGCAGACCGCCTGGCCCAGCGTGGTGGTGGGCTTCCGAGGCGGGGAGCAGCTGGACCAAAGCCGCGAAGCGATCGAGCAGGGCCTGATACAACCGCTGCCAGTGCGACTCGGGGACGCCGGCCAAGCCCTTCAGCGTGGAGATCAGACCGTTGTGCGGCGCCAACAGCGCCTCCGCGCCCTGTACCTCGAAACGGCCATTGGAAGGCCGTTGAGGTACAGTGGCGTCATTGGGCGCCTGGAACCAGCGCCGAACCTGTTGGAGTGTTGTCCGCATCATGCGGCGGACGGTAGTCTTTTGCCGGTCCAGGAGGGAGGGGAAATAGGAACGGGGCAGTGTTGGGATTTTGGGTTGTCGGGCGTTGAGGGCCTAGTTCTTTAAGGTGCCGGCATGAATGCGGAATGAGGAGGTAGACGGTGATCACTATTTCAAAGGACGAAGTCCGTTTGCTGCTGACATACCGGCCTGATGGATTCAACGATAGTCCCATCTGGGTGGATAGACGGCTCAAGGTCGAAGGCAGTGTGACTCTGCGTCGGACTTTCACCTTCACAAGCGGCGATCTCGCCTCGATAGACGGGACGCTCCAGACCGACGACGACGGTGAACGCGTATTCGTGCTGGGCGTATCTGAGGGTGACTACTATAAAGTTAATAAAGATGTTCTGGGGTTGAAGTGACCTGCCCCCAGTCTTTAATCCAACTGCTCCCTAGTAATGTCCGTTACTTTTGAATCAGTTTTTCCAAGTCGGAGAGCGGAGGCAAACTCCAGGGGTGTCTGATACCCCAAGGATGAATGCGGTCGCCGCTCATTGTAGTCCAAGCGCCAGTTGCTGATCTTTTCGCGGGCATGAGCAAGATCCCGGAACCAATGTTCATTCAGACACTCATCCCGGAATTTTCCGTTAAAGCTCTCGACGTAACCATTCTGCATCGGCTTTCCAGGCTGGATCAGCTTCAGCTCAACGCCATGATGGTAAGCCCATTGATCCAATGCTCTGCCAGTAAATTCCGGCCCCTGATCGGTTCTGACGGCCTTTGGATAGCCTCTGAAGGCCGCTATGCCATCCAGGGTGCGGACCACCTGTTCGCCTGAGATTCCCATAGCAACGGGAATGTCGAGGCATTCCTTGGTGAAATCATCCACGATCGTCAGGCATTTGATCCTGCGCCCGTTGGCCAAGGAATCCATGACGAAATCCATAGACCACGTATGATTCGGCGCATCGGGCAGAACCAAGGGCTGCCGTTCGACCATCACCCCTTTACGGCGCTTGCGTTTGCGGACGGCCAAGCCTGCTTCCCGGTAAAGTCGATAAACCTTTTTGTGATTCACCTCAGCACCCTCACGACGCAGCAACTGATGAACACGCCGGTACCCGAACCGGCGACGTTCGAGCGCAATGGCTTTGATGCGCTCTGTCAGTTCACGCTCCTCGGGAGAACGCTGAGACTGATACCGCATCGTTGCGCGGGATAACCCGACGAGTGAACAGGCTTTGCGCTCGGATATCGTCGTCTCCGACAGCATGGTACGCACAGCCTCGCGCTTGTTCCCGACGGTCAGTACTTTCGGTTGAGAGCCGCCTTCAGAGCTTCTGTGTCCAGCATGGACTCGGCCAGCAGTTTCTTGAGCCGGGTGTTCTCTTCCTCCAGGGCCCTCAAACGACGGGCCTCAGAGACCTCCAAACCACCGTATTTCTTACGCCAGGTGTAGAAGGTTGCGTCCGAGATGTTGTACTTGCGACACAGCTCTTTGACCGGCAGGCCAGCCTCGGCTTCCTTCAGAATGGGAATGATCTGTTCTTCGGTGAATCGCTTCTTCATGTTCATCGTCCTCTCTGGTGATGAACATTACTAAGATCAGAATGGATTAGAAAGTTGGGGGCAGGTCAGAAGTACGATTTGAGGCTCGACCGGGCAATGAAGCTAGAACCTCGCACTTTTGTTGCCTACCGGGGTATTTCGATTTTCCGCAAAATTGATGAGTTGATCGATGAGCCCATCATGGTAGGTGGCGCTGATGAAAGCGCGATTCCGCTGGCCGATTTTGATCAACTTATAAAGACATTCCCGACAAGCACCGAGCTGACCCACTACACCGGAGCACGTATTGCCCGGGTGCTGAAGGATTATTTCGGAACCCTGTCGGATGCAGAGCAGAACCTCAACAGATACTTGGAGAAAAAGTCGAGACTGGGCACCTCATCTCGGGGGGATTTTCTAAATACCTTCGAGTTGGAGAAGTTCGAATATATCCACGCCGAGCTGAAAGAGATGATGCGGACGGCTGACGAATACCAAGAGAAGGGCTGGCAGAGGAGGGTCCTGGATCTATTGCTTTTCATCTTTCCCAAGTACATTGCTGTGCTGGAAAACGTCCACATCAAGGACTTTTACTCAAATATGGACAAGGCGACCAACCGCTATATAGATCTGATGCTGGTTGATGCCAACGGAAGCGTCGATATTATCGAGGTCAAGAAGCCATTCTCAAATGCACTGCTAACTCGTCACAAGTATCGGAACAACCATACACCGAGGGTCGAACTGGCTGGAGCCGTCATGCAGGCTGAAAAGTATCTGTTCCACCTCAGTAAGTGGGGTCGGACCGGAGAGAAGGAAATATACAAAAAGCGTAAAAGTGAACTCCCTGCCAATATTGACCTGAAGATCACCAACCCCAAGGGGCTGATCCTGCTAGGGCGTGACGAAGATTTTACTAACGAGCAGCGTTTTGACTTCGAAATAATCCGCCGAAAATACGCCAACATGATTGATATCATGACCTACGATGATCTGTTGCGCAGAGTGGAGAACATCATTGCCATGATGAAGCAGCGAGTAACCTAAGAGCGTGCACAATGAGGGGAAAAGGTAGTGTATTAGAAACATATAGAGTAAGTATTGGGTGGTAATTTATACCAACATCTGGAGTTTGGTTTCATGGAAGATTATTTTATTATTGCTTTGAAGCTGGCAGGGGTGCTGTCCACTATCATTCTTGGCATCGTTGCTGCTCCCCATAGATTATGGCTAGGCAGAAAAATTCAATCTGATCTTTTTGAGGTATTTAGGGGCGCCTTGGAACGAGAGGACAAGCATGCAGTGGTGATGATGTTTTGGCGTCTGCATCGTGTTCGTATGAAATATGGCGATATTTTGGCTCTTATTCGTAGGGATGATTTTCTTGAGATTATCCGGTATATGCAGCACCGCAGGAAGCATGTGTGTTTCAGGAATTGCACTTTGACATATGTCAAAACTGACTTTAAAAGAGGGATTGAAAGGGCAGTTCGGGTTCAAAGATGTATTGGGTGTTTGTTCGGTATTTTATTTTTGGGGATCGGGGTTATTTTTACCTTGGGTGAGGGGCTGGTGTCATTGTTTGGATTGGCAATCATGGTCTTCGGGAGTGTCTTCTGGGTCGTGAATGAGGAATCCGCGAGATTGGATAAAGACATGGTTGATTTTATCGAATCGGAGTCCAGTGGTTTGGCGGGGTGACCGAGCGCGGGGTGGGCAGTGAAGATCGATGCCCATTGCCTTTTGTCATGCAGCGCCGGCGGCGCTGCGGCCCTTTCGGATAGGGCCTTTGCCCTTCGCTTTGCCCCTTCCCGTCAGCCCTTTTGCCGGTATCGGCCCTTTGCGCCATTTGATGGCTTTGTCGGCCCTTTGGTGGGCTGGGGCAGGGTCGTGATTGGTGACATCAAGATCGTGGGCGCAACGTAAAAAGCCACACCCTTTCGGGGTGTGGCTTGGCGGTGTGCGGGGTTGGGGCAGATTGGGATGCGGGCGGGTGCGGAAAGAGGTGGAATGCAGCACCCGCGTGTTGATGAACAAAACCCTTGCAATAGTCTTTTGGCCTTGCCGTGCAACCATCACCATTGCCTGGTCCAGATCAGGG